>Ga0070766_10000027_pt1 | contig 64904 bp, 97 predicted proteins | sample HubBroMetageWFT6_FD_69782 | JGI IMG/M metagenome (GOLD analysis project Ga0070766, IMG submission 69782) | Warmed and freeze-thawed soil microbial communities from the Hubbard Brook experimental Forest, New Hampshire - Hubbard Brook CCASE Soil... | ecosystem: Environmental > Terrestrial > Soil...
GCATTCTTGCGTTGGATCGAGAAGGGGCTTAAGGGTGACGATCGGGCACGCGAGATGGTCAAGGAATTGGTGCAGCGGCGCATGAAGATCGGCGGCGCGATGGGCGCGGGCGTCGGCGAATCGCAATTCCAGACGCCAAACCAAAACACGATGCTGCAATGACCACCCTCGCCGATATCGAGAAACTGGTGCAAACTACCGCTCAGAAGGCGCTAGAAGACGCTACTCCGCTGCAAGAGCGGATAGACGCCTTACGCGCGATCGGTCCCTACTATACCGCGCTGAAGAAAGCCGCCGGCCAGGAGTCTCCCGATTCGGGGGGCGACCCGACCATGGACGATATGCGTTCGCAAATCGAGGAGTCAGGGAATGGCAGAGCCGTTCAAACTCGAAGTCGTTCCCGAAACTGATTCTGAGCAGTCGGATAAGTCCGATGCCGGCATGGCGATGCTGATGATGGGGCTGAAGGCTCTGTCGCAGCGAGCGTTGATCGCCTTGTCAGCGTGTTTTACGCTGATCACGGTCGGTTCCTGCTTTTGGTTGTACATGAGCCGATCGACGCTCGATCCGCAGGAATTGATCCTGTGCGGCATGTACGCACTGTTCGTTCTCGCAGCGAATGCGATCGTGAGGCGGGCATGATCAGGATTCTGGTTTTTCTTGCTGCGCTGTTTACTTCTACCGCTGCTTGGGCACAGCAGCCAGTTCAGATGCAGTGCCTCGATCCCAATGGTGGGGCCGGATCGCAATGGGTGCCGTGTCAACCGAGCAATGCCGCAGCGCTCGGCAATCTCATCTCAGGCACTGGTATGACGACCAGCTCAGGCGCAACAACGATCATCGCCGCGCAAGGCGCCGGGATAAAAATGCGGATTACCGGCGTGCAGTGCGGGCGGGACGATGCCGGCACGACGGCCATCCATGTGACGCTCAGCGATACAGTATCGACGGTTCTGGTGATTCCCAACAACGGCGGCGGTGGCGGCAATAATGCCGTATTTTCAAACCCGCTTGTCGTGGCCGCCAACGCAGCATTCACCTACACACCGTCGAGCGGTATCACCAATACCTACTGCAACGCTCAAGGCTATCAGAGCAAATGAACCGGTTGCTGCTCGTCGCCACGCTCCTGCTTGGCATCGTCGGCGCGCATGCGCAGAGCGACTTGCTGCTGATGGGTGTTGGGACGGCACCTAAGAGCGGAACACCTGCCGGTTTTCAAGGCCCCGGCGACATAACTTCTGGCGCCATCGCGTTCTACAGTGCGGGTCGTGCGTACAACGCAGCCTACGCCGCCGCGCAAAGCCCGCTCACCGACATAGTGGACACCGCGACGGGATTGGCGACGTGCACGATCAAAGTCGGTACGAACGGCTTTGCCAATGTGAGTGCCGTCGTTTGTCCTACCGGCGCACCTGTTGTCAGCGTGACAACGTTCTGCACGGTGACGCACATTGGATGTAGCATCGCCAAGCTCTACGACCAGACCGGCAACGGCAATCACGTCGTACAGGCGACGCTCGCCAATATGCCGGGGCTAACGCTTAGCGCACAGAATGGATTGCCGTGTGCGGTCGGAACCGGGGCTGGATATCTGGTCAGTGCAGGAAATATCACACAGGCTGTTCCCTATACAGTAACGGCTGTTGGAGAACGAACTAACAACGTCACTACCGCACAGAGGATAATTACAAACGGCGCGAATATCGGACGCCACACTTGGACCCCCGCGGCCAATACAGTTGCCTATGATGCCACGACTGCGGTTTCGTTGACCGCAGCAGATGGCGCGTTTCATGCCATGCTTGGGATAACCAGTGCGTCGGCGCCATTGTTTGCTGTCGATAGTAGCGCAAATACCAGTACGTCAACCAATGGTACGACCGCTTTAAGCAGCACAGAGGAAGTCATGGCGACTGGCGTTGCCGGCAGTCCTATACTACCCGGAAACTTCTTTTGCGAAGCCGGCATCTGGCCCGCCGATCTCAACGCATCCTATCAAGCGATACTCGCCAATATGCGCAGCGCCGTCTATGGGTGGAATTTCTGATGCCAAGCGGCAACCCGGTCCTTCAGTCCGGCAACAATATCACCCCCCAGCACCTCGCGAGCTGGACCACGGATGGCGTGATCCAGGATTCGGGCGTCAGCTTCAATAATACGCAAGCCTTTTTCCGCTCCGACATTCTCAACGTCAACTTCAACCTGACCAGTTCCGACAACCAGATTCTGATCAATTTGCCGGTTGGGTTTACGCGGTGGCGGCCTTCGGTAATATTTATCTCGGGCGCATCAGGGACATTGACGACGGCGACGTGTAGCGTTTACACGCAACCGGCGGCCGGGGGGTTTGCCATCGTGTCAAGTGGAACGGCTATTACTGTGACCAATGGATCGATCGACACCAACAATAACATGCAGGCGTTAAGCTTAAACGACGCCAATACGATGGCGCTGAGCGATACCGCGATCTATTTTCGAGTTCAGAACCCGCAAGGCGCGCCGGCAACGGCCAACATCACGGTTTTTTATGAACCGCTTCCTTAGCATTATTGTTGCGCTATTCTGCTCGCCCGCGCTGGCGCAAAATGGTGCGCCGGTCAAGCAGGGAGGTAACGTCACTCCTACGCATGTCGGCGCGTGGACAACGAACGGCGTTCTTCAGGACGGCGGAACCGCGGCAATTCCCTTTCTCACCTCGATCGGCACCGTCTACAACGGCCCCTCGATCTGCGCCTGGAGTGCCTTGTCTACGTCAGGAGCGGCGCAGGAGCTGTGCCTGGGCGCGACCAATGCCGGCGGCGCCACGATCACCGTGCAGAACTTCGGCTCGGCTACGGCACTGCCTCTCTCGCTCAGCCTCAATGGTACGATATACCAGTTTCCCTTTTCCACGAGCGGCGTGATTGGGCCGGTCACCACGATCATCAACGACGGCGCCTGCTGGGGCAATACAACCGGCACGCTCCTGAAAGAGTGCGCGCCGCTGGTTTTACTGAATGGCACATCAAATGGCGTTTGGTGGAAAAACGTCAGTGGGACGCCAGACGCGTCGATTGCTGAATCGTCGGGTAACAGCCTCCTTATAAAAACTCCAAGTGCGACAAATACCGGTGTCATTACCGATTCGCTCGGTAACCCTATGCTGACTATGTACGGGGAGCAACCCAGCAATGGTGCATGGTCGTTCAACCTCACCAGCGGTCATTGCGGTATCGGCGATGAAGATCTGACTGTTACTGGGACGCCTACAGCGACCGAACAGCCAGGGTTTACCTACACGATTGGCTCAACAACTGCGACTGTGACATACACGGTCCAGCCGGGCGATACCAATAATAGCATCGCAACCGGTCTAGCGGCGGCGGCACAAGCAAACACGATTTTCAAATCACTCGTCAACGGCACTTGCCCGGACGGAAACACCTACAATGGTGCGATCACAGCCGTATTTCTTGGTAACGCGCAGATGGGGTTTGACCCTATCTGGTCCGCCAATCCAACCGCAGGCGGAAATAGTTTTAGCGGTATCAACTCGACGCACACGACAATCACGACTTTCCCGATCAATGAATTGACCGGTGCGCTTTATCGTTCGGATAATTCGTTCGTCGCAGGACGCAATGCCGCAGTAAATGATAACCCGTTTCAGTACCAACTTCTTTACCAAGACAGTACCGGCGCTTCCGCCGTCTATTGGTCCGAAACGGTTCTTGCCCATAGCGTGACTCCGGGGGCGACCACACCAGATGTGAACTGGAGTTTTGGCGGTGTCTGCGCGTATGATTGGCTGGTAAATACCGGACAAGCGTTTTTCGAAGCCAGCGCTGGCTGCGATCTAAATCTCGTCGCCAACGATTCTACAACTAACAACGTTAATGTTGCGACCGGCAGCGCTGGAGCGATTAATCTTCGTGCCGGGAGCGGGGGGGTAATCGCTGGCAATGGTACTATCGTCGGCCAATATTGTGTGACCAACGCAACGTCAGGCTCGATTTGCCTCAAACCGCCAACCGGCGCACTCGGCACCCAGACCCTCACACTGCCCGACGCAACGGACACGCTGACCGGCAAGGCGACGACCGACACGCTGACCAACAAGACCATCGTTTCCTCGACCGACACGCTGGGCGGCGTGACCATGGGGCTTGGATCGGACGCGACCGGCGACATCTACTACCGCAATTCGGGTGGTCAGCTTGCCCGGTTGCCGATCGGTTCGACCAACCAACAGCTCGCCGTGGCTGGCGGGCTCCCGGCATGGACAGCAAGCACTAATTCGATGGCCTATCTCTGCACCATCACCGCCAGCAATTCCACGTCCCTTAACAACGCCTCGCCCACATCCGGCTCGTGTCCGCTTAATGGCACCTATACATCTTATGAGCTTCGTTTTCATAATATCGTTCCGGCGAGCAATGAAAAAATCCTGGAAATTCAAGTTCACTCCAGCGGTTCCTACCAGGCTACGGGCTATATCACTTCGCAAAATTTTTGCGCGAACAGTACCTGTGCGGGTGGCAACCCGACGACGTACATTCCGCTTTCCTACCCGTCCGATGCCAACGCCGCGGCTCTACAAAATGCCGCACCTGGATTTACCGGTACCGTCACGATTACAACTCCGTCAATCAGCGGACTGATAAGCGTAGTTACCTACGGTGGCTATCTTGATGGTGGTGGGCTTGCCGGTACTAGCACGGGGTTCGGCTATTGGAATACCCCCGGTGTCGTTGATGGCTTCCAAGTCCTGATGGACTCTGGTAATATCGCCTCTGGTTCGATCTTCGTGTATGGGATTCAGTGACATGACCGACCGCTTCTCGATCTGCCTACCGTTTACGATGCAGCAGGAATGCAACGTCCATACGGGGACGGCTGCGGACTGGTCTAACCCGCGCAACTTCGATGACGATCCGCACGATCCGGGCGGCGAAACTCAATGCGGCATCACGGGCAATGAGTACGACGTGTGGCTGCGACAGCAGGGATTGCCGGCGGTCGATGTGCGTAAGATAACTCAGGTCCAAGGTGAGGCCATTTACGATGGCTCGTATTGGCAACCTAATTGCCCGAAGTGCCCGGCCGGTGTCGATATGTGCGTGTTCGATGAGAACGTAAACGCCGGCCCGCGGACATCCACCATTTTGCTGCAACGGGCACTGGGCATTACCGCGGATGGCGCGTGGGGGTCGAATACCGATAAAGCGGTTGCGGCAATTGCCAACCCGGCAGCGATCGTCAACGCCTTCACAGCCGAGCGCGAAGCTTACTATCGTTCGCTTTCGACATTCAAATACTTTGGCACCGATTGGATACGGCGGTCGCAAAAAATCGGTGCGGAATCCCTCAAGATGGCAACAGGAGCAACGTCATGAGTTTCAGTCCCAGAACGCGGTTCATCATCCAGCTCGTGGTGTTCGTATGCGTTGGCATCACCCAGGGCACTGTCCACCTCACCAATATGGTTCCTGAAGGCTGGATCCCGGCAGCTCTTGCCTACGCAGGTTTCATCGCTTTCCTCGGCACCGGCTTTACCACGCTGTTGAGCGGGTACGGCATGACCACGCAAAACCGCATTGACGCGGCGGCGTCGCTTCCCGAGGTCAAGGCCATGCTGACCACAGAAGATGTGGCCAAGGCGGCGCCCAGCGATAAGGTGGTTTCCACTGTGCAAGCCGCTCAGGCGGTCTCACAAAAGGCCGCATAATGGACCTCTCAGCCATCTTCCAATTCCTGCCCTACGCCTCCCGGCTAGCGGCAGCAGCACAAACCATCGAACGCCTGGAAAAAGATCCCGGTGTTCAGGACATCATCAAACTGGTTGAAGAACTTGGACCGCTGTTGGCGAAGGCAGCGGCGCCTGCGCAACATGGCTAACGAACTTTTAACTTTGGCGATGTTTCTGATCCCGGCCTTGGTGCTTTTCGCCATGGGGCGCGGGCCAGACGGCGGCGGTTGAATTTGGTTGCTGAGTGTGGCGGACTTACCACACCAAGTTGTGGCATCTTGCGAGGGCAAATGCACCACATTCAGGAGAGTTGACATGCGTGGCTTGCTTTTCGTTCTTGCCCTAGCGGCGCTCACTGGTTCGGCATTCGCAGCCGACCTCCCCCTTAAGGCCCCTCCCCTCGCGCCCCAGCCGGTGCTCTGCACAACGAACCAGTGCTCCGTTCTGTTTGGCGGTATCACCCTGCTCGGGCAGGGCTCGAACGTCGATATCATCGGGCAGGGCATCAGCAATTCGGTGTTCTCGAACGGTGGCATGGTCGCTGGAACGATCGGCGGCCAATACTGGAATAGCGGCGTGTTCCTCGGCGTCGAAAACCTGGCGGGTTGGTCTTTTGGGGCGCCTTCCAGCGTCAACGGCGTTGGCGTCGCACAGACCGGCGGCCTCGATATCTTCTGGTTCGAGGCGGGCGGAAGCCTGGGCGACCTGTTCGGCAGTGGCGCGCAGCCCGTCACCATCAATAGCGCGCTGGCATCAGACCTGATTTCGCTCTACTTCGGCACCGGCCCGGCCCAGCCATTCGGTAATTCATCGCTCGGCACCAAGAGCTTCTGGACCAGTGGCGCGGGCGCTCGCTATCTGCTTCCCAACACCACGCGGCCGATCCTGCTCGACATCAAATACATCTACGGTAACAACCAGAACAACGTTGGCCTGACGACCAACAAGAACGTGCAGTTCGTCGGCGCCACGCTGTCTGTGCCGTTCAAGTACTGAGCCATGCAGATTGCGTTTGACATCGTTGTAGGGCTCATTCTTGCAGGTTTCGTGTTGCGGTTTCTAGCCGCCTGTCTTAGCCGGCAGTGATCCTTTCGGATGGGGGCCTGACCAGCCCCCATACTTTCGTACCGGTACTAAAGGATGACAATGCGTGTTGCAGAAACTCTCAACGCAAGGATGGAGGCTACGCATGACGTTGCAGGAATTTGTCGCAACTAAAGAGCGGGCAACGGCATGGGTTTTTCGTCTTGCAATTACAATCATTGGCGCCACGACATCGGCAGCCATCTGGTTGGCGTGGGGCGTTCTGTCGGACGTAAAGGCCAAGTCGGAAACCGGCATCCAGTTGCAGTGGACGGCGATCGGCAAGATCAATGATGCCCAGCAGAGCGCATCGCGTGACTTGGGCGTTCTCACCACCAAACTGGACGATCATATCAGGACCGAATCCGACATTGACATGCAGCTAAAAGATATAACCAAAGACCACGAGCAACGCATTCGCGGGCTTGAAAGACCGCATGGCTGATGGACTATCAGCTCGTCATTGCAATTGGAGCATTGGCGATCTCTGTATTGGTCGCATTAACCAGGGCATTGGATAAGTCTCTTTCCATTCGAGAGCATGAAGAATTCAGCAAAAACACCAAAGAACAAATTGAGAGACTGCGGCAGGATGCCATCAGAGATACACAAGGACTTAAGACGGATTTTAATCGCGATGTTGACCGCATTGAGAAGCGGCTCGATTACATCGAACAGACGCGACCAACAACGGGAGAACTTGAGGCCAGACTTGACAAGAAGCCATGAGTTCCATCGAGCTTCCCGCCAACGGCAAGTGCCCCATCTGCGGGACCGCCATACCAAAGGCCAGGATCGTAGCGCACGATACCAAGCCCGAGGCGCTGCACTATTACGATTGCCCGAAATGCAACAGGCCGGTCCTGGTCAAGGTGTGGGATATTGCGATCAAGAAGGATTCCGGTTGAACACCACCACGCTCGGCGGCGGATCATCGCCCAAAGCGGCCAACCTGACCTGTTTCCGGCGGCGTTCTGTCCTGCGAGCTATGGTTTCTTTTGCAATCGCAGCCACGCTTTCCCACTGCTTGTGCATGAATTCTTCGCACTCGCCATGTTCATCCCGGTCGCGTTCGCTTTCCTCGGTGCGATTCCGCCAGTAGTCGCGTTCCATAGCCATTGCATCAAGCGCAACCCGCAGAGATTCGGCTTCGGCCTTGAATTGTGCGCGATCCGCAAATGCTTGCGCTACTTTGGTTTCGAGGATACCGGCGATCTTGACCGTTTCCTCGGGGGTAACATCTTCGATGGTCATTCCCAGCTCCTTTGGTTATTGAACGTGTGCCCAGCTTTTGCCGGCGTATATATCTCTGATCGTTGCGTCAGTGACGCCAAATTGCGTGGCAATCTCGCGCTGAGTTTTTGTTCCCTTCATGTCTCGTATCTCACGCACTTTGTCTGGCGTTAATTTCGGCCGATGTTTGTAATAGCCGAGAGATTTTGTGCCATGTTGGGCGCGGTCTAGTTGATTGTGTGTTCGCGTTTTCCAAGACAGATGCTTAGGGTGAACGCATCCGAACTTTCCTCGCCCACAGGAATGCGCTGCCTCATGGTCAGGCGGACAGGGGCCGTTTACCAGTTCGCACATGACCCGGTGCGCCCAGAGTATCTTGCGGTTCTTCCCCACTCGGCCATAATGCTTCGCTGCTACGATGATGGCTGATCGAACATCCGAACTCGCGAGGTCCACGATGATCTGTTCGGTTTTCTGTTCACTGACTTGCGCCATTTAAGTCTCCTGCTGTTGTGATGTTAATAGTTGAAACAGCGACGCTGATCGAGTTGCGTCTGCCAATCGTCCGATAGCTTATAGACCTCCATGAGTTTGGTCATGTTTGGTCCATTGTTTTCGTCCGCGCGCTTGCGGGCATCTTCTCCCGGCATCACGAACACGGGGTAGTCGGACCAATCGAAAGTGTCGCATACGACCAGGACATGAGTCGCGCCCTTGGCTTGGCCTCGATGAAGCCAATCGGTAATGTCGTCTCTCGTGGTCGTCATGGTTTTCTCCCGACAGCCTACTGATTAGCGCCTATTGCATCATTTTCAATCGCTTCGGCGATTGCTCTTGCCGTTCCTGCGGCTAGGTCCGTTGTGCAGTACGCCGCAGCGAAACGCGCGATCTTGGCGCAGCGTTCGCGTTCAGCAGCCGCAGCATCGAGGCCGATCAGAGTAACGAGCGCGCGGATGTGATCGTCGGCAACCCATATCTCGCCGGGCTTGAGCATGGCACTAAAGCCGGGATGTTCGGGACACGTTGCAAACCGATAGCCGTTGCCGCGATCTTCGATCTTGAAAAGGTCAACCACGTTTTTCTCCCTGCTTTGGACGGGTATGTCGGCTACTTCACCAAGTGATGTCGGAGGAAAGCAGCTTGCGGCTAGCGTCGCGCCATTCTCTGCCGATCTGGCCCGAATCCATAGCGAGCTGCCGTGCTTCGTCCCGAGTGACAAACCGTCCGGTTGTCGTCAGGAAACCCTCAGTGTCGTGCAGATTGCTGGTCGTGGGATTTTCATCGCCGAGAGAGGCGCGAATCCTCCAATGCTCTTTAAAGCCGCCGCTGTGAGTTTCCTCATTGCGGATGATGGCAGCGCAAGCCAAGCGCTCTTTGTTATGGTGTCTTTGCGTTGCCAGCGCCGCGTCTCTTGCTCGTCTCAATCCCGCACCCATAATTTTCTCCATGCTGTTCGGCGGTTAGTCGTCCAGTTCATCTTGCATGTCGGCGTCGGTCATTTCTCGCCATGCCTCGCAGTGTTTGCAGACCATAATTGGCTCGCCTTCGCTGTCGCACTCCGCAAGCCAGTGGTGGTCGTAGCCTTCACAGACGGTGCAGTGGCGAGCGCAAGGCTGCAACGCCATCGCGGCGCCGGCCATCGTGCGATATTCATCGTCGGGCTTTGCGCCCGCGATTGCAGCATTGATTTTGTCTAGGCCAAATGGGTCATCGCTCATGGCGACATACGTCCTGACTGTCGGCTGTTTTCTGATTTGCTTTCGCATAGGGCTACAAGCAAATGAGCAATTGCCCTGAGATACCACTGAGTAGCTTCGCCTTGATGCCCGGTTTCAGCGTGCGAACGCTCCGCAAGATTGAGAAGGCGCTTACCTTCATCCAGTTCTGTTTTCAGTCCCATTGCTATGCCGCCTTTACTTCGCGGGCACATTCATCGCAGACGACAAGCCCATAAAGGCCATGACCGAGTGCATCCACTTCAAGGGCGATTATTCCGCCGTCCTCAAATTCAAACCGCCAGATATTGCAGGCGCTCGAATCCACCCGCTTGATGGTGCGACCTACAAAGTCTTTTTTTCGTGGATGCAGACGGTGGCTCATTTTTCGCTCCCGATTAACCCCGTGTTACTCTGCTGCCGTCAGTTCAAGATCGGGATCGCCTGGAAAGCTAAGCACGGTGCGTGCGATCTTCCCGGCCTTCTCAATTTCGATTGCGTGCGTGATGTGCCAGCCGCCGGTGGCGCGCGGATATTGCGCGGTTAGGTACGGCACGATCACCAAAACCCAGTCGTCCAGGGAGCACCACCCGGTGCCGTTGTTCATGCAGTTGATGTCGAAGATACCGGTGGTCTGGCTCTTACAGACGCCCACCCAATGGGTGTAGCGATAGCGGGCGCGCATCGGCACGCCGGGCTTCGTCCATGGGCCTTCCCATTGAATTCGGGCTAGGCCGAAACGCGGCCACTCCGCTCCGATCTTGCGCCACGGGCGCCCGATGCTTCGCAGCGCGGCATTCATCAGGCTCGGATTGGTGTAGTGCTTGCGCTCAAAGTCGCCCATGTGCGGCCGGACCTCATCGAACGTCATGCCCATGACTGCCGCGAGCGCGCTAGGACCGCAATTCATGCCCCATTCTTCATAGGCGCGGTCGGCGTCGGCGGGAGTGAAGCGCGGAGGATTGACGGTCATAGTTAGCCTCGTGAAGTTGGCGAGTAACGACGCATCATTCGGCAACAACGGTTTCAAGAGCGCGTAAAGCATATCGCGCGTTTATTTCGCGCGTCGAAGCCTCGTTCACGGCTTTGTTTGCTGCCTGCAATTCCGCGATCACCTTAGATTGGTATTCGACCATGGCGGCATATGAGCGCTCGGCACATTCTAGTTCCAGTCTGGCGGCTTCAAGTTTTGTCATCACGCCACCTTCTCGCTGCTCTTTTCCATCCGCATCCGCTGCACGGTATGGGTGTTCTCCCGGCTGGCGCGGCTGTAGTCCATTGTCTGCGATACGTCGCTGTGTGTAGCGGCATCGCGGACATGCGCAGCCTGGGCGCCCATGGCGATGGCTTCGCTGATCGCACCGGCCCGCGCGTCGCGGTTTTGCACATTCAACGGCACGCCACACTCGGTCGCGATGATCCGCCATTCTTCGCGGAAGTCATCGGCTTTATATGGGAAGCCGGTGTATTCATCGATAATCACGGGGCCGCTCGCCGGCAGCAATAATCGATCGGCAGAGCATCCCGGCCACATATGCTCAAGCTCGGCCATGACCAGCGGCGCCAATGTCAGGTCCGGCTCGGATAGTTTCTTGCGCTTGCTCGTGACGTGATGGACGACAAAATCAGCGCCGATTTCTTCCCAGCGCAGACCCTTGAGCCACTTCATTGGACCTTTTCGCGGGTGCATCGAGCAAACGTCCGACAGGCCCGGTTCGCCAATCGGCAGCCATTCGCCGAGAACGTCCTTCTGCCGCCAAGTGCATTCAAATTGGAGGGCCTGTGCGAGCCCGACCATCGGGAGGCGCGGGCGCGCGGCGTTGCAAATCGCGGTTGCTTGCTCGCGGGTGATGTGGACCGTTCGCGGCTTGCCGTTGGCGAAGCGGCCTTTGCTCAGTAGCAGCCCGAGGCGCTGGCAGGCTTCGTCATCGAGCGCGAAGAAGCCGAAGTTGGCGAGCGTGCGCAGCATCCCGATCAGCGCATGGCCCATCGAAACCTTCCGGCCGCCGTCGCTCCATTGCTGATGCCATTCGTAGATCGTCCGGCCCTTGATGGTCGCCACATCTACGTCGCCGTGGGCGCGCTCGATCTGTGTCATGAGCCGGACGTAGTATTGCCGCGTGCAGTATTCGAGCTTGGCGAAGTTCGATACTGGGTCGGTGCGGTAAGCGGACATGAGTTCATTGAGACGCATAACCAGCCCTCACAGTAGCTCGATTTTGTATGCGACCGCGACGCAGGCGGGGTAACTCTGCCATTGCCTCAGCCTTGGCAATGATCTTATCCAGTCGCGCCAGTTCGCGCTTTTCCTCTGGCGTTAGATACGCCCGCCAGTCGCGTGCATTGGTTTTTGCCCTGCGTAAATCGCTCATGTGAGTAACGTGAACCTCGCTAGAGGATAAGTCAATAGGGGCTTGCAAATTATTTTGAGGGGTGTATATTGCTCTGATCGATCTACCCCTGCCGGTGGTCACGGCAATACCCAGGAGGCGGCCATGAAGTAACCCCATCCCTTTTCAGAATCTTGCAAGGTTTTGGAGTTTTAATCGGGCCGCTCGGAATGACCACCGGGCGGCCCTTGGTTTTGGCCGCTGCTACGCTCCCGACAGTACCTCAGTTAACCGCCAACTCCCACAGCGGCGGAAATAGATCGTCGGGTATGGCGAACATCCCCTGCTGGCCCCTATATGGAATTGGCTCGGTCAGCAGATGAAAGTCGCTGCGCTCCCAAGCATAGCGGCCTTCCGAAAAATCTCCGCACTCGCGATCATCGTCATTCGCTGCTGTACACCCAAACAGTTCATGCACTGTCGGCTTGCAGGCAACGATCTTGACCGCGCCAATGATAGCGCCGCGCGGCAATTCCAGGCCCCAATGATTTCCCCAAATACCATCACAGATTTCATCAAGGCGGTCGCCGCTGAAATCATCGATCCGGCGCTTGGCGGCATGAACGGCAAGCCATCCGCGATGCGAAGTGGGCCAGTGGCGCGTCTCATGGACTTTGGCGTCGGATAGCCAAAGCGACGCCCACGGTTGCCAGAGTGAAATTGCCTTCATCGTTTTCCCGACATTGCAGAAGTATGTCGGCTTTCCTTAAGCCGCAGCCTCTTTACGTGCGGCGATCATGCCGCGCAGTTCTTGTTTACTCTCTGGGGACATCGAATAGCCGCGACCCCAATGGGTCTCAATTTGCAACCCATGCGGTTCAATCTTTGCTCTGATTTTGCAAACGAACACGTCCACAATTTTAATCTCTGGCGCATCATCCGCCCGATCCGAATAAAGGGCAGTCAAGATCGCCTCTTTGGACATGATGTCGCGCGAGAGCAACGCGGACACGACACGTTCCTCGCTTGCAGTCAGCTTTAGTTCCGGCGGCAACAGTTCTTTGCCGTTCATTGTTTCTTCAAGCATTCTAACACGTTCGCGCAATTCTTCATTTTCTTCCTCTACCAGAGAGCGACGCAAGGCAGGATCATGCTTGAAGCGTCCGAAACTCTCCCACGATTCGTTGATGGCCTCTGCCATATATTTGATGTGTTCGCCTAGCAGAGCAGAAGCCGAAACGGCTTCTTCATTGCTGTATTTTTGAACCCACTCGACAAGCTCACCAAGCGCACCATTTATTGGAATAGGCGCTGCATCGGCCAAGTCTGCGCGAAACTCGGCCACCTGATTGAAGATCGGAACCAAGAACGACTTTGCGTTTTGAAACGCTGCAAGATGAGAATACTTGACCCGCCACGCGTCCACTTCGCGGAGTGCAGCCAAGATTTCATCGTTCGGCGAGCGGACAATTTCAATTGACCGCTCGTCCTCGTCCCAACCGGCCGCGTCGCCTTCGTGCTGCTTAACCGCAACACGGTAGGCTCGTGTCGCATATTCCTTGCCTTCGCTGACAAAGCGCACGCGCACAGCGTTTATCATGTGGTTGGCTTGGCCGACGCGATATTGATGGGCGGCTTTTTTATCGTCCCACTCAAAATAGCCGCGTAGCGGGCTGTTGGCGGAGTGGGCAGCCTGCACAACAGCTTCCGCCGTCACATCGCCATCTGTCGCAATCTCTTGGAGCACAGGGCCAATGGCCCGCGCATCGTCGTTGGAGAACGACGATCCAGTTAGGGCAAAGTATTCTTTGATCGATATAGTCATGTCATTTCGATTGTCGTGTCGGCATTGCTACGCGCGTCTCTGCAACTCAAATCGGCTCTTTTGGTAAAGGGCCAAACAAAACATTTCTTCTCAGTTGTTCGGTTGTCCATTGTCGTCGCATGTAAGCTTTTCTTATCAAATGACAAAGGGACAAAACTTTTCATTTCATCGGTCGTGTCGTCTTTGCATCGGTTCTCGCGTGTCATCGGCTCGGCGGTTCTCGCTTCTGCTCTTATGATAAATGGACAAACAATTCATTTGCTTTCGGATGTTTTGTCATCGGCTCTTCTCTCAGCAAGTCTCCTGGTAAATGGACAAACATTTCATTTCAGTTGACCGCTCGTCCTTTCAAAGCACATCAGGGATTTTGGCCTCTTTTCTTATATCTCGTCTGAGGTCTTCTGGTCGGTTCAACGCATAGCAAATCGACTCTGCTCTTGTGTTTTATCCCGCCTTGGCCCGCACTTTCGAATGGACTTCGGTGGAATCCTTCAAAACGAACTGGCCGAACACGCCGTTAAGCTCGGGGCGCCATGCGCCGAACCCTACCGCGAATCCGGCAATCTGGAAAAGGTTGAGAATCTGCGCCGGGCCGATGATGCCCGCGTTATACACAACCGGGATTTCCATTTCCCACGGCCAGAACGAGGGCCGATAGGCGATGCTGGTCACGCCACCTTGGAGGCGCACGGTGTCGGTTCGCATGGTCGGCGGCGGGGATTTGATTTCGATCAAGCTGCCCAGGATATTGATGGCGCCGCGAAGGTGCGTCATCTTTTCGTCGGCGAACCGTCCGCCGGCAACCACGAGGCACTTTTTGATGCCGATGGACGGATAGCCGAACGTGCCGTCAAGATCAGTCTTGCCCGCCTTGATGACGTGCAGCTTTTCAACAAACTCAGCGTGCGGGTCGCGGGCTTCCTTGACGCCCTTGGCTTTCTTTTGCTGCTTGTTCTCAATCGACGTGATGGCATTCTCGCCAAATCGATTAGTCAAAAGCGGGCTGGTGCCGACCACCTTGACGGTAATTCGGTCCAATTTGATCTCTGGAATTTCAATCGTCCGTTCGGCCATTCTACCCTCCTGTTTTTAGGCACTAATCTGTCATTATTCGGCTACGTTTGCGGATGGACACGGATGCCAACGCCAAATGATCCCGGCTCTATTCTGATGACCTTCATTGGTGCCATCGGATCAAACCGGCCATCGGCGTATAGCGTGCCGCAAGAGACAAACCGAACATCCGGGCGTGGCTTCCCGACTGGCTCATAGTTTGGATTGTCCTCCAGCCATGCTACTTGGACTGGCGTCATGTCGCCGCGACTAAACTCCTGTCTCATAATTCTGGCAGTTGTGACGGCGCTCTCTACGACGTGATCTACTCTGTCGCGCATAGCATGTAGCAACGACCAGAGCGTTTTGGACGACACATTGAGTTCGGGGACAAGCGCACACTCGGCTCGCCATCGCCCGCGCTCGTGGTAGATCGCAATGACCGAATTGGGATGCCGATAAACCGGAACCCCACCTCGGTCGCCTCGCGCACATACAATCCAGCACGCATTGTCAGTGCCAGCATCAACCTCGCGCAAATAGGCAAGGGGCTCGGGATATTCCTGCCTTAGCATTTCATCGCGTTCCTCAACCGTCGGAACGTCATAAATGGCGGGGTCTTTCACTTCCAATCTCCCTGCTGTTTCCGTATCAGTCGCTCACGCAGCGCGCATCGCTAGGTGCCAGTTTGGCTTTCCGGTTCTCAGGAATCGACGCAGAGCGTTCGCAGCATGATTGCGTTTCGCGCTATACGGGTCGCACCCTTTCTTGGCGCTCGGATAGAAAAGCGCGAAAGTCGGGTTCTTATCTGAAAGTCCCTCGAAGCCATGTGGAACAATTGTCCGAGCCCATCCCCGTATGCAGCCGGGGACTCCGCATTCTGGCGCGCCGCTGGTTCCCATATCAAAAAGTTTTGCTGGAATTTTTCGTGTTTCGAGTTTGTCTAAAACGGCAATTAGAGCATTGCGCTCCCCGGCAGTGATCTTCAATTCTCTTGCGGTCTTGAACTTCATGGTGTCCTCCTACCTCTAAGTTGGCGACATACTTGTTGTTTGTCGCCGCTAAAGTTGGCGTTCGATATAGTTTGCTATTTCCTTAAATGTCTTGCCATCGTCGTTCATTTTGGCAACCTCGCCCATTTGCGCGCCATCCATTCCTACATGCGCTAGCAACGGGAGTGGCAGTTCCAGCGCGTCGATTTCGCCGTCCCAGATAAAGGCTTCACCGTCTCGCTCTGCGCGGACCACGCGACACAGCACGCCGAGGCAGCAATGGGCGTCGATACGCGCATCATAGAGTTGACTGTCGGTCTGTTTGTAGCGACCGCTGCGAAGGGCCTTAACCCATTTCTTTTTTATCGTCGCATCCATCGAAATCTCCCTGCTAACCTGTCGAAAGCGCCCGAAGCTCTTTCAGATATGCAATGCGCTTGCGCGGCGACAGGCGCGGCACCGGGAACTTGGAGTTCTTCGCGATCAGCTTCTCCAACTTGTCCAGCGTCGCCCATGCCATCGCTGCATCCATCGGCCCCGCCCCTGGTTCGACCCCCTGCTCCACCCAGGATCTCATGGTCGGATGTGGGCGATCGAACCAGCGAGCCAGATCGGCAACCGTGAGGTTGCCATCCTTCTGGCATTTTTGGAGTCGGGACTGGAAGGTCATGACTTGAAGAAAGCGTTCAGATCGTTGGCCAGATCAGCCGGCGGTGCTGCCGGCTGCTCGATGCCGAAGGTTGGCGCGGCCTCGGGGCGGAAGGGGGCCATCGTTGTCTGGCCGTTCTCGGGGGCTGCCGGCGCGGCTTCCTTGGGCTTGGGGCCGCGTTTCTTGGGACCTTCAAGAACAGGTGCTTTTTCTTGCGGCTGAGTTTGTGTGCCGCTAAGCCCCGTGTTCGTTGCAGCGGTGGGTGCTGCCAGCACCCCCTGAATCGGCTGATCCAGCCGGCCCACGATGCCATCGGTCGCCTTCGAGGTCACGAGCTTGTTGCGTAGCGCGGTCATCTCCGGGGTCAGCCAGTTGGCCGGCGTAAACGTGACAACGCCGTTCTTGTCCTTCTCGAACTGCATCCGGGTGATCACGTCGCGGATATCGAACGGCTGCTTCTTGAATTTCTCCGAGTAGGCCGACCAGTTTTTGAAGGAGCCGGGAGTGACGCGGAACTGGAAGATCAGGTCCTTGTAGCCGTCCACAAGCACCGCCAGCCACTTCTCATCGCGGCAGGCTTTGATTGAGGCGCCGCTGAGCTTGCTCACCGCCGAGCCACGCACGTTGTTTGGGCACTGCTGGCACGTTGGCGCCTGCGGCGTCATGGCTTCCTTGGACGGGCCGATGCCGTTAGCGGACCAGCAGATGGGCGGGTCCTTCGAATCGGGGGTCCACTCGTTGCCGTAGTAGAGTTTGCTCATGACATCGCCCAAATCTATAATGGCGACATCCAGATGTTTGGTGTCGATCGACGTTTCCTCGCCGGACGTATCGACCAGCGTGAACTCGTTGCCGCGGATCGAGATATGCGGCGGCATCGCCGATCCCATGCCTTCGGTGGCACGGTCGGAGAGGCGGGGTAGAGTCGTTTTGGTCAGGTAGTCGGGTAACTGCGTAGCCATGGTTACTCCTTAGTCTTGGGTTGTTCAAAAATTTCTTTGGGCAACGTCTTTTCGTAAATAATGTGATCGCCGTAGCCCATCCAGATCACATCAACTGTCGTTTCGCCAACTGCTTTTACCGTCATCCGGGATGAACCGGAAGGAAGTGCAAGCACGTCTCCAACTTTCATCACGACCTCCTGATATTCACCCTATTAAAATAGCTGACCTCAATACCAGGAGGCGGCTGGTTCTTGTTGTCTTCCAGATACTGCTTGAGCGCGTCCTTCTGCGGTGCGCCGACTTGCAGCAGCTCATTGCCGATGGCGTCCCAGTTCTCGTTCACGAAATCGAGGTACTTGTCGCGGTCGATCACCTTGGGAGTGGTGATGGTCGAGATGTACGCGGTGCCATTGTCCGTAGACATAGAGTTTTGCTTCTGTTCGTGCATCATGCCGAGCAGGATGCCCTTGATCTCGTCCATGCGCTTCTTGTGCGGGGCAAGGTGTTCGGCGAAGCGCTTGGACTCAGCAGCGCACCAATCGTCCAGCTTGGTGTGTTCGGCGATAAGTTCAGCGGCATTCATAGCGCGTTCGCTTTCACTAGGTCGAGCAAAGCGCCTTGAAGCGCCAGATTGTTCTCAAGTCTCCGGAAGATTTCTCTTTCGAGAGGGTTGCTGACAAGTTGGACGACGGTGGTTGGGAAGCGCTGTCCGGGTCTCTGCATCCTAGCGTTTGCTTGAGCGTACAATTCCGGTTTTTCCGTAACGCCGAACCAAATGGACAGCCGAGCGCGCCACAAATCAAGGCCATGCGCCATAGTTTGCGGATCAGCAACAATATCGTCAAGCTCATCGCTTTCCTGGAAAGCCCTAAAAATCTCGCTGCGTTGCTTCTGGCTAACATCGCCGTTCACGATGGCTATGGATCGGTATTTCTTGACGTTCTTATAGATGATGTTGATAACACTTGTCAACGGGCAAAATATCAGCGACTTTCCAGGGGCTTGCTGTAGCACTTCCTCCAGCTCGGCGTGGCGAGGACTGGCGTCGATCACATGGACCTTGTGATTCTGGTCGTAGATCGCGCCGAGGCTGATTTGGACTAACTTGATGCGAGCAGCAGCCTCGTTGACCGCCGAGATGGCAGCGCCAGATTTGACCGTAACCACGAAATCCTTCTTGAGATCGGCCATCAGCTTCTTTTGTTCTGCTGTTAACTCCACCTCGCGTTGCTGCGTAGTGAGTTTAGGGCCGTCCCAAACATCCTCAATAGCGAAGCGAATAGACGGCTTCAATAGCGCGCGGGCTCTCTCGTAACCGTCCTTGCGCGGGACCCATTTGAAGCTCTTGGGCGCGACCTGATACATCGTCTCCATCTGGAACGACTGCTTTGATTTGCCAAAAGCGTTGTTCAGGAGCTTGGCGAGGCCATACGCATCGGTAGGCGCATTAGGGGTGGGGGTTCCGGTAAGCAACCAAAGATACCCCTTTCGTCCAAACACTGCTCTGGCAATTCGATGGCGCTTGGTGGTCGAGTCCTTATAGGCGGAAGCCTCATCGATGATACAAATTGCGATGTCGCCCCGTTCCGAGAGTTGCTTAGAAAAACCATCAAGCTCGAAACGTTTCCTTGTATGTGCTCCCACCCCAACTCCATCGAAGTTGACGATATAGAAGTCGGCAGGTCTTGCCAGAGCCTTACTGCGAGCAGCGGCATCGCCGTGGAGGATTTCAACCGTGCGCGCGCCGAGGAAGTTTTTAAATATCCCATCGCTCCACACCCTCTGCATGATCGACAACGGACAGACGATAAGCGCCCGACACGTTCCAGGCTTGTGCATTCGCATAACCGCGTCGGCCGCCCACAAGGTCGAGAGCGTCTTACCCACGCCCATATCGGACAGCACGAAGCACCGCGGGTGCAGAATCATGAAATTGGTGGTCAGCTTCTGGGACTCGTAGGGATGGCCGATGGAAGGGTGACGGGGCCAGGAATAATTGGAGTCGGTCAGGACTGGCGGGACTGGGAAGTTGAAGTGCCGAAGGACCTGCGACGTGTGCAGGTTGCGCGGCACCGCCAGATACGAGCCATTCACTTCCCTGGCCTCGGGGATCGCCTGGCGCAACTGGTCGGTCAGGAATTGCGAGATGCTCCTGTAGATGAGCAAATTCCGAGTCTTGTCGTGGTAGAATTCGCTAGGCATAGTCGTCGATCAGGCGTCTCAATTGCGGAATGACGCGCTCTGCTGTTCCCCAAACGGCGTAACCGCCGGCTTTGCGAATCTCGGCCATGCGCGTGTCTTGGAGCGCCGTAGGCGCTTTGCCTTCGCGCTTCACCTCGATGCTCACGAATCGCCCGTTAACACAGGCTACGATATCGGGCACGCCAGCTTTACCGTAACCCGACATGAACGGCCGGAAATGCCAGCAACCTATGGAGTCGAGATACTTGCCGATGGCTACTTTCTCGTGTCCTTCGGGGCTACGCACTGCGCGGCCTCCAATGCTCGCAATCAGAAACGGAACACCATGAGCAGAGGCCCGACTTGCGTTTTTCCCAGATGCCGCTCTTGCGCTTCTCGGCAATAAGCGCCATCAAGCGCCGCATCTCGCCCCACGTTCCTTTGAAATCCGACAGGTCGTACATCTGACCAGCACGATTTTCCTTGAGCCAGATGTAGCGGCCGACGACTTTCTTTACCTCGGGGAATTGAACTTTGAGCAAAACGGCGTTGGTCGCCAGCTCGAACGGATCCTCGTACTTGGATGACCCCGATTTCCAGTCAGTAAGCATCGCCTTCTCACCTTGGACAACAACAGCATCCGCTTTCCCGCGAAAATACACGTCGTTGTCGAAGAACCCGGTCTTGCGGGCTTGCTCGGTCATGCCCCACTTTTGCTCGACAAGGACATCGAACTTGTCGAACGGTTGCGCGAAATGATCCCAGTCCTTCATGTCGTCCGGTAGGACTTGGCCCTTACCAATTCGCTTCTCGAATGCGGTATGAACTGCGTTGCCCCACGCCATTTCTGGCGTTTCAACGTAGGGCTGGTCTTTCTTGATGTAGCGTCGCTGGAATTGTTCTTCGCACACATCGCGAAACGTGTGCAAATTACTATAAGTGCCCACGAACGGCCGCCGATCAAGGAAAGCCGGGATGTCGCCTGGATCGGCGTCGATGAGGGTCATCGGTATTCCTTGGACAGTGCAAAGCCGTCGCCGCAACCATCGCTTTGCAAAGTTGCCGGCCAATAACCAAACGGCCAGAAACCTGGATCAACCGGAAGATCACAATGCCCTTCCGGCGCCGTGTCGTCATCAGGGTTGAGTGCGGCCCAATGGCGACAGTTTCGACACCGGTTCATCCGAATATCTTCCCGAGTGCAGCGGCAATCTTCTGCCTCGACTTCTTCGGCAGCTTCTGCAAGCCCGAGCCGATCGAGAGCAGCGCGCCGGATTCTTCCTCGGACAAGCTGCCAATCTCCAGCAACATGCTAATGGGCAGTCTCATTTCCTTGGCGGCGCGGGGTTTGCGGGTTTTCTTCGGCTTCGGCGTATCCATGGTGGAAGCCGGCGCTGCTTCTTTCGCCTTGCCATTGGCGGCGGTTTTCTTCCCGCGCGACTTCTTCGGCTTGCCCTCCGCAGGCGGGTCGCCCTCAACTGGTGGCTGGCCTTGCTTGAATTCTGCAAAGGGATCACTCATTCTTCAGCTCCTTCCGGTTAACGTCTTGAGCATCGGACTGATGCCCCTCGCCGATGTAAGTCGTCAGATCGTGCTCTTTACCCACGGCCCGCTCGCGCAGTTTATCAGCCAGTTCAAGCAACTCCTTGCGGGCTGTGATCACCGCGCGGATGTTGATCTCGTCGCCGTCGTCTACGATTGTGAACATGGTATCACCTCTTTGCAGGAACAGAGCCACGACATCCCGACCGACCATTGATGATGCGGCCAGCCAAGATCAGGCACGGATATGTGCCAACCGCACATAAGAAAGTCCAGAACGTGCTCGTGGCGGACATAGCGGATCGTCCAGTTACTTCGAGTAGCGTTCACCGAGACTACCTTCGCACGCTAATGGCAAACCCGGTAGCCATTCCGGTGTTCGAGACATCTCATCGCAGCATTCTTGTAGATGGTACTCTTTTTGTGGATCGTTGGCAACAAGAATCAGCAACTCGTCGTGCGTGGTGTTGAGAACGCGGTAACCGCGTTTAATGAGCCGCAGCATAGCTTGCGACATGACAATACGTGCGAGCCACTGAATGCAATTCTCCACTAATTTTCCGCTATAGAGTTTAGTCCAACCGTGACGTGTCCGGTAGCGCCAGTATTTATCGCCGCTCTCGGAATCAACATGCCACTGAAGGGTCTCAAAATGAAGCATGGTTCCGCCAGGGCCAAATATCTTATGGTCTCGAATTGTCATCGGTCCCCATTGACAGGTCTCGCCATTGGCAAGCCGTGGAATCATTCCGCCAGCAATTTTCCAGTAGCTGACAACCATGGGATGCGTATCACGATAAAGGTCCCGCCACACAGTTGCTGTGTCGAGATCGATGCGCACAGGGGGGCCGTAGATACCCAGCCGAGCAGTGCTTTGAATCGTTTTCGCGCCGGCTTGGAAGCCGCAGGAAAGTTCAAGCTGCTTACCCGTTCCTCGCTCTTTGACGTGATCTTTCGTGACTTTGAAACCGTAGGCTTGCGAGGCAATGTTGACATATGGATCCTCCTTGTTGCGAAAACGTTCGATCACGTCGTCCTGACCAGCAAGATAGTTGAGGATGCGACACTCGATCTGGCTCAGGTCGATCGGCGCGAGCAATGACCCTTCGGGCGCCATGATGGCGCGTCGAATATCTGAACCACGTTTGAAGTTTTGCCAATTAGCTCCGTCGCCCCCGCTCCATCGTGTTGTATGAGCGCCAGCGTAACGGAGATAAACTGGCAAGCATCCTCTACAAGCCATCCAGCCCAAGGTCTCGGCCCTGGTTTGCAGTAAGGTGGATTTCTCACCTAGCCTCGCTTCTGCCAGCGTTCTAACGCGCGGCGAATCATCTTCCAGCAAGTCTCGCATGAACTGATCGGTTTTGGCAAACGCATAGATTTCTCGCGGCTTGCCAGTCGCAGGATTAACCTTGCCATCCTTCGTAGCCGGCTCAACTCCTTCAGCTCGGAGCAGATCAGCAAACTTGTCTGCGGAGGCAAGATCGGTTTTCTCGACTCCCAGTTCGGCAAGCCGAAGTGCCTTGGCATTCGCTTCGTCCTCCCAGACTTTTGCCAAGAGGTCTATGTCGCCTCGCAGGCATGGCTCGCTGAACATCTTAACCGTGGCATCCACCACGTAAAGTTCTTCCTTCGGGAAACCATCCTTCATCAGCCGGCAAAAGATCGTCCAGATACTTTCTACCTCGTCACAAGCGCCTTCGGCCATCTGCTGTTGCGTGGCATGGCTGAGTTCTTCCCATTTTTTTCCGTCAAAAGCTGAGTAAGGCGTAATCTTGCCGGGCATTCCGAAATGCTTGCGGACTTGCTCCAAGCTAACCGAGAGGTGGTTGCCCAGCATCAGCCGCGCCATGCTGAGCGTGCAACCGATCATCTTTGGATGGACATTGTAGTGGTGCGATTCGATCAAAGAATCAAAGTTGGCGTGGTGGTGAATTAGAAAGGTGTCCGACCAATCCTCTTGTGCAAGGATGTAACGCGCCTGGCGCTCATCGTACCACCGTGCCGCGGTGTCGGACGACCACTTGATTGCGACGCCGTGCGCCTTGAACTGGGCGTCCCTAATGTACGCCTCGGTCGTCATCTTGCTGAGCGTGAAGCCGCTGGCGCTGCTGAATTCCGTTTCCCAGTCAGCGACGACGAACTTCACAACCGCACCAACCGATAGATCGACCCATGTCCTTTGGTCGAAACAATCTTGAGCGGCGGCTTGAACTGGGCAATTTTTTTGTTCACGTAGTGCGTGGTGACAGCCACGATATTGTGACAGTAGTCGTCGCCATTAGACCGCGACGGGAAAACGCGCTCGCGAATGGCTTCGTGGGAAAGTCCCTGCGGTGCCTTTTTCAGTAAATTGAACAGAGCTTGCTGGTTCGGCCCCATGTGGACGACCTTGCCCTCGAAGCCGACAAGATCCGGCGTGAGCTGGCCGCAGCACGGGCAGCGGTAGTTTTTCTTGCTGGCCATTCTAGTCTCGACTGAACACAGCATGGCCGGCGAGGAAAACCAGACCAACCGCAGCGAAGTAGATCAGCGCGAGGACGAAGGGCGTGTACATCGGAGATACCCCAGGACGGAGAGGACGACGAGGGTGGCGCTGATGAGGTGGGCAGACAAGAAATATAGCATGGAGGCTAATCCTTCGGTTGCGGAGGCCGGTAACCGAACTGCATTGCGAATTCGACGAAGGCTCGCAGCACATCCGGCTCCAGGAACACTTCTTCGTCCGATCGCTCACGCGGCGCTCGAAGCTTAAACTGGTAGCCGTCGAACGAAGCATAGAGGCCATCACCAAGATATGTCTCTCGCTTAGATAGCTCTTTCAGCGTCACGTCTACGGGCATCGTCACTCTCCCCAATTAAACTGTTTCCCGTTCCGCAACTGGGCCTCGACGCCCGCACAGGTGTTGCGGTAGCGTTGCCAGACCGCGGGCTTGATCTTGCCAGACTTCTGCTTTCCCGCAATGTGCTTGGCGGTGCGGGGCGGGGTGAGCCCTTGTTCGGCCCACCAGATCGTCACAGCGCTATACCCGCTCAGTTTTGCCAACTCGGCCACCGACAGATTGAGAGATTCGCGCCATTGCTTCGCCTTGCTCATGGCTTACTTTCTACAGTCCAATAACAACCCTGTCAAGTATGCCTTGACTTTTATTTTTAGGAGCGTAGCCTAGTCGAGCACAGTGCAAACCCCAAGCGGATGAAAGCCGCTGACCCAGGAGGCCGCCATGGTCAACTAACCCAGTTTAATTAAACCGGACTTTTGTAGAACTGAAATCTTGTGTGGGCGCTGCGGACTTTCACCGCGGCGCCCTTTGCATAAGAAAAGGCCCCAGACCGCCGCAGGGCGATCAGGGGCCAGTCACACTCGTAAGGGAGTAGTCATCACAGTTCGGACGGGCTGAGACTGTCGTAGGTTCTGGCCGGGGTCAAGCAAAACCTTGACGGATTTGCGATTTGGGCTGAGTATGAAAAACCCCGCCACGGGGGCGGGGCTGATCTGGTGAGCGGTTGAGGAAGGGCGGTCGCACCCCTGATTTAGCCGCACAGCCGAACTTTGTCAACAGGTTGTGCCCATGTCCTTAACCGCGTTTCTCAATTCTAAAGAAGCTCTGGCCGCTACCGAACAAGCCCACATTGCCGATTCGGCGTGGTTCATTCGGCACCCAGATCGTAAATTTCACCTCCGCGAGCCTTTTGTTGGCGAGTTTCCCTTCAATATCACCCCGCCGCCCGGCATTCGGTGTGTTGTGGTCTCGCAAATCGCTACTGGCCACCGCTACCGCCAGATTGTCTATGTGACCAAATTGCTCGATACCGAGGATATTGCCCGCCTCGCCGCCGAAACCGCCTTTAGCTCGATCGTGCTGGTCGATACGCAAGACCCTCCCTCGAACGCGCGGCACTAACCATGCCAACCCCAATCGATTTTCTTCGCCTTATCCTCCCGCCGGTCGGCCCCTACGCCTATCTGGTCAAGCCGGCGGGCCGCACCAAGCCGCAGAACGAGTTCGCCCCCACGATCGAGGCCCTGTGGCAACAGATGGCCGCCTGGGACGCCCGCGGCGCCGAGACGTGGCACGCCTGCGCCTCGTTCAAACGCGCAGAGAACGACCCCAGAGGCACCAAACAAGCCGACAAGCGCCTCGGGCGCACACACCATAATGTGGCGTTACTGAAAACCCTGCGGCTCGACCTCGATGCCGGCAACGGCAAGCCTTACCAAGACGCCGCAGCGGCCGGCGCGCAAGCGGTGGCGTTCGCCAGCGCGGCGCAGCTCCCCATGCCCATGCTGGTCGCCTCGGGGGGCGGTGCTCACGTTTATTGGCCATTGCACGAAGCTATCATGCCGAGCCAATGGAAGGTCTTAGCCAACAAGCTCAAACTGTTGTGCCGGCAGCATAATCTGCAAGCCGACCCAGCCGTTACGGCCGACGTGACGCGGGTGCTCCGAACGCCAGGCACGCACAGCCAGAAGCGCGGCGGTAAGTTAGTTCGGTGTTTTCAACTAGTTAAGCCATATGACTTAAATGATTTTGTTGGCTTAAACGTGGATATCGCCCAACTGGCGCAAGTCCCTGTGAAGGTTGACGTTCGGGTGCCGGAATACCTGCGAATCGCGGGGTTGCCGCGGCTGGCCGATCGCGCAGCCGAAGGAATGCGCGGGAAGGACGTTTTTGCCGAGGAAATAGCGGGGCAGTGTGGGCAGTTAGCGGCATTTCGTGACAGCCGTGGCGAGGTGCCCGAGCCGCTGTGGTACGCCGCGCTGGGCGTGTTGGCGTGGTGCGCCGATGGCGACGAGGCCGGCCATGCTTGGTCGAAGGATTATGATGGCTACACGCCCGAAGAAACGCAAACCAAGCTCGACCGGGCGCGCGAGCTAAGCGGGGCGACGCTGTGCGAGCGGTTCCACGGCTTGGCACCGGCCGCGTGCGAGGCTTGCCCGCTGTGGGGCAAAGTCAATTCACCAATCGGCGCCATGCGCGGGGTGGTCAAGGTTGACCGCCCGGAGTCAGGCGAGACTCTTAATGGTCACGACGCGCTGCCGCCCATGTTTGCGGACGCCTCGCCGCAAACCGAATTCATCCGATTTCCCGATGTGGATGGCAAGGGAACCATCCTCAAAACCTGCCGCAACGCGCGGGCTGCGATCAAGGCGTTAGGCGTCACGTGCGAATACGATACCTTCCATAACAAAATGCTTCTCGGCGGCCAACCCATAAACCAGTACGCGGGCGAGCTGAGCGACGAGGCCACGCAAATGCTCCGGGTTATGATCGGGGAGCAATTCAACTTCGACCCTGGCCAGCCAAACACGCACGACGCCGCAGTGCAAGAGTGCCTGCAACACGCTTACGACCCGATCTTGGACTATCTCAACGAGGTGCAATGGGACGGTCGGCCGCGGCTGGGGACGTGGCTTGCCGACTATCTGGGCGCCGACCGATCGCCACTCAACGCCGAGATCGGCACCCTTTGTCTCGTTGCTGCTGTGCGCCGTGCGCGCGTGCCAGGCGCCAAGTTTGACCAGATAACGGTGCTCGAAGGCCGTGAGGGAACCAAGAAAAGCGGAGCGATCGAGATATTGGCCGGTAGCGAGAATTTCAGCGATCAAACGATTCTAGGGCTGGACGACAAAGCACAACAGGAAATGGTGCAAGGGGTTTGGCTTTACGAAATCGCGGATCTGGCCGGCATCACCAAGGCAGAGGTGGAACGGGTTAAGGCTTTTGCGTCGCGCAAGGTGGACCGCGCCAGGCCGGCATACGGCCGATCAAGGGTAGATAGGCCGCGGCGCTGCGTTTTCTTTGCCACCACCAATAACGACACCTATCTAAAATCTCAAACCGGCAATCGACGGTTCTGGCCGGTACGGGCGCCGCGCGTGAACCTCGACGCATTGACGCGGGACAGAGACCAATTGTGGGCGCAAGCGGCTTACATAGAGCGGAGCGGCGCGAGCGTGTTCTTGCGCGAGGCGATGTGGGGCGAGGTCGGAGCACTACAGGATAGCCGGCGCGATCATGACCCTTGGGACGATATTTTAAGGCACGTCAAAGGGGCGTTAAACACCGAGCAAACGGAGTACCGAATCAGCACGCGAGATATTTTTGAATTGTGGCTCAGGGTCGGTGGAGACAAGCTCACAGACACTAGCGCTAAGCGCCTCTGTTACACCATGACTAGGCTTGGATGGAACGGGCCAAAGGCGTTACGAATTAACGATGAAGTGGTGCGCGGATATTCGCGACCCAGTAACAGCGACGAGCACGTTACGTTACATGAGGGCGAAACACCATAAAATGCTGGTAATCCAATGTAGTAACACCTGTTATATCTTAATCTATATAACCAATGGAGAGAGGAAAAGAAGAAGGGAGAAGCACGCATATGTGCGATGGATGTGAGTCAGTTAGCCCTATAGGAGAGTGGTGTTAAACCCGTATCAGGTGTAACGCAGAAAATCCCCACTTGACTCCCCCTCTAGTAGAGAGTAAAAGAAAAGACGGTTTCAGCAATGGGAGAGTGAAATGGCGATGGCAGAGCAAGACAGATACGCGCACGCGCGGTCAAACGCTAAGGGCTGGTTTGAGTCCATCGAGGAAATGCTGGCCGCGCAGAATGCGGCTGCGAAAGATGGCGGGATAGCCGCTATCGAGGAGTCCGAGCGCGCGGTGCATGAAAGCGTGCTTTCGATCGAGGTTCGATCGGCTTGGGTATCGTGCGGTGATTGGGATCGGTTTCACTCCGACCGCGTGGCGCCGGACGAATACTGCATCCTGCTGAGCACTGGCGGCCCGGCGCTCAGGATCGTGGGCCAGCTCGACCAATACGGCCAGCCGAGCTCGGCGGAAATGCAGATGCAAGACTGGGGGATCGTTTGGGAACGCTACCCGGCGCCTGAGGCGACGCTTTTGGAGTTTGTTAGTCAGTTTTGCTTCTACAACGGCTAGGGGCCAAGTGCCAGGAAGCCCGCAAAAGCCTCTTGGCGCCCCTTAGAACGGGTTTGGAGAGGGTTTTAGGAGGGAAGGACTATGACAATCCAGGTAGATCGAGCGAAGCAGCTCTTAGCGATTGCGGTACGGCAGAGCCGGGAAGGTCCGCGTTTCTTTGAGTGTGGCTGTTGCGGACACATGCACTCGCCTGACTTTTGGGGCGATTGCCGCCAAGATAGCGAACGCTTTACGTGCATGGAACTGGACGAGGTGTTCGGGGAGAATGCTTGGGAGGAAGTCGAGCAAGAGTCAGCGTGGTAGTTGACAACCCCAATGATAGAGAGTAAAGAGTTAGGCGTGACGGATAAAGCAATGGGAGAGTGACATGCGGAAAGTCAGTTTTGAGCAAGCTTGCGCGCGTTTCGTCCATCGCTATACGATGGATCATGTTCCACAATGGGCGCGGCGCGTGCGGGAGAACGGTAGTTTTTACGCGCCGCAGTTTGCCAGCGACCGCGAGTGGTATGAGCGCACGATTTTTCCAGGCGAGCCGGGCGTTCACGGCAACAGCTCGCATTGCTACACATCCGGGCAGACGTGGCCGCTCGGGCAATCGCTGGCGCGGCCCTATAGGGGCAAGGCGGCTTACTTGTCGCGCGATGTGGCGACTAATACGCCGCAGATGGTTATCGACCGCGCGAAAGAGGACTTGTGCCTAGCGCAATAAGGGAAAGGACATAGGCCAGAAAGCCCGCCCTAGCCGGCGGGTTTTTTGTGCTTGACTTATGGTTTGGATTGGTAGAGAGTAAAGGTCGCCTCAAACGATAGGAGACTCGTTATGGCTGAGATTCGCAAAATTACTGGCGCCGCTTATTGGGCTAGCTATCTCATCAACGGTGACGCGAGCGGCCTAGAGCCGGAAGAGAAAGCCCTGTGTGATGCTTGGCTGGAACGCGAATTGTGCCTGGAGGAGTCGATCGTGGATTGCGAGGAAGAGTCGCGCTTTACATGGTCCTACGGGCTTTACACTGGCGCCGATTGCCGTGGCGGGGATGTATTCGAATACACGGTGCTGCGGCCATGAGTAACCTTGACGAATTGCGTGCCGACTTTGAGCAAGTGCAAGTCGCATGGGAATCGCTGATAGCGGACCATTTTCCAGGCGCCGACAAGTGGCAGTGGTATCGAGCGTTAAGCGCCGTGCGCGGTGAGGATGTTCGGCGCAATGACGACATGGCGCGCGATGCCGAGCTGGCGGCGGATGACGCGATCCGCCAAGCGCACGACGATTATATCCGCAAGCTTCATGTTTTCTACCGTGCGCGTGATGGTGAGCATGGCGTTCTAGGTGGCCGCGGATTGTGACGCTTGACTCTCGACCTGATAGAGAGTAAAGAGGGTTTGTCTTTAACCGATGGAGGGGATTATGCCGGATTTAGCTAAACTCTCGGCGCGGCAGATCGAAGCGTTGTATGCCAAGCGCCAAGAAGCGTGCAGCGTCAATTGCACGGCGCTTATTAACGCTGGCCGTGGCATGGAGCGGGGCAACGAGATTTACGCCAAGGGAATCGCTGGCGTCGATCCGTTGTCGGTTGAGTATGTGCGGCTTACTGATGCCGTGCAGTTAGTCATTGCGGAAATGGAATCGCGCAAGCGCTGGCATGGTTCGCTGAAACCGATTCGGCGCAAAGCGGCTTAGGAGGCGAAAATGATTTTAGGTCCGCTCACCGAATATATTTTGCCGGAAACGGATTTATACCACTCGAATCATCCGTTCCATTGGCTTGTACTTGAGGAAATTGAGGAATACGAACTGGTGATGGAATTGGACTCTACGTCAAAAGCGCACGTCGATTTCGGCGATAAGGTTGTGGGAGTGTTTGAAGCCTAGCGCCGCGCGCCTGACGCGACTAGGCAACGAGGCCGGCCTAACCGCCGGCCTTTTTCTTTTCCGCGTCTGCGAGCGTTTGTGGGGCAAAGCGGCCGGCATATCCGCGCGGCATTCCCTGGTGTGGCTTGCGGCGCTCGACAACGGCATAGTGCAGTCGGATTCTGTGCGCCAGGATCATGCAAGCGTTGGCGCGTTCCTCTAGCTTTGCGATTAGCATTTCGCGCGCCCATTCTGGTGCCTCGCGCCGACCGCGGCGCCAATGTTTGATTGTGGAATAGCCGACTCGACCGTCGAATAGTCGGACGATTTCTGAGTGTTTGCGCGACGGGACCAGATGCAAAATTAGTTGCTCGATCGGCGGGGGTGCAGCTGCGTTTGGGAGCGGTTCGGGGTGCTCTTGCGACGCGTCGCCTTCAGTGGCTTGCGGCAAATTCTGAGTTCCGTTTGTCATGTGCTTCGATCCTATCCCGGCCGCGACGCTATCGCGACCTGGCACCAGCTCCGTACCCCGTTGCGTGCCTAGTGCTTTGAAGCGCCAATTTATTTGATCTCGGCGCTTAGGATCATAGTCCTTCTTACAGCCTTACAACACTGTAACTAACCATTGATTTGATTTAAGAATTTTAGGTCAACACTACTGACCTACCGGCCGATTAGGTCCGAATCGGTCCTTTCTGCGTCAGATTGTCGCAATACCAGATTTAACCCGTTTTGCTTGGCTAGTGGTATCCTGGTACGTCAACCGGCGCGCGAAACGGTCGCGCGAACACCCATCGGCCCACACGCGAGAGAGGAATCTGGGTAGTCCAACCTATGCGGCCCCCGGAAAAATCCCAAAAATTTTTGCCCAAATTTTAACGCTTGCACTACATTGTAGTTTTCGTTACGCTCGGCCCCTGGAGCAAAAACGCCATGGACATTTTTGAAATCAAAACCGGCGACGAAATAAATTGCCAGCGCGCAAAATTAACCGAGGACAAAGTTCTCGTTTTGCGCGACGGATTTTGGGTCGAACTGCGTCCGCAGTTGACGACTGACATGCGCCTGGCACTTCGCTTCATGTCCGAATATTTGCGCTACCACATGTGTTGGGCGATGGAGACAGAACCGCACGAGACGATGACGGATTACGCGAAGCAGGAACACGTTCTCGAATGCACCGGCTGCTCGGCGCACGGTGTGTCGCGCTGGACGAACGGTTGGAAAAAAGAATTTACCCACGAGCCGGATTGCCGGTGGCTGAAGTTTCTTGCTACGATGCGTGATGTCGGGATTGATCTACCGATCTCCGAAAAGGACAAGCTCGATGTCGCACCTTAATCACCGAAAACCGGTTCATCCCGATCTGCTTGATGCGTGGGTCAAGCGCGCTCAAAAGGCCGAGGCGCAACTCAAACGAGCTAACCGCCTTATAGGTTGGATGATGCCGTACATTGGCCGCATGTGTCCGCCGTCGAATGGGTTGTTTGATTTGAACGAGCACTGCATGGAAAACATTATTCCAGAACCTGGGAAAGAGACGAAGAGCGCGCCTATCGATCAACTTCCTGCCGGCGTCCATTTAAGGAGATAAGCCATGAATACTGTCGAACTTGAAATGGCAAAACGAAAAGATGAGATTGACCGCCGCATCATGGATGCCATGGTCGAGGATTTTTACAAGCGATGGTGCCCAGGCGGCGCGGATGACAGCCGCTTTGCGACAGACCTCCATATGCTAGTTCGACAAATTTACCGGGAGGCGCAGGAACCAGCATTCAAACAACTCGAAATTTTCATACGCGCGCTACCGATTGTACCGTTCTTGGCCGATCCGCCGCGCAAGGCAGGATAGTATGACCCCCAACCTCACATCTTCCCTCGACAAAGCCCTGGACGACCAGATATCAAAACTGTTCGAGAACCTCGTCTCCAATCTGATCGCCCCAACCTACAGCCAGGACAAGTCCACGCCGATCCAGCGCTTCGAGGCCGGTTTCAAGATCGCGCTCCAGGCTTACGAGCAGGCGACGCAAGTAATTGAGAAGGAGCAGCCGAAATGAGCATCTACGTTTACGACAAAGTGGCTGGTAAGGTCGTTGAGAAAAAGCCGCGCGATGAACTGCTGTTTGACTTGCTCCCCTCACTGAACGATGAATTATTTCGGCAGTACCAGGACACGCTCGAACATTGTCGGCATTTGATGCTCGGCTATCCAGTGGAGCCAACCAAATGATCCTCTACCTCGCCCTCTTTCTTTTCTTCTGTTTCATCGGCGTCTGCGCGGCCTACGACTGCCACCGCGACCATCCGCGCATTCTTAAACCCCACAACGACCGCCCCTTCACCTCCGACGAACTCCGTCAGATGGGCATCGTGGCGCCCGAGCGCTATGACTGCGAGACGTTTGTGAGAGGCAGCCGTGGCTGAGCACGAACCGTGTGTAGGACAAAGTGACGATTGGTTCACGCCGCCAGAATACTTTGAAGCACTGAAACTAAGTTTTGATCTCGACCCATGCTCGCCTGGCGCCGATCATTGGGTGCCTGCTCGCAAGGTGTATACCAAAGCTGACGACGGGCTTCGCCTTCCTTGGGAAGGTCTCGTTTTTATGAATCCGCCTTTTGGGTCTCGGCATGGGCACGTCCCATGGCTGTGTAAATTTCTCGACCACGGCAACGGCATCGCTATTGTGCGCGCCTATACAAGCTCGGGCTGGTGGCACGATTACGTTGCGCCAAGCGCCGAACTGATTTGCTTCCCGCGAGGCAAAACGAAATTTATCCGTGGCACCGAAATGAGATCGGAGATCAAGGATGGCACCATAATCCATCCGGCAGGTTCGCGTGGCGATTCCCCCGGACATGGCATTGCTCTACTTGGCATGGGGCTGGTCGCTATTGCAGCGTTGAAAAACTCTGGTCTCGGCCAATGTGTGGTCGGGGCTTGACTTCCACTACATTGTAGTTTACCCATCCAATCGCTGCTTCCTCGCAACCCGCCCCCCAGCGAGACGACGGAAGCGGCAGGCCGGGCGGGAATACCATGCCCTCCCAATCGCCCCTCGCCCGGCCTTCACTCTTTCGACGGACCAGGATGCCACCCTACTTGCCAAATTATCCCTACCCGACTTCGCTCAGGCTACCGGTCGATCTCAAGAAGTTCCTCGTGCGCAAGGCGGCCGAGGAAGACCGGAAGCTCGCGCAGATGATCGTGCACATTCTGGAAGAATATCGGACCGCGGCGACGCGCAAGGTGAAGGTGGAACAGTGATGCGCGTCGCATTGGTGACCACGACTATAAACCGGCCTGACGTGCTGAAGCTTTACCGCGCTCACGATCCTTGGGTCGATTTTTTTGTTGCCGGCGACTTGAAAACTCCTGCCGAGACGGCAGAATTTTGCGAGACGATCGGGCATCCTGGTTTCAAGATTGGTTGCACCTACCTGCATCCTGACGATCAGAGAAAGTGGAAGTCGTCGGACACGATCCCTTGGAATTCCGACTCGCGCAGAAACTTCGCCTTGCTGGAGGCGCTGAAGTCGGGCGCCGAATTGATCATTAGTGTCGATGATGATATGGCCCCGATGCAGGAGCGCTTCTGGTTCGACGTGCGGTTCCCATTTCAAAACCCGTTCCACGGCCTCCAAGTCGGCACCATGAACCACTGGCTCGACGCAGGCGAGTTCACAATTCCCAAAGCGATGCAGCGCGGGCTTCCCTATGACGAGTCTCACTACGCCACGGCTTCGTTCGTTAGCGGCGTAGAGATCGGCGCTGCCCAGGGCATTATCCTGGGCGTGCCCGACACCGACGCCTGCACTGCTATCAGCCAGACGCCGTTCATCCACAGCGCGACCGACATCCTCAAACATGGCTTCGTCGCTAACCCGCGAGCTAACGCCGTCTTCAACTCGCAGCTAACAATTTTCCGCGCCGAGTTAGCGCCGGCATTCGCGCAGTTTTACTTTGCCCAAGGTCGCAACACCGACATCTTCGCCAGTCTCCTGATGCGCCGCATCATGCGCGAGAAGAACCTGCACACCTACTACGGCCCGCCCTACGGGTTCCACGCCCGCCAACCCCGCCCCCTCCTGAAAGACCTGCAAGCCGAGCGTTACGGTGTGGACAACATCCGCGAATACGCGGACTACCTCAACCGCGCGCCGTTGCCCAAGGATATCTCCGTGACCGAGCAGTGTCGGATCCTCGCCCAAGGCTGGAACGGGCCTGAGTTGAAGGCGGCGATGGCGTGGTATGAGGATTGCGAGAAAGTTTTAGCATGATCTGGCGCGTCCACCTCGACGACATGCTTCGCCGCGGTCAGATGGGCTACCGCATGTACGTCATGCGGCTGAACCATGACAGCACCGTCGATATGGTGTTCAACCCGCAACTGCGGCATCTGGATCAAGGGATGTACGCGCCCGAGGACGAGTTCTTTCTGTCTGACGAGCAGCCCGGCATCGACACACGCGCCTTTCTTCAAGCCATGTCCGACGCCGCTTGGGAGATCGGCATCAAGCCCAAGCAGATCGAGGACAACTCGAACGAGTTGAAGGCAACCAAGTACCATCTGGAAGACATGCGCCAGTTGGCGGGAGTGAAGAAGTGATTCGCATTCTGCCGAGCGTTAAGTATTTGCATGAGTGCTTCTTGTACGAGAAAAGCACCGGCAGATTGTTTTGGCGTAGGCGACCAAGGTATCACTTTGACTCGGCGGTTGGCCATAAAATCTTTAATAAACGTTGGGCCGGCACAGAAGCTTTTCACACTAGTCAGAGAGGTTATAGGTTTGGAACGTTAGATGGAAAATATTGCGCAGCTCATCGTGTGATTTGGAAGCTTATAACCGGTAAAGAACCACCTCCAATTATTGATCACCGTGATCAGAAAAAAGGAAACAACCGTTGGGGTAATTTGCGCGCTGCTACGAAGCCGCAAAATTGTATAAATCGCAAACCCAGTCCGCTGAATAGTACTGGTTATGGCGGTGTCCATAAGCATCGAAATAAAAACCGATGGGTCGCTCAGCTGGGTTGTCGTAGTAAGAAACGTTATCTAGGTATCTTCGACAGTCCTAAAAAAGCCCGCGCTGCGTGGCTTATTGCTGCGCGAGCTGTTTATGGAGAATTTTTACCGTGAAACGTCTCGGTATTTTCTATTCGACCAAGGACCGCTGCGAGTTGACGCGGCAGAGCATTGTGCCTTTGCGCCAGCCTGATAAGTTCGACACCCACTGGGGGGACGGTTCAAAGACCGACGAAGGCAAAGCGTTGTTCCTTGAAGAAGGAATGGCAGCTGGTGTGAAGATGGTTCACCAGAAGGTAACCGGTGGGTCGGGCGCAGCGATCGTGTATGGGCTGACGACTTTATTGGCTAAGGGCTACGAACTGTGTGGCCTCGCAGAAAACGATGCTGTTGTAGGCGACGATTGGTACGAACCAACGATCGCGTTGTTTGAGCGCGGCAGAACTGATGGACTTGAAGTGGGCGCGGTAACCGCGCGTTGCTATGTCGATCGCGTGCTTTGTCAGCGTGACGGATACGCCGTGCTTCATAATGCCGGCGCGGGCTTCATCATTTTTACGCGAGAGGCTGCTGAACTCGTACTCCGCGAATACCGCGTGCAGTGGACAAGTTCTAACCGCGCGGCGTTCGCAACACTTTCAGGAATCGATATCGGAAAATATTGGGCTTTCAGAGGTCAAGAGCACTTCTTGGTGGCTGATTTCCGGTGGGACGCGCTCTTAGCGCAAAATGGTCTAGCTTCTCTCGCACTCACGCCGTCGCCAGTACAGATGATCGGCCAAGTCCCGCCACTCGAACAGCAGGGCCTCACGATTGCAACTGGCCCAGTCAAGGAACGCATCGACGACAAATTGTTTGCAACCTACCGCGACAACCTCCACAACATCCGCTTAGGCAACTGGAAACTTCCCGACACCCTGTTCCACCGCGACCAAAATGGTGGCTACACCATCTTCGCCCATCAGATCGGTGCCATTGGCGGCCACTACCAGGGTAAGTGGAAGCTGAAAGATGCCCCCGGCTTCGGCCCGTTCGGCTGGATAGCAGACAGCGAGCAGGAGGACTTCGACCCACGCATCTTCATTCCCGTCGCCGGCCCGTGCGAGGTCATGGTCTCGGGTGGCTCGGTTGGCGGTCAGGTTGAGATTGTGGACGAGCAATCCGGTTTCAACGCGCGACCGATCCTGCCTCGCGAGACCGATCAAGGCACCATCGTCTCCGTCAACCTGCCGGGTAACGTCGCGTACCGGACGATTCGCATCAACATGAGTACGCCCGGTTGCGTGTTCTACGGCATTCGAACCCGTGACGAGCAGCCGCGCGTGACTAACTGGAAGTTCGACTGGAATACTTTGCCGCATGGGAGGATGGAGCTATGAGCCTTTTTACGCGGATGGCCTGCGGCGAATGTGGTATTGAATTCGATGTGCCGGAACATTTTTACAAAGAGAGAAAAGAGAACGGTAAAGGTTGGTACTGTCCGAATGGCCACTCTCGCGTGTTCCGAGAATCCGATCTGGATAAAATGCGTCGCGAGCGCGATCAAGCCAAGCAGCAGTTGGCTCGTGTTGAGGAAGAAAAGCGTCTTGAATTTGGCGGCTAAGGAGCGCGAGATTAAGCGTATGAAGAAGCGCTCGGCAGCGGGGACCTGCCCCTGCTGTTCACGAACCTTTTCCAACATGGCAACACACATGAAACGACAACATCCCGATTTCATCCGAGATACGGGCGCAAAAGTGATTCCGATGAAGGCTGTAAAATGAAGGTACTCCTGACGGGCGGACTGGGGTTCATCGGAAGGGCGTTTGCGAAACGCTTGCTGGATGCCGGCCACATAGTAACCATCGTGGACAACATGTATTCCGGTGTCGAGCTGGTCGATTGGATGTTTAAGCCCAACGCCTACGACCCGCAGACCAGATCCGTCCCCAACCTCCAGCTTATGATCGGCGACTGCCGCAGCTTCTTTGCCAGCGCGCCACCAGGTAGTCTCTGGTCCGCCTCCCGCTTCGACCTGATCATCCACTGTGCGGCAATCGTCGGCGGTCGGATCAAGATCGAGGACGATCCGCTTGAAGTGGCAACCGACCTTTCCATCGACTCGGAGTTTTTCCGCTGGGTGACCAAGGCAAATCCATCCCCGAAAGTGGTATATTTCTCATCGTCCGCGGTATATCCGTTGGAGCTGCAAACCCGCGAGAAGCATGTCGCACTGGCCGAAGCTTTCGTTGACCTCAACCAGAATCGTTGGAGTAAGCCGGATCAGACCTACGGCTTCGTGAAGTTTGCCGGCGAGTACCTGGCGAAGTTCGCGCACGAGAAATATGGCCTCGACGTTGCGATCTACCGGCCGTTCGGAGGGTACGGCGAAGACCAATCTCTGCACTATCCGTTCCCGAGCATCATCAAGCGCGTCGCGGACGGCGAGAACCCGGTGATGGTGTGGGGCTCGGGTTATCAGGAGCGCGACTTCATTCACGTCGATGACATCGTGGAGGCGGTGCTGACGACTTACGACAAGCTCAGCGGTAAGGTGCTGAATCTCGGCACCGGCATCCCGATTTCGTTCTTCAAATTGGCTGAGCTGGTCGTGGACAATTGGCGTACCAGCATGATGGATTCGCCAAGTGTTCGTAACGATCCTCTCAAACCTGGGGGGGTGTTCAGTCGCGTGGCCGACGTGCATGAAATGCACAAATTCTACAAGCACAAAATTCACTTGCCTGTTGGTATCAAGCGGGCACTTGACAGGGCCAAAGCGAAGGTGTAGTTGATTGAACTACATTGGGAGGCGGTGATGTTTTTCATTTACGGCAGGACAAGCACGCTGGAACAGGCCGAAGCTGGCGCCGTTTCCATTCCCGAGCAGCTTCGCAAAGGCAAGGCGCTGGCGCAACTTCGCGGTGTTGCGGGAAAAGATTGCGTGACCTTCGTGGATAAGGGCGTTTCCGGCTCGACGCCGCTCGCCTTTCGCCCGCAAGGTAAGGAGATGCTGGAGGCTGCGCAGCAAGGCGATTGTATTGTTAGTTCGAAGATGGACCGCCTGTTCCGTTCTGCTATTGATGCGCTCCAGACTGCCGACGATCTCAAGCAGCGCGGTGTTGATCTTATTCTAATCGACGTTTCGGCCGATCCGGTGACTAGCAACGGCACTGGCAAGCTCTTTTTCTCGATCCTTGCCGTCATGGCCGAGTTCGAGCGCGACCGCATCCGCGAGCGAACCGAGGAAGGCCGGCGCGGCAAGCGCGCCCGCCGCGGCTTCATGGGTGGTGGCGTGCCGATCGGGTTCAAGGTGCAAGGCAAAGGTCGCGAGGCCCAGCTTGAGGAAGACGAGCGCGAGCAGGCGGCGATTGCCAAGGCGCGCGAACTGGCCGAGGGTGGTCACGCGCCGGGTCGGATCGGGCGATATCTGACGAAATACTACCCGACGAGATCGGGTCGCAAATGGCAATGCGTTCAGGTGCAGCGCATTTTGGCGCGAGTGGAGGCATGATGAGCGGATTTCCGCGCGCATCTTATTATTTTGCGCTGTTTTGGGGTTGCATCATGATAGTTGGCGGCTTGGCGGCATTGGTTTTTGCCGTTTCTGTAATTATGCACTAAGGAATAAAAATGGGCGATCGCGCGAGTTCAATCAAAATGTACAACGCCGCGTTCGACGCGGTGCGCAACCAGAATTACAAGGACTGGGCCACCCACGCTTTCGGTCTCCTGCAATCCGCCTGCATCGTCGATCCGACCATGGGGCAGGCGTGGGCCGACAACGCCAATTCCAACGGCGACATCAACCGGCTTCATGCGGCTGTTGCCTGCTACCGCCGCGCGCTAGACGGCGATCTTGGCACCGACAAGCAGATCGAAGTGCTGTCCAACATCTCCTGGCGCCTCAATCAGCTTGGCGAGCTTGAGGAAGCTCTGAAGTTCGCCCAGATGGCCGTCGAGCTAGGCCCGCACGAGGCGTACCCGTGGGTGAATCTGTCGCAAGCTCACGGCGCCTTTGGCCAGCGCCTAGCCGCGGTCGAGACGGCGCGCGAGGGCCATCGCCTCAAGCCCAACGATACCGCGACCCAGTTCAATCTCGCATTTGCGCTCCTGTTCAACGAGGAATACGCTGAGGGCTTCAAGTTTCTGGAGTCGCGGTTCGAGCATCGGCTGAAGAACTATCTCACCTATCCGTACCCGAAGTGGGAGGGCGAGAAGGACGCGATCGTGTTTCTCGTGGCCGATCAGGGCATGGGCGATACTCTTAGCTTCGCCCGCTTCCTCGACGCTGCGGCAAAGCGGGCCAAGTACATCCACGCCATGGTGCAACCGGTCCTGCTGCGCGCGTTCACCGAGGCGTTCGTGCATCTGCCCAACGTGAATTTCACGCCGACCTCGACCTCCTACCCGCCTGCCGATGCATGGACTACGTTCGTCTCGCTGCCCTACGCGCTCAAACTGACCGATCAAGAGATCAAGGACGCGCCGCATCCGAAGCTCCCGGTCTACGGCATGGCCGACACATGGAAGATGCCGGATATAAAGCTGCATATCGGCATCGCCTGGGCTGGCTCCGCGTTCAACGATCTCGACAAGTGGCGCTCATTTCCGCTCACTCATTTCCTCGATCTCTACAAGGTGCCCGGTATCCAGCTTTACTCGCTGCAAAAAGACGAGCGCACCCGAGATTTGAATGATTTTTGCTGCGAATCGCTTGTTCGGGATATGAGCCCGTGGATATCCGATGCTGTCGATACAATATCTGTGCTCCAGAAGCTCGATCTTGTCATTTGCGCCGAGTCATTTCTCGCACATATTTGCGGCGCAATCGGCAAGGAGGTGTGGATCCCGTATTCGTTCCACGCCCATGATTATCGTCTCGGTCACGACGGCAAATCGATGCTGTGGTACGGCAAGACGCACCGGTTGTTCTTGCAGGATCGCGACATGCGGTGGGATAAAGTTTTTCAGCGCATCACACTGGCGCTAAGGGAGAAGGTCAATGGACTTGCCGTTGTTGATCCGCAAGCTAAAAGAAAAGTCGCGATACGCTGAATTGGCGTGGCAGGACGAGCGCAAGCCCGAATTCCTCGATCTGCACATTGTTCTGAAAGAGGCTGCGGAGCGGTTGTGCTATCCACCGCCCCTTATGGTTTCTGAAGGGATGGATGACGGGATTCTACACAACTACCGAGCGGTGGGCTACATTCACTACGGACCAGATGCCCCAAACCGTTGACATCAATTTCGAGATCAACAAGCGCAAGTTTGCGTTCAAGATGACGCATGACCCGTCGTCCCTGCCCGACCGCGACATGATGCTGTGCATGGACCAGTTCGGTTGTCCCGAGCCCGAGGTCATGCATCTTCTGGTCCGCGTTTTTCGCCCCGGCGACTTCGCGATTGATGGTGGCGCCAACATTGGCTTCTTCACCATCGTCATGTCGAAGCTCGTCGATACGAACGGCATTGTGTTGGCGGTCGAACCGGGTGAGAACAACCTGCCCAAGCTGCGCGATAATCTCAAGCTCAACGGTCTAAAGAACTTCGAGATTTGCAACCGTCCACTCTGGTCCTCCAACGAGGACGTAACGCTGCACTACAGCCAGCACGGCGGCATGAACTCGCTGAGCGCTCACCAGCCGATGATGGGCAAGAAAATCCTGCAAGGCATCACGTTGAGTACGTGGCACACCACGCCACGCTTGATCAAGCTGGACATCGAGGGTGCCGAGGAACACGCATTGCGCGGCGCGCAGAAGCATCTGGTCAATGGCGTGCCTTACATTGTCTGTGAGTTGAACCTACCGGCGCTTAAGGGCCTCGGCTCGACCCAGGAGTCGCTCCGCAAGTTCATGCGCGAGTGGGGCTACTCAACCTTCATTCTGTTCCGCGATGGGCAACTGCCCTGCCTGATCCCGGAGAAGACCCAGATATTCGAGGCTGAGGACTACAATGGCACAGTTAACGTGCTATTCTCGACGGTCGAGGCGGTGAGCAATGTGTGGCCGAGAGCGGTGTTGAGATATGCCTGACAATATTTCGGACGATGAGTTCACCTGTTTGGAGATCATGTCGCGCGGCGAAGCGATGCTGGCGATCAGCCGTTGGGAAAGGCCGTTGAAAAACCTTGCTGCTAAAGGAATGGCTGATCCCCAAGATGGATTCAATTACATCATTACCGAGAAGGGCCGGGCGGCACTGGGTGGCCACAAGCAAGAGGTTGACACCGACTGGGCAAATTCTTTCATCAAGGTGAATAACACGCGCTATTTCGAGCGCACGTCGAAGGCAAAGCCGGCTGGCGCCTACGTTATTGAAGGCGTATTATTTTTTAAGCTGTTGGACGGCTCGACGCTGACGTGCAACTGCATTAAAGACCCTTACGCTTCCAAGATCGTGGAGTTGTTCAATGGTCGTAACGCTGGTCAAGAACGACCCGGATTCCCAGTGGTTCCACAGTTATCCAGACCGGCAGAGCCACATTCGGAATCCGATCAAGATTCTGATGACGGACAAGCAAAGGGGGACTCACTACGTCGATGAATTGGCCGGCGAGTTCTGGTCGCTCGGCGACCACAACAAGGATCGTCGCCGCATCCTGCTGTGGAAGGTGCCGCCGGACAATCCGTTCTACGATCCGAAGAAGCCTGCGATTTTGAAGGTGCCATTTTTACTCTTTGGAGATGAAAGTGTGGAGGACACAGATGCCGTGCTCCTCCCCATTTTACATGAAATTATGACCGACGCTGCGAGGAAAACGCGATGACCTGGGAAAAATCAGTCTACTCGACGATGGCCAGTTCCATCGGCTACGATGCCGAGAAGGAAGAAATGTACGTGACCTGGGCCAACGGTCGCGTGTCGATCTACTCGGGCGTGCCGGAAGGTGTCGCGCTGGAGGCGTCCACCGCGGCCTCGGTCGGGCAGTTTCTCAATTCGGAGGTGAAGCCAATCTATGCCCACCGATACGGCTGAGCCTTTCGCCAAGATGGCGGAACGGATTGTTCATAATACCGGTGCGACCTTCGGCGGCGCTTGCGTGATCGTGCCTCCGGGCGAGACTACGCCGATCGAGATGTATGTTCTCGACTCGGCGCAGGATCCCGGTCAGTTCTGGTCCACTTTGAAGACCCGCATCGAGATGGCGATCTTGGAGATCGACACTAAGAAGCGGATGGAGATGGGCTACGGCCGGCGCTAGACCGCTGCTGGGTTCGGCGCCGGCTGTCCGGAAAATATGCCTCCCGCGGGCTTGACCGGTTCGACAACCGGTTTCTCGGCTGCCAGCGGCAATACCGGCTTCGGCGCTTCGGCACGCTTCCACATCTTGGAGCCAACTGCACCCTCGACCGCGGTAACGCGCTTCTCCAATTCCTCGACCTTCTTGGCATCGGCCGCCGGCTGGGCGACGACGGTGGCGAGCTGCTCGGCGTGGGTCTGGCGGTCCTGGGCGAGCGAGCCGATCGAGACGCCATGTGATTTCGTTTCGGCGTCCAGTGTTGAGATCGCCTGCCTGGTGCCGAGACTGGCGGCTTCGAGGTTTTTGATGCGCTCGTTCTGTTCGGTCACGATATCAAGAACTTGCAGCATGGTGGGGGATTCGAAATTTTCGGCTTTGAGGGCGGCGATACCGTCCTCGAATTTGGTCGGCATGGGGTTTCCTTTTCGGGGTTATAGCTTTGGGTCTTCGTCAACGCGCGGAATGCTTTTTGGTTCCGGGAACTTATTTCAAACTGCTGCGTTGTCCGACGCGCGCCTTGTGGGCGCAGGAGTTAACGTCATGGCCGGCATTGCACTCGATCTGCTTTGGGCACTGTTTTGGATTATCGTCTGCGCAGGCGTTCTTTTTCTCTTTATCTATGGGATCAAAACCTACGTTTATCCTATCCCGCCTCGCCTCGAAGGTGGCATCTGGTTTCTGTTCCTCATTCTTTGCCTGATCGCCACGATCACCATTTTTGCCGGTGGGGGTGGCATGCACATGCCGTCCTTTCGGTAGCCGCGAGAGCCGCGTAGCGCCCATCCCGCCTGACAGGGAACCCTTGCCGAGTATCTGTCGGGGGTGTTGACTTTCAATTAAGTTAAATGCTAGTCATGCGAGATGGCACGCGCCAATCTCACCGGGCGGTCTTTTGGCCGCTGGCAAGTTATTGCTTTCCACAGTACTATAAAAGAGCGGGCGCGCTGGACGTGCCGCTGCTCCTGTGGAACTGAGCGTATTGTTACTGCTGGTGCTCTTAACTCGGGAAGATCGCAAAGCTGTGGGTGCGCGCGGAACGAAAAGCTTAGTCAGATGCGAACTACGCACGGCGCGTCTATGGCGCCAACGCTTACCTTGCGCTCATATTATTCCATGATTAGCCGTTGTTATTGCGAAGGAAGCACTCAGTTTGAGTGGTACGGAGAGCGTGGAATTATGGTTTGTCGTCGCTGGCGCGGCAAAAATGGGTTCGCGAATTTTCTAGCGGACATGGGCGAGCGTCCGTCTAAGAAACACACCATTGATAGGCGTGACCCAAATGGTAACTATACTCCTAAGAATTGTCGCTGGGCCACGTGGAAAGAGCAGCAACGCAATCGGCGGAATACAATTTTTGTGGAAGTTGGTGGCCAGAAAGTTAGCCTGAAAGAAGCGTGTGAAACAGCGGGCGTTAATTATATGCGGACGTGGGAACGTGTAATGCGTAAGAATTGGAATATTGAAGACGCCTTGCGGGTTCCAGCTTTTGGTAGGCCATAATGAGTGGCGCTTGGTCGACCAAAAAGAGAGATGCTGTCGAAACGGCATTTTATCAGTTTTTGAATTGTAGCTATATAAATTCAAAGGACGCCGGCCGAATTTGTTTAGGAAAAAGTCTCTACGAAGGGCAGCGTCGCACCATCACGGAAATTTTCGACGCGCTGGAAAATGACCTTCACGACATTTACATTTTGAAAAGTCGGCAGTTGGGCATCTCGACTTTGGTTCGGGCGTTGTCTATTTTTATGATTGGCATCCATCCGGGTTTGAAGGGTGCCATCATATTTGATTCTGCTGAAAATAAGAATGAGGCGCGGGCTGAAGTGGAGGTCATGATTGAAGACCTTCCTAAAACTTTGAAATTTCCGGGCATTAAAGGCAACAATCGCAGCGGGCTAACTTTGGATAATGATGCCAAAGTTCTTTTTATGTCGGCTGGCGTGAAAAAAACCAAAACGAGCGGTACACTTGGCCGTTCGGTTGGTATCGCTTTTTCCCACGCATCTGAAATTTGTTCGTGGGATAACGATGAGGGTTTAGAATCGTACAGGAACTCCCTATCCGACATAAACCCAGATCGTCTGTACATCTGGGAATCTACCGCACGCGGGTTCAATGCGTGGGAGACTATTTGGCAAGAAGCGCGCAATGATCCTTACCATTGCAAGTGTATTTTCTTAGGGTGGTGGTCCAAGGAAACGCAGATGATCCCGCGCGATCATCGCGATTTCAAGCTGTATGGCGAAGCACCGCCTAGTGAAGAAGAAGCGCGGAAAATTGCACAAGTCAAGGAATTGTATGGGCATCAAATTACGCCGGAACAATTGGCGTGGGCCAGAAGGAAATATGACCCTACTGCGTTGCCCGAAGGTGATGCTGAAGTAAAGTTTGAGGGCAATCCTAATCGAGTGCAGGAACAGCCATACACGGAATCTGAGGCGTTCCAGCAAACTGGCTCCGTCTTTTTCGCTCCCGAGAAATTGACGGATCAGTTCAATGCAAATGTAACTGATAAATTTCAAACCTATATGTATATCGTGCTGGACGAGTTCGTGTACACGCAGGTTTTGAAGGCTCCCAACGCGAAAATGGTGGAGCTTAAAGTCTGGGACGCACCCGCCGCAAACGATGGTGTGTACGTGATCGGCTGCGATCCCGCTTTCGGCACTTCCGAATCGAACGCGCGCTCGTGCATTCAGGTCTGTCGGTGTTACGCCGATGGCATAGATCAAGTGGCGGAATATGCATGGCCTTTGATCACGGCTCAACACCTCGCGTGGGTGCTGGCCAGCTTGCTGGGCTGGTACGGATCGAACAACTCGACGGTGCAATATGCTCTTGAGCTGAACGGTCCCGGCATGGCGGTATTTACGGCGCTCAAGAGCCTAAAGTTTCAATTGGAGAATGGCCAGCAGTCCAAAGAAGTGAAGGAAAAAGGGTTGCAAGACGTGTTCCGAAATGTTCGTACCTACGTCTACAATCGAGCCGATTCCATGGGCTCGGGGGCTAACTACCACATCAAAACGACCCGGCAGACGAAAAGCTCCATGCTGGAGCAGTTGCGGAACGCGGTTTCCGCTGGTAAATTGCGGATCAAGTCGGCGGAATTGCTCAAGGAGATGACGCGAGTTACGCGGGACAAGGATGATGGCGACATCATTGGCGTTCCGTCAGGCTCGAAAGACGACCGCGTTATGGCGATGGCTTTCGCGGTCCACTGCTGGGAAGAAAAAGTACGACGGACGTTGATAAATACCAATCGGACGAGAGACGCGGAAGCGGCGCGGCAGAGGTTGACCTTGACCGATCAGGTGTACCTGTTCCAGCAGAACCAGTTGGGCCAGTTCTTCAAGGCGAAGCGGATGGAGCGATTGGTTACGGCACGCGCGCAGAATTACCGGGGCTGGAGATATCGCTAGATGGCTCGCTTCCAAATCCGTTGCCCTGGCTGCCGCAAAGCTTTCCCGTGGGACCCGGCTATCGACCTGCCCGAGCGCTGCCCGCTCAAGGGTTGTGGCTATGTGTCTAAGAAGCGCGAACCGGAAGTAGACGAGGATGGGGTAATTGTCATCGCCGCGCCGTTCCTACGCAGCTCGACGATGAAGGCCAACGACGATTGCTACCGCCAGCTCGAAGACTCATCGCGGGTTCGCGCTCAGATGGCAGCCGAGATGGCTGGCGTGCCCGAGTCGGAGATGTCACATCTCAAGGTAACAAACATCCGCGACACGCGAGCGGGTGAAGTGGCTGCTATGCCGATCGTGAACGACGTGACCCGGCAGATGGATTTCTTGAAGGCGCGTGGTGGTAATGTTGGGTTTGGTGCTGATGCGAGTCAGTTCGGGGCGAGCATTATGTCGGGCAGTATTGAATTGAACGGGCGTCCCTTGGTGAATGCCATAGGCCAGCCGGTTGTTGTGCAACCCAGTGCTGGAGCGCACATGCGCAAGGCGCTGCACCAGCACCACGAGACGCTAAGTCATGGCTCGGCGACGAGCGATATGCCCGCGTTGGAGACTCAGCAGCCGGGGTATAGGAGCCGCGCTTGATACTCCCTGGAGGGATTCCGAGCGACCACCAGAAGCTCATCACGCAAGTCAATGAGTGGATCGAGATTTGCCGCGTCAGCGTTGGGATGCGCAAGTCGTACTACCGCCTGCTGAACGCCATCACCGAGACCGGCAAGTACGACGGCACCAAGGCGCTCGTGAACATGATGGCGCCGAGCCTCAAACGCACAGCGGCACACCTTTTCAGTCCGGTCGAGCTGAAGTTCGCCATGAGCTTCGACCATCCGCAGCCCGATCCGACTTATTCTCGCGGCCAGCAGGTGGCAAAGCAGCTCACGTTGAATTGGGAGCGCAACGGCACTGGCAACACGTTCGGCCGCGGCACTTACGAAGCCCTAAAGTACGGCGCCGCTTTTCTCAAGCAGTGGACCGAGCGCGATTCCGAGGATCATCTTGTTCTTAAAGACCGTCTGGTGATGCCGTGGAACCTCGGTGTTTATCGCGAGGATCGCGGGCTCGACGAGCAACCGATCATCTGCGAGACGACCACGCTCACCATGCCCGAGGTGTGGCAGAAAATCTGGAAGTTTCCGAACGCTGAAGACCTTTTCAACCGGGTCAAGTCGCACACGGCTCGCGGTGATGCCGGTTCGGAGCCGAACAGCTTTTTTCATCAGGTGCTCTCCACCTCGCAACTGAATACCGGCGTGCAAGGCATGGTCAGCCCGGTGCCTGGTGGTATCGTTCAGCTCAACAGCGATCCGAACTATGCGCTGATGGGGCCGACGATCGCAGCCGAAGTGGTCGAATTCCACGAATTGTGGGTGCAGGACGAGCACGATTACATCACCATTCAGATGATCATGCCCGATATCCTCATCACACCGCTGTTCTCCCGGATTGAGAAGCGCGATGTGATGATGAAAAAGCAGAATTTGCTCGGCGCGAACAGCCGTTTGCAGCCCTATCGCATCATCCAGCCCAACGAGACGACCGATTGGATATGGGGTCGCTCCGAATTGGTCGATGTGATCGAGCCGCAGCAGCTTCTGGCGGCGTGGTGCGACGATGCCAAGCGCCTTGTAGGCTTGCAGATAGACAAATTCCTCGGTTTTTCCGGCGAGAACGGCATGACCGACGAGCTTTACGCTCAAGCGCGCATGTCGGGCTTCATCAACCAAGGTCCGAACTCGAAAATCGAGGATTTGACGCCTAAATTCCCCGACCAACTGTTGCCGATGGTCAAATGGTTGATGGAGCAGATCAATGTGATCCTAGGTTTCCCGCCGATCATGCAAGGCCAAGGTGAACCGGGCGTGCGCGCCGGCTCGCACGCCAACACTTTGATGAAAACCGCCTCGCCGGACTTGCGGGATCGGTCTTTGCTGGTCGAACAGCAGTGCGCGGCTGCCGCGGACCTCACTTTGACCTTGATGGAGCTGAAGGACGACCGGTTTTACTGGACCAAGGCCGACAACCCGATCGAGGACATCGAGAAGACCAAGTTTTTGCTGTCAGACCTGCCGGATGACTGGCGCGTCACGGTCGATAGCCACTCGTCGTCGCCGATCTTCGCTGACGAGAACGCTCAATTGGTGCTCGCGCTCAACGGACGAGGCATTGTCGATGGAGAGTACGTCATCAACAACACGGATGCCCCCAACAAGGAGACCGCTATACAGGCGTTCCGAAAGAAACAAGAAAAAGAGGCTGAGATGTTTCAGATGTTGCTTAAGGTTGACCCGGAAGCGGCGATCAAGACCCTAAAGGGTGGCGGTCACCACAAGTGATTAGCTTGTAAGTCCGCCATTGAACGGCGTCATCACCGCCGGTCCGCGCCGCGTAGCATTTAACGCCGGATCGCTTTGTGCTCGATGTTGCGCGGCTGCTTGAACCCGCGTGTTGTGCAACATTAGTTCAACCTGGGCCAACTTCGCTTGATCCATGTCCTCGATGATGATGCCGTGGATCGACGTGGCCTTGATCTCGGCGTGCTGGCCGAAATCGTCGTCGATGGTCAGGTCCTGGGTGGGATGATCAGTCTTGAAATTCTTGTGGGCTTCCGCTTTTTCTTTGGTCTTGAACATGAAGCCGAGCGCGGTGGGGCCTAAGACGACAGTAACTCTGTGCATGTAATCCTCTAGCGGTTGTCGGTTGTCTCGCACCAGTCCTCGAACTTCTGGCGCGGTATCAGGATTTTTTTGCCGATACGTTTGATTGGGAAGCAGCCAACTTTATTTTCTCGCGCCCATTTCCAGAGTGTCCATGGACCGATGCTGAGTTCGTGCGCGGCTTCCTTGACGGTGATGAATCGACTTTTCTTTTTTGATTCGCCCGCCGGCATGGCAATCCTTCCAGGTAGCCCGCACCAATTTGCTATAACCAAAATACACTATAGTTCAGAGAAGTAAACTGGGTTTTTCATGCTCTGTCGGAGGATAGTGCAGCAGTCGGTGCCTAATGGTGGGCCTGACGCGACGCAACCTCGCAACAGGGAGAACGCAATGTTCACTCGCAGCAAGCGCAAGCATCGCAAGGGCCGCAAGTAAGCCCATGCCTGATGGCACCCCCGGCCAAGTTCCTGGCCAACCGCAGCAACCACAAGCCCCATTCGGATCGACGCCGGCCGTTTCGCCGTCGCCGAACCGAGGCCACGAAGCGGCTGGGTTACAAAAGCTGGGGGTTGCACTTCAGAGTCTCACCGATGCACTGCCCCTGGTCGGCGCCAGCTCCGAACCGGGTCAGGCCATTCTCGACATGATCAAGAAGCTGGCCAAGTTCGTTCCGCCCGGCACGATGACGCCGGCCGCCAACCGCAACCAGCTCGAAGCTACGGCGATGAAGCAGGGACAGAACAATCAGCAGATGCAGCAGCTCAAGGCAATGAAGGCCGGTGGCGGTGGCCAGCCTCAACCGGGCGCGCAACCGCAGCCGGCTGCCGCATGAGCATCTTCAAGACTGAAGTGCCTGAAGGAATTTGCTGCACGATGGATCAAGTCGTGCGGACCAACAACGCGGACGACTTCAGCACCGAGAAACTGCCGTGGCTGGGTAAGGCCGCGAAGATGGATGTGCAGAATACGCAGCGCGGGGCTGTTCGAAGAAAGTCAGGAGAAAACTGATGGTCAATATTTTTCAGAATCCGGCTAAGACGGTCCCGATGAAAGCCGACGACCAGACCATTCGCGTCGATCTCGACGTGAACGAGATCGGTGGCCGGAAAAGCCATCTGCCGGCTGCGGACAAGTCATCGGCACTGCCGATCAGTCACGTTCCGAACGCTGGCTCCAGCATCGGTGGGAAGTAATCCATGGCCAAGATGATCGAGGTCGATGAGACTGAGTTTGCCAACGGCCAGGAAACCATCAAGGCCGTTCGGGAGATGTTGGCCCATCCCGACGCGGCGCTGCTCGTCGAGCGAGCGCGCAAGCTGGTGAAGCCGGACGTGCCGACCCCGCGGCTCGACGCTCACAAGCAGGCGAATGAGCCGATCGAGAAGCTTCACACCGAGATTGCCGACCTGAAGAAGTCGCTCGCCGACAAGGAAGCCGAGAACGAGAAGAACGCCAAGCTGTCCGCACTCGCCAAGCGGGTCGAGGACGGCAACAGCGCGTTGCTCCGCGAAGGTTGGACCAAAGACGGCCTCAAGGCACTCGACGAATTCCGCGAGAAGGAAGGCATTCTCGATCCGATCCATGCCGCTGCTGTGTACGAGAAATTGCACGGCTCGCAGGTCGCACCGGTTACGCCGTCCAGCCACACGGGCGGCTGGGACTTCACGCAGCCTTCGACGCAGGACGAGGACTACACCAAAAAGCTCTTGGAGACTCGCGGCGAGAGCGAGTCGCTTGTCATGCAGCAGGCGAACAAATCGCTGATGGATTTTCGCGGCAACAACCGGCGCTGAGCCAGTTTCTGATATAGGAGGCTACCATTCCGCTCCCAGGCATAGGTGTTGCCCCCGCAGCAGGCGGGTTGTATACCGAGCTTGCTGCAACCACAAGACGCGCATTCGTTCCGCGTTTGTTCGTGCAAATTTATTTCGGAAGCCCCACGCTTTTCTACATGATGGGCAACGCCCAGAAAGCTGCGGGCGGCCTCAACCAAATCACCGTACCCATGCAAGCGCAAAGCATGGTTCAAGGCCAGTTCACTGGCTACGGTGGCGGCTTCAACTCACCGCAGATCATTCCCGCGATTCAGAACGGCCAATGGAATCTGGCGTACTGGGTCGTGCCGGTCCCGCTGCCCTTCGGTGAAACGATCATCCAGGCAACCGACCGCGAGATCAGCCTGCTCAAAGCTCGCATGAACGACGTTGCGGCGGTGACCAAGCAGAATTTCGCCAATCTGCTGTTCACCAACAACACCGCGAACTCGCTCTACCCGAACAGCTTCTACGATGCGTTTGACGACGGCACGAACGTTCCGAATTACGGCGGCATCAACCGCAACGCGCAGGGCAATACGGCCTTCAAGGGCCAGTACATCAACACCAACAACGCCGCGCTGTTCTCCTTCTCGTCCGGCTTCACGCGCCAGAATATGGCAACGATGCTGTCCTACATCACCAACCAGGCCGGCGGCGAAGCGCCGACCTTCGTGGTCATGTCGCCCGGCGATTACGCGACGCTGAACCTGTCGTTCATTGGAACGGAAAACACGTACATCGTGCCGGGCAATACCTACACGATGGATACCGCGGTACGGTCGAGCTTCCCGAACCTCAACGTCTCGGGCATCCCGATCTTTCAGGATCACTTCTGTCCGACCGGTACGGCCTACGCGATCAGCACCAAATACACCGCGATGTATTTGTCCGAGGATGCCGCGTTCGACTTCAGCGGGTTCTACTCGCTGGTGCCTTTGGGGCAGATCGGTCAGCAAGGCGTCGTGGTCGTCGGCTACGATGTGGTGTCCGCGAAGTCGGTGTCCGGCGCGCACATTTACAACATCCAGAACAACCAGTTCTAAGGAGAGACCAACGTGAATCAGCCTCTCGCAGGTCCGGGCCTTGGACTGCCGCCGCCCCAAAACCTGTATCCTTCCGAACTGAACAACGCGCCCTACGATTTCGCGACCAACCACGTTTGCCTCGCGCCCGGCGAGAACATCGTCATTCCGGCGGGCGATTGGTTCCTCGGCATGGGCGGGTATTTGGTCCTTCAATGGCGCGACCCGATCACCAATCTGTGGGTCTTCGGTTCTGGCGGCGCCTACAATCGCACCAAGTTCGTCAAGAGCGACGGTTTCAACGTTCGCATCGCAAACCTGACGGGCTGTCCGGTATCGGCGTTCATCGCCAGCCAGGGCTCGGCTTACGTCCAGTCCACGACGACTGTGACCGCGACCGGCGGCACCTCGACCTGGCAGCCGATCGTTGGCGGCGCGCTCGCGTTTGTCGGCGGCTCGGTGGCTTCGGTCGGCGGTGGCTATGGCATCGCACCGCTGTTGATCATCCCGGCACCGCCCGGCCCCTCGAATAACGCGAATGGCGTTGGCGGCGTGGCGGCGTCCGGTTATGTCGGTATCTCCAGCGGCACGGTTGTTCTGACCGGTGTGACTTTCACCAATCAGGGCGCCGGCTATCCGACCGCGCCTGCTAACATCGCACTGTTGCCGGTGCCGACCGATCCGAACCTCTCGGTCGGTATCACGCTCGCCACTGTCGCGTTCAGTCTGACCAATTCGGGCCTCCTGACCGCGGTGCTCTGCACCAATCCGGGCGCTCCGCTCGCCACGCCGACCGCCATCACCTTGGCGGTGACCGGCGCGGGCGTGACCGGCACGGTGTCGGCGGTGGTCATGCAGACCATCACGGCGGCGTCCGTGGCTGGTGCGGGTATTGGTTATGCGGCGTCCTCGCCGGTCATCACGGCCGGTGGCGTGCCGTCGCAGGGCACCATCACCGGTTCGCCGAACAACAAGTACCTGTCGTGGTTCCCGCGGCCGGCGAACATTGCCATCACTGGTTCGACGCAGGGTGCTCCCGGCACGATCTACGACGGCGGCTTGTTCCTCGCTGCGCCCATTGCTTCGTGGCCGCCGACACTTGGCGCCACCGGCACCGTTGGCACCGTCTCGCTGGTCATGGGTAGCGCGCCCGATATCGCGGTCATCCAGCCGGCTCCGTAATGGCGACGTACTCGCTGAGCGCAACGGGGGTCGTGGCGGGCGGGTTTCAGTTGAACACCGCCAAGATCTACGACATCCCCGATCTTAGCTCGTCGAGCGTCATGACCGGCGTGGACGAGGGTCGCAAGCAGGCCATGCGGCTTGGCGATCCGATCTTGGTCAAGCAGCCGGACGGGTCGCAGCGGTGGATGAAGCTTGACGCCGAGCGATCGACGGGGGCAGCCCCCATTCTCGTGCCGGTGGGGCCGTGATATAACGCGGCAGAGGTAGCTTGCCGTGTTGACTCAATATCTCACGCTTACGCAGAACTTGCTTCAGGCGCCGGGTGCGCCTGTCTCGCTGTATCCTACGGCGTTGCTCACGTCATATGTGAATATTGCCCGCGGTCAAGTGGCCGGTGAGGGTCGCTGCGTTCGTGCAATTGGCACGATCTCGACGGTGATCGGGCAGCGTGCGTATAATTTTTCCGGCATTAGTTTTGGAACGGTAGCTACCACCGGCATCCAAGGTGCGATCAACGTTCGCCGGATTCAATACGTAGTGGGGCAAGGCCAAAAATGGGTGAAGGGCAAGAGTTGGCCTTGGTACGACTTCCAACGGTTTAACAACCCTGTTCCAGTAAATGGGGCACCGACCGAATGGGCGCAGTATGGTCAGGGATCGGCAGGCGAAGGTTCGATTACGGGTGTTGGGACCGGCACAATGTCGAGCGGCAGCTTTTACATTGATCCTCCACCGGACATGGTTTATCAATTGAATTGCGATTGTGTTTGTTATCCGCAGGCGCTTGCCGCCGATACCGATGTTGAAGCACTTCCATATCTTTTTACAGATTCAGTAAGCTACTTTGCCGCGTATCTAGCGCTCATGTCTGCACAGACCTCGACGCGCATACAGCAGGCTCAACAGTTGTTCGCGTTGTACGAACAGTTCATGGCTCGTGCGCGAGACTTCTCTAATCCCGATCTTAATAACTTTGCGTTCGAGCAGAGCCAAGACCCAACTAAGGCGAATCGATTTGGTTCGAGCGGAGGCACCCGTGCTCAATAGCTATATTGCTGGCGTGCAGCGCTTCGCTCGTGACCAGAAGCAGCAATTTTTAGATGTGGGCAACCTCACGGATTATATTAATAGGGCGCGACGTGAGATCGCGATGCGCTGCCAGTGCATAAGAGTCGTGCCCCCAGTTAGTGGCTCGATTATATCGTGGGCTGTGACGAATGAAGGTAGCGGGTATTCGAATAATCCGACACTGACAATCACGCCTCCTGATTTTCCCAGCGGACAGTTGCCTAGTCCAAATGGCGCGCAGGCTACCGCGAACTGCATCGTGTCTGGTGGCAAGATCGTTTCTATCTTCAGCACCTTCGGCGGTTACGGCTATTTTCAGCCGCAGATGACAATTACCGATGCAACTGGGCATGGTGCAACAGCAACGCCGGTTATGTCGCCTATGAATTTATTGAACGCAAATCAGGAAGAATATTTATTTAGTAATGTTGATCTTAGTAGTTTTCCTGGCGTGGAAAGTATTTTCAATGTGCGCGGTGTCACAATCACCTATGCGAACTATAACTATTCACTTCCTTGCTACGCCTACTCGGTTTATCGCGCACAAATTGCCCAATTTCCGTTCCAGTACACCTATGTCCCAACTTTTTACACGCAGAAGGGCCAAGGAGTTTCTGGTTCGTTGCTGTTTTATCCTTGGCCTTCGCAAACGTACCAAATGAGTTGGGATTGTTGCTGCACACCAATTGATTTGATTGACGATCAAAGTGTCGAAGCGATTCCGCAACCGTGGCAAGATGCTGTGATCTACTATGCTGCTGGTATGGCCTACGAGGAACTACAAAACCTTAATAGTGCCCGCTGGTTCTACGACCAATTCGATAAGCGCGTACTAGGATATTCTCAGTACGCTCGTATCGGGCGAGCAACAAATCCATACGGCAGGTACGTTTTGCCATTCATCCTGGGAGGCTTAGAACTAGCCCAGCATATTTTGTCGAGTGGTGTTCAACAATGGCTTTAGCAATTTTCAGCATGTCAGCATCCGTGCTCACATGTTTAAATTGGTTTACGGCCCATAGTACAAACCGGCAATTGTCTGGTTCGTATCCTTTTGAGTTGTCGATTCTATCTAAACTTGGGGAGAATGGATGGCGCACAGACGCGTTCAGGATAAACTCAATATCGGTAACTTCGCATCTGCCGGTCCATTTCGCGGCACACCAATTTCGCGTCAAATTGAATGTTCTTTTAAAAGTTTTTGCGCGATGCCTGGCTCCAGTCAGTAGCGCGATCCATGGGTAACGACTTTTTACATACTTGGATTCTTTGCCGCGCTCGTCGCGCATTTGTGCCCACGTTAGGCGATCGCGCCTTCGGCAGTAAGCCAGTTGTTTTCGGCGCAAGCGTTTCATTTTATCGCGGTGCTTTTGCGGATTTTCTTTATATTTTTTTCGATCCCAGCAACGTTTTGAACAGCAATCTTGCGATTTGCGTTTCGGCAAAAAAACGGTGGGACACATTATACATTTTATTTTCTCCGTTGGCAGCGGGTAGAAAATTTTTCGAGAGTTTTTTAGCGCATAAAATCTATTTCTGCATGGAAATGAACAGAATTTTTGCCGCGCACCACGACGTTTTTGTACAAATACAGCATTGCATCGTGGATTTATGCAAACAACTTCGCTCACGGCGCAATATGTCCCTGCCGATCCAGCAGTCGATCAGTGTGCCAAGGATGGAAGTTGTTTATTGGAAAGTCGGTAAAATCTTCCGGTGTCAGCACACGGCCAATCCTCTTTTCGAGGCAACCGACGCACAGAAAGCCGTCCGTCATGCCAGCCGCTTTCCAAATAGTGTTGTGAACCATGTAATGCTCCCAGCGACCTTTGTGCCGGCATCCTCGTTTGCCCGAGCAAGGCGTGGTGTCGATACCGCAATCTTTGCAGATGTAGCTCATTTCGCGATCCTCTTGTACACTCGCGGTAGCATTGTCTCGCGCGTCGTTTTGATAAGCATCTTGCGCGTGGTAGTGTCGTACTTGAGCCCCCTGCGGGCGTCGTCCACGACACGGCGAACGACCTCGCTTGTGGTGAGGCCGAGCGCCTTGGCTTCCTCTTGGAGCCAGTCGAATTGGGGGTCGCTGAAAGTTACGGACTGTCTAGCCATGTGGCGCAGTGTTGCACCACTTTATGCCGTTGTCAAGGAGTAAAAAATGCCCGCCACCGCCGAAAAACTCGAAACCCCAATCTCAACCTTACGCCGCTTCGCGCTCCCCGACCTGGACACCCACGGCGCCTTCCTCCTGGAGCGCCTGAAGACCTCATACGTCCATCTGAATGACCGCGCGATTCTAGGCTGGATCAGATCGTTGCTCTACGACAACGCCAACCTGTTTCTATACCAAGACCACAGCGTCGCGCTGTTCCAGCTCACCAACATCTACTCGCTGGCTCCTAAGCCCGAGATCATCGAACGTTTCGTTTTCTGCCAGGAAGGTTTCCAGAAGGAAGGTGGCGCGTTCTACGCGGAGGTGGCGCGTTGGGCGAAGCCACAGGGGATCGAGAAAATCTGGGTCGAGGAAATGAGCGACGTTCCTCACGATACGATCAAGGAAAACATTGGCCGTATCTTCACGAGGCAGCAGCAGTTTGCGCGGGTGTAGTGAATGCCCCCTAACCAGCAACAACAGCCTCAACAGGGCGATCTTGCTGGCCTGACCTTCAACCAGTTTGCCGGCGTCAATACGGCCACGACTCGTCCGGGCGTACCGGATGAGATGGCGTACTGGCTCGACGGTTTCATACCGCTCGCACCGGGCAATCTGCGCACGCTATACGGCATCGGCAGCGCGCTCTATACGGCGACCGGCGGCAAGACCATTGTCTGCTTCTATTTCTATAATCTGGGCGCCACGCCCTACGCCATCGTCTTCCTATCGGACGGCTCCGCGATCCAGGTTAACACGAATACCGGTGGGGCGACGACGGTCCTGACGGCCGGCACGATCGTCCTTCCAAGCATTCTCAATCTTGGAATCACCCAGTACGGTTCTCAATACCTGATCATCGTTGCGAACCAGCCCAACGGCTACTGGCTTTGGGACGGTTCCTTGCTTTACACAGGCGGCACGCTCGCCCCCCAAGTGGATCTGACCAACGTCGGCAGCGCCTATCAAACGCCGCCCTCAGTGACCGCGAGCGGCGGCCACGGTTCAGGCGCAACGTTTGTCGCTACGATCGGTGGCGGCATCGTGACCAACGTTACCGAGACCAATCCAGGGTTGGGCTACTTGCCGGGCGACGTGGTGACGCTGACTTTTACGGGCGGCACGCTTGCCGGCAGCGGCGCGTCTCTTACCGCCGTTCTTACTCACGTTGTTGCGGGTTCGGGTGGCGTACTCACGCCGAATTTTGTTCTAGTTAGCTCTGGCGGCGGGAAAAGCGTTTATCAATGCACGGGCATTACGATCACGAGTGCCGGTTCTTCCTACACTACAAATATTGCCGCCGGGTTCAACGCAACACCGGCCGGGTCGTTCTGGGGAGTAAACGTATTGGCACCCACGCCCGGCGTATCGGTCACCGAAACTACCGGCGCTATAACAGGTGCTGTTCTTACTGCTAATCCAAGCAATCCCAACAATTTTTACGAGACGCCAACCGCGTCGCCGGCTTTTCCTACGATCTCGGTGACCGATACCAGCTATTACTATGTGTCAAGCGTTACGATCAGCAACGGTGGAACGAATTACAGTCCAGGCACGACGATCACGGCGTCAAGCGGTGGTTCGCCGGTAACGCAAGCATCGATTTTGCCCATTATTTCGTCTGGCGTCATTACCGGCACGAATATCACAAATGGCGGGGTGTACGATTCCAACTCGGCACCAACCTTGACCGTGACCGACACCGCCGTCAGTGCAGCCGGCACCGTCACCCTCATGCCGTTTGGTATCCAAGGCACTGCTGCCGAGACCTATCAGGGCCACGTCTGGGTGGTGAACGGCACACTGATCAATTTCAGCGCTCCAGGTTCAGTCTCTAACTTCGCCACGAGCGCGGGCGGCGGCTCGGACCAGACCAACAACTCCTACACCAAGGTCGGCTACACCCAACTCGTCTCGACCAACGGCTTTCTGTTCCTCATCGGTGACAACTCGATGGATTACATATCGGGCGTCGTCACCAACACGCCGCAGGGTGGCAATCCGACGACTACTTACACGCAAAACAACAGCGATCCCGAGGTCGGGACGCCTTATCCGGCTGCGGTGACGACGCTGGGGCAGGAGATTCTTGCCGCCAACTCGGCCGGTATCTTCGTGTCCTCGGGCGGCGCGTTCGTCAAGAAGTCCGAGCCGCTCGATGGCGTGTACAACACGGTGCCCAACTTCGGTGGTAGCCAGTTGAGTGCCGCGAAGGCGACGATCTTCGGCAAGCGGGTGTGGATGGTGCTTGCCTCGATCATCGACCCGGTTACGAATGGCCAGCAACGCAAGATTCTGATGTATAACGGCCAGCGCTGGTGGGCATCGCTGCAAGACGTGACGCTGACGTTCATCGGCGGGCAGGAGATCAACTCGGTTTACACAGCGTGGGGGACAGACGGAACGAGTCTCTACCCGCTGTTCAATCAGCCTTCGACGGCGTTCGTGAAAACTTTCCAGACCAAGCTGTGGGACGATCCGGGCGGGATCGAGTCAACAAAGGCCGACTCGCGGTTTTGGAGCGTATGGCAGTGCTATACGATCACCGCGGGGCAAATCAATTTGTACATCGATGGGGTTGGTATCGACGGCAGCGGTAATCAGTACACCAACCAGCAGCAATATGGAATCGCGGGCGTGTCTGCCGCACTTGGCTATTTCGTTTCGCCACCTCTGGCGATAGGGCAGCAAGGTATTTTGACTGGTTTCACAGTTACGACTTCATCCGGCGATATCGCGTTGATCAACGCCAAGATCGCAGCCGAGAACACCGGATACCGCGGATGAGTCTGCCCGCCCTCTACGCGCAACCGACCGATCCTGCCTCGTGGCAGGCGTGGGCCTGGAATCATCAGGCCAACCATTTCGATATCGTGCAGGCGGGGATGCGCTACCAGAACACATCGCTCACTATCGCGACGAATATCGCTTCGCTGTCCGGCGGCTTCGTGCTCAGCTTTGCCTCGACAACTGGTGTCAAGGTCGGCATGGCGGTGAGCGATACGACCGCGCCTTCGTCGATTGCTGCCGGCAGTGAGGTGAACGGGCTCAACGCGACCGAGGTTCAGATCAGCATTGCGCTGGCGGGGAACGTAGGGAGTAGCGATAGCATCTTCTTCGGGCCGGGGGCGAACGTCCTCCCGCTCACGCAGTACCAGCTTAGTCCGGTGGACCCGGATAATCTCGGTATGTGGCTATATTTGCATTCCGTCATGCATCAGCAGATAAATCAGGTCCTTGGCACCCAAGGGTTCAATCTGCTAGACTTGGATTGGGAAGATCCGGATCAGTTCCAGCAATGGATAAATGAAAATGCTTCGGAACACCAAATGATCTGCACTGCTTTAGGCATCGGGTAGGAGGCAGCTTTGTCTTTTCTGAGTGACCTCGTAGAAGGCAAAACCGGCAACCTGACCAAGGACCTGTCCAACCCCTTCGACGATGCCGGCAGCGATTTCGCCAAGCAGCCCGCCTGGGCCAAAGACCTCGAAATCGCGGCACCGGCCGTGATCGGCACGGCGTTAACCTTTGGCGGCGATCTCCCCTTCCTGGCTGGCGGCGCGGGGCTTCTTGGTGGTGCCGACGCGGCGGCCGGCGGCGTGGCCGCGGGAGCCGACGCCCTGGGCTTCGCAGGCGACGTGGGCGCGGATACTGCCGCGGCAGGCGGCACGGACGCCCTGAGCGCCATCGACACGGCCATAGGCGCTGGAGGGGCCGCACCGGGCGGCGCGCTCTCCCTGGCTGCTCCTGACGTGGCTGCTGCGGCCCCTGCTGGGGCTGGAGCTGCGTGGCCTGCCAGCCTTGACCTTGGGACGGGTACGGCTGCGGACGTGGGCGGTACAGCGGGTGCCCCCCTAAGCCTTACCGGTGGGGTTACGGCCACAGCAGGCTCGACCGGTCCCGGCGGCGTCCTTTCCAGCCTCACCAGCGGCTTGAAGACCGCGGCCCCCTTCGTTGGCGCCGCCGGTTTGGGCGCCAGTCTCTACTCGGGCTACGAGCAAAAGGAACAGCTCAACTCCCTGAACAAGCAGGAAGCGGCCAACGCGCTCAACGCTGGCAACATCGCCGCCACCGCCCAGTCGATTGCCGCACCACTTCTCAACAACGGCCAAGCGCTGACCACCTACCTGACCAGCGGCACGCTTCCCCCGCAATTCCAGACCCAGGTCGATCAGACCATCGCGAGCCAGAAGGCCGGCATCATCCAGGGCTACGCCTCGCGTGGCATGTCCACCGACCCGAAGCAGAACTCGCAGCTTCAGCAAGACCTGGCCGCGGTCGATAACTCGAAGAACGAGTTGATGACCTCGCTCGAAAGCACCTTGGCAACAGCCGGCAACCAGATGATCACGACGGCGAATAACTTGCTGAGCCAAGGCTTGAGCGCGACGCAGCTTGAAGCGCAAATCCCGATCCAGATTTCGCAGCTCAACCAAGAACTGAACCAGTCGATGTCGCAGGCCATCTCGAACTTCGCCGCGGCGATCAACGGCGGGCAATCGGGCGGTCAGAAGTTTAGCCTTGTGAGTACGGGATGAACGAACAGTGGCGTCGATACCAACTAGCGTACATAGAGCGCGACCTTGGATTAACCGGGGCGGCGGCAGAAGCTTTGTTGTCGGAACGTGCTCGGGCGTGCAGATACGCCGCCCAATTCACTAAGGCGCGGCAGAAAGCGGGCATTAAATCCGTGCGCTGGGAGGATTTTGAACGTGCCTGAACCGGCTTTTGACGTACCGGATTCTCCCCCGCCGCTTCCAGTGGTGAGCGGAGCTACGGGTAAAGGCGATTCACCCGCCGCAGGCGGGCCGGCAAAAAGCCTCGACGACCTGACCGGCGGCAGCGACGCGCAGTATGACGCCATCACCAAGGCCGACCTCGCGCTGACCAAGCAGAAGATCGGCGCCGAGGGCGGCATGGCTGCGATCCAGAAGCGGCAGGACGATGCTTACGCACAGCGCCAGGAGCGAATGCTGGGCGCCGAAGGCGCAACCATGGACGATCTCAAGCCGTGGAACGCCGAGAAGGAGATGGCGAAGCGGGAAACCAATCTTTGGGAACAGTTCGGCTCGCCGGGCTTCGTGATCTCGATGCTGGCTTCCGCGTTCACGGCCATGCCGATGAACTCCGCGCTCAATGCCGGTGCCGCTGCGATGAACGCGATCAACCAGGGCAAGATGGAGGACTATCACAAGGCGTTCGATGCCTGGAAGGAGAACTCGAACCTGACCTTGAAGCGCCTCGATATCGAGGAACACGAGTTCAACCAGATCGGCGACCTTCGCTCGAAGAACATGGAGTCGTGGCGGGCGCAGGCGACGGCTTTGGCGGCGCGGTTCAACGACAAGCGGCTGCAAATTCTGTTGGAGAACGGCATGGACGCACAGGCGCTCGATGCCATCGATGCCAAGGCGAAGTCGAAGGTCGAGTTGGCGGATGCGACCAAGCGGCTGGAGCAGAATAATCTCGAACTCCAGATCGCGACGGCGTTGCGCGGCGATAGCAAGGACCCGATGAAGCTGGTGGAGGCTAAGCGAATTGCTGAGACGATTACGGAGCCTGGACCGAAGACGCCGGAACAGCAGGCGATCATAACCGTGATGTCAGAACCAGGTTTCATTGATTTGTCGAGCGCAGAGAAGCAGAAAAAGCTCAACGAGGCGGTTGCGGGCGTGTCTCAAGCCAAATTTTTCGGCCACGGTGGCGTTCCGTCGATGGCCAAGGAGGAAACGCAGCTCGTCGAGGAATACGTCAAGCAAGGCATGTCGCGCGAGGATGCCATCAAGAAAGCAAAAGCTGCCGCTGCGCCTCCGATCACCGGCAATAAGCGCGTCGATCTGGAATCGCACCTCGGCCAGTATGACGATGCGCTCAAGATTATCGATGGTATTGACAAGACGCTGAATAAGTATGCTGGCGCTGCTGGTGTGGCCGGTCGCGCGACGCGCATGGGCGAGCGGGTTGGCAATATCCTGGGCTCGAACAACACCGACCGTGTGCAGATGATGCGCGACATTGAGCAATTGCAAGTCATGGGGCCACGCTTGTTGCTCGACCAGAAGACTGGGCGCCCGCTGTCGATTGAGGCCGGTAAAATCAGCGATATTATCGCTGGCCTGAACATGGGCGACACCACGGCGAACACTTTGCGTGCGATGAAAGAGATCAAGGAGCGACTGACGACGATCCGTGACCGCGACAAGGCGCAGATGGGTGGTGCTGCCGTTGCCGACCCGCCACCCGTGACCGAAGACAAGCCTTGGGAAAACGACCCTATTCAAAAGTGATTTATGGTTGATCTTGCCAGTGTAGGACCCGAAGGCGTCACCGCGGACCTGGAGAAAGCGCCTCCAGCCGTGACCGATGCCGATTCCTATGAGAAGATCGCTGCCGGCACCGACTACCTCGATCCCAAGGGCAACAAGCGGACCAAGCCGTATCGGGTGAAGGACGCGGACGAATATGCCGCGCTCCCCGAAGGCGTGCCGTACATCGACCCCGAGGGCAACTCGCGCACGTCGCCGAAGTACGAAGACCTCGATTTCACCACTCAAACGCTCTATAACATGAGCGTGAACGACGCCGAGCGCAAGAAAGCGCTGGAGCGCGGCTACCCCGGCAAGGTCAAGACCAACAAGCAAACCGGCGAGATGTACGTCGATGAGGACGGCACCTTGCGCCGTTCGCGCGGTTACAACAAGTCGCCGATGTCGTTTATCACCTCGCAGGCGGCGCCCGTCGCTGGTTCAATCACAGGCGAGATTGGCGGCGGGATTGCAGGCGGCATAGGCGGGTCGGTCGTGCCCGGAGCAGGTACGGCAGCAGGCGCAACAGTTGGTGCGATTGCCGGCGGTGCTGCCGGCGGTGCTGCCGGGCAAGGCTTCAACGACGCGATCCTGGAACTGGCCGGCGTGTACGATAGAACCAAGACCGAGGAAGCGGGCGAGCTGGGCATGGCTGGCCTGTTTGGCGGGGTCGGCACGGCTGCCGGGCGCGGCTTGGCGGCGGCAGCGCCTGCCATTAAGGGCGCGGTCAAGAATGCACTGCCGAAGGTAGTGGGCGATTTCTTAGGCGAGACGCCGGAAAATATCTCACAAGCCAGTGCCCTGCGGGACAAGGGCGTCATGGTGCCGCCATCGGCCCACATGAAAGAGGCGCCGCATGTCATCAACGTGTCCGAGCGCTTCGATCCTGCGTTTCGCACCCAGGACCCGTTGCTGCAATCGGCGACCGAGCATTACGAGAAGTCGGGTAAGGATATCCTCAACACGCTTTCCGGCGATGCTGGGCCTCCCAACGTCAAGTCGCTGACCGATCCGAAGGCGGCAGTGTCCACCGAGCGAGCGGGCGAGGCTGTGCTGGGTCGCACGCGCGACGAGTTGCGCAAGGCGGATGAAGCATTGCGCCAGGCGCTCGAAGCTAAGCGCGCAAACCTGGCTGGCTCGATGCAGGAGCGCGTCGCAGCGCAGGAGTCGCAAACCCGGCAGCTCGAAACGGCGGCGGCCGAGGCGCGCAAGGCGGCGCAAGGGGTGATCGATGCCGGGTTCCAGGAGATCGACAAGTCCAGCCAAGCCGCGATGGATGCCGTTAAGGCCGGACATAATGGCGGAACCCTTTGGCAGCAGGTTGCCGAGAAAATACAGAAGGTGCGCGCCGGTATCATGGGCCGCGCCAACAAGATGTATTCCGAAGCGGACTCGCTGGCCGGCGGGTTGAAGCCGGACATTAGCGGCCTGCCAGAACGCGCGCAGGCATTTCTCGATCAGTTGCCGGAGGGCTTTGAGGGCAAGTATCCGACCATCATCAAGCAGCTCCGCGACATGGCGGGCGAAGTGGACGAGGAAGGCAAGGTTGTTCGCGAACCGGCACAACCGACGTGGGCGCAGTTGCATAATCTGCGTTCGGTGATGCGGCAGAACTATAACCGCCTCGACCTGACGCCCGACGTGAAGCAAGGCACGTTCAAGTTTTTTGCTAATCGCGTCGATGAAATCCTTAATGATGCAAACGCCGTGCCCGAGTTGAAGGCAGCGGCCAAGCAGCTCCGCGAAGCCGACAACTTTTATCGCGAGAACATGGGTGCGTTCAACGACAAGCGCATCCAGGCGGTGATGGATGGCCTAGACGCCGGTCTGCCCGCTGATCCGAAAGTGCTGTTCGACACCATCGTCAAGGAAGGCCGCTCGGATCTGACGAGGAAAGTGTCCGAGATGGTCGGTCCCAACCTGTGGGCCGGGGTCAAGGCGGCCGACGTGCGCGAGATGCTGGAACAATCCAAGTCGGTCACGGGCGAGATCGACGGCAAGCGGTTCGTGTCACAAGTGCTGGAGCGCTACCGCAGCGGGATGCTGGAAGCGGTTCACGGCAAAGAAGTCACGCAGAAATTGCTTCAGCAGGCGCAGAACATCGAGGCGTTGGCTGGGCGCCTGAACATTCCGGTTCGTCCCGGCGACACGATTCGTGATGTGATCGAGACCGCGCGTGCCGCAGGCGAGGCTGCCAAGGCCGCCGCCAAGCAGGACCCGCTGGGCACTTTGACCCGTGAGATGAAGGGTATCGAACGGCAACTTGCAGCGACCAAGCAGACCGCGCGCAAGAATTTGAAGACCAACAATGCGCTCGACTTCCTCTACGATGAGTCGGTTGGCGCGTCCGAGGCTGTGGACAAGATTCTCGGCAGCGAGGATTTGATTATTGCCGCTGCCTCTAAGTTTGGGCCGAGTTCGCCTGAATTCAACCTATTGCGCCAGACGTGGGCGCAAAAGCTGCTCACTGGTACGCTGACGCCGAGTAGCAAGTTGGCGAAGGTTTCCGAGGAAGTGCAACGTATCATGTTTCCCGGCGTCAGCCTCGATCAGATGAAGACGCTGGCGAAAGAGATGGACTTTCTCATGGGCACACGCGGCAGCATGGGTCAGAGCATGGCCGGCGGCCTCGCGGCGATGTCCAAGGTCGAGCATCCGTGGTCCAGTATCATCGGAAAAGGTGGCGAATATCTGCCCAAGATACCGTTTGCCGATGCTGGTGGCCGTTACGTGTTGGGCAAGTATTTCAAGTTTGTCACCAACATCGCGAACAACCCCGCATTCTTGCGTTGGATCGAGAAGGGGCTTAAGGGTGACGATCGGGCACGCGAGATGGTCAAGGAATTGGTGCAGCGGCGCATGAAGATCGGCGGCGCGATGGGCGCGGGCGTCGGCGAA
>Ga0070766_10000028_pt1 | contig 62653 bp, 59 predicted proteins | sample HubBroMetageWFT6_FD_69782 | JGI IMG/M metagenome (GOLD analysis project Ga0070766, IMG submission 69782) | Warmed and freeze-thawed soil microbial communities from the Hubbard Brook experimental Forest, New Hampshire - Hubbard Brook CCASE Soil... | ecosystem: Environmental > Terrestrial > Soil...
CAACGAGACGCGACCGCACTCACGTCTTGACTATCTACCGCCGGTCGAATGGCGCCGCCGGCAAGCCGAAATAAGCGCCTAATCCGTCCAGAAACCGGGGTGTCACTTCACGCCCTCGAAGAAACGAAACTTAGCAATCAGGACGTAAAGGACATCGTTAACAAGATCAACCGGCTGAATCCATACGACCGCGAGATAGTTCCGAATCTTCTGAAGATCGAGTACGGGAATGTTTCGGACTTGCGCTGCTGGGCCGTCTCTGCGAAACGATACGTTCTCTTTACGCGTGACGCTAGAAACCGAATCCGGATTGTAAAGGCTTCCGAGAGTGGTTTGGGCGCGGCCCTAGGGCGAACGAAGAATGAGACCGTCGGGAAGCTTGCACGACGCATGTGGCTTCGCATCCTGTTGCGGGAACTCGGAATACAATACGAAGGATTTTCTAAGCGGCGCGTTGGGATTCTGACAAATTTTGATCGGCCAATGAGACGCGCCCTACCGATCTCCAAACCTCATCTTTATAGGTCCCGCGGTTTCACCCATTTGAACAAGCGCAAGAGCTACGACTTCAGGATCAAGCCGTTTGGGTTTCTGCAGGCTGTCAGTCCCGCTATCGAGTTTGGCAAAACGGCTGTTCAGCCCATCGCGCCGTTCGAACGGGGTTTGAGGGAGAGTCGAGAGCTACCCTGGACCGATTACAGGACAGGCGAGCCTTCGATCTTAGATTGGGATGGTAACGCCTTTGCTGGCACGGTTCCGGTCACGCGCTTCGATGACTTCATTGAGTTATACCAGCGTCATCCTGAATCTAAGGCCGCAGCTCCTGACGGCAAACCGGCGGACGAGGAGACCCGTGGAGTGCTAGGGCGGCTGCATCTTACTGGCGGTGCCCCGCGTCGGATCGGCAAGGAGGTGGATCGGCTCGACGAGGACGAGGAGTTTACTCTAGACCAACCTGTCGCTGCTGAATACACAAACCAAGGCGCGACACTTGAATGGGCTTTGGGCGTTCTAGCCAGTGAACCCGCCAGCACGATTGCGCCGCTTATAGGAATGCACGAGAGACGCTTTCGTGACATCAGGCGCGGCTTCGTCAAGCGAGTTCGTAAGGACCACAGCACCGCAATCATTCAGCTCGCTAAGCGTTTTCAGGAACAGACAACAGTTTAACGGTTGCCTATCTGGCGCTCCGCAGTTGCGTACTCTACATCTCAAAACTCTCAGCGCTGATGATGGATTTCTTAATCGCGGCTTAGCAACTGGCGCAATAAGGACACTGCTGCCTCGAACTCCTCTATAGCTCTCGTATCTCCTACGTCTACAATCTGTTGAATATTGCCATTTTGCATAAGACCAATATCTAGGCTGACATGTTCCGAACTTCGAAGTTCAGCCGTCTTAAATTGAGACCATCTCTTACTCACCGAGCTGGGGTTTCGATGCCTAACCATGGCAACGAACTCCTCCAAATCCTGCGGAGAGAGCGGGTTTGTTCGAAGCGACTTACGACCGTCCGTCCGGAGATCGTAAGTGCGAAGTTTGGTTCCAGGATTCGAGTTGTTAAAAAACAAAACGCTTGCTTTAACACCAGCTGCGTAGAATATTCCAAGGGGCAAGCGCAGAATCGTATGCAGATTAAACTGCGTCAACAGTCTCAGGCGAAGCTCGCGTGCAACCCCCGCTTCGAAGAGTACGTTGTCCGGAACTACGACTGCCGCACGGCCTCCCTTTGCGAGGCTATCCATAACTTTAAGCATGAACAAAATCTGCTTATTTCCTGTACGGTTTTCAAGGGTGCTGCCACGATCCCGCTCCTGCGTAGGCAGGCTTCGCAAGGAAGACCTCTTGCCGAACGGGGGATTAGTCAATATGAGGGAACACTGTCGTCTTGGCTGATCCAAGGCATCGGCAACTATAATGGATTTTGCAAGGGAGTTGCGGGAAGCGCCATGTAGGATCAAGTTCATCGCGGCGAGGCGAGCGACTCCCTTGACGATCTCAACACCAGTAAAGGAAACACGTCTTAGCCTTTGAGCTTTCGCATAGGTCCTTGCCGAGAGAAGGAAGCCGCCCGTTCCGCAAGCCGGATCATAGACTGAGTCGCCACTCTTGACCTGGGTAACCGAGACAATCGCATCGATTAGCGGTCTCGGGGTAAAATATTGTCCTGCGCCGCTTTTGAGATCACCAGCCGTTTTATCAAGGAGTCCTTCGTATGCATCAGCGAGAATGTTTCCTTTATACTCTCTCCATTGAATTGGGTTGATGTACTTCATCGCGAGGACGTGCAGCTTACGCGGGTCACGAATACGATTGCGAGCGTCCGCAAAGATCGTCGAAAGTACACCAGTTTGCTTCGACAGCACGTCGAGAGCCTGCTCATATCTTCTAGCGAACACGTCTGGCTGATCACTTACGAGTTTCTGCCAAGACCATTCCTTCGGAAGGACGCCATTGAGGTGATGCTCGTCTGCTAGCTTCAGAAAGAGGAGATAAGTAAGTTGCTCTACATAGTCGGGATAAGACAATCCGTCGTCGCGGAGAATCCCGCAAAACGACCAAAGCCTCTGCACGAGCTGCTGCGCTGAAGTATTCACGCGGCCTCATCGGCTGTGGCCGCTAAGAATCGCTCGATGTCCGCGGAGAGCGCGTCGCAAATCGCTCCACTATACTCTCCGGTAGAGTCTACCATCTCTCGTATTTGCCTAATGATCGTACGTCGGATAGAAACATCTTCAGCCAGGTTCTCTACGACTTGCAGGAGACTGGAAACCAAGCGAATCTTATCACCCCGTCCTCGCACTAGCCGTGCCTCGTGCAGATGAAAGATTTCGATTGAGTCCCTAGCGCGACGATAGGCTATTGCGTCGATATTTTGCGGCATTCTTGGCATGACATCGCCGCTCATGAGAAACTTCAACAGGGGCGGATCCGAAGGATCTAGGGGATCTAGCAAGATCGGCTGCTCCTGAGCGATACAACCTGCCGGATTCATGCAGCGTCTAGCCTCGATCAGCAAGGGAAAGTGACCCGCCTTACCGCCCGCGGTCGTTTCCGCTACGCGACGTTCGTTGCAGTAGGTACACGCTAACCTGAAGTTCGAAAGGTCGAAGGCAAGCCACCAGTAACCGGGATGTTGCGGACACTCCGTCACGCGGGACTTGGGACGAAAGTGATCAACACCGTAGTTAGAGCGATTTCTCGCGGTTTCGCAGTACCAACACTTTCCCCCGGAAGCTGCCTCTAGGGCGGAGCTTACGTTTGACCAGAGCCGGGCATGTTGCCTCATATACCGCCGAGGATCAGCGGCCGACAAAATCTGCGCGGTAGCGGACGTTAGTTGCTCGAGTTGCTCTGCGGTCAACGCTATGACAACGTTAATCGATCGCATCTTCAACAGCATCCGCCGTAAACCCAAGTGCCCTACCTAGGGCGGCCTCCGCTCTAGTCTGAAGCACATCATCCGACAGAGGCTCTTGCTCCTCATCGGAACCAAAAAGCACCCTGTAGGCAGAGAGATACCGCCCAAAGGTGGGATCATCTGACCGGGTCATGAAGCCAAGCCTGGAAAGCTCGCCACTCAATGTTCTAAGTTCGCTTGCCTCTTCAGGTGACAAATCATTACGCGCTTCAAGATAGCGCAGCCTCTCAATCCGACGCTGTGTTTCTATGTCTAATGCGGCATGCAATCCAAACATTTCACTTGTAAGAATGCCGCCTATTCCGAGCCCCCTGGGGTCGTTCTCAGCCGGCGCAGCTGCTATGCGGCCATCTGGGCCAAAACTCAAAACGCGAACGTCCGACCGAAGGCTACCGCAAAATGTCAGAGGATCATGCGTGGCGCACAGAACGTGACTTTTATACTCCGACTCTATCACGTCACGAATAAAGGAACGGTATTGGATTGCCCAATTAGGATTAAGATGGGTATCAGGCTCATCGAGTAGAAATAAAGAGTCTTTCTGCCGCGTGAACCTCAGGAGCCCTAAAACCAGTAAAAGTTGTTGCTCTCCCTCGCTCAGTTCGCGAAAGGTAATGGAGGTGCCGTCGACGAGTTTGACTCGCGCGACAATTTCCAAAAGCAAATCAGAAATGTGCAAGCTTTCAATCGCGGCGAAAAACTTGTGAGGCTCTCCAAACTCGACGTACATGCTTTGCAGTCCGGCCTCGTCAAGCGCAAACACACGGCAGGCGAGACGCGTGCGCCTTCGAAAGCTCGTATCTATTGTGCGTGTCTCGTCAATCACCGATATAGAGTGATGCTCAAGCATTTCCAGCGTTCGCCGCGGTGCGCCGCTAGCGCCCCAGAACCTGTCGCCGCGGTCCTTGGACCACTCGGGTCTCTTAACAACAATCTGGACGTCTCGGATACCGGCAATGCGCAATTGATCCCTCAAAAATAGCCTCGCTTTTTTATCAGGGTCAACGAAAAACGCTAGCAGCACAAACTGGCTGTGTAACTGCTGGGCCAGAAATAAACGACGTGGGGGCAGCTCATTGCTCGCGGCTTTCGGGGAAATTAACTTTTCATAGAATCTGAGTCTTGCCCTAGCAAAGTGCTGGTCTAATCTGTTGCTGCTGCCGGAATAGTAGGCGAAAACAAAGTGTGGTAACAAATCTTGGTGGTTTTCGAGCTTGTAAGGGGAGAGCGCATTACTGCCAGTGCCAATCCGCTGCGGCCTTCCTGCCTTCGCTGAAATTCTTACGTCTACTGCTTGCGAAGCAGCGTCCAATGAGTAGGCGATCTCATAGGCGAATGATGCTGGCGCCCCTTGGTCTAGGTCTCGAAAGATCACGACAAGCGCCTCGATCAGATTAGACTTCCCTGTTCCATTGTTTCCAATGAGAACGCTAAAGAAGCTCTCGTCGCTGAAGTTGACCTTGAAATCTTTGAGATTCTTATACTCTGGCAGAGTAAGGGCTTTTAGGCGCATGCGCGAGTCCTATAGGTGGTGCCCTCTGGGCCTTTGAGCATGTCAACTCGGTGCAGAGAGACCAAATCTAGAAGCGCTTGATTGAAGACAACAGCATCAACGTCTCGATCTTTGCGAACGCGGTCGAAAATATCCGATGCTTTAAGGGGTGAACGCGCCGGGTGAAGTATACTAAGAATTGAGTCGCCAATCTCAGGAAGCGTCTCATGAGGAAGCATCGGCTTGTTCCTTTGTGTCTTCTTGCGGCGGTGCAAGTCCTTAGTATCGTCGAAATGGACGGGATGCTCCTCGGGATTGTTAGTATCCAAAGCGCCGTCAAAAGCGCTGCGCATTTTGCGGAGCAAGAGGTCTTCGGCGCGGGACCGCATGCTCGTCGCTAAGTCGGCGCCCTGCGTTGTGGCGAGCTGCTCTCGCTCCAAGCGGTTCACCCATTCTGACTGCGTTTTGCGAGAGGGCGTCGCCACCTCTAGCTTTAAAATATCGCCCTTACGTAAGTGTTGAAGCCCCGCACCGCCCCGAATCTTCTTCTTTAATTTCGGCAACAGAGCTCTGAGCCACCAATAGAGAAACTCTACGCTGAGGTCCGGCGTTGTCATTTCGATCTTAAAGATGTGCTGGTTAAGCGCAGCGGTTGAGCCAGTCCAGATGTAGGGACCAAACGTTGCGGACCATGCAAACAGCAGATCACCGCGGCGAACGAGATGTTGCTCGTTCACGACATCAGGATAATGGTTAAATGATGCCGTTTGATCTCGAAGATTCTGTATACGGATAATCGGAAGTCCTTTATTACTCCACTCGGTTGCCTTGAAGGCCCTTCCGTTGTGAAGGTTGCAGACAGAACTCAAAAGTGTCCGACTAGCGCGCACATCTTTGAGAGCCTCTAGGCTGCGAACAAGCTGGCCTTCCAACAGCGATGCTCCGGAGCTGGCGTGGGAACTCACCTTTGAGGCGACCGCCCGAGCTTGAGTTAGCTCAGCAACAATGCGCCCTTGCTCATCTGTCGGGGGTACCGGTACGTGTAGGCTCCCAAGTCGAGTAACGCTCACGTGTTGAATGCCTACGCCACGAGACAAAGAAGCTAAAATGCCTGAGAGACGAGCGTACCGGAAGTATTCGAGAATGTATTCAGGGTAAACGCCTCGATGACAACGCATTCGTATCACTGTGTTTTGAAAGCAGCATTCAGGTATGGAGTTATCCCAAAGAGCGGCCCTACCAACGTGCGACGAACTCCCGGAGGCCTCAGCAACGACTATGTCTCCGTTAAGTAATGTCAACTCCTCGACTTCGTCAGGTGTAAGGGACATTTGTTTAACGTCTTCGAGGAGGAGGACGCCGTCAGCAATATTCCCAGCTCGTAAATAGCGCACTTTGAGCAAGCCCGGAATGCTCGGGGTCAGCTGATGACCAAGGCGCAGATCGCAGGCAGTTGAAAGCGCGACCGAACACCAGTTTGAAGGAAGTGGGGGTCTATTCACATGGTCACTGGGCTTCAGAATCATGCGCAGAAGAGGAGCCCCGGAGCTAGCCCCATGGGACACGCATATAGCAACCTTTGCCGCGGGAGGATCAAGTTAAGCCTCACCATAGTGCCATTCGACACCCACCGTCGGAAACCGAGCGAATCGCCCTGACTGGGCCCTCACTCGCTTAGCAGAGACGCAAAGCTCCCGAAACCGGGGCCCGGACGTTTTGACCCCATCTGTATTATTGCGATCAGCTTCATCACCGAACGCTCTTTGCGGGAAGCTCGGCCATTCCGACACTTTGCTGCTACTGTTGACAGTAGCATGAAAGCTTGCCGGTTCGCTGATACTGCATCCGAGGAAGCTTATCGATCGCAATGATGCTGATTAGAGGTCCAACTTTATGGGTGCTCGGGTCGAACTGTGCGAGAACTGCCTTGTCTGAAAACGTAGCGAGCATAACCCGTGGCGGCGATTCGTTCGTTACGAAATAATGAACTCTGAGAGCCGCCATGTAGCTACCCGAATCGTAGCTACAGATAAAAATTAGCGAAAAAACTACAGGAGCAATAAGAGCGGCAATCACGACGGTGCGCGGAAGATGCGGCGTTGCATTAGCCACATCCTCTAAACGTGGATCACTTTTCGCGACCATCATTTGCCGTGCGGAAGCTATGATCACAACGAGAATAATTATCGCTGCAACGATCTTATATAAGATAACGAGCCAACCGGGAGCGACAAACCAATTCAAGACTAGCAGACACGGCTGCACAAAGAACCAAGCGAACCCGCCAGCTACGACGGCAGTACCGCATAAAGTCAAGACCTTCCGAAACGTAAGGTTTGCTAAGCTTGCCATTGCGAAAATCGAGATGTAACCCGCGATGGCGACAAATACTAGCGCCGTTGCCACCAAGTTTGAAACTGAAATCGAGATGACATCCGACGGAATATGGAAGTAGCTACAATAGGCCCAGTCGTAAACATAGACTGCGCTATAGGCTAGCCCCGTAAGGGCACTTATTATGAGCGTGTCGCTGAGAAGGGAAGAGTCCTTAGTTAAGCCATAATTCGCCACTTTGGCAGTATAGCGCTTTTTTCGATAGGGCGTGGTCTCCGAGACGGCCGAGCCCCATGGTCGCACGCCAAAAGCCGGGGCAGAATCCAAAAGAAGGTTGAGGGCCCGGACCCGGACGTTTTGGCCCCATCTGTATTATCCCGCGGCAAATCCCATCGTATCCATGAAGCACTGATTCGCCATGGCGCGCGGACGCGAACCTTGGAGACTGCCAGGCTGGCGGAACACTCGTGCTGATCAGCGTGGGGCCGAAGTGGTCGCGCTATGATCGCCTGGCGACACTAATCCGCGCGAGTTGAGGTTTAGTGGACGCCTCGAGCGAGTGCTGCTGAGAACACGAATAGCCGAAGCCCGGTTGCCGCCGCAAGTGCCGGCTCCGATCCTTGCGCTGCGCGCCGCGGCCTGCACCTCGGCGCTGTCGCACCGCACTTGCCCCGGCCCCCGCGTTCGGCTCGGCGCCACTCCATCAGCAGCGCTCGCTCGAGCCAGTCACAATAGTAAGATGCTCGGCTGCGGCGCGTTGCGCTCATATGCTAACAATCCGCGCGTTGTAGGCGCGCGAGGAGAACACGTCATGATCGAAGGGACTCCACTAAGCGAACTCGCCCAGCAACTGATAGCTGAACGCCAGACGCAACGCGACTTCATCGCAGACACGCGCCGACTCACCCCGCATCCAGCGGGCGCGGGGGTGAGCATCCGGCTTCAGCACAGGGACGGCACTACGGACGTCACGCCAACTCGGTTCGCACTCGGCCAGGTCGCGAACCACTACAAGATTCCCATGGCCTACGTTGATCGGATGAGTCAAGCCAGCGCTGGGCCGCTGCTTGCGCAGAACCTCGCCTACTGGTTTGCCGAACAGCCGTCGACGCGGTTACTTCGGACACGGGTTGGAGACACCGGAGAGCTACGTGCGTTCCTGTCACGCCGGTATCGCCCGCTGGACAACTACGAACTCGCCGAGGCGGTGATCCCGCAGCTCGAGCGGCCTGGCGTACGCGTCGTGTCCGCTCGGATCACTGGCACCCACTTCTACCTCCAAGCGACCAGCGACCGAGTTACGGCCGAAGTCCGTCGGGGCGATGTCGTACAGGCCGGCGTGGTGATCGCCAATAGTGAGGTGGGCGCGTCATCGCTGCGTATCTCGCCGATGGTCTATCGGCTTGTATGCACGAATGGCTTGATCTCGGGGTCGGAGCTGCGCCAGCACCATGTCGGCCGCGGCATCGATCCCAACGATGGAGCGTCGGAGTTCTATCGCGATGAGACATGCCGGGCCGTCGATCGGGCATTCTGGCTGAAAGTCGTCGACACGGTCGATGCCGCGATGAATGAAGCGCTCTTCGGCCAGCTGGTCGACAAGCTTCGCGTGGCGGCGGGCGAACGGCTCGATACAAAGCCAAGCGAGATCGTGGAAGTGGTCGCTCGCCGATTCGGCTTGACCGAAGCGGAGCAAGACAGCGTGCTCCAGCAGCTCGCGCTCGGCGCCGACTGGACCCGCTACGGAGTCGTCAACGCGGTGACCCGAATCGCGGAAGATTCCGTGACGTACGATCGTGCGGTTGAACTCGAGCGCATCGGCGGTGAGGTCCTGGATCTGCCGGCTTCGGCATTCAGTAAGAACTAAAACCGACGCTCTTCGCGACGCAGGCAAGAAAGGCCGAGCAGCTCTTACGCTGCTCGGCCCTACAATAGCGTAACTGCTTGCCCTCTCCGCGCCAATCCGAGCAAAAGCTTCCGAGCTAGGGACGCAACCTGCCGTCCGATAGTTCATTATTGGGCCGATGAACGGTCTAGTTCAACTTAACTAGAGACATGGGGCCCCCGCACACGTACGCTGCGATTGGGAAGATCGCAATGAACGGCGGACGAGGTGACCGACTAGCTAGCGTGAGGAAGAAGCTCCTGCGCGTGATTGCGATGCTTCGACCGCGGCTTCCAGGCGGCGAATCCGCGCACGCAGCTCGACCACCTCGTCATGCAGCAAGAGCGCACTTTCCGCCGTTTGGAGCGCAGCGCGCTCCAAAGTCCGCCCCACCTTGCGACCGCCCTTGCGAAGACGCTTTTCGTCGGGAGGACCCGCCGTCAACGGAGTAGCTGGTTCAGCCTCGCCTGCCAGATACCAGGGTGAGATCTCCAGCTCGCGCGCCAGCCGCAGCGCGGCCTGCAGCTTGAGGCTCTTGATGTCGCCGTTGCGCATTTTGCGAGCGGCGTCGGCGGAGACGCCCAGGATGAAGCCGAGTTCCGTGTCGCTGAGCCCTCGAACCAGCTCTTTAAAGCGTTTACTGAAGCTAGCAGCCGTCATGGTCCTCCAAAAGAGTGCAATGCGTCGAGCAATACTTTCCTATTGACTTTTATATGTGCGGTGATGTATTCCTGTGATTAGCAACTAAGAGCACGCAGACGCCTCCGCGGGTGGGGTCTTGCGCAACCCCGGCGCCAACGCCTCAGCCCTGAGTCGTCTCCACGCCTTTGCCTCCCTTCATGGATTGGCTCCTATGGATTTTGATGGCGTCCCCGGCGCCCCCGCCCGCGCCGATGATTACTCCGACCTCAACGACGCCCAGCTGCGCACGGCGATTCGGTTTGCGGAGAAGCGCCTTCGCTGGGTGGAAGAAGATCACGTCGAGCTGAGGCGTGCCTACCGCGACGAGATCGACACGATGCGCGGGCAGCTTATCGACCACCTCCTGGTGCGCATGATCGCCCAGGCTCCGCCGTTGTCCGAGGAGCAGCGCTGCGAGTTGCAGCGTGGCTTCGAACGACGCGCCATGCCTGCGGAAGAGGTTGCGTTGTTGGTTCGCGCGGCGTCGCGAGGCCGCACTGAACGCCTCGACGCGCTCACCGAGATCGAGGCGATGGCCCTGTTGCTGCGCCTGGAGGGCGACGCATGAACGTCAAATCGACCAACGCTGGCAAAAGAGCGGCGAGTATCGCGTATGATACCGAACTTGACTGGCTGCGCGATCGCGGCGTTCGCGTTGACCACAAGGGGCGCATCATCGTCAGTCTGCCGCGCCCCGACCAGGAACCTGACCTGCGAAGCGACGATCCCGAGCCGTCGATTGCCGAGTTGATGCGCCGAGAGGTCGATCGGCGCCTCGGTGGTTCGCGCGGGCGTCGCCGACGCAAGGCGCCCAAGGCTTCTCAACGCAGCGCGCCGGCGCGAGCTGATCACCTCGTCAAAGTAGCTCGGCTCGGACGGCCCGCGGTCGGCGAGGAGTTACGGGTCTATGTCCAGACGACGATCGCCGCGCAAACGCGCGAAGCGCTCGCCAAACACCGGATCACCCTCGCTGACGTCTTCAACGATTGCGCACGAGAGCTGGCGGATGAGGCCTGACGACTCGAGCGACGCGGAGCCCGTCCAGCGACCCGCGATCGGACGGCCGAAGCTTGGGCGAGCGCGGCGCGTACGCATCACGACCACGATCGAACCGTCAAAGCTTGCGCTGCTGCGCAAGCACGCGCGGCAGGCGCAGAAATCGCTTGGCCAGCTTGCCGACGAGTACGTGCGCGAACGTTATCCGTCTCAGCAAGCCCCGTCCGATTGACGTTTCTCATACCAGGTGGGATCGCCAGCCGGCCGCGTGCTTTCACTCCTCCAACGACTCAGAGGTAAAAGGAGAAAGAAAATGCCACGATACAATCGCGTCACTCTCGTCGGAAACCTCGTACGCGATCCGGAGATCCGCTACCTTGCCGGCGGTAATGCGGTGGCGAACTTCACGATCGCGGTTAACCGCAAGAGTAAAGAGGCCGAGTCGGCCGACTATATCGACGTTGTCGCCTGGGATAAGCTCGCCGAGACGAGCAACACATATCTGAAGAAGGGCACGTTGGTACTGATCGAAGGCCGCCTGGCGACCCGGTCCTACGAATCTAAGGGCGGCGAGAAGCATAAAGGCGCCGAAGTCGTCATGTCGATGCTGCAGATGCTGGGCCGACCGAAGAGTAACGGCGGCAGCCCGAGCGACGCTCAAGCCGAGGATTCGCTACCGCAAGCGCTCTAACAGGCTGCCCAAATCGTTTCGCCGCGCCCGATTGCGCGGCGACCCAACCTCTGGATCGCGTGTGATTTCTTTGCAAGCCGAGTCATCCCAAGCCGCACCGGAGCTCGCGATCGTATAGCCGCACAGCCGCGTCGCCTTTCGCGCTTCGGCGCTCGCCGTTGTTTGATGGATCCTAGCCGTGACCGGTGCCGTGCGCAAGGAGCGGCTTGCCGGTCCTCGCTTCGCTGCGGTCCACGCCTCTGCGCTTCGCTTCGTCCTTGCGCACGGCGCCGGTCACGGCTGTTCCGGACCTATCAACGGCCAGCGCCTTGAAGCGCGAAAGGAGCACTTGATGATGTCCGACCTGTACACGATCAATGATGAGCGCACCGTCTACTGCCGTGCGGCGATGAAGGCCAACGACGGAGTCTGGAATCCGGTGACCCGCGAGTGGATGTTCCACGACCCAAACGATCACGCGAATGCCGCCGCTGAGCTCTACCGCGTGACGCGTCCTAGCGCTGCGATGCGAGAGGCGCTCCAAGCCATGATCGCCGACGGCACCGCTGCGTTAGCCTGGGGTTTCGACCCCGCAGAACAGTCCACGTCGATCGACGACCTGGACCGCAACGAAGCCTCCAAGTTGCTAGCGGCGGGTTACGCCGTACGTCGGGTGCTGGGGGTCCATCCCCTCGATGACATCCCGAAACGCGACGACGAACCCGCGCCGTTTGACGCGTCGGAGTTCGAGACGCGCGCACGCGCAGGTCGGCGCCGTCGGCGCCCCGGCGCCTGACGCGTCAGCGGCCCTAACGACATGAGAGCTCGCCACCCGGCGGGCTCTCCGCTTTTCCCATCACCGTATTCGGAGATGCACGCCATGACGACAGTGCCACGATACTCGAATGATGCTACAGCGCTCCAGCCGCACGGGCGCCTCACGACGCGCTCGCTGAGCGACGACGAGATCCGGGCGATCGCCGATGCTACCTATCGCAGCGACAACCCGCTGCGCTTCGAGGGCGTGCGCCAAGCCGCACTGCTTTTCGAACGCGCTGGCTATACGATCTCGCGTCACCCGCACGTGAGCCCACTAGCCGTGCCGCTACAGCCGATCTCCCTTGGCGCCCTGACGATCGATCCGGCGCGCCGTAGCGTACACTTCGATGGGAGGGTGGTCCAGCTCAAAACGCGCGCTTTCGACCTGTTGACGTTGCTCGCACGTCATCCCGGTCAGGTCTTCACGCGCGCGCAGCTCCTCGACTTGATCTGGCCGCGCGACTTCGAGGGCGATGACCGGACTGTTGACGTTCAGATCTGCCGCATTCGTCAAAAGCTCGGCTACTCGCGGCGCTCTCAACAGCTCGTCGTCACTATCCAAGGCGTGGGCTACAAATTGACTTCGCCTTAAGCGACGCTCCCCGCCCGTCTGTACCGCGGAACTCTGGCCGCACAGCCTGCCGAGAACTCGCGCCGGCAGACACGGCTGTGAACACCAGGCTCGCGTGGCGCTTGCACGGCATAGATATTTGGCGTTGCTTGCTACGAGTTAGGACTGCTGTCGAGAACGCTCGGCCTTCACCGGTGGAGCACTTGCGGCCCCGCTTCTGCTTCGAGGCTGTCCAGGTGACGACGCAGCCGATGGGCGCCGAACCGAGCGCTTCGTCCCCGCCTCGCCTTTGCGGTGACGCACCAATGCAGCGCACAGCGTGCTCCGTTTGATCGGGTAGCCGCTCGCGCTGATCTGCTTGGCAATCTCGACATAGGTGGCTCCTCGCTCTTGGGCTGCACGGATATTGCCTGCTAGGCGCGACACGAGCAGTTCGAGTTCGCGCCGTGAGGTCGGCTCGAGCGGTAGGTTGTCGAGGTCCGCGCCGATCTTGGTAATGAGCTCATCGGATAGCACAAGTGGACTCCTTGTTTCGCTGATTTTTCAGGACCATAGTTTCGAGTAATTTCGCTATGGACTTTATTCTGGACTTTGTTATGATATTAGCATGAGTTCGGACGGGGCGCAGCAGGCAAGTATCGGGGCTCGGGTGTTTTTTACGACGCAAGCCGGTGGCTGTACGGACAGCGCCTGCGGCGCCGTCCGCTCAGCCAGAAGCGGCAGGGTCGCGGGACCTTCGGTCCCGCTCAGCCTGCGCATGGACGGGGCCGGACCGGGGTCGCTTCGCTCAGCCCGGCCCGCCCCGAACGGAGCGCCGTGAGCGCAAAGCCACTGCGCACGCGTCGCCTCGAGATCCGCTTTACAGATGATGAGGCGAACTGGATCGTTTCAAGGGCGAGAGCACGTGGCTTGAGCCTTACCGACTATGTACGCTCCGCTGCACTGCGCGGTAGTGGTACTACGTTACTGGCCTGCCGTCGGAGACCACCGATCGACACAGCGATCCCGGTCCGCCAGCTCACCGGCGTGGCAGCCGACCTGCGCCGCTTGATTGCGCTTGCAGAAGCGATTCGCGCGATTCCCCAGGACGAGGTCCGCCAGTGTCTCGCTCAGGTCGTCATAGCCATTCGGGAGTTGGCCGCATGATTACGAAGTCCGTCCCGGCGCGCGCACACACTCGGACCTTCGCCGTCGGCGTCGACTACATTACTGAACACACGCACCAGCGCGCCGTCGCGGCCGCCGGCGTCACCTTCGAGGGTGGCGTCACTTACGCGAGCGCGCCGGAGAAGGCGGCATGGGTTCACCTGCGCGCCGTGACATCGGTTGAAACGGCGGCGATTGAGATGGAATCGGTCGCGGCTCTCTCGAGCCGTTGCCGCGATCCGGTCTATCACCTCATCATAGCCTACGCGAAACACGAATACCCAACGCGCGAACAGGTCGTCAGCGACGCGGAGCGCCTCATGAAAGCGATCGGAATGGACGACCACCAGTACATCCTTGCCGCGCATAAAGATACCGATGACTTCCACGCGCACGTAATCGCGAACCGCGTCGGGCCGGATGGCCGCGCCAACGACCTCTGGCACGAGCGGATCGTCCGTGAGCGCGTCGGCGCGGAGATCGCAGCGGAGCGCGGGTGGGATATCGTTGCAGGGCGCCACAACCGCGACATCGTGCAGCGGATCGAGCGCCTCCACGATCTTCCAGCGGAGCCGGAACGGCGGCTGAGCGACGTCGCGTACCGCCGACTGCGCGAGCGCGGGGAGCCGCTGTGGCAGGACGTCGCACGGCCGTACATTCTTGATGCCGTGGGTCGCGCGCGAGACTGGAATGACCTACGCCAGCGCCTTGGCGCGCATGGAGTCGTCCTGAAGCTCGTCCGCCGCGGTGAGCGCGTCCAGGGTCTCGCGTTTGCCGAGGGCTTCGATCGCACCGCGCCGGGCTGCGCCGCGTCACGGATTGACGCGCGTTGCGCGATCTCTGCGCTCGAACGGCGCTTCGGTCCGTTCACGCCGTCATGTGAGCCTGCTCCTAGCATTGCCCGAGGCCAGCCATGGAATGACACGGCTCGTCCCACGATTCTTGCAGCCGTGGATGCGGCGAACTCCTGGGAAGATCTCCGAAAGCGACTGGATCAGCACGGCGTTGTTATTAAGCTCGTCCAACGCGGTGGTCGCGTGCAGGGTCTTGCATTTGCACAGGGCCGTCACCCCGATGCGCCAGGCTGTGGAGCGTCTCGCATCGACCCCCGTTGCAGGAAGGCGGCGCTTGAGCAGCGGTTTGGCCCCTTCCCGCTCGATGAGCAGCAACGGCAAGAGCAGAGCCGTGAAGAAGCCGTTGACGGAGAAGCGCGTCAGCGCAATCAGACACTGCGCGATCGTGCGGAGCACGAAGGCGGTAGCGATCCCCGCTGGGCATTGCGCGAGGCCAGCCGGATTGCCGATCATGCTCGGATGCACTCCGCGTATGCGGCATACCGCGACAGCTTCTTCGCTGAACGGAATCGTGCGCTCGAGGCTCGCCGGAATACAGCCTGGGAGCGCGAGCGCGCGCAGCGCCAGGTCGAAGCTCGGCGCCGGCGCGAGGCGCGGCAGTTGCTGCGTGCCGTGGCGCGTCTGGGTGCGCGTGGTTTCTTGGCGCGTCAAGTAGCCTATTGGTCGATTGACGCAGTGATCGCACGCCGGAGAGCGCAAGAGCACGATGTTGCGCGCGTCCGCTGGGAAACAACGAAGATCGTATTGGCATCGGAGCGACGGGTATCGCGACAGGAGAAGATCACGGATTATCGCTCGTTTGTCACCGAAAAGGCGGGCGTCGGGGACCCCGCCGCGCTACGCGTGCTCGACATGCTATCGGCGCCGGCTCGCAGCCAGGAACGTGCCGCGCCAATAGCCGAGCCGCGTCGGGTGAGCTTCAACGAAGTGCGCGCACGCATCGAGGTTATCCGTGTGGAGGAGGAGGTACGCTATGAGCGCTCGCGGGCGGAGCGCGCGGGCTTGCAACGCGTCGCGCAGCCCCCTGCACTCGACGATCTACTGGCAGCAGAGCGAAAGCGAATTCAGGAGCAGATCGCCAACGCCACGGAATTCAGCGACGTAGAGCGCGCTCGACTCGCACAACTTGCCCAAGAGAAGCGCTCTTGGAATCCTCTCGCGCGGGCAGTAGCAACGAGAGCTCAGGCAGAGCTCCGCGATGCGCGTCGCTCGCGTTACGATTCCGCAGTCGCTGAAGCGATGCGAGAGTTTGAAGAGCGCGCCGTTCCGCAGATCGCCAAGCGCGTGGCCGCCGAAGAGTGTCAGTACCGCCACTTTGCCTCCACGTCGCTTGACCTTGAAGCGCAAATGCGTGACGCGCGTATGGCCCTTCGCGACCGCATACCAAAGGTGGAGCACTGCATGCACGTCCTTGAACGGGCTGGGGTTTCGCGGCTTGATGACTGCAATATCAATGCGAATCTCAAGCAGCTTTTAGCCGCTATCGATCGTCAGTATCAGCTCCTGCCCGAGGCTGTGCGACGCGACATCGAGTATGCCATTCGCAGTGAGCTGCACGGGCGCGCTCGGTCGCGTGAATCGATATCGATGGGGGGCCGATAGTGCTCGGCTTGACCTATATCTTCGCGACCGCCAAGCCGATCTCAATGCGCCGGCTTAGCGTGCTCTTTGCTCTCGTACTGATTTCAGCTACTCTCGTGCTTCGCGTATTGAACGTCAGTGCGCCACGCGGGGCGCTATTAACCGCAAGCTTAGTTACGTTGTTCGTTTGGAGCGCTCCGCTCTTGAAAATAATCCATGCCACGGTAAGCCGTCGCGCGCTATCATTGGATGCGCTCCGGCAGGTCTCAGGGTTTGTGTGCTGGACTTACGGATTTGCAATCGCTGCCGTCCCTATAGTTGCAGTCCAAGCGATTCTGAACCCAACGCGGGGTCTTCATCTAGCACTCCCTCGATTGTTAGTGATAGCTGCCATCGTCGCGCTTGCGTCGACCATGTTCACTACTCGCTTGCAGTTGTCACGATCGCGTGGCCGAGTTGCCAGCGGCCGCTGTAGGGCTCGAAGAAACGACTTGTCGTTACGCAGCATCTGTCGCGCCCGTTTCTAGCTCTGGCCGATGCCCTAGGCCCGTAGCTCGGATGCGAGTTGACGAGCCTCATGGAGCTTTTTTCGAGAACGCGCAGTTCTACACGAATAGGCCCTCACGAGAACTGCAGGCTAGAACGAGTAGGCCTGTCGGAGGCGAGAGCCCCAACCGGGTCGGCGTCGCACCCGCTAACCACTCCTGAGGTCGGCCACCTTATGCTTCGGCAACGTGGAAGACCACGTTCTCGATGATTAAGGCGAAGTTTGGGAGCTACGTTCGCTCAAGGACGCTAACGGCGCAGATCAATGAGGTCCTGTGTGAGGCCCTCTGTCATAATCTATGCTGTCTTGTGCAGGCATCATATGAGTTTCGTGAGGCAGCCTAGGTTGGGAACTATCCGAAGGGGGAGTCGGTGGCCCGCTCCCCCTTGATTTGTCTTGCCCGCCCTGCTAGTGCTTAAAGTGCTTTGAAGTTCTAACGAGGGAGGCCACAATCGACTTTTTGCGCGATTTGCTGAGTTTGGCTACGCTTCGGCCGGTTGGCTTCGGCATGGCAGCCAACTGCTGATCTATATACTCAACTGCGAGGCGGCGCGCTTCGTCTTTGCTCATTCGTTATTCTCCTCTCGGTATTGGTTTTCCACCGTATCCTTGCTCGATGATGTAGTCGCAGAAATCCTTGGCCCAGTACAACTGCGAGATACCCTTTTCGTCGAGATACGCCATGAAGATTTCGTTTCCCGCAATCAGCTCCACCAAAGCATCGTGGAGGTCATCTGGTCTAATGATTTCTTTTGGCGAGATCTGCTTGTCGAGATAGTCCCGGGCATTTTTCAGCATCGTCTCCCACTCAGCCTTGTGCTTTATATAGAACTGTGGGAAACCTTTGCTATCGAGACGCTTTTTCTCGCGGAGAGTCAATCCCATCTTTGTTGCTCCTTACAGAGACAGCGTGGCGATCAAGCCATACGCCCCAATGGCAATTGCTAACGCGATTGTGGCTATGAGTAGATAATGCGCTAACGGATCGCTCGGCACCAGCCAGTAAGACGCGGCAACGATGGCCAAGGCTAGAGCGGCACAAAACGGAATCAAGCCAAGCCTGGCTGCTCGCCTATAATGCGCCTGCCGCGGATCCGACATAGCCGAAGTTATTTGAGAAAAGAGGAAGCCAATAAAGACAAGGAGCAGGCCAGCGAGCGAAACCGCTCCCCCGAGTACGGCCGCAACGGACGCATCGTTGCTCGGCGATATGGACGCCGCGACGGGCATCGTTGCAAGCATTCCTGAGCCGTTGCGCGGCTAGGATTCTGCCACCTGCTTGGGTTGCCAGGGGATTAACCGAAAAGGACTAGCTCAAAAATGGTCTTTCCTGGAGGGAGAAACCTTGCGCCAGGTCGTATAGGCAAGCTCCCGTGAGCTCCTATGACATCGTTGAGAGACGCGATATTGAACAAGCGGCAAGTCTTGGCCACTTATAACGGTTACTACCGCGAGATGTGCCCTCACGTTCTTGGCAGAAAGCGCGGGCGAGCCCAGGCGCTTTTCTATCAATTCGGCGGCACGAGCAGCAGCGGCCTAGCGCCCGCGGGATCGATGGATAACTGGCGATGCATTCCCGTGGAGCGCCTTGAAGGCATTACGGTGAGAGACGGGGATTGGTACAGTGCCGCCAATCATTCACGTCCGCAAACCTGCGTAGACGAGATCGACGTTGAGGTCGCCTTCTGAGCCCACCTGGTTCTTGAAGGCGGCATATTCCTCGGCGCGCTCTATAGCCCGGGGACCGGTAAAGACGGCTATATAGACGATGCCATCGTTCGCGTAGTCGATGCCTTCGACTCTCCAGGATTCCTGATCCAACCGATCCCGGATAACCTCATATTCTGGCCTCATGTTGATTCCTCACTTATGTTGGGTGCAAGGTAAGGGTCTTCCCCAAACGGATTGATCGACTACGAGCGGGCGCTCGATCCAGCCTTCCCTCCATCGCCTTTTTAGAGGCAACCGTCGGGATTTATGGGTTAAAAGGGCAAAGCCCGCGTCTACGGCGAGATCCCGATCCCCGCTGAGCACATCCGGCGCCTCCCGTCAGCGTCGCGGGACGAGTATCGACGTCGGAGTACCATCGCCAGCGCAGCGCATTCCTAGTGTACCCGCTCGGCCTTCGAGCCGCGAGATTTTGCCCAAGTCCACGAACGCCCGGCTAGGGCCACGCCGCCGACTTCATGGATGCCTGTTATTTGGAAGCTCACATAGTGCGATCGTGAGCAGGGGATGGGTGTTGCTCGCGGCTCATAGCAGTCAAAATGCAAGCCGACGCCGTGGAATCGCTGCCATGGCGTCGGCTTGGTGACGAAAGGGCCGCCAGCTTCTATGGTGTCGTAAAGGAGATGGTACCGTATGGCGAGATTGTCGGTGACTGACAATTGTGGTCACCGATAGCGTAAGTCCATTGCTGCAGGGTAATGTCTACCTCGCCGCTACTGGTACGCTTGAACTTTCCTTCGTTACCGCTCTGAGTCAGTGTACCGTGCGAAGCTCCGCCCGTAATAATGAAGTGGTAGGTCTCGCCAAACTCCCCGGTATTACATGGCTGGTCCGGCGGCGCAAACATGTCACATGTGTCGCCTATGCCGACGGTCCATGTTCCATTGGCGCCGGGCGCAATCGTGATACCACTGGCTGGGCAAGGACCCATGTTCGCCTGACGTACATGCGATTGGCTGTTCGATGTGGAGACATTCTGGCCCGTTGGTACGGAACTGCTCGAGCAGCTCGCAAGCACGAACGTTAGCGTTCCTAAGGCTATGACTCTGAGGCCAACATTGCTCACTTGTCAAATCCTTTCTAGCGTTACGCTTAAACTGGGTTAATGATCATATATTTGGGGTCGAGAAATCGACGCGTGAACCGCAGAGCTCCAACGCACCATCTACGCTAGCACGAATGGCTATCACAAACAACCGGATAGTGGCCTTAAGTTTGAGCGTTGTCGGCTTCTAGACGTGCAACCGGGCCCTCGCATTCCTAGCAGCGTCTGCTCGCAGCGGCCCGTGGTGTACCGCGCGGCTAGCGTGGCATCGCCAAAAGCGATACCGCTTAAGAGCCTTGTTTGCCGCCCCAACACGCGCGCGGACCACGACTTGTCAACAGGGTGCTCAAGGCGCCCGCGAGCGATACAAGTGTTCGGCTTAAGTGCCGCCGTAAGCGATGTCGCGCTACGCAAACCAAGCGGGCAAGCCATCGAACCTTCGAGAACTAGCAGCCCACCTTGGCCGTCGTTCGTGGGTGTGCGGGTGTATTTGAAGCGGGCGCAGATAGCAAATTTTCGAAACCTTCATGCACTCGACGTGACTCTTTCCGATAGCGTCGTGATTCTAGGTGAGAATCGGGTCGGCAAGAGCAATTTCATTTTCGCGCTGCGGATCGTTTTGGATGCCTCCCTAGCGGATTCGGCAAGACAGTTGAAGCTTACCGACGTTTGGGATGGGTGCGACTTCGCCACCACGCCTGAAGTGTCCATACATTTGGACTTTTGCGATTTTGCAGGCGACGCGAATCTCACGGCAGTGCTAACGGACTATCGCCTGGCAGGTGACCCAACCATCGCGCGGATCAGCGACGCGTTTAGGAAGAGGGCGGAGTTCAAGGGCGATGCTCCTACCGATGCAGACTATGAGTTCGTCGTGTACGGCGGTAACGACGAAAATCGCCACGTCGGAAGCGAACTGAGACGGCGCACTTGCGTCGACGCTCTCGAGGCTCTTCGGGATGCGGAAGGAGACCTTGGCAACTGCCGTCGATCGCCACTGCTCGAAGACGCCGTAAGCGTTGTCCCCAGAGCCGATTTGGACGCAGTGGCGGAGGGCGTGGGAGTGGCGACCAAACGTCTCTGCGCTCTCGAGCCCATCAATATGCTCGAAACGAATCTTCGCGATCGTCTTTCCGAGCTGGCCGGTGCTGCTCAAGACGTCGATCCGCGCCTCGGGTTCGCGCCGACCGATCCTCTGATACTATTCCGCTCGATCGGCGTCTTCATAGACGGCGGCGAGCGAGGCATTTCCGACGCAAGCTTGGGCTCGGCCAATCTTGCCTTGATGACCCTAAAACTCGCGGAGTTCGACTGGCGACAAGGAAAGGGTGAACGAGACTACACGCTAATGAGCGTCGAAGAGCCGGACGCGCATCTGCATCCTCACCTTCAGCGCCGCGTTTTTCAGAAGCTGTTCAACGAACGGCACGACGAGCGACGTAGCATCCTCTTAACGACGCATTCGCCGAACATCGCAAGCGTCGCACCGGTGCCTTCGATCGTCGTCTCAGAGCGACGAAGGATGTCGGCACGAAAGCTTATTCCTTGGCGACCCTAAACAAAAGGCCCCGTACCCTGCTTTGCTGTTGTCGGCGTTTACCTCGACGCGCACCAGTGCGTTCACTTGAGTACCTCCCTAATTTCACCTCGGCGTCCGCCCTAACGGTTCGACTGAAGTCCCCGCGTGGCGGCGCTTCCTAGCAGACCATCGGACGTGTAAGCCGAGAGGACCCGGCGGTGCGCGTCCACGACTCGGCGGTGCGTTAACTTTCTAGTGGCCGACCGGCTAGCAAGGAGCGGCTAGTCTACCACCGAAAGGGGGCAACCGGTCGCAAGGATTTCCGGCATTCGGTTGACCTCTCAGAAGCCTGCGGCCGCACCCAGGACTGACTTTTCACGGGGGGTCTGCCAATGCGCCGACGTTTTGCCGGGATCCTAATGTTTCTTCTTGTTGGGCAATCTTTGGGTAGTGCAACCGCAGCCGACACGCCCGCCGTCGCCAGCCAGACACGTCTACAGGCTAGGGTGCCTCGGGCAACGGTAGCCAGCGTCGATACCTCTGATAGCCCGCATCCCAGAGTCCACCATGCGCCTGTGCCTCGGCGGCCGCTTCCCGACTACGCGGCGCGGAAACGATACGCAGCGCTAGTTCCAAAAGCTCATGGGCTCGCCAAGGCAGAGCACGTCGCTCTCCCGATCGACTTGACCAGTTTGCATCACGTGGGTAGCTGGAAGAAACTCGGCGGCGCCCGAATTGGGATGCTTAGTGGCGCATCTCAAAGTGCCGGACCTGCCGCCTTACCAGCCTCGGTCACAGGCATCTGGCCCTGGTGGACTTACCAAACACGTACTATTCCCGGAGTGGGCACCGCGCTGGTCAATGTTGTCAATCTCAATTTCCTTATTGTAGAGCAAGACGTTAGCATTCCGACGGGGGAAGTTGATCTCGCCTTCGGTCGTACGTACAACTCAGAATCGCTGCACGACGCGAACAATGACGACAATTCGACTCCGTCCGTATTCGGCAATCGCTGGACGAACAACCTCGACGTTCACTTGGGCTGGTCCTCCACTGGTCAAAATACTGGGATCGTCAGCATTTACACTGCAGATGGCGCTCGAGACGATTACAGTTGCGAGATCGACATCGTCGAGACGTGCACGTCCCAGACGACCGGAGTTTACGAGCTATTGGGCACGGCTGATCTCAGCGGCGGCGTCGCCTGCCAGTTTCAGTGGACCAAAAAGTCCGGGGTGAGCTACGTGTTCAATGCCCCGTACGCAGCCTGTGGGAATGGTCAAGGATCATATGGGCGGTTGTTACGGATTTACGGGCGTAATGACAATTTTTACCTCAACCTCGCCTATACGTGGAGCCCAAACGATAGTAGCGCGGAAAATATCTCGCAAATTACGGTTACCCACCAGCCCGACGGCAAACAGTTGACGTTGACCTTCGCGCAAATCGCCGGCACAAGCATCACGGAGCTCTCGACGATTACAACGCCTGACGGCGAAACCGTCAACTATCACTACACAAACACTGGCGATCTCGATGAGATTGACAAGCCCGGAAACAATCCCGTGATATTCGGTGGTCAACCGTTGCCTACGCATTTCTTGGATGGGAACCCGATTGCAACCGGCAATCTCCCAGAGACCTACGACATCGAAAATCCGGGGCTAATGGAAGTCTGCGGCCCTCGTGCGGCAATTTCAATTATTGACACTTATCCTAATAATCCAACCGATGGCGCCTGCGTCGATTTCGACTACAATAATCATCTGCTTTCGGACTGGTGGACCCGCGGCGTATTAAACCCCACACCAGGCGACAACGTGTCGCCATCGCCAATTCAGACCGGCGTCAACACTGGATTCGTTCAATGGGACGACACCACGTTCTTCAACAATCAGATCCAGGGCGGCTGTTCTGGGACGATCGCGGGAATGAGCGATGTCTACAACCATTCCGTTGACTGGTGCTACAATTCGAACGGGTTGGTGATTCAGACGTCTGTCGCCGTAGCCGGATCAAACTCGCTCACGACATCGCAGACGTGGGATAGCAACAACGATGTGAATAGTGTCACTGATGCGCGTGGCAACACGACCAACCTAGCTTACGACGCCAATGGGAACGTCGTTGAGGTGTCGCTTCCCAGTCAAACTACATCCGCCGGAGCACTGCGTCCGACGTATCTGTACGACTACGATAGCCACAACAACCTAACGTATTACTGTGACCCTGCGAACAATGCAAGCAATGGCTGGAATCCGTCGCCACACGATAACCTCTGTGAACAGAGCGGAAGTACGCACTATACCCGATTCAAATACTATAATAGCGATCCAACCGAGGCCTATGGTTGTCTCACCGACGCGTACACGCCCAGCACGTACGATCGCGCAATAACCTACACCGGAGGGACAGGCCAATGCGGACTGGGGCTGCCAAATGAGGTGCAGGGTTCGCCTTATCCTCAGGCAACCGGGTCGAACGGCCAGCCGACGCAGATTTTCACCTATAATACGATCGGAAACCTGACGACCTACAGTGCCGGCTATCCGAGTGGGGCCACGTGGCAGATTGGTTATAGCTCCAACGGGATGGACCGAGTGATCTCGAGGACCGACCCCGATGGCGTCGCGTCTTATGCCTGTTACAACCAAGACGGCAGCGTATTCTTTAGCGAAACGCCTCAGCAGGACAAGATGGACGGCAACAATGGAAACGGTCCCAACTGCCCAAGCGTCTCTCAGCTCGAAGGGGGAGCGACACCGCCGCCATACGCGGCCGGATATACCTACGATCCCGACGGCGACGTTGCGACGTTTATTCGCCATCATAACTGCACCGGTGCCAGTAATTGCGGCGCGGCCAATCATACGGCAACAACCAAATGTAATATGGCGTACCCGGCCGCTGGTACAACGTGTAACTTTTATGACGGCCTTGATCGGCTCGTTGAGGTGAAACAACCGTATGATACGCAAGTGGATCTCTATCAGAACCCTTGGATTACTCGGTATCTCTACGACTTGACGGGAGGCCAGCAGACCTTTCGGAATCAATTGTTTTCAGCGTATGGAAATCTCTTCGAGGTTGAGGAGCTTCTACCAGCAAGCCCCAGTCCGTCGGTGACTGCGCCGCCAAGCCCAGGATCTGTCAGCAACCCCAACTATAACATTCTCAAAGCGATGGCCTACGACGGGGTCGACCGCCCCGTCGCTGTATACTCAGCAATGAGTACTGGCTCTCAGGGGTATACAACCGATACATTGACGTGGGATACGAGCCCCATTCCCGGCAACACTAACGTTGCTGGATTTCTGGGAAAAGACTGTAACAGCGCACCAACGCAGCAATGTCAATGGTTCGATTACACTCCCGACGGTCAAGAGATGACCTTTGAATCCAGTGACGGATCCTCAAACGAACGTGACTACACCTACGATCCTGACGGCAGGCCAACCCAAATCGCCTCTCCAGCCTATACGTATCCTCAGGCGTACACATATAACGTCGATGGCGACCTCGTAACCGCAAAGGATGCCGCCAATGACACTGCTGATCGCGCGACGCTGACGTATAATCGCTATATCGATGGCACAGAGGAGAGTCTCGACGTTTCGTCGGGGACCTTGACTCAAACGGGGCTCTTCACGTATTCGTACCGCAAGGACGGACCCCTCACGACCTTACAGATAAACGATGGACAAGTGAGTGGAATCCACCACGCGGGAACGACTACTCTTACGTACACTTACACGAACGCAGGGCGCCTTTCTACGCGCAAGGAAACTGGCGCTGCAGCGCCTAGCCCGGCCCCAACTACTTCAATTACCTACACGAGTAATCCAGGGACAGGCTTGGTGTACCAGGAGAGTACACCGGTTACAGGGCTTTCAAGCTTTCAGTATACCGCCGAGGATGAACTGACGGCGGTGACCTCGTCCGGCGGTAACGGCAGTTGTTCTGCACCGACGTATAGCTACAGCCTTCGCGGCGAACTCATAAACTCGCCGAACTGCAACCCAGCCGTAACGCTGCCATTTATGGCTAATGGCGTCTCGCTCCGTACGTCGAACCAGTGGAACAGTTCGCAATACACGTGGAACGACCTGACGGCGGTAACGACGGATAGCGTCGGCCTGGGCTCCACGTGTGGGGGGACCGGGGGCGGCCAATGCGAGTCTAGTTGGTTTTACGATTCTGCCGGGCGAATGACGCTGGAGTTTGCGCCATACCCTCTTATGCGGATAATACCACCCCCGGCAAATACGATAACGACCCGTACGTACGATGCGGAGAATCACCTCAACCTAACGACCTTCGAAAACGGCCTGCAAAGCGCGTGGCCCTATGAGAAGGTTTCCTGGGGTCCCGACGGTCATCCGATGAAGATTGGCACGGGCACCGGCGCGTGTTGTACCAACGAACAGGACGAACGATTGCATTGGAACGGTAATCAGCTACTCTTTAGTACGCACCTCGTTAGTGGACTTGCGGCGCTCGACGACGTTAAGGTCGGCGTTCAGGGCGATATCCTGCCGCTTGACAGCGGTTACAAAGGACTGACATTTTACGATCGCGGGCCCGGCGGAACGATTATGGGCTGCCACAACTATACCGGAACGAGCTATATAGGGATGAATGACAGTTGGGCAACCGTTGGGGCAGGTCCGTGTGCTCCGAATCAAAGCTCGGGAAGCAATATGCCTACGTCGACAGTCTGGGCCGGAACACCCTTTACGCTGGCTTCGCCGAGCCCCCTTATTGGGCAAGGCGGTACCCTTGGGATGCCGCGCACTGACGGTTTCACGGACGGCTTCGATACCATTCAAGGTGTAAGATCGTACGACAGTATGGCTACCGTTTGGACCGCGCCCGACGCTTTGGGAGGCGTGCTCGACGATCCCGCATCCCAAAAGAGCTACATGTGGAACGGGAACAACCCGATGGATAACGTTGATCCAAGCGGATACTCCCTCAACCACCCGCAGCCCGTGGATTCCCCTTCGCCCGATCCTCTGGGACTTCCAAACCAGGACGAGTTGGAAACAAAAGCTTGCGGCAGATGCCTCCTGACGATTGGCAGCGTGACAAGTAACTGTCATGGCGGCTGCATGTGGCATTCCTCAGAGGTGATGAACGCCGTAGGTGTTCACGATCAGCCTCCTGTCTGTAAACTTGGCGAAGGCGGGTACATTTGCCAAGATGCAAACTATCAATGGCGCCGGTTGCCCAATATAATGGGAACCGGAAAATACCTAAAATGCGGCGTGAATACGTTCGTGAATTCTTTACCGAGCATAGTGCTCTCAGGAACCGCCGTCGGCGGTCTGGCCGGAAAGGTGCTAGGTATCGTCGGGCTCGGCACGGTCGGCGAATACGCAGGAGGCCCGTTTTTAGGAGCTGCAACCGGCTTTGTCCAGTCGTACACGGGGATCGGCTGTGGCGGCACATGAGTGCGGTAAGTCGGTGCGGAACGATGGAGTAGCAAGGTGCAGCATCGGATGACATTGTTTGCGGTGATTTACTTGGCCGTAGGCGTGGCCGGCCTGTTATGGGTAGTGCTCGTGCCATCGATGCGAGGGCGGATGCCGACTGTTAGAAGCGGCTCCCAACTCCTATACTTCTTTGTTCCGGTAGTAGGCTATCATGCCGCGCTAAATGACCCATTCGTGATCCTAGGCTTGGTGACGATCCCTCTCTCCAGCGCGTGGCTCTATTTTAGGAATGGGCTGTTCGCATTTGCGGCCATTGCGTTTTCCGCCTCCCTACTTTGGACGGCCTGGAGCCTGGCAGTTTTTACCCATCGCGCATCCGAATGGACATATCCCGTGGTAATTTTGGGAGGCTTTGTAATCTGGGTCGGGTGGATTTTTGCTCGAACCAAATGCGTTGCAGAAGGCAGGGACCCAAATGACTACACCTGAGGCTTCGAACGTTAGGCCCGCGCTCAGCCTCATGACAAGAGCGAGTACCGCTTTGAGGCGAGCGGCCGGCGTGGTGGGAGCACCGCTCTTCTTGCTGGCGCTAACCAATCCAGCCGCGGTTCGTGCCGGATCCGCTCCGGCGACGGAGCGATTGATTCTCGGCGATTATCGACTCGAGGGTCCCGGAACCTTCCGTCGCATTATCGTATCGGAGCGGAAAATAGTCTCATACGATATTTGGCAGGCTGCTCCGGGCGGGAAGATTCGATCCCTCCATTTTAGCCTGGTTTCGCCAGTGTATGACCCAATCGAGTCTGAGAGTTATCAGGTCCGTTCATCCGGAAAGACTTGCGGTGATGCTGGTCTTCATTTTTATCGAGATGCGACAGGGACGTTCCGAGAGTTCCTTGTCTTCCGTTACAGTGGGGTTGAGGCACCTTTTAGCTGGGGGGGCCATCCGCCGACTTCGAAGGACCTCACTGCGGACCAGCGGGAGGTTGCGAAAGTACTGGCGACCGCGCACGATCCCAGTTTCTACCATAAACTCGACGCCAAAACACTCGACATGCTTAGCCAGGGCATCCCTCGGTGCAATTAAGTAACACCTCGTTGCAGCAAGGGCTGCAAGCCCGCTTAGTGGCTGCATTAGCCGGATTTGGAGCCGGCGCGGCCGGCGACGTGCGAGACCTTACCGCGCTAATGAGAAGGCGTTGCCAGGGGCTCGGTAGCGATGTCCTCGTAATTCGGCCAGAGGGTCTTATTTCTTAGCTGGTTTGTGAGGTCGGCTTTCGTTTGCGATGACATACCACTGATCCCAGTGCCGTATTTCCCCCAGTAGGATGCGACGTTAGCTGCGAACGGCGCGACCCACGCGCTTGAAACGACCGGTGGAGTCTGTTTTGACGAAACGATTTTCGCGAAGGCCTTATTGAAGGTATCTATCGCCGCTGTAAGGTCCGACGCACACTGGTTATTTTGGTCGGCACTAAACGATGCTGAGCTTACCGATATAACTAAAAAATGAGCATAGGCGTTAGCCTTTTCCTCAAGCGGCGTGTAAGCGACCGCTAATGAGTTCAAGTCGGCTGCGCCCAATGAATGCTTCTCCTGGGCGACCACTTTGATCGTTTGGTCTCTGGAATCGGTAAACGGCGCGACCGCGGAGTTTAACTCCTGAGCGGGATTTGTGCGGTGAGCACAGGCCCCGAGGAGCAAGACTCCCAGGAATGCCCCCAAAAGGGCGAGCCGCGGCCCCGAGCACCAGGGACCGACGGCGGCCTCACCGACGCGACGCTTGACAAAACTGCGCTCACTCATGCCCTCATATACCCAGGAAGCGAGCAGTTAGTCGTGGAGCGCCGCGAGGAAACTGCCCTTAAGGTGTTGATTAGCGGCGTCCACCACGTTAGACAACAGGCTCTCGCGCCTAAACGCGGTCTTAGATGACGTAATCTGACAGTTAGCGGCTGCGTAAAATGCCACCTCAAGTCACTCTGCTTAAGATCTGACTCTTATCGACGATCTTCTTGAACCGTCGAAGGACCGAGTCGCTGCACGGCAGAGAACGCGGTTCGCGCCGAAAGAACTCGTACATGAAACCTCGCAAAGAATGAGGGCGCAGCGCCGCGGCATCACGGCCTCGGGAACCGCCTCTGGGATCGCAAAAGGCCGCGCTATGAAACAAACGCGACCTCGTTCCCTCCACTTGCGGAGGAACCCATTTACGTCTGAGCCGATTTTGTTTTATTGGGTAAACTAGACCATGAGAGACGAAGAGCTTCGGCAATATATCGGGCACATGGTTGAATTACACTTTGCGTATGGTCGTGTTGTTATCGGCAAGCTCGTAACGGGTGAGATGCCCGGGTCTCGCTACGCACTCGAACGGCGGGGCCGTGACGCGTCGTGTCTGAATATCGAGGAGGCCTCGATCGTCCGGTCAGTGCGCTTCTTGGACAACCTACCGGAGATGAGCCCGTGACCCCGTACCCTCGCGGCCATGTGTACCGAGGGTGTTACGTTGACCAGCCACGGGTAGGGCACTATGGCCAGAGTAACCAAAGCGCACGTATTGTTGCGAGCCTACCAATCCAAAACAAACAGTGCTCCGTTAGTCAAAAAGGGTCTGGCGGCCGAAGGGGGTTCGCTAGGCCCTCTTCATTTTGGGTAAGACGTCTGAGGCTAGAAGGTCCACCCGTTACCTTCGGGCCCGGCCCCTTGGCGATGGCGAGTGTTGTCAGGGGCCGCACTTTTCGAAAACAACGAGCACCCGCGATTTACTAGGCTCTTTGCTTCCCCGAAGCGATGGCTTCAGGGTCCCTTTACTCAGTCACCTACCGGTATCTGAAAGAACGCGGCGCGCGACTGAAAGAAGTGCTCTCCTTGTCGCAATGGTGCGCAAAGCGTCCGATTCCATCACCAAGAAGTTCATCCAATCCATCAACGAAACGAAAGGCCCGCTCCCGTTTAGGGCAACGTACTGCCTCGGCTGCGGCGGCGGCGTCGCCGCGCCGCGCGGCAGCCGCGCCGCGCGGCAGCCGCGCCGCCAGCCCAACGGAGATGCCGATGGGCAACATCAGGTCACGCGCAATACCAGGCCTCGCCTTTGGCTTCGAAGCCGTCGAGCGCGTCAAAATCCTGCGCGAACACAACGTCCTCCGAACCATGCGTTGCGTCTTCGAAAACGACGGCATTGTGCGTGTCAGAATGACAGAGAACCGTACAATGCCCTGAGCGAGAGCAGTTGTGATCGCTGCGGCACCCCCAGGCGACCTTGTGATACGAATCCTGGTGTTGACTTCTTTGGAGCACCTCGCAAAGAACGCGTAAGATTCGCTTCGACGGCGAGCTCCATCAGGTCTCCGTGCGTGGCGACTGACTAAGTTCGCTCCAGCGATGCGCCGGGGGCGGCACCTGGAACTGCTCTCAAGGCCGCAGGTGTGGGTTCGGCCGCCCGCGGGACCTTGGCACCGCCCCCGACACTCCCAGTGCCCGTCTTGGCCCCGGGCAGCCCATCTTGGTCCGAATACACTGCGGGTCCGGCACGATGCGGAACTTACCATCAGCGCCTCTCCGTCAGAGCATCTCGTTCGCAGTAGGGCCCTTTACTGCGCCGCCGCCTCCAAGGCTACCACCGGCACCACTCCACGTAAACGCTCCCTTACGGCTCGCTACGCTCGGCGTTGACGCGGAGCCTCTGCGCCGACGGTTCCTGCGCCGCGCGGCAGCTACGTTTCGGGCCGCCTACTGATTCAACGTCGAACGGCTTGACGACCGACGATGCGCCGAGGATAATTGGCGTGTAACAATACGCACGACTTCCGCCCGCATAATAATGCGGGTGAAAAGCCTCTGAAGCTTGATCGTTTCGGGGCTTTTTCTTTTACGGTCGCCGTCTCTGCCTGAAAGCTGATCATGTCATCCAATCCATATCTGTACACTCTACCGCGGCGCGAGCGGGACCCGATGGGCATCATCTTCCCCTCCATCGGTCTGCTCATTTGGCTTGGGGCCGCATCCTGCTGGGTCGCGACTCAAGACGTCGCTCGAACGTTCGCTTATCAACCCTCGCTCGGCCGGCCGCTCTTCGAGCACATCTACTCGCCGTTCGAGTTGCTGGCATGGGCGATCAAGTACGATCATCCCGCGCGTTTCGGGCTCGAGATCCATCGGGTGTTCATTCGCGCGTATGAGATCGTGTCGCTCGGCAACGCGCTCGGCGTCGTCGGGGCCGCTGCGATCACTGTGCGGCGCGTTCGGCAGCTCCAACGCCGCACTGATCTCCACGGCTCTGCCCACTGGGCGTCACCGGATGAAGTTAAAGCTACCGGTCTTATCGGCCGCGATCGCGGCGTCTACGTTGGCGCGTGGCGTGACCCGGCATCGAAGCGGACGAAGTACCTGCGCGACGGGAGCCCGACGCACTGCCTCGCCTTCATGCCGACGGGCTCGGGCAAGACGGTCGGCTTGGTTATCCCGACGCTGCTCTCATGGCAACGTTCTGCCGTCGTTCACGACCTCAAAGGCGAGATCTGGGCTAAAACGGCAGGATGGCGCTCTACCAGCACGGAGTATGGTGGGCTCGGCCAGCGCGTCTACAAGTTCGAGCCGACAGCGACCGACGGTTCAAGCGTACGGCTAAACCCGTTCGACCGCATCCGCGTCGGGACGCCGTACGAAATCCAGGACGTCCAGAACATCGTCGAGCTGGTCGCCGACGAGGGCGAGAAGCCCGTACGGGGAGACAACCGCTTTTGGGTCGAGATGGCCAAGCGGCTGCTGCTCGGCCTGAGTCTTCACGTCAAGCACGACGGCGATCCGCGCAACGACTCGCTTCCCGGTGTTGCCTCGACGCTTGCCGACTCGCGCTTTGACGACGTTGACAAGTTCTTTGAACATCTGCGCGATTACCCACACGATCCATTGCATTCGCGCCGGTGGCTCAATGCAGAGGGCGAGCCAACCGCGACTCATCCACTCGTCGCGCAGATCGCAGCGCAAATGCTCGCGATGGAGCCACGTGTCAAAGCAAACATCGTCGCCGAAGCGCAGAGCTTTTTAACGGTCTACAGTGACCCGGTAATCGGAACGAACATTGCGTCCAGCGACTTCGATATTTCGGATCTGCGCGATGGTCATCTGAGCCTATACCTCGTCGTGCAGCCGGCGCACAAAAAACGCTTGCGTGCCCTGATCCGGCTGCTCCTCACGCAGATCATCCTCGCCTTAATGGACACCCACGATCACGTTACGGAGCCGCGCGTCCTGATTATGTTAGAAGAAGTTGCTGAGATTGGCGCACTCGACATTGTGGCTACTGCGCTTGGGCTTGGGCGGGGATATGGGCTTAAGCTCTATCTCATAGCCCAGGATCTTAGCCAGCTCGAAACAGCCTGGGGCAGCAAAAGCAAGACGCTCGTTGCGAACTGTGCAATCCGCGTTGCATCGGCACCGAACGATGTCGTGACTGCCGAACTGCTCTCAAAGATGTGCGGCACGATGACCGTCCGGCATACCGTTCGGAACTATTCCGGCAGTCGTCTCAGCGCGCTACTGCCGCATACGATGACTACCGAACACGACACGCAGCGCCCGCTGCTCACGCCCGACGAAGTCATGCGTCTTCCCGGGCCGCAAAGGGCCGATACGGGCGAAATCATTACAGCGGGGAATCTCCTCGTCTTCGCATCCGGACGTGCGCCCATTTATGGCGTGCAGCCGCTTTTCTTTCGCGATCGCACGTTCACGTATCGTGCATCGATTCCGCCGCCGGACGTGAGCCGTGCCTGAGCAATTATCGCTGAACGACCAACTGCACGTGCGCCTGCAGGAGAAGCTGCGCCGCGAGCTCGGCGCGGCTGTGCTCGATGCGTTGGCCGATCCGCGCGTGATTGAAGTAATGCTCAATCCCGACGGACGCTTGTGGATCGACGAGCTGGGCGTCGGAATGCGCGATACCGGGACGCAGATCTCCGCCGCACAAGCCGAGAACCTGCTCGGCACCGTCGCCGCGACGCTCGGCTACGTCATTACGCCGGAACGTCCCGTGCTCGAGGGGGAGCTCGCTCTCGACGGCAGCCGCGTGTGCGGATTGCTTCCGCCGGTCGTGCTCGCGCCGGCGTTTTGCATTCGCAAGGCCGCGGCTCTAGTCTACGGTCTCGACGACTACGTGCGTGACGGCATTCTCGACGGCGTCGTGCCACCGACGCTTGCCAGCATCGATCGCCCGCCGGCGTGCGGGCATGCGGCGGTCTTGCGCCACGCTATCCGCACGCGCCAGAACATCTTGGTCGTGGGCGGCACGCAGAGCGGCAAGACCACGCTGGCCAACGGGCTGCTCCACGAGCTGAGTACCGCGATCGGCTCGACACAACGCGTCCTGATGATCGAAGAGACGCGCGAGCTGCGCTGCAGCGTGCCCAATCACATTGCGCTGCGCACGACCGAAACGGTCGACATGACGCGCCTGGTGCGCACCGCGCTGCGCCTGCGGCCCGATCGTATTATCATCGGCGAGGTACGCGGTGCCGAAGCGCTGGCGATGCTCAAGGCTTGGAACACCGGGCATCCGGGCGGCATCGCGACCGTGCATGCCAACGACGCCCCCGCTGGCCTCATTCGGCTCGAGCAGCTGGTCCAGGAAGCCAACGTGCCGCCGCAGCCGGCGCTGATTGCGGAAGCCGTTGACCTCATCGTCGTCATTGTGCGCACGCCGACTGGCCGAAAGATCACCGAGATCGCCCGTGTCCGCGGGGTGTCCGCGTCCGACTACGTGCTCGAAGCGATCGACCCCGCAACTGTCGACGAGACACCGCAGATGCACCGCCATTTAATCGCCCTATGACTTACTAAACCAAGAGAGGATTACCCTATGATTCGCATGCCCGCCGCGGTGAGAACCGCGGCGTCGTTATTTCCGCTCTTCGCGATTGCCATGCTACAGCCGGTGCTCGCAAGTACCGGCGGCGGTCTGCCGTGGGATACGCCACTGCAGACGCTGCAGAACGACCTGACCGGACCGGTCGCGACGGCCGTCTCGGTGCTCGCGCTGTTCGCCGCCGGCGCGGCGCTGGTTTTCGGCGAGGAGCTTGGGCACCTCGTGCGGCGTGCGCTTTTGCTGGTCGTCGCGATCGCCTTTCTCGTGCTCGGCAACAACTTCTTGACGGCGCTGGGCCTGACGGGAGCGGTGATATGATCGATCGACCGCGCACGATTCCGATTCACCTGTCGCTGATTCGGCCGATCCTGCTGATGGGAGCTGAGCGCGAGCTTGTGCTCATCTCAGGGATTCTCGCGGCGGTGCTCGTGATGAGCCTTGCACGGTTGCTCTTCACCGTCGTAGGCGTCGTCTTTTGGGGCTTGAGCCTCGCGGCCTTGCAACGCGCGGCGAAGTCCGATCCGCAGTTCACCCGCGTCTATCTGCGCCACACGCGTTACCGTGGCTATTATTCGGCACAATCGCGCGCGACATCGCGCCTTTCAACCGTGCGGGAGGGGATGCCGTGCTAAACTTGCGCGAGTTTCGCTCCACGGCAAAGGGTCTGCCGGATCTCCTCAACTATGCCGCGGTCGTCGACGACGGCGTCGTGCTCAATAAAGACGGCAGTCTCACGGCGGCATGGACCTATCGTGGCGAGGATCTCGATTCGGCCAGCGTGCCGGAGCTCTCCGCGCTCTCGGCGCGCGTCAATGCGGCATTCGCGCGGCGCGGCAGCGGATGGATGGTGCACGTCGACGCGCTGCGTACCGAGGCGCGCGGCTATCCGCAGGCGGGGGCCTTTCCCGATCGCACGACGCTGCTCATCGACGCGGAGCGGCGCGCGGCTTACGAGGCCGAGGGCGCCCACTACGAGAGCCGCTACGTCCTGTCCGTGACCTACCTTCCGCCGATCGACGCGCAGCACGCCATTGCAAACTTCTTCGTCGAAGGCGACCGACCGGGGGAACACGCCGGCATGGCATCGCGAGCGCTGGAAACCTTCGCCGGCGCCCTTGTGGAAATCGAGGATAACCTGTCAGCGGCGCTGCGGCTGGTGCGTCTGCGCGGCCGCCGGATTGAGGATCCCTTCGGGCGCGGCCACATCCATGATGAGCTGCTCCGCCACCTAATGGTCTGTCTCACCGGCGAGGACCATCCGGTCAATCTGCCGCCGATCCCGATGTACCTCGACGCAGTCTTTGGCTCGCAGGACTTCTTCGGGGGTTTGCGCCCGCGCATCGGCTGCCGGCACATTCGCCCGATCGCGATCACCGGGTTTCCAGCGGAGAGCTATCCAGGGATCCTCGACTTCCTGAACCGCTTGCCGCTGTGCTACCGGTGGTCGACCCGGTTCATTCTGCTCGACGCGCCGGCCGCGCAGCAGCGAATCAACCGCTATCGCGCGCGCTGGTGGCAGAAACGCAAGAGCTTGCGCAACCTCGTGCGCGAACAGACCGGGACCGCCGCGACGCACGTGGATGCCGACGCCGACGCGATGGCGACGGATGCCGTTGCGGCGCTGGCCGATGCGTCGAGCGGTGCGGTGAAGTTCGGATACTACACGAGCGTCGTGGTGCTGATGGATGAGAACGCCGAGCTTGTCGATGCCGGGGCGCGCGACGTGCTCAAAGCGATCCACCACGCCGGTTTTGGTGCGCGCATCGAAGACGTTAACGCCGTCGAAGCCTTCTTGGGGACGTTGCCCGGCCACGGCGTTCCGAATATCCGCCGGCCGTTGCTGCACACGCTCAACCTCGCCGATCTGTTGCCGCTCACGACCATCTGGCCTGGACTCGCGCAGCAGCCGTGCCCATTCTATCCGCCGCACAGCCCGCCGCTCGCGTACGCGGCGACCACGGGCGCAACGCCGTTTCGTTTGAACCTCCACGTCGGCGACGTCGGCCATACGTTGGTCGTCGGACCGACCGGCAGCGGTAAATCGACGTTGCTGGCGTTCCAGCTCGCGCAGCATTTCCGCTATCCCGACGCGCTCGTATTCGCGTTCGACAAAGGCTACTCGCTCTATGTGCTCTGTGCCGCGAGCGGCGGATCGTACTACGAGATCGGCGCCGACACCGGGCCGGCGTTCACGCCGCTCGCGCAGATCGATGCGCCCGCCGAGCGGCTGTGGGCGCAGGAGTGGCTGGAGACGCTCGTCACGCTCCAAGGCGTTACGGTAACGCCCGTGCACCGGCGTGCGCTCCATCGCGCGCTGGAGCTGCTCGCCAGTGCGCAGAGCCGGACGCTCACCGATCTCGTCAACACCGTGCAGGACCAGCTCTTGCGCGACGCGCTCACGCCGTACACGCTGGCCGGCCCGCTCGGGCGCTTGCTCGACGCCGAACGTGACGAGCTTGACGAGAACCTCTTCCAAGTCTTCGAGCTCGAACACGTCGCGATGATGGGCGAGAAGAACCTCGTACCGGTCTTGCTGTATCTCTTTCATCGGGTGCAGCGGCGGTTAGCGCGCGGGCGCCCGGCAATCGTCGCGCTGGGTGAAGCGTGGCTGGCGCTCTCGCACCCGCTCTTTCGCGAGAAGGTCCGCGAGTGGCTTAAGACCTTGCGCAAGAGCAACGGTGCGGCGATTCTCGAAACGCAGTCGATCAGCGACATCACTGAGTCGCCGATTCGCGACGTCATTATCGAGTCGTGCCTGACCAAGATTTTCTTACCCAATAGCGAGGCGCAGACCGAACACGCTGCAGGCGCCTACAAGGCGCTGGGGCTGTCGTCGCGCCAGACCGAGATGATCGCGCGCGCCGTGCCCAAGCGCCAATACTACTACAGCAGTCCGCTTGGCAAACGGCTCTTCGAACTGGGCCTGGGGCCGATTGCGGTCAGCTTTCTCGGTGCGGCAGGCCGCGATGACCTCGCCGCGGTGCGCGGTCTGCGCGATCGCTTTCCCGCGACGTGGCCGGCCGAGTGGCTCTACCGGCGCGGGCTCCGCGACGCGGCCGCACAATGGGCCGAGCTTTCACCACCTACCTCAACGTTAACTCAACACACTCTCTAAGGAGACATCATGAAACGAAATCTCTTCCGCACCGTCGCGCTGATGGCGGCGCTTCTCTGCGTGCCGGCACAGCCGGCCCGCGCACAAGTGGCCGTCTATGGCGCGGCCAACTACGTCAAGAACACGCTGACCGAGCTGCACACGCTGCAGATTGTCACCGACCAGGCGACCCAGATCGCCAACCAGCTTCAGCAAATCGACTACCAGGTGCAGAGCTTGCGAAACTTTCCCAGCGGCATCTGGGGACAAATCCAAGGCGATCTGCAGGCACTCACCCAGATCGCGAAGGTCGGCCAGAGCATCAGCTACGGCGACGCCAACTTAAGCACCGAGTTCACGCACATGTACCCCGGCTACGAAGTGCCGACGAACTACACGCAGGCGTACACGCAATGGGGGAGCAACGCGCTGGGCGGCATGCAGGGAGCGCTGCAGTCAGCGGGGTTGCAGAGCACGCAGTTCCAGAGCGAAGATGCACTCTTCAGCCAGCTTCAAGGGCTCTCCAATGGCTCGGTCGGCCAAATGCAGGCACTGCAGGTCGGTAACATGATCAGCATCCAGGAGGTGCAGCAGCTCGAAAAACTCCGGCAGCTGCAGATGGCCCAAGTCCAAGGTGAGTTTGACTACCTCGCGACGCAGCAGCAGAACGATCTGGTGAAGTTCGCAACGCTGCGCGCGTGGCTGGACAGCCAGCAAAACTACAAGTCCAGCGAGTAGCGTTCGATGCGAAGGTTCACGAGAGCAGCATCGCTGCTCTTTTTTCTTGCGCTCCTGCCGATAACAGCGCTGGCGGACTCTCAGCCGGTCTGCGTGCCGGGCGCGGGCCAGGGTGGTATCCTCACGGGCCTGGCCCATCAGTTCAGCACGACGACCCAACCCTGGATGACGACCGCCCTGCACTATGCGCAAGGCCTCTTCTTTGCGCTGGTCGCGATCGAAATCGCGTGGTCGGCGATCACGTACGTCCTGCAGAAGGACAGTCTGCCGGACTTCGTCGCGTCGCTGCTGCTGAAGATCCTGGGCGTCGGGTTCTTCTTTATCGTGTTGCAGCCGCAGTACGGACCCGTCTGGATCGGCGACATTATCTCCAGCTTCAGCCAAGCCGGCAGTGCGATTAGCGGGCAGGTGCAGTTGACGCCCAGCGATCCGAGCTCGGTCTTCAACTGCGGGACGGATATCGCCAACGCCATGCTCGAGAGTACCTCGGAAAATCAGGGCATGTCGCTTGGCAATATCTTGCCTATGATCGAGATCGTTCTGACCTCGATGATCTGCGCGCTCGGCGTCGTGCTGGCCTTTGCGATCATCGCGGGCCAGCTGCTCATCACGCTGGTCGAGTCGTATATCGTCATCGGTGCTGGGGTCTTCATGCTCGGCTTTACCGGCAGCCGCTGGACGCTGGTGTTCGGGGAGAAATACGTTGGCTACGCGGTCAGTATCGGCATCAAACTCTTCATGCTGGAGCTGATCGTTGGCCTGGGGTTCGACCTCGGACAGCAGTGGGGATCGCTGTTCGCCAATGGCATCGCACCGCCGGAGACCTACATAGAGGTGGTGGGCGCGGCGCTGGTCTTCGGTTTTCTCGCCTGGCAGATTCCCAGTCTCGCGGCTTCCCTCATGAACGGCGCGCCGCGAATGACCCTGGGAAGCTTCGTGAGCACCGCCGGCGCGGTTGCAGTCGGCGGCGTGATCGTCGGCAGCGGTGTCGGCGCGCTAGCCGCCGGTGCGACAACGCTTGCCGCCGGCAGCTCTGAAACCGTTCGTGCAGCCGGCGACGTCGGCGATGTCGAGAGCGCGCGCCTCCTCGATACCGGCGGGCCCGGCGACGGGCGTTCCGGCTACGTCGGAAGCACGTATGACCCCGACGTGTACGCGCGCGAATCGGACACGTTTGCGAGCAGCGCGACCTCGGATCGCGACGACGAAATCGCGGACGCCGCTGACGCGGTCAGTGAAACCGACGATTCGGCTGAGTCCGAGGTCACGGAAGAAGAAGTCGCCGCAACGCGCGAGAGCGACGCGGCCGTTGCCGCCGCGGACGCTCGCGAGGTTACCCAAGCCGAAGAGAGTGACGTGAGCAGCGATCCAACCGGCACGCCGCGCGGCATGAATCCGATGCTCTTTCGACAGCCGCCCGTGCCCGACGACTCGGCCGACGGCAACGTCGAAATTCGCTTCAAACATCCTGAATGAGTGAGTGAACATATGAAAACAAGCGAACACGCCGCCGATGCGGCGGCACTAGAAACCCCCTATCTCTCGGCTCGTCGCGAGTGGAACGAACGCTACGGCGACTACATCGCACGCGCTCGCAGTTGGCGATGGGCCGCATTCGGAGCAATCGCCATAGCGCTTGCGCTGGCGATCGGCGTGGTCTGGCAAGGCGCGCAAAGCAAAGTCGTGCCGTACGTCGTCGAGGTTGACAAGCTCGGCGACGCGGTCGCAGTTGCCCGCGCCGATCGCGCCGCGCCGGTCGACGTTCGCGTGATCAAGGCGCAACTCGCGGCCTGGATCGTCGACGTGCGCTCGGTCAGCTCCGACCCGCTGGCGCAGAAGGCCGCGCTCTCACGCTCCTACGCCATGACGGCCGCGACTGCAACGCTCTTTCTCAACGATTACTACCGGCAGCATTCGCCCTTCAGTCAAAACCGCACGGTTGCGGTCAGCGTGGATGCGGTGCTGCCGATCAGCGCACAAACCTATCAGATTCAATGGAGCGAGGACGGACGTGACCTGCAAGGCCGCGCGCTCGCCACGACGCACTGGCTCGCCAGCGTCACGGTCGCCTTCGACCCGCCAACGGATGAACGCGGCGTCCTGAGCAATCCGCTCGGGCTCTACGTGACCGGCATCAGCTGGACCCAACACTTGTAACCCTTCATCGCTTTTTGTGAGGAATGACCAATGCTGCGACAAATCAGGATCTTCGCTCTTCTTACCTGCGCGCTCGTTCCGGCGGTTGCCTATGCCGGGCCGATCGCCGGACCCGACGGCGTTCTGCGCTATCCGTTTGGGGAGCGCACGCCGCCGACGTTGCGATGCAAGCCGCTTTTCGTCTGTGACCTCGTGCTCGAACCCGGCGAGACGATTGTCAACGTCGCGGTCGGCGACTCGGTGCGCTGGCTCATCGCGCCGGCTTCGAGCGGGGGCGGCGACGGCGCCACGCCGCACGTGCTCGTGAAGCCGACCGAAGCCGGCCTGCGCACGAACCTTATCGTGACGACGAACCGCCGGACGTACTACTTGACGCTCGTCTCGAGCTACAACTATCCCATGCCACGGATCGGCTTTCTCTATTCGCAAGACCCGCAGCAAGCGTTTGCGGCTGCTGCAGGTGGGCGCAGTGTACGATCCGACACGCAACTGCCTAACACGGCGATCGACAAGCTCGATTTCAACTACCGCATGAGTGGCGACCACGACTTGCAGCCGGTCCGCGTCTTCAACGACGGCACGCACACCTATCTGCAAATGCCGCCGGGCATGCGCGAAGTTCCGGTGCTCTTCGCGATCGGCAACGATGGCAGCGATGCGCTCGTGAACTACCGTTTCACGGGCCTCTACTACGTCGTCGACGGTGTGCCGCCGGGCATCGCCCTTGTTGAGGGCAGCGGCAAGCACCAGCGCCGGGCGCTGGTGGCCCGTGGGAGCTAAATCATGGATCCAAAACACCCAAGTTCACCGGTCGAGATGGTCGAAAAAGCTTGGCGGGGCCCAGTTCTCGGAGTCATCAAGATCAGCGCGAAAGCTGGGTTCATTGCAGCGCTGCTGCTCGCTGGACTCGTCGGACTGATCGTCTACGGCATCTCGACGGCGGGGCATCGTCGTGCCGCCAATTCCAACACCGCAGGGAACCTGACGAAAGCCTCCGAGCAGCAAACGCCGTGGTGGAACGCAATTCCTGATGCCCAGCCCTCAGTGCTGCGGCTTCCCGCCCTTCCGGCCCCCGCACAGGTTCCGCCGCTGCTCAAACAGGCTGAGAACTCCGTACACGTGCCGGCACTCGCGCCAATTTCCGCGACGCAGATGCAAGCACAGCAACTGGCGCACGAGCGGGAAGAGCGCCGTCGGGCGCTACTCGATGCGGCACAAGCGGCGCCGGTCATGGTACGGCTCAACGAGAACGGAACGCCGGGGGTTTCGGGTGCGACGCAGCCGGCGCCCGGTTCGCCAAGCTCGCCGACTGCTGCCTCCGGAATCGCAGGAAACGCATCACAACCGCGAGCCTCTGAAAATCAAGATGAGCGCGATGCCTTTCTTACCTCGGCCGCAAGCGCTTCGCGCGATCGAATCCTAGCGGCGCGCCAAGACGACCCGTCGCCCTACGAACTTCACTCCGGTAGCGTCATACCAGCGGTGCTGCTAACCGGGATCAACGCTGATCTACCCGGCACGATCGTCGCGCAAGTGCGCAACGACGTCTTCGACAGCGTCACGGGGCGCTATCTCCTTATTCCGCGCGGCACGAGACTCATCGGCACCTACGACAACCGGATCGTACAGGGCCAACGCCGTGTTCTTGTTGCGTGGGCGAGGCTGCTCTATCCCGACGGCTCGAGCGTCGACCTCCTTGGTATGCCTGGGACCGACGAGGCCGGGTACGCCGGTTTTGGCGCCAACGTCGACGAGCACCTCAATAAGATCTTCACGTCCGCGCTGCTGCTCAGCATCATTGGCGCGGGGGCGCAGTTGAGTCAGCCACAACAGTCATCGAGCCTGTACACAGCGCCGAGCGTTGGGCAAACAATTGCCGGCGCCGTCGGCCAGCAGATCGGCAACACGAGCATCCAGCTGACGCAGCGGCAGTTGGAAGTCCCGCCGACCCTTGCAGTGCCGCCAGGTTATCTTTTCAACGTGCTTGTCGATCGCGACATCGTGCTGACCGCACCGTACGGCGAGGCGGGTGCACCATGACACTCCACATCCTTGCGCTGACAGCGCTCATTCGGCAGTGCGCCCCGGCCGTCGCGCCGTCAACCATGGCGGCGATCGTACAAGTGGAAAGCGGAGGCGATCCGCTCGCGATCGGCGACAATACGACAAGGCGTTCGTACTACCCGCGCGACCGCGCGACTGCGGAGCGTCTCGCGCGCCAGCTGCTGAACGCTGGACACTTGCTTGACATCGGGATCGCTCAAATCGATAGCATGAACTTCGCCGGTTTTGGCGTGACCGCGCACACGATCTTCGATCCGTGTACGAATCTGAACGTAGGTGCGAGGATCCTTAGCGGCGACTACGCCTTCGCTGCCCGTCGATATGGCGATGGGCAGATCGCGCTGCGGCACGCAGTCGGCATGTACAATACCGGACGCCTAAATGCTGGCGCGCGCTATATCGCTCGCGTGCTCGCCGCCGCTGGAATTCAAGAAGATCATTCAGGCGGCCCGCGTGTTAATTCACAACGCGATGCGATGCGCTCCCCGCTGTTCGTACGCGTGGCGATCGTGCGGCGAGCATTGCCGACCACTCGCCGCGGAATCGTCACGCCCGCACGCTCACCGATTCTCGTGACCCTCGCGCGAACGTCTCGCGTGAAGATATTCTAGCCTGGCGGATTGCGCGATGCTCGTCAGTCAGGCCGTGCTCGTGCTGTTGCTTTCGCTTGCATTTTGTTTGCTTGCGGTAGCGGCATTCGCCAGCAGCACCCAAGCGAGGACAAGCAAGCGCACCTTGCGAGTGATGACGTTTGCTCCCGCGATCGTCGTCGTAGGATCTGTAATTGTCGCGAGCGGCCTGCGCCTTAATTTTACGCCGAGCATGCCGCTCGGAATCTATCGCCTCGCTCCGGTACCTAAGAGCGGAGTTCAGCGCGGCACCTTCGTCGCGGTGTGCGCACCTCTCGATGCCGCTGAGCTCGGTCGGCGCCGCGGATACCTTGCCGCGGGACCTTGCCCAGCCGGTACCGAGTTGCTCTTGAAGGTTGTCGCCGCCGTCGCCGGCGATGTGGTCGCGGTTTCGGTTAACGGAGTCGTCGTTAACGGGCGCCCCTTGCCGCGTAGCCGGCCGCTCTCGTTGGACCGGGCTGGGCGCCGGCTGTCGCCGTGGCCCCAGGGGCGCTACCGACTCGGGCTCGGCCAGCTTTGGCTCTACGCCGATAACGCTCGGAGCTGGGACTCGCGTTATTGGGGTCCGGCACCACTGGTACACGTTACGGCCAGGGCAGTCCCGCTACTCGTCTCCCGTCCAATCAAGCGTGATTGGAGCATGCCAACTGATCGTAAATTTTTCGCCAATCGTCAATGAGCGGAAGCTCTCCGCCGTTGCCTTCTCTTGCCTCGTTGAGAACGCTGCAGATGCAACGTGCACGATCGGAACCGCCTCCTTGTGAGATGAACCGATCACGGCAACCCTGAATTCGATCCAGTAGCGACTCTACCTCAGCCTCGGAAAACGTCTGAAATTGGACGCTGACGCGCTGAGCCTCCCGGATTGTTTCAGGATCGCGGCGGTATTTCTGGTGCGTTCGTTCCAGGTCGACAAGATCGACGGTCGACTTCGTCAAGTCGAAGAGTGTTTTCACCCACGAAAGGACGTCTAGCCAGAGATCGGGGGGCACCATCTACGTGCCCGTACAACAGGGCTTTGGATGCTTCCCTTGTTTCGGCGCTAATAAAGAATGCCGGTCGGATCGATGAGCATGGTTTGTCAAAATGTCACCATTATGGTAACATTTTGACATGCCATCGAGCCACCTCAACGCCCTCTTGGAGCTTGCCTCCGAAAACGACGGCTTCGTAACTACCCGGCTGGCGGCCGATGCGGGCATCACCCGGCGGACGCTCGCCGGTATGGTCGATCGCGGCCGCCTCGAGCGCATCTCCCGTGGCGTCTATCGCCTCGTCCATTCGCATCCCGATCCGCTCTCCCCGTATAGGGAAGCGATCCTTTGGGCTCAGTCGCACAGGGGCCCCCGCGTGGCTCTTTCTCATGAGACCGCTCTCGCCGTCCTCGGCCTCACCGATGCGAACCCCTCGAAGATCCAGCTCACGGTTCCCCCGCACGCTCGGCTCCGTCGCCGCGCACCCGCACGCGTCGCGATCCACCGGGCGATCCTCGACAGCAACGATGTGATCCAACACGACGGGTTACCTGTCACGTCCGTCCCACGCACCATTCGAGATCTTGCGCGAAGCGGGAATCTGCGCTTCGCTGGCGACGCCATCACACAAGGGCGACGCGAAGGCTATATAACAGAAGTGGAAAGCCGCCGGCTTACCAACGAATTGAAAAAGCTGCATGGCGCATGAGCGCCTAGACAAGGTACTGTACCGCGTTGCGCGCGAAGCGGATGTCGACGAGCTCCGTCTTCGCCGTTGGGTCTCATTCCTCGCGCTATGCGGCGTTCTTCAACGAGCAATCGATGAAGGCGTTATTGGCGACTACCATCTCAAAGGTGGTGCAGCACTCGAGCTACGCTTCGCCGACCGGGCTCGTACCACTAAGGATATGGACATCGAGCTACCCGGCAGCCGTCGCGATCGATTCCTGGCGCTTGAACGGGCCGTTTCTCTCGGATTCGATGACTTCACTTTCCGCGTGAAGGTTCCGCATGACCTCGAATTCGTCGACACCGTGCGCGTTGATGTCGCTATCACCTATCGCGGCCGCGGTTTCCAAACGATACAGATTGACCTAGGACCTGCCGATGAATCGGCGGTAGACCTCGTCGCGCCGACGATCAGAGGCGTTGCGGAGCTCGGTATTCCGGTCACCTCGCCGGTCCGCTGTATTACGCTTGATGTTCAAGTTGCCCAGAAGCTCCACGCCTGCACCAATCCTCGAGTGCTCCAAGCCGAAAACCGAGCCAGAGATATCCTCGACATCGTTTTTCTGGACATGCTCGGGCAACTCGACTCTAAGTCCGTTCAGGTGGCATGCATTCGCGTCTTTGAGCAGCGTGCAGAGCACGCGTGGCCGCCAACGATCGAGGTACCCGCGACTTGGAAGGTCGAGTTGGCGTCACTTGCCGCGGAACAAGGCCTCCCATTTGCCACCGGCGAGGAGATTCTGGCTGCGTTTAGCGGGATCTACGAGAGAATCATCCGCGTGAAATCACGGCAGCGGCCGGGGCCGTAAGTTAGTTATCAGGAAGCATGCCATTAGCGAAGTTCCAGGATGTCGAACGCGCCCTTTCGATGCTCGAACAAAGGCAGTTCGACAGCATCAGAACCGCGTTTCGCTGGCCCGAAGAATTGAAGCCGCACATTAGAGGTTCCATTCAGTACTTCGCACTTGACAAGGCTAAGAACGCAAACGTGAGGCCGTTGCCAGTTATATGCGCTGTCGGAATAAACTATACGCAAAACGGCCGGTGCAGCATGGACGGCCTCTTCCGCTACGAAGAACCGACCGCGGGAGTCGTGAGGTCAACCGCTTCCACTTCAGCGGTCGTTTCCGTGGTTGCGGCGTATCAGCGAAACCAGAATGCCTGGACGTCGCGCAAGGCCGTTGATCCTGAAAGTCCTATGAGCTTCTATGGATCTCCTGATGCTACAAGCAGAATAGGACCAATCGCCAAGGACTGCTTCATTCTAGTCATGACGAACATTTGCCCGTTCATCACGATGACGGAATGGGCAAGGCAGCCTGACCATATATCGAAACGATTGGTCGAGGAAAGCAACGGACATCGGCACCTAGATGACCTTTACGATGCTCTCGGTGGTTCGATCGACCTTTGGATCGGTCATAGCGCTCTCGGGGGCACGCGGTGGGTGTGGCCGGCATTCGCTTCTTTCGTCCACCGCCGAGGCATTCGGGAATGGCTACTAACTCCTAACATCAGTCCGCGATCGCACCTGTGGTTTGAGCGCACCTTTCGCGAGCGGCACCATCGTCTGTTTCCCTGGTATGGTCCCGAGAAGTAGATATGAGGAATAGTCAAGCCTGTGGACTATCGACCGATCGCTCGGCCCCACATCTTACGGTATCCTACAACGGGTGTCTCTATGAACGATAACATGAACGCAGCCGCCGTTACATATCGCGCCATTTATGATAGCGTCTTTCCGTCTGCCGCAACATTAACGTCGACAACCGAAAGGCCGGATCGTGAAGCAAGTCTTTCGCCCTGACACGCGCCGCCTTTGACGCGAACCGCGATAAGCTCGTCAAGACAATTGCATGTATCGCGAATAGCGCAAAGAGCATTGGCTACATCCTCTGTCGCGGCGGACCCAACGAGGATCCGCTCGTCGACGCTGCTCCGGTCGACGACGCTGTGCGGTCGAAGGTGTTCCCGCACGTTCCCTTCGAGATCACGCGCCAACAGATCGACGGGAACATCGTCGACTTTATCACCATCGAGACGCGCAATCGTCCCCACTTTATGATGAACTCAGCCAGCGAACTCGTCGTTCCGTTTCGCGGTGCCGCCAATAATATCACCGCCGGACGGCATGAGCTCGATCGCATTTACGAGGAACGTCAATCTGGCGCTACGGCGCTTGCTCGCAAGAGGCGGTGCGCCGGACGAGAACCCGGTCGAGATGTTTCTTGCCGAAGTCGATTGGGGCGGCCTATCCGAGACCCAAGACCAGGAGTTCGTCTTTGCAGTCGTTCCGCAAGACCTCGGGCAAACGCCGCTCGCCGAGTTCATCTGCGGGAAAGACGCCCATGCAATAGTAAACAACATCTGGATCCAAGCGATGAATGTCACCGGCGACTCGGACTGGTTTGCGCGCAACGCGGGCATCGTTACGGGCTACTGTGACAACTATTTGGAGATCTACCAGCCATCGGCGTTCCAGGACCACCGCATTGGGACAATTCGAGTGTACGACATGGGCGCGCTCATCTCACGAATCTGGATCCTCGAGCCCCTCATAGATGGCCGGAAGCGATACAGCTTCAACCACTTCCAGACTGCGCTACGCGGAACGCTCGAGTTCACGTGGCGTCTATATGCGCACGCGGGTTATCCGGTCGGCGAGGTCGAGATTCGCAGCGCGCTTGCCAATGCCGAGGACCTCGATCTGTGGATCACGCCGAGCGTAAACCATATCCTCCCGAACCGCGATGTCGGTCGACGGCTCTACGTTCCTAAGCGGCCCGTCGTCGTTGATCCGCACGCGATTGAAGCGCAGGCTTCGGACCTGGCCAGTCGCATAGGACGCGCGTTGCGCTCACATTACGGCGGTTAGAGGTTGGACACCGGCCAAGTTCGGATCGCCTGGCGTGAGTTAGCGGGGCCTTCATTATACTTACATGAACGGCTTTAACGACTCTCTTCGACAATCCGGAGCAAGAGACTCCGCGACTTTTCGCCCGACGAGGGCAGCAAGGAGATCCGTAAGAGTCCAGAGCATTCTAGCGTTTCGAATTTGGATCATCGTTGAGGCGGCGACTCATTGCAAGCTTTTTTTCGTGCCACTGCTTTAAGGGCAGGAACCATCGCTCTGGAACCGGGGGAAGATCTCGTACGTCCAGATATTTTGCCTCAACGATTTCAATGGTGGAGATGTGGGGACTCGAACCCCAGACCCCTTACATGCGAAGCAAACGCCGTCCGAAACCCGTATGCTACGAGCGGTAGACTTATCTCAATGATGAACACGGACTTCATGTGCCGCTTGCAAAGTTCACTAGCACTCAGGACGATCATAACGGTTCGACCACCATCGGAAAGCTTTGGATCACCGCCCCGGGTTAGCGATCGCGTCGCAGAAGACCGCATCAGATGCCGTCTCGAAATGCATGCCTCAATCGGCGCCCATAGGGAGCCGTCGGTAGAAGAAGCGGCGTCGGCCGTTGAAGGAGAGGCTTCGATCATGGTCACGAGGCCCTCAGCATGAAACGACCACCCTGCGATTGGGGCAGCACGGGAGGCGAAACCCCGGACCTGGCCGGCGGACTTACGATGCCGCAGGGAACCAACGGCAACATCGTATCTCGCAAGCTGCTCTCTCGGATTCTTGCGCTGCTGTATTCGTGCGTCGGGAGCGCACAACGGGCCAAGGCCGAAAGCGAAGAGCAGCACGCCGTTTACCAGATGGTCATCGCCAACGCCGCTCTCGCAGCCGGCGAAGGCGACGCATTCCTCACGCTGATGTCCGCCGGACTCGAGGGACCGGCGTGTATCCACCTCAGAGCGCTCGGCGAGCTTGCAACGAGAATCGTCGTTTCCTTTCGTCGCCATGATCTGGCGCTGAAGCTATACAAGACCTGGCCGGCCGCCTGGGAGCGGCTCGTGAAAATGCAACGCCCCGAAATCGAGTTCGACGAGGCGAGCGACAAGAGCGCCAAGGACATGCGGCAGCTGGAGCGGACGCCGGAGTTTCAAGAAGCCCGCGACGCCGTCGCGGATGAAGTCCATCTGATCAACGACGTCGAGTCCACGATGTGGAGCAAACGTAGTCACGGAGACATCTACGCGCTGGTGCAGGTTTCTGTGAACCTTGCTCGTCGCGGGTCCGACGTTCGCGCGCCGATCGTCGCCGAAGTGCCGTACGGAATCATGGTCGATGTGCTGCTCGTGCGAGCCATCGGTTTCGCTCTCGTCGCCCTCAATTACATCATAGCAACCTTTCGACCGAACGTTCCCAAGGAACTTCTCGACCAAATCGTCGAGGACTATGGGAAACTCCAGGCTGCGATGCCTCGCGTTCACCTCACTGGCGGGAGCGAAGCATGAAGCACGGTCTGAGAATCGATTTCCGGTTCGTGAACGTCGGCACCGAGGCCGATCCCGACATCGTGTCCATCCTCGACCCCGATCGATATCGCTACGTCAACGACGGCAGAGGCGAAGGCTACGAGGACATACTCGACGATCGGCGCCTCTTCATCACAATGGCAGCCATCAAGGACTTGTTGCTGAGATCGGCCGGCATGCCCCTTTCCAACATCGCGCCGGCGGTCGGCGACAGTAAAGCCTACATTCGCACGAGGTGCGAGGCGATAGCCGAGGGGCTGCGCGACGGCATTTCCAATCTGACGTTTCGAAACATCACGAATGACGAGTTGGCCGATCTTGCCGGCCGACGCGAATATTTCGTCATCGCTTCGATTGACCTAGTCGGAAGCACGCAGCTGTCGGAATCCGTCGACGCGGAGTTGTGGGCTCGGATCATCCAGGTCTACTCGCGGGAAGTAGCGCGCCTTTGCGCGCTTTTTCACGGCAGGCCGTTGAGTTTCATGGGCGATGGCGTGCTAGTCTACTTTCCGGTCGGAAGCGCGATACGGCGGCACGACCTCGCCTCGGATTGCGCTCTGTCGCTACGCGATCTGGTGCTGCTGGGCATCAACCCGGCCCTCGAGAAGCTCGGCCTCCCTCAGATAGGCTGTCGGATAGGCGTCGACTCCGGAGAAGCGTACGTCGCGACCATCGGGGACTCCGGAACGACCAATCAGATGAATATCATCGGTCACACGGTCGACATCGCGACCAAAGTCGAGAAGATGGCTGGGCGAAACGAGATATGCATCGGCGAAGCCGCAGTGCGCCAGCTTCATACGATGTGGTTGAAGCATGTCGTCCGAGTCTCCCTGCCCGCGGACTGGCCGCATCGCGACAAAACCACGCGTGCACCGTATGCCGTCTACAAGCTCGATATTCCGGTCGACGCGACGTGAGGTCGATGTAGTCGCACGGTCAAATAGGCTGCCAGCCTGACGAGCATCGCGTGCGTCGTGCTTCGCCGCTGAACACGCCCAAACGCACGCGACCGCTTCAGGGCTCTAATCCTGCACCTGCTGATCTTGCAGGACTTCACAGCATCTTAATGGCCTTGCTTTGGCAGTTTGCCGTGTGTGAGAATCTCGGGTTCAAAATGACTCCAAACCAGTTAGATGCTCGCACCTTTTGCCCTCAGCGCAACGAGGACGCTCGTCCACGGTATGTGAAACGCTTCTCCACGGCATCTAGCAGCATTTCCGCGGCACGATTCTTCGATCTGTTGCGCCACGTCTAACAAGGGGCTCATGTGAGACCGCACGATCACCTCAGCCGCATCACAATAGCTAGTTAGCGCGGTCTCATCCTCATGACCTACGAGCAAACGAAACTTCTTGAGGTCGTTGAAGTTGTGCCTCGTACGAAAACGTCCACTATGCCCTTCCACGTTCTGTGGGTCGGCGATGCCTTCGGCGACGACGCCGGCAACCGCGACGACTGCCAAACGGTGACGTTCATCGGGGTCAACGAGCTGGGCTGCGGCGATCGCCTCGGAGATGCCTGCGAATCGAGGGACGCCGGTGGTAAGCGTACCTCTTGCATAAACGTTCCCATCACTTGCAATGAAGTGCAGCGGGACGTATATGCCTGTAACTTCGAGCCGCAGTTCGTGCGCGGCGACGCCATGACCAAGTTCATGTAACACCCCACGAAACAGCGGAATGTCGAAAGTGCCGGCATCCGGCGCGCCAGTCGGCGTCTCGTGATCAGAAGCGCTCGCGACTACACCCGACCCTTCTGTCACGCCCTCGATTTTGGTAGTCCGCGTAGCGACCACCTGCGGGGAACATCGTTATGGGGTCCATCCGATGAGGAAGGTCTTCGGGCTCACTAACTTCGTCATCTTCGTCCATCGTCAATTTCTATCGAATCGGCCTTTCCCCATACTGAGCGCACACTCGCGGACCAATGCCGAGACGCATCTGGGTCGCCTCTCTGCAACTCCGGTTCGCCGAGTTCTCGCCGCCGTGATCGCGTCCCGATTCCTCTCTTGACTGCCAAGAGCGGTTCACTACACCGTTTCCTACACAGAATCGGCCAAAGTTGGCCCCAGCCCTGTATAGGCGGACGAGCGGTGTATAATCCGGGAGTAATGAGCAACGTGCGCTATGCGTTCCTGATTGACGAGTGCGTGCTTGGGTGCGCGAAATACTTCCCACCGGGCCGAGCGATCACGGCAGACAAGGTCGGCCTTCTGAGCTCATCGGATCGGAAAGTCGTCGAGAAGACCGACGAGATGGGATGCATCGTCGTTACCAACAACACGCGCGATTATCGAGAGGAATTTAAGCGATACGCCGAGGCAGGTGGAAAAAACGTCTGCACCGATCTCTACGGGCTTCTCATCATCCCGAACGATGCGAAAGACTGGAAGCGCGTCTTTCCGATCAGCGACCTGGAGAAACGCTTGCGGTTGAATGGCAGGCGGATCTGGTGGCGCGATGTCTTCGAGTGCAATCTCTGCGTCAAAGTCGAGGCAACCGGTCGGGTATCTGTGGAGGAACTGCCGCGGTGTCCCATCTGCAAATCGGCATGAGCGACCCAAGTCGGTGCCGGAGCACAAGCTGCTGCGTAGGATGTTCGTAAAAGGCGCAGCCGTCCACCGGCAGAGCCAGCGCCTGCTCCTCTAACGGCCATCTAACGGATTCTGCAAAACTCGTCGGGATTCGAAGGGACTAGCCGGTACTCAAAAACGCGAAGACCCGTACGGGAAAGGACCTTCTGGTATTCGACGGGAGCGGCCGGGACCCCGAATCACGGGTTCGATTCCCGTTGGCGCTACCAAGATTACGGCCGAATTCAGCGGCAAAACGCCGATTCTCTACCTATCCTCTACCTATTTGGCGCGACGTTTCATGACGCTCGTGGACGTTTTGTTACAACCGAGTGCCTCGTCGATGCTGCGGATCGCTTCCTCTTTACGGCCTTTCAGAACGTGGCCATAGACCGACAATGTCGTTACCGGGGTCGAGTGTCCCAGCAGCACCTGTACCGTATTGACGTCCATGCCGATGCGAGCATAAACGTGCCGGCGGTGTGCCTTAGATCGTGGAGAGTGCGATGGGGAAGACCTTGCTTTTGGAGTTTGACGAAGACGCGTCTAAACGCGTCCGTAAGCGCATTCGGATGAAGCGCGCGCGCGACTTCATCTATGAACACGAAACCACTATCGACGAAAAGCGGTCGAGAGCGCATCTTCCGCTCGCTATACTGTTTGCGGGCCAACCGCGCGCCTTCCATCGCTAGGTCGCCGAGCGGAATCGTACGCACACGCTTGGTCTTGGTTTCCTTCTGGAGCCGTCCTTTGACGTTGACGCGTGCCTGTCGTACCAACACGTTTGCGGCGTCGAAATCAATCGAAGACCATTTAAGCCCGCAAACTACGCCGCGCCGCATTCCGGTACCAAGCGAGAACTTCATCGCCGCCTCCAGGCGATGGCCTTTTATGACCTCCAGTAATTTCAAGGCCTCTTCGATTTGGAGCGCGTCCGCCTCGGATTTCTTTCGCTGGGGTGCATCGACGCGGCTCATTATATTCCGGTTAGTGCGTCCCTTGCGATGCGCCCACTTCATTGCAGAGTTGATGAGCGAATGCGTGTGTGCGATCGTCGTAGGCGAAAGCGGACGTTCGCCTTCGCTCCCAAGACGCGCATAGAAACGCATCAATTACCGGAGCCGTAACCCTCATTCTCCTCGACCGTGCCATCGTCGTTATAGTCACGCACGATCGCAGACCACTTGCCAACCAACCAGTCAAAGTCCGCGGCACGTTCTCCCAACTCTTCGGAGCTCTCGGAGAAATGAGGGCCCGCGCGAACTCAAGAGCATCTGCGTCCATTTGTAAAAATGTTACCTCACATCTTGTCAGCCTTGACGCCCGTACATAATATATTATATATTATATCCGGCATGCACATAGACGAGCCGTCGTGTTAGCGACCACATCGATGGGAGACGTACTCCTCGACAGCCTTCGCCGCGAAATCGTTAGCGGGCGATTGAGCCCCGGCGAGTCGCTACGTCAGGACGAAATCGCTAGATCCTTTGGGGTCAGCCACGTTCCCGTTCGTGAAACATTCATCAGGCTCCAAGCAGAGGGTCTCGTCGAGATCCGCCCGCGTCGCGGGGCAATCGTTGCCGCTCTGTCCGCCGCCGAAGTCGAGGATCTCAACGACATGCGCTCCGCGTTGGAATGCTGCGCGCTCAGGATTGCGATTCCTAAAATTGGCGACGCCGATCTGCGCAAAGCTGCCCAGGTACTCGATCGGATTGATAGGGATCGCAGCCGGTGGGCCGACTTCAACACCGACTTTCATTCCATCCTGTACAAACCGGCAGCACGGCCTCGTCTTCTAGGCGCAATCCTCACGTTGCAGAGAAACGTCGCACGTTACATCCATCGAGAAGTGGAAGTCACAAATAATTTCGCTGAATCACAGCGCCAGCACCGTAAGCTCCTCACGCTCATAAAAGGAGCAAGAGTCGCCGAAGCATGTGCGCTACTGCACGATCACATCGCCGAGCCGGGAAACGTACTCGTTTCCGAACTACGCAAGGCTGGATACCAGTAAGCGCTCCTTCGGCGTCCGCGCGCACCCAGAGGAACCATGCAAAAACTATATATCACCGTCGCGGTATGTGCTTTGACCTGCTGGGCCATGACCGCGATTGCCCAAGCCTCGAACGGCGACTCGGATCTTGCTAGCACAATTCAGCAGACGCGAAAGGCTCTCGGCGCGAGCACCTTGCGGAGCCGAGGCACGCTGCAGATAAAAGAAACTGTGACGAGCAACGGACTGAGCGGTATTGGAATCTCTGCAGGCTCCATCGGCGGCATACTTTTTGCCGAGCGCTTCTCGACTCCGCCGGTCGTATCGGCCGACGGATACGACGGTACCTCGATGTGGAATCAGGATCAAACGGGATTGGTTTGGGTAGACGACAGCGTCGGCGGAAGGTCTCAAGAGATCGATCAGGCGTACGCATTTAACCAGACGCTGTTTACACCGGGCGCCGGTGGGGCTTCGGTGTCGTGGAGCGGCGCAAGGAGCGATGGCGGGCACCGTTACGCCGTCGTGATCGTTACCCCGAAGGGCTCGCAACTTCCGATGCAGGTGTGGATAGATATGGCGAGTCATCTGCCGTCGCGCTACGTTATCGCCTTGGGCCCGATCGTCAATACGGTGACGGTCTCCGACTACCGATCGGTCGACGGCTATATGGTGGCTTACCGCCGAACGCAATCTAGTGCCGGCAACTCTACCGACGCTGCAGTCTCATCGGCGAAGATCGTCGATTCTGGCAACACAGGCTTAAGCCGGCCCGCCTCGAGCGTGCACGATTTTTCAATGAACGCCGGTCGCAGCTCCACCACGGTCCCATTCGAACTCATCAACAATCACGTCGACTTGGAGGTCATGCTCAACGGCAAGGGGCCGTACCGCTTCGCCTTCGACACGGGAGGCGTCAACGTTATCGATCCCGCCGTGGCGAGCGAGATAGGCGCAAAGGGAGCCGGCGCGGCTCAAATGGGGGGCGTGGGGGCGGCCACGCAGTCGATTAGCATCGGTACGGTGGGCTCGCTGCAAATCGGCGACGCGCTCCTGCGCAATCAGGTGTTTGCAGTCGCTCCGGTGCGGCAATTGTTTGGCGTTACGGGAGAGAAGACCGACGGAGTGATCGGCTTCGAAGTTCTCGCGCGCTACGTCACGACGTTCGACTATGCCGGTCACACGATCACGCTGCAGATGCCGGGAGCGAGTCCGCCTGCCGGCGCCACGGTGATGTCGTTTTATTTCGGCGGTACGCAACCGCAGTTCAAATGTACGATCGACGGCATCGCATCCGATTGCGCGGTCGATACCGGATCGCACGCCACACTCGACTTGTTTTCGCCTTGGGTCGCAGCTCATCCGCAAGTTCTTCCCTCGACGCACAGCGCCGAGAGCGTCAACGGATTCGGCGTCGGCGGCGGGAGCAAGGGTCTTCTAGGACGACTGGAAAGCCTGGGCTTTTCGCAGTTCATGTTGCACGACCTCGTCGCGGGCTACTCGACGGATAAAGGGGGCGGTTTCGCACTGCCGTTCGTAGCGGCCAACGTTGGCGGCGGCGTTTGGAAGCGCTTCACCGTCACCTTCGATTACGCCAAAGAGACAATGGCGCTGCAGCCCAACACGAGCTTTGCAGCGCGTGACGTCTACGAGCGCGCCGGCCTCTTCCTCATTTCGAACGGCGGAAAGATCGTCGTCTTTGACGTACGCCCCGGCACGCCGGCGGCGGAAGCGGGCATCGTGAAGGGCGACGTGATCGTTGGCTTTGACGGCAAGACGCCGACGCTGTCGCAGGTTCGCAAAGCCATTGACGGGCCTGTAGGAACGGTTTTACGTCTGCAGGTTGTATCGAAAGACGGAACCACAAAAACTGTCGCCGTGACGCTCCGCGACTGGGTGTAACGAAGGCGAGCGAAGTCGTATAGCTGACCGCGACGAGTTTACGCCTGCGATCGCATAGCTACGCGCGTTTCTTGAAGTCGTTGCGGTAGGCCGTCTTCAACGACAGCCCGAGGGCTTATTTTGATCCCCAAATCATCGCATCGGCGCCAATAGCCAGCGTTCGCGTCGGTGCCGATGCACCTGGCGCAAACACTTCGACGCGATAAGATTCTCCGACGTAGACGTTTCCACCACTTCCGATTAGTAGCATCGCTGGCGGCTGGGCCGTCGTTATGGATCGAACGGGAGAGATTGATTTTGGCTGAAACTAGCCTTGAATCTTGATTTGCAACCACGAGGTTGCCGCTCGCAGCGAATGCTACGGCTACTGGCGCGGATACTTGCTTGATCGCGAGAATCTGCCTCCCCATCGCGTTGTACGCACGGGCCGAACCTGAACGCCCCACCGGGCGTCCGGAGTTGGCGACATACAAATTCCCCTGCTTATCGAACGTCATACCTTCAGGAACGTCCACGCCCCTCGTAATGACGACACTCGGGCTATTCGAGTTCGGCGGATAAACACTAACATTTTTCCGGTTTCCTACCGCCGCCCACCCGTCGAGTGCCCTGATGCCTAGGTCCCTTTTGTGGCCGGTGGCGAATGTGCAAAACTAACTGAGACTCGGGATGGGGGTCGAAGGAGATAGTCATTGCACGGATCCGGCGTCGAGATCGAACACCGCTGCCGAATAGAACGCTTACGATGCGTATTCGGTCAACAACCTCACAGCGAAGAGAGGCGCGGATGGTTCCATCGTGGTCCAGTTCGGTGGATGCGACGGAAAAATCCCGAATTGCTTGCCAATCACGCCTGGCTGGAACTACACGGTCCGTTTTTATCGTCCGCGAGCCGAGATCTTAAACGGTTCCTGGACTTCCCCTCAGGCCGAGCCAACTTAGATTTCACCGCATCGCCGCAACCGCACGTCACCACGCGTTGGAGGCGGCGGGCTGCGCGTTAGTGCACCGATTCGATTCGGGACTCAAAACGCCAAAACCGTACGGGAAAGGACTTTCGGGTATTCGACGGGAGCGGCCGGGACCCGGATACGCGGGTTCGATTCCCGTTGGCGCTAATTCGCATCAATCCGTATCACCTTGCTGCAGATTACGTTAATCTGCACGCCCTAAGGGTCTCAGTGGACCCATCCATACGTCGTCACGATGGGGCCAACAGGCGTTTCGGCCATTTGACCATCAGAGAATCGCTTCCGTTAGCGAATCTGCGTCCCCGGCCGGCACGATCGTCAGATTGCTCGCCGGCGCCAGTCCGCAAGCGTCGGTTGCGATGACGCGGGCGCCGGCGGCGAGCGCGTACAAAAGTTGGCGCGGGCGATGTTCCACAAACGCGGGCAAGGCGACGACGCGCGCCAGATTGAGCCCTTGACGAAAAGTCGCCACGCGCGTCACGTCGAGCCCGCACCAAAAATCGGGTCTTTCGGCGTCGCGATCGCCAATGACAACGATCGCGGTGCCGGTTCGCCGCGCCGCCTCGCGCATTTCGTATGCACCGCTGCGCCCTAGCGTCGCGCCCGCAAAGAGCACGCTGTTAGAGGCAGGCGCTCGGTATGGAGGCACGGTTGGAACGACCCACGGCAGCGGCAGAGCGCTTGCACCGAACCGGCGCGCGATGTCGCGGTGCGGGGTAACGACGCGACGGGCCCGCGCCAGCGCCTCACGTTCGGCTTCAACGATTTCGCGCGGAGCGCGGAAGTCCGAGAGCGTCGGACTATCCGGATGCCGGCGCGCCGCATCATCGAGCACGTCGTGCAACGTATTCATTGGCAATGACGTCATGAGCACGTCGAAGGCGCACCCGGAGAGGTAACCGGTGCGCCACAGGTACGGCAGCAGGTTCTGCATCACGACGACGTGCTCGACGCGTGAAGGCAAATGGCGTGCAAATCGACGGGCGAGTCGTTCGGCATCGAGCAGCATCGCTCGCTGACGCGCCGCCCCATGCGATGCAAGGCGGCGCGAACGTCCCGCGCGAACGAGCGTTTCGAGCGGCGCCTGCTTCACGCGGCCGAATTCCGCGAGGTCCCACGCGTATTGGGCGAGACTAAAACGTTTTCCGTCGATCGGAACGAACGCCACGTCGCTTGTCGTCGCTTGCGTCGCGACGAACGCATCGTATTCGGGCCAATAGCCGTCGAGTAGGAATGCTGCCGCCGGTGCGGCGTTCGCGCCGTGTATTTTGCGATGTCGTGTGCACGCGACTCGATCGCAGCTAATGCACGACGGCGGCGCGGCTGCGACGGCGACGTCGAGGACGGATCGCAATGGCTGGGACACGGCCGCAGCCACCGGCGAAAAAAACTGCACGATTAGGCGATCGTCCTGGAGCCGGCAGCGGATCGTGAGCTCGTGCCTAGCGCGAAAACGCAGATCGACGTAGTTCCAAAAGACCGTCGCATCGCGATCGCGCTCGGCCATCGAGCCGGGCACGAAATGCGAATGAGCGTGCCGTTCGACGATATCGCAACCGGAATCGAGCGCGGCCGCGTACAACGCGTTCGAGAGTTGGCAGAGACCGCCGCCGACCGTAGGGATGATGCAGCCTTCGCGCAGTTCGCGCCCTTCTACGTATCCGGCGCGGCGGGTGGCGCGACCGATCTGTCGCCAAAAGCTGAACGTGCTGCCGGCGGGGACGAGGGCGCCGTCGAGCCGGCGAAGCGCCATGGACAAGTTGTGGATCTTGCCTTCGATGAGGCGTGCCTCGCGGGGATCGGTTTCGGTGACCGCGGAGCGGAGCGGCGTCGAAATCTCGGCCAGGAGCGCGCCACCGGAAGAACGGCCAGTGAGCGGCCAGCGGCGCGTCGCGCCGCGGGCGTCGATCGCGAGGCGTTTGGCGCGGAAAAACGCCGCTTTGAGCTCGAAGGTGAGCATCGCTCGTTTCGTAGGGGGCGCCGCGTTCATCGTCGACATCCGCGTCCATAATAGCAAATGCTGCGCCCAGAAAGCGCTACCAGGGGTTCATGCAATCTCACCCGGTGGGCGGGGAGCGTACCAGCTTCTTCTCGGACGACTTTCGAACCGCGACGCGGCAGAGTAGACGTCCGTACGCCGCACGGCGCTCTTCGTCTTTGGACGGTAAGTGGGCCCGTGCTGGAGTAACATCATGACATGCTGATCGCCGACTGGATCAACCTTTCGGGGCCAACAGCCGCATCGCTGATGGTTACTTACGTCCTCATCAAGGCGTTCTGGCCGTTAACGGTCCTTGCCGCTATCGCGATCGGGTCCTGGCTCCGCCGGCGCAAGTCTACGGCCACGCGTATAGTTGCCGGCGTCGCCGCCGTTTTCTGGGCGATTTCGGCCGTTCCGTATTTCTACTACGTCGGCAGCGAAGCAGTATTTCGGGCGCAGCTGCGATCTCGACAGGAGACGCTGCAGGACGCGACCGCGATCGCGGGCATCCAGCTGCCTGCGGGAACGCGCGTCACGTATCTGTCTGCAACGGCGCGGGACGAGATCGAATCGCTCGATCTTCAACATGAGGCCTCGGTCTACGGAATTCCGTTGACCGGACAGGTAACTTTTGATGGCGGCCGACCCGATGGATTCGTAACGTTAGCGCGAGACGTGGAAATCGGCGGCGTGCCCTGCTCGGCGAAAGCGGACGTCCAACTCAAGCGAGGCACGCTCGATACGTGCACGCTCTCCCGCCCCAGCCGCGTTCGCGGAATCCCTTGCCGCGGCGACGTTTCGCTAAGTAACGACGGAGTTCAGTGCACTTTGGCCTCGCAGTACAGCCGGTTCGGCATTACCTGGCAGCCGGGAACGGCCGCAAACATTGGCGACTCGGCATCGTTTGACGTCATGGCGCGCGCCCCGAACCTCTACCTCATGGGTTCGCCACTGCCCGGTCGCGCCGTAGTCGAGTTCGAGAACGGACGTCTCTACGGAATAAACCTTACCAACACCGCATGGCACTACCACGGTTGTTCGATCAACTACGTTGCGGTTCAAAACGGTAACCTATACGCCCAACCGATTGGCAAATGCGGTCTTCCCAAAGCACCCAACGGCTACGTGCCTTTGCCTACTAGCGCTCTAGGGACACGCTGAACCCTGACGCGGATCGACCTTCAACGTAGATAACCCGGATACTCATCGTGCGTATCCGCTAGCGCACGGCGGAGGGGGACATCCCTGGCACGAAAGCTCGCTCTCATGGCGACTCGCGTAAAACCGCAGCCGTCGGAATCGGCTCGTCCTACCGGCACGGTCACGTTTCTGTTTTCGGATATCGAAGGCAGCACCGTGCGCTGGGAGCGCGACCGCGAAGCGATGGAAGTTGCACTGGCGCGCCACGATGCGCTGATGCGCGTAGCGATGGAAGCCCGCAGCGGGTACGTTTTTAAAACGATGGGCGATGCGTTCTGCACGGCCTTTGCAACGCCGCTCGATGCCCTCGCCGCGGCACTCGACGCCCAGCGAGCGCTGGCCCGCGAGGATTTTTCGGCGGTCGAGTGGCTGCGCGTGCGCATGGCCCTGCACGCGGGTGCGAGCGCCGAGCGCGACGGCGACTACTTCGGGCCGACGGTCAATCGCGTCGCGCGCTTACTTGCGCTCGGCCACGGCGGTCAGGTGCTGCTCTCGGGTGCCTGCACCGAGTTAATCGGCGCTGAGCTGCCACCGGAGTGCGGCCTGCGCGATCTCGGCGAGCACCGGCTCAAAGACCTCGCGCAACCCGAACGCATTCACCAACTGCTCGCACCCGAGCTGATCTCCGACTTCCCGCCATTGCGTTCGCTCGAACATCTCTCGAACAACCTGCCCGCGCAGGTTTCCTCCTTTGTCGGCCGCGAGGCGGAGATCGTCGAAGTCGCTGCGCTGATCGAACAGCATCGGCTGGTCACCCTCGTCGGCTCGGGCGGCGTCGGCAAGACGCGCCTTTCCTTACAGGTGGCAGCCGATCTGGTCGACGGCTCGGGCGACGGCGTCTGGTTTATCGAACTCGCGCCGCTGAGCAAGGGTGAGTATATTCCATCGACCGTCGCGCTGACGCTCGGCATCACGCTCCCGTCCGACGGCGATCAGGTCGAGCACCTCTCGCGCGCGCTCAAAGGCAAAGCGTCGCTGCTTGTCTTCGACAACTGCGAGCACCTCGTTGAGCCTGCTGCGCACGTAATCTCCGCTATCCTACGCGCTGCTCCCAAGGTCAAGGTGCTCGCGTCGAGCCGCCAAGGGCTGGGAATTTCTGGCGAAGCGACGTATCACGTGCCCTCGCTCGATCTTCCGACTGGCGTCGCGCTTTTCGTCGAACGCGCACGGACCGCGAGCGCGACGTTCTCGTTCGCCGAGGATGACGCGCCGGTTGTCGCCGAGATCTGCCGGCGGCTCGACGGCGTTGCGCTTGCGATCGAGCTTGCTGCCGCACGCGTGAAGATGCTCGGCGTCAAACAACTGCGCGACCGGCTCGACGAGCGGTTCCGGATGCTCACCGGCGGCGGGCGCGACTTGCTGCCGCGCCAGCAGACGCTGCGCGCGTTGATCGACTGGAGCCACGATCTGCTCGACGAGAGCGAGCGGGTGCTCTTCCGGCGGCTGGGAATCTTCGTCGACGGCTTCGCGCTTGAGGGAGCGGTTGCGGTCGGGAGCGGGGAGGAGCTCGACGTCTTCGACGTGTTGGCGTCGCTGGTCGACAAGTCGCTGGTGCTCGCCGAACCGCAGGGTGACTCGATGCGCTACCGGCTGCTCGAATCGACGCGGGCCTATGCGTTGGAGAAACTCGGCGATGCGAACGAGCGTGACTTGGCCGCAGACCGCCATCTGCGTTATCTGCGCGACCGCTTCGCGGAGCTGCGGCCAGAGGTAGAGCGGACGGATCGACGTGCCAATCTCCGTGCCCTGCTGCGGACCGAGTTGGAGGACGTGCGTTCGGCGCTCGACGGTGCGTTGGCGCGTTCGCAGTTCATCGACGGCGCCGAGCTGCTTACCAGAGCTTACACTGTTTGGCTAGGCATCGGACTGGAGGCGGAAGGCATCGGGCGTTGCGAGGCATATCTCGCGGCGCTCCCGGCGGACCAATTGCGCCTGCGCGCCCGGGTGTCAACCATATTGGCGTACTTTCTGACTTATTCCGGTGACAGGGTGCTCGCATTGGAGCTGGCTATGCAAGCCGTCGAGGTTGCAGAGACAAGCGGGGACGCCTCGTCGCTCGCCATGGCGCTACGCCAGTACTCGGTTACGGCATTGCACCTCCGTAGGCTTGACGACGCGGAGCGGGCCTTAATGCAAGCCGAAGCGATTCCGGGAATCTCGACGAACATTCGCAGAGGGTTGCTCGAAAGTCGTGCGCACCTCAGTCTATTGCGTGGCGATCTCGAAACGGCAGCGCGCGCCTGGGAGCAACTCCGCCAGGAGTACCGTTCGCTCGGAGAGACTCGTGCGGAGCAGGTGGTAGCTTTCGACCTCGCCGAGATCGAACACGCGCGCGGCGCGACGCCACGAGCGATTACGCTCATTCGCGAGGCGCTTCCGGTGGTGCGGGCTGCTTCCGATACGGCTTTGCTCGCCACCGTTCTCTACAACCTCGCAGGCTATTGCGTCGCGGTGGACGATCTTCCGGGCGCCTTCGCGGCCGCTCGCGAGTCGATCGGAATCCGCGGCGCGCGCGAGCCGGATCATAACTTCGTCGCGCTTGCGATCTATGAACTGGCGCTTGCCCTTGCGCTGCGCGGCGAGCGTACCCGCGCCGCCACCCTCCACGGCTACGCAGAAACGGCGCTGCGCCGACGCGGATTCGAACTTCAGTTCGTGCAGAAGAGGACGCACGACCGCCTGACGAGCCTCCTACGCGACGAGCTTGCGCCCGACGAACTTGCACGACTGACCGCCGATGGCGCTGCACTCACACCCGACGCCGCGATCGCACTCGCGCTTGAGGAATACGAATCGGCATAGAGTAGCAACAGTCCCGCTGCCTCGCGCATTCGCTCTCGCGGGCCGTTTGCATCGCTTTGTGGGTGACGGATGGGTGACGAGTAATAAGGAAAATAGGCGAAACCGAAGCATCTGGCAGACGCGCAGCGGCGGATTCGTGCTCGTCAGTTACTTCAGTTCTCCAGTTCCGAATGAGAGAAGGTTCGATTCCCGTTGGCGCTACCAAGAGAGTCTAAATTATCGCTCGTTACGTGGCCGTCAGCTCTTCGAGTTGATGTAGCAACGCTTCCCATCGGATAACGCGCTCCCGACTGAGCATTTTTAGTCCAGCGAGTTCTTCGCTCAACGCCATGGATCGGGCCGCGTCGGTATAATTTTCGGGCGACTCGAAGAGAAGTTCGATCTCGTTGACGCGCGCATCGAGGCCTTCGATTTCTCGTTCGACTCTCTCGATCTGCCCTTTTAGCTGCGAGCGCACGCGCAGCGGCGTTTGACGCGACGCCTTGGCACGCTCGGTCGACTCTTCGACCGCGCGGTCGATCACCGCTTTGTCGCGTTCGCGCTGGGCCGCCTCGTACACGTCGTAACCGCCGTCGACGAGCCCCCACGCGCCCCGTTCAACCCACAATACCCGATCGCACAGGCGCGACAGAAGATAGCGGTCGTGCGAGACGACGACGATCGTTCCCTCGTAGTCGCATAAGACGCTTTCGAGTGCTTCGCGGCTGTCGATATCGAGATCGTTGGTCGGCTCGTCGAGCAGCAAAATATCGGCCGCGCGCGCCATCAGTCGTGCCAGCATGATACGGCGCCGCTCGCCACCGGAAAAATCGCGCACGGCTTTGTCGGCGGCATCGCCGCTAATACGCATGCGGCCTAGCAGTCCG
>Ga0070766_10000029_pt1 | contig 60317 bp, 110 predicted proteins | sample HubBroMetageWFT6_FD_69782 | JGI IMG/M metagenome (GOLD analysis project Ga0070766, IMG submission 69782) | Warmed and freeze-thawed soil microbial communities from the Hubbard Brook experimental Forest, New Hampshire - Hubbard Brook CCASE Soil... | ecosystem: Environmental > Terrestrial > Soil...
CCACCGCTGTGCGCCCACCAGCGGGGAAGGGAGAATGAGACGTGGAAGATTTGCAAAAGAAGATTGCCAAACTGCCGACGTGGGCACGCGAGCACATCAGGGTTCTTGAAGCGGCGGCCGAACCGAACAACCGCGAGTTGATGATGCTGCGCGGCAAGGTATCGATGGCGGAAAAAAACGTCGCAAAATTTAGGGACCAGGTTGACGCAATGACCGAAATCTTCCGCTGCGCCGCTCGTGGCGGCAGCGAGACCGCCAAGGCATACATCGATAAGGTGCTGGCGGATTACGAGATTGACACGACATCGCAACCGAAACTGGCCTATCCGCAACGATAGCCAGCGTCATCATGGCCCAGCACGTCACCACTGAAGACGTGGTAGACGCCGCTGGTGACCTGCTGGAGTTGACGTTGTGGTACGCAGGTATGTTGCCTGCGGATCAGTGGAAACCGTAACTTTTTGTGGAGAGAGAAATGGAAAAGTGCAACTGGTCTGAAAATCGTGTGTGGTGGCTGCATTGCGGGAAGGACAGAACCGGGCCGTTCTCGACTCGCAAGGAAGCCGTTGCCTTTGCCAAATCGGCAGAAGGTAAGCGGGAGTTGCCGCCAGAAGGTAAATGGGAGCCGCGCAAGTCATCGTAGCGAAACGCCGCACACCACCGTATCACAATGACACAGTTGCCCGCCACGAATTGGCGGGTAGAATCACCAAACGTGATTATTTACAGGGTAAACGCGAATCCATGCCAGTGGCATGGGGAGTGCATTAGGTAGTGTCGAGTGAGTGAGTGAGTGAGTGAGTGAGTGAGTGAGTGAGTGAGTGAGTGACGCGAACCAACCAAGGAGATGACCGATGACGACTTACAATCTTGGCGACATTGTGGAAACCTTCGACGGGCGCAAGGGCAAGGTGATCGACAACGGCGGCGGCATTTACACGGTGCGATTCCTGGACGGCAGCGAGTCCCGGTACGACGCCGGATGCCTCACGCTAGTCCGGGCCGCCGCCTAACCCACACCACCACCACGAACGGGAGATGACAATGGCGACGACTGAAACCACAAAAGACTGGGAAGCCAGGATGAGCAAAGATCGCTGGCACAAGCGGTGCCAGGAGTTGAACGGACTGGCAGACCGCCCCGGCACGTACAGCGTCAGTTCCAACAACCGCCTATTCGTTTTTATCGACAATGTTCCACACGCTGTTGATTGGAACGGCAACGTGCTGCACCCCTGGACGTCGGCCGATCAGTCAGCCCCTGCAATGTAGGAGTGGACGATGCTTCGCCGCCAATTCACCCTTGACGAGTATTTCGCCTGGGTCCTGTGCGCCGCCCGCGTTCGGGACAAGGTGGACCGCGAGCTTGGCCTGCTGATGCTGGCCGCGGCCGACGACGACAGCCAATGGCCAGCAGTCCACGACCGCCTGAACGTGATCGGCGATTTCAAGGGAGCCGACAGGCTCAGGAGGATTATTTCATGAGTCGCTTAAACACCTTTCGCCACTTCCCTTGGGAAGTGGCTGGATTTGAGTCGGTACTGCCTTATTGTGAGATTTTCGCGGATCGTCACTGTATATGTGACGATTGCCCGCGAGAATTGAGAGACTTGGCGGCGGCGTTCTGTGCCGCCAGGAATGCGGCCGCTAACCAATCCGCGTTAGCGGCCTACCGCGCGGGCTTGCTGCCGTGACCACCCACCCAGGCCCCACGGGGCCGCAACTGAAGGGATGATGACGATGGACCGGACCATTGAACAATTGATGGAGCTGGGGGGCCGACAGGCTGCGTAAGATTATCGGATAAACAAGGAGAAAGTCATGGCAACGAAAACGATCAAGTGGCAACCGTGCAGCGAACCAACCGACCATAGCCAGTGGCTCACGCCGCCTGCATGCCAGGGGCAAATTGTACTGGTATCCTACGCGAGCGGTGAAGACGGCGTTATCTTCCGCCGCGCTTGGGACCAGTCCAGCGGCAAGCGGACCTATGCCAAACGTCTGCTGGCCGATGACGAGTTGTTCGAGCCGTGGCAGATGGAACCGGAGTAACCGATACATGGCATGGGCCGGATTAGTAGTCCGCGTGCCGCACACTTCTGCGTCCCAGAAGCGGCTTCCCATGCCATTTTTACTTGGCCGCTCCGGTGGAAACCTACGGGCGCTAATTGGTGACCCGCGACAATCCCGGAGCGGCCTACTTTCAAGGAGTGACGACGATGAGCAACGAACAATGGTCCTTGGCCACTAGCGAAATGGCACAGATGCTAGGCAGTATGTACGGCACCATGACGGAGCATTACGAACGCGAAGCCGTCAAACGCGGAATCACCATCGACCAGTTGGCGGCCAGCGCCATCACCGAGATGATTCGAGAGCGGCTGGAAGCGTACCAATCTTTCTCTGGCGGCGAAGCCAATGCGGACGGAAGCACGGTTTGGGATGATGCCTAGTGCCGCGGCGCATTGCCGCCAAGGAGTGACCACGATGCAAGCGTACCTGATTACGATGACACATTCATTGTTCGGCCAACTCGAATGGGTAGTTCGCGCCAGCAGCGAACAATCAGCAAGAGAGCGTGCCGAAGGCGGACGCTACGCCGGTTGGACCATCGCGGTACGCGCTGTGACCTAGTGCCGCGGCGCGTTTCCGCCCTTGCGTGCTATCGCCGACCGTTCCGCCGCCGACAGCGCCCGTGCCCGCGCGGGACCACCACGCAGGCCACCGAGCCTGCCAAGGACGCGGGCGGCTTGTGTGACGCGACCCTTGCTGGGTTTGGTCTCTTTCGCCATGATATACCATACCTTTATTTTTGGAGATCGCAATGAGTAAGCCATACGACGCCGAAGCCGAGCGACAGGCGACGGAAGCACGCCTTGCCGCCTATGTCGAGCGAGAACGCAGTCCAGCATACACAGACAGCGATGCAGGTTCCAGAGCGCTCAACTCGCCTGAGCGCTCGACAGTTGGTGGTTACGGTTCCCACAAGGAGTACGTCATCCACCGAACGGGCAACATCCCCTTGGCGTTCAACGGCCGCGTGCTGGCACGAGACAGCAACCACGAGACAAGCCACCTTGACGGCGCAAAGCGATGGCACAGCATCACGGTATACCAAACGACGGGCGGAAATTTTGTGGCACAACTGGATTACACCAGCGACTTCGGGCAGGAGTTACCGTTCTCGACAGCGTTCATCGGCGAAGACGCAGGCGACCTTGTGCGGCAACTGTACCACCTGCGCTTCAGCTACGTCCAGGGATACCCGCCACGCAACGAATACAGCGACAAGCAGCACAGGTTGATGACACACATTAACCTTGAGTACCTGGACCTGCTAAACCGAGTCGTGGCGGAAGCGTTTCCAGATGCCGTGGAAAGGATTGAGTGACAGCGTTCAAGACGTATGAGCGGTGAAGCATAGGGGAACACATGGCGACGTTTGAAATCTACGGGGAACGCTACAGGTCGATACGTCCCAGGAAGTCCGTGCCAGTATTCATCCGCTACGGACTATTCAAGGGCATGCGCAGAAGCAGCAACCACGCGACGGGCGAAGCGGAAAGCGGCGTGTCGGTCTATCCAGCCAAGCTGGTCGATGGCCACACCGTAACGCTGGCCGATGATGCCGAAGTCTGCGAAGCGCTCGTTGGCCAAGGACGCCTGTGCTTCCCGGTGACGGGTACTGTTGTCGATACCGGATCGGATGGAGAGCCTGTCATCCGTGGCATAACTATGCTCGCGTATGCCGTGGACATCAAGTGCAAAAGGTGAACCACCAATGACAGCATGGGATGAATACCTGAAGGGACTGGACGACGACACGCGGCAATTAGCCAACGACTGGCTTGCGACGCGACCACCGATGATTCAGGCGGCATTCAAACGCTTTCCACCGGGGACAAGACTGTATAAGGATGGCAAGGCTCTCTGGATGGTCGGCATCAAGGAAGGAGAAGACGGAGAGTTCGCAGGCTTGCTCGTGTCTAACATCAATCCGAGCGACGATTACGAAGGTGCCACGCAGAATACGCAGTTCGTGTGCTCCGACCACTTCTCTGGAGAATGACCATGGCCAAGAAAAAGACCGCTACCGACTCCAAGGAAAAGGATCTGTACCGCCCCGAAGAAGCCGTGACCGCGCTGGGGTACAAGGTGCAGACGCTGGAAGCACAGGTCAAGGAAATAGGCGCCGCCATTGCCATTGTCACCAAAGGCGTTGCAGATTTGGCGACATTGTTTCCAACGTGCTGCACCGCCTGCAAAGGATATGGCGTCGTACCACGGACCCTGTTCAGCGGCGAAGGTGAGCGCCACACCTTTGAAGCGTGCAAGCCGTGCTTCGGCACGGGGTTGGCGCGCAACCAGTGCTCCAACTGCCAGGGAAGCGGACGGTCGAAGTACATACACAAGGGGTCCACTGTGCCGCAGGAAGATGCGTGCCCTGTGTGCCACGGTACGGGAAGGACGAAACCGGGATGAAGACACGCGGTAAGAAGATGGGGCCAGCAGACGTTATCGACATGCTGCTGTCGTGTTTCAACGAGAGCGAGTCCAATGGTTTTGAAGTCGCTGAAGCGTGCGGCGCAAGTTGGCACACGGCTGAAGGCGTAACTCCCAAATTGATTTTCGTTAAAGATTGTGTGATGATGTTCGAGATGCCGGACGGTTCACAAGTACGCATCAATGCGACGAAGGTGAGATCATGACCATCAAGCCAGGCGACCGCGTGTACTGCAAGAGAGACGAATGCTGGGCAACCGTGCAAGAGATAGCACGAACGCCAGCAACTGGAAAAGAAGCAATATGCCTGCTAGGCGACGATGGACCAGTAACCCCATGAAGGAAACCACATGAACTTCGCGTGTCCCCAGTGCAAGACCGACTTCTCCACCGACGCCGAAGAAGCCCATTGCCCGAAGTGCGGATTCCACGTCTACGGATACACGGCTTCGCTCACGGAACGCCTGAGACATTCCCGCCGCACCAATGGCGACTTGGCCAAGATGGAACCAGCCACGCCCATCGCCACGCCGCCAGCAATCTCCGCCGACGTGCGTGCCGCCATCGTTTTGACCGGGGAAGAATGTGCCCGCATCGCCGAGAAGGAGTTCGACCACGGACCATCGGCGTTCGCCCTGGGAGCTGCCATCATCGTCGCCAGGAAGATACGCGAAGGAATCAAGGCCACCATCGAGCAGCTGAACCTGCACGTTGCCAACGACTGCCCCGTGTGCGGCCAATTCATCAATTCCCAGGGCTTCGGCATCAGGCGCAATTCACACTGCATCGAAGGCCACGAGTGGCATACCTGTACCGTTCACGGTAAGTTGGTGTTGGGCAATGTGCCTGACGGGACGCTGTTTGTTTGCACCTGCGAGTCAGTTGATACCCCGGTATCAACTGGGGGCGAAAAAGCAATAGCGAGCAGCGGTCAACACAGATGAGCGGTGAAGATGGCGTTGCGATAGTGCTATAGGTGGGACAAAATGTCCCACCTATAGTTTATAATCAATGAGTCTCGTCTAGTTACCAAGGAGCAACACCATCAAATGCCCACAATGTAGCACCGAATGCTGGCGTGAAAAGGCGAACCTTGGCCGCGGTCTGCATTTCGGACCCTGGAACTGCGACAACTGCGGTTGGTATGAAGGCCACGAAGCGAATGCGGCCATCGACGCTGACCGCGAGCAAATCCAGGAAGGCGATGCACGCTACTACAGACCACCGGGAGTGTCGGACGTCTGACCTTCCACGCGCAGTGGCTCCTTCGTCGCCGGTCCAACCGTGACTTCGGTTTTTGTTTCCGTTACCTTCACTTGGGCGCCGCCATCGCCCATAACTTCACGAACGGCAAGCCCAAGAACTTCGGCCTTTGCCGCTGGGCTGAGCTTGTTCAACCAGCTGGCATCAGGCTTCCTGGTTTCGCCCGTGCCGTCTTCTTCCGCTTGCTGCATCTTCTTGGGCATCGCGTATGACAACAGCACGTCGGCGGCACGCGCGGCATCGCAGTCGCGGGAGTCGGGGTCCTGCACGATTTGCAGCAACCGCGTGGCGGCGGCATGGCTGTATTGCTGCACCATCCCTATCGCGTTCTGCAAGACAGCGAAGCGGGCCTTGGCGAGTGCCTTCTTGAAGTCGTCGCGCTTGTGCCAGCGGTGGAGCGTAAATTCGCTCATGCCCAATTCGCTGGCCACTTGGCGCATGGACTTCGGTTCGCATGCCGACAGCATGATGATGGCCTGGTGCATCTTGTTTAGGTGGTCGGTATCGGCTTCGTCGCTCTTTCTCCTGTTCCTTTCAGGGTGGTATAAACCATCGAAGTCAAGGTCGCGGTAGGTCAGGGCATCGGGGTCGTGCATGGCTCAGTCCTTGCGAAAGGGGCAACCAACTTCGTGGCCGAACAGGAGCGACAGGCAGGTACAGGCGTCCTTGGATGCGGGCGAGTCTGGCAGCATGAATATGTCATTGTGAACATCGTAGGCGACACCATTGGCCAATTGTTCCATCTCGACGAAACTTGGCGCACCGATGCCTACCATCTCGATGCTGACGTAGGCGTACACCATCTCGTAGGATGATTGCGGTGTCCGCTGTACTGATGGAAGTGGCGTATCGTCGAACAATTCGGCCAAGATACGGTCGATGTACACTTCGGCAGTGAAACGTGGAATGTCTTTGGCACTGGAGAACAAACAACGCATGCCTGCGTGAAGACAAGCAGGAACCGACTCGCCAAGGAAGATAGGCAACGTGGCGGTGACGCTGAGTTTTTCTATGGGCGCGAACGAACAAACACCGGGGAACACGCACTCTTTCACCTTCATCGTGAAGTGCAGCGGTCCCAACCGCTGGCCACCTTCCAAGAGCAGTTCCCCGAACTTGCCTTCCGCGAAGATTTTCTTGCCCATCGTGCCACCTGTTTCGTTTTGCCACACTTGAACCTGTTCGCCGTCAATTGTACAGTGGAAGAACACAACCGTCAAACCACACGAGTGCAACCAATGGACGAGAAACCAGACCGATTCAAGGAGTTGATGGCACGCGCCCTTGCCAGCGTCGAAGCCGACGAGTTCCGCAGTATCATCGGAGAGTCAATTAACAAGTGTATCCAGGACTACGACATGAAGCGACTCATCAGCGCCGCCGTCGAGCCGATAGCGCTGCAGATGCTCAAGGACATGCTGAACAAGCCAGAGATGGTAGAGATGATAAAGGACAGGGCATGGGCACAATTGCGTGCCCTGGTGATGAACTTCACCGTGAGTCCGGGAAGGGGGTATTGATGGCCACATTCCTGCTACTGACAGATGCAGACGGCAGCGAACAGTTCTACGTCAACGCCGACATCGTGCAGTTCATGAAGCGCGAAGAAGCAAGGACAGTCATCGACTTCCACGGCGGAACGTCTTACGTCAAGGAAACGCCCGCTGAGATCATGGCGATGCTGGAGCGGCGTGAAGGAAACGTCCGCAAGAACGGTACGTTTGAAGAATTTACACACCTTGCCACCAACGATGGCTATGCACGTTGCGGCGACGCCATCACGATGCACACGATGCCCACATTCGTCACTTGTCCAGACTGCATGCGAATGATGGAAGATATGCCTGAAACGCCGATATGGTGAACAATGAGTAAAACCGCCACCGACCTGATGGCCAAACTGCACGCCGAGAATCCGTACCACCACGACGAGCACGAAGGATACAACGCGCTGCCCAAGCCGCAAGTGTTGACGATGGACAAGACGCTCCAGATGATGATACGCGGCAGTTGGCCACGTCTCATCATCGAAGTCGGCAGCTGGACAGGCGCATCAGCAGTGACGATGGCAACCGTGCTGGACGACCAAGACGACATGAGCAAGGAATACGACCACGCCATCATCTGCGTCGATACCTGGCTAGGCAGCACCGAGCACCTGATTGAGCACCAGATGAAACAGTGCGGCCACGAATGGGACATCCGTCCCTACACGGTCAACGGACGCCCGCAACTGTACCAGCAGTTCTTGGCGAACGTGCTGCACTACGGCGTACACGACATCATCGTCCCGTTCCCAGCGACAAGCCGCGTGGCATCGCGGGTACTCAGGTACCACGGGGTAACGGCGGACTTCGTGTACATCGACGCCGGGCACGAAGAAGAAGACGTGTACGACGACCTGATTCACTGGTGGCCGCTGGTGACGCCTGGCGGCATCATGGCGGGGGACGACTTTGACCTAGCGTGGGTCGGCGTCGTGTGCGCTGTGAACCGATTCGCAAAGAAACGTGGGCTGACCATCAGGACCATTGACAGCAAGTGGATGTTGCAAAAGTGGTCGGCAGACACGCCGATTCCGTACAGCGAAGAAAGAATGGAAATGGCGACAGACGACCCACGGATTGAGCGGTTCCTGAGCGTGCCGGAAGGGGACAAGCCATGAACGTGAAACTGACATTGACCGAAGATGAAGCGGCCTACCTGGAGCGCGTGATAGCCCTGGACAAACACATGCCCAAGCCGATGCTGCCCGTCATCGAGAAACTTCGTGCCGCACGCGATGCCGCCACACGCCAAGGAAAGTATCCCATGAACGTCGATTGGGCCGACTTGTCCGAAGAAGACCGCCGCCGCGTGCGGCTGTCATACATTGACAAAAGCTACGCCGAGAGCATCACCATCAGGCAACTGACACGCTCCGGGATGCCAGAAGACGTGCGCATCCTTTCCTATGAAGGTTCGCCACGGGGATGGTGCCTGAAACTGTGGAGCCTGGACTTCTCGCCGGTGGAACCTGGCACGCCGATACCGGAAGCGGTGGTTAACCTGTCATGACCAGCGACGAACGTAAAGCAGTGGTGAACCGTGCCCTTGAACTGGCCGAAGCGGAACTTGTCGAGATGCGGAAGATATCCCCAATCGGCGGCGCTAACGAGCATGTGTGCTGGATAATCTATCAGGAACTTGAGAAAGCGAGAAAGGCACATGGAACCCATATCGACAACTGGTTGCGTTGAAGCCAATCCAGGAGCGTACATCCTGCCAGTCGCCTACGTCCAACTGACGGCCGCTGGCGAACCAGTTCTTGCCAAGTGGTGGCAGTGGGTGGAACCGACAGTGGCAACGCAATCTCCGCGATGGGTGCTGGTGAGCAAGTATTGAGTCACTTCGCCTTGCGTCGTTCTGGCGCTGGCAGTACCATGTCGTCGTCTCATCCTTCCTGCGGGGTGCCAAATGCGAGTTGGCATCCCGCTTCCATTTGCGCGCAAACAACTTAAAGGTAGTTACTACATACCTAATGTGTTATTAACGAACAAAAGACGAAACCGCTTTGTACTATGATTGTTGCGACGAAAATAAAAACAAACCACCTTTGCTTAAAAGCGCGAACTGCAAGAATTGGCAGTTGATTTACTGCTCGAAAGCAATGGACATTTCATCCACTGCCGATTGATTTCGTTGCTCTTTTGATACGCCACGATGTATCATGTCGAGACAGAGAGCGAACCAATGGCGCCCCGGAAAGGCGGCAGCAATGGCGGTATCACGTCGCGGGCAAAGAACAAGGGTGCGGGACTGGATCGGTCCCGGAACCGTACCATCTGGTTATCGGTCGGTTAATCAAGGACCGATGACGCCGATACCAGACTTCACAGGGCGACTGCACAATGATACCGTTGTCGATTCGGCAGCTGCCGCACGCGACTTCGACTACCTGCTAGGTGCATTGCGGAGCAAAGCTCCTGGGATGTGGGTGGACAACAAGGTCGAACTGACACGCCACTTCACGTCGAGCATTTTTTTGGCGCTCAATACGATGTGCAACCAGGCAGCTGCCGCAGAAATGCGCATCATGGAAATCACCGACGACCCAGAAGTGGGGGATGTGGAACTAGGATGGGACGAACCTGCGGTGCAGTTGTTCGATCAGCCCAACGGAGACGATGACGGACCAGACTACATCTACTCCACGACCCAGCAACTCGGACTAACCGGCTCAGCGTTGCTCTGGTATCCAGGGATGGGCGACGACAGCGACCCAAGTTGGTCGCCCACGGAATCCTACGTGATACCAACGGCCACAGCACTGCCGTGGCCACCTTCACCCGTTTATCCCAACGGCAGTTACCTTGTGCAGCCGTACTGGCCATACGGACCTTTCAGTACAGTCCCGTCGTACCAATCGGCTGCCGGCGCTCGCATCCCTGCGGAGCAGATTGTTCACATAAAAAACCAGCATCCCCTGCTTCGCTACAGCGGTTATTCAGCGCTCACGGCTATGCAGCGGCAAGTCGATACCATCGAAGCCATCGACCTTTCCCGGTTGACGACCCAGCAGAAGGGCGTCGATTGCACCGTGGCGTTGACGATGGACCCGGAGATACTCAAGCCCAACCAAATCGACATGGAGCGCCTGCGGAAGCAAATAGAAGCCGTCGCGGCAGGCCCGCAGAACGCTGGCAAGATCCTGTTCATCCCCGCTGGCATCAAGGCCGACAAGATATCCAATGCCCCTGCGGAAATGGCCTGGACGGAAGGCTGGAATCAGGAGCTTGGGATTATCCTTGCGGCTTTTGGAACGCCGAAAGCGGTAGCTGGGATGAGTGACGATACCAGCTTCGCCAACCTGTTCGCATCGCTGAAGCAGTATTACATCCTGTCCCTGCAACCGCTCCTGAGAAAGTTGGGTTGGAAACGCGGCGGCAAACTGACCCGCCGCATCCTGCGCCCCTACTTCGGCTCGCGGTTGTACCTGTCCCTGACCCCAGAGCGCATCGACGACCGCGACCTGCTGGAGAAGCAGCTGTCACTTGACGTGCAGGCTGGCAACGTCCGCAAGGTCAACGAGTACAGGAAGCACCGGGGATTGCCGCCACTTGACGGACCAGAAGGCGAAGCGTTCGTGGGCAAGCAGCAGGACAAGGAAGGCGGCGAGATTCCCGTTGGCATGACGGGAAAGCCAGAAGACTTGCAGAGCGGTTACGAAGGGGACAGGACACACGGGCGGCTCAACTCGCCGCTGGCCAACGAGCGGAACCGCACGAAGAATCCAGCGGGGAAGCATGCCATCGGACCAAGAAAGAGCTATCATGAAGACAGGTTGGCGGCCGCGCTGGACACGGCCAAGCACAACGGACACGCTTCACGGATTGACAAGTACGACGATGGGGCAGCGGAGTTTCTCAGGAAGTCGCGGCGATGATGCAATCACCAAGGGACATGGAAGAACTGGAATGCGTCGGTGGCCCATTACACGGGAGCAAGGTGTGGTGCAACGTAAACTCGTTCACCATGATGGTGCCAACATTTCCTGCGGTTCGCCCAAACGGATTGGAGCAAGCCATCGAAGAATTGTTGACGTACAAAAACGCCGTGTACCAGAAGGAACTCTGGCGTAGGGCAGACGGCACTGTCATCTGGAAACTGCGATACCAAGAGCCGAAGCCAATGGTGGAGATTTGCTTCATCGGACCCAAAACATGACAGAAAAAATCTACCTGCCGCTACCGGCATCACCAGAAGACGTCGAGAACTTTGTTAACGAACGCTTTGTGGGCACCCTTGACCTTGCTTGCGACCACGGCGTCACCTTTGACAATAAACAGGCAGAAGGGTTGACCGCCGCCGATGTGCGGAAGCGTTGGCCAAGGTTCAGCGGGCAATGTCCACGTTGCGGGTATGTCGGTATCGCTTACGCATCCTATGCACACATGCTCGCAGGGGATTGGTGATGTTCGTCTGCCTGAAATGCTGGGATGCCACCGAGCCGCCGCTTGCCATGCGTTATCTGGGCAATTGCGAGATGTGCGGCAACCACCGCGAGTGCATGGACGTTGCTTCCGGTGTGAATCGTGTCTGGGATGCGCGGGACCGCGAACGGGAAAGTCGAGCGATGAAACCACCATTCAATGCAGTGCCGCACAAACCGATGACGGCAGCAGAGTACACCGAAGGCCATCCCGACATCGACTACGACAAGCTGCACGACGCCTGCATCTACGCCATACAGCAGATGCACGTCGCCGCCATGAAGGATGCGGAAGATGCACCCATGTCGGCGGAAGAGCACCGCAGCATGGCCTACAGGCGTCTCAGGGACGCGATGAGAACGAAACCGTAATGCCAATAATCGTCACTCCTGCCGTCGATTGGGATGCCAGCTGGCTTGACCTGTTGAACCAATTCGCTCTGCGGCCACCTGAAATCGTTGACAGGGGCGTACTCAGTATCACGCCGCCACCGAAAGGACGACTTGTGTTTCCCAAGGACTTCTCAAAGGCTGTGCGGTATTGGAACGGTGAAGAATGAACGACAACCTTGGCGCCCTTATCGTCCCAGGATGCGACAGCGCATGGCAATGCCCCAATTGTGCCGCACTGGTTGGCGATGGCATCCATGTCAAGACATGGCAAAGGACGAAGACAGCGGCAACCGACGCATGCCCGGTTTGCGGTCACGTTGGTCTTGTGTGGCGCTCGACGGACGCCATCCTTGAAGCGTGGGCACTGGCGATGGGAGAATGACAATGGGCGTTGACTGGTATCCGTGCAACTACTGCGGTCGCACGTTCCCCGATTGCGGGGACTACGTTTTGTGCAGTGGCAACGACGGTAACTGCGGTACGGAGTGGTGCTCTGACAAGTGTGCAGAAAAAGAAGGATACGTCAGAGCGGCTTTGCAATGCAACCGTGCTTTTTGAGCGGGTTGCATTGCACGCCGGGTTGATTCCTTGCACGTCATGATGTTTTATTGCAGACAAGGCCATCAGTCAAAATGGCGGTTGCTCCAGCTGTTAGGTTCTGTAAAATGCAGCTGTCCAGCCGAAGACCTCGATCGAGATGTGACGGACATGGTTATCAACATTCAATTCCAGGCAGCATCCGACTTGCTTTGGGAACTTTTCCGGGAACTGCCAACCGAAAAACGCGCGTTGTTCTCAGCTCGCATCAACAACGTGTCATCGCAGCTCTTCCACCCCAATTTAGACGGGGCCATTGTCTTTTCCGTGGGCCTTGACAGCACACTCCATCGGGACGACGGGAAAAGCCAGGGGCGAGTTGATGCAGCTTCGCGTTGACAACCTGGAAAAACAGGCATTTGGCGAAGCGGCGCAGCTCGCCGGTCTCAGCGTCTCAGGATGGATGCGAGAACGGTTGCGCGAGTCGTGCAAGGAAGAGTTGCAGGCATCGGGAAAGTCCGTGGCATTTTTATCTTCGCGCGCTAGGCCGAAAAATGGTAACGTATAGGTGCGCTGGCAATGGGCGCAGCAGCGTTAGAGTCTAACGTGCTGCGTCAAACAGGGGTGGGCCACCAGGGTCGAACTGGCATCTCCGGAATCAGAGTCCGGTGTGCTACCGTTGCACCACACCCACCACATGTCAGGCGGGTGTTATAACACCCGCCTGATTTGTGACTGGGTTTAGGGACACCTTGGAATACGCTGGACTTCTTGAAGGAAACAAGTTAAAGTTATCTAAAGGTGAGCAAGAAGCTGATCTGAATGCCAGCATGACGCATACTGCAAGCCCCGGCGTAAAAGACAGCTGGCAAGTGCCCAAATGGCCGCAAGCCGGTGGAATTCCTGTGCAAACTTCAGGCAATCCAGTGGTGATTGAATCCGTCGCTGGCGTGACGACTTTCCGTGATTTGCCCATTACGCTACCGAGCAATCTTGACATTGCCGTCCTCCGCGTACCTGTGCCCATGACGCCGCAAGACTTCAAGACGCTGGTCAACACGCTCAACGCTATGGAAAAATCGTTGGTGCGACAGGACCAGACTGGCGGGTAGTGAAGGACATGAACTGCGAAAGGCGTGGATTTGCCGATTTTTCGTTTATCGCAAATGCAAGCAGCGAAATGTGTTGAAAAAAACTGTTTCGAGCTTGTAGAATTGCTCGGTTGAAAAAAAGGCGTCTGGGGCGGGTCCGTATCGGTCCCGCAAGAGGCGCGTTGCGTCTCGGCCCAGTCGCATTTCTTAATTATCGGTCTTCACGGCATAATGTCAAGAGAAAAACCGCGTGGGATGGGTAGGTGATTTATGTATTACATGTGCTATCTCGACGAGTCAGGTGTTCAGGAGAACACCGGCACATCCCATTTTGTCCTTGTTGGCCTTGCTATTTTAGCTGAACACTGGAAACAGTACGAAAACCAAATAGCCCAGCGAAGATGACTTATCTCCTTGGCCAGATGAAAATGACAAGGCAAGAAGCAGTAAAACATTGCCTTGAAGCGGCAAAGGAAGCAACACCGTGACCACCAACCGTGTCGTCAACGACGTGCCCTACTGCCACTGTTCGGCACGCATGGACTACGCCCGCCACGTCATCGCCGTGGCGACGACTACCGGGTACACCATCGCATCCGAAGTGTATACTTGCGCCAAGTGCCACACGTTCGCGGCTGTACCGAAGACGTGGACGCCGAACAACGGGATGAAGTAACGTCGTTTTCTACTGGCACAAATGTGCCAGTAGAATTTTCTTCAATTTCACGGCCATTGTGCCATGTTTCTGGGTCGATATTTTTTGGACCGAAAACGATGCCTGCTGACCACGCCTACCTTTGCACCTTCCGCGACCACGGTTGCCCAGACCAAAGGTGCGTATTGACGGGCATCGGCACGGGCCACGCCATTGAGACGCTGCGGCGCAAATGGAAGTCGCTGGACACCATCCACATGGAACGCATACGGGTTGTGCCGCCTGCAGCTGGCGTGTTCAACCCCAACGTGATATACATGGTCGCAAAGCGCAAGAACGCGGCCACGCTCATGGAAGCGGTGCTTGATCGGTTCGTGACAATGAATCCTGATTGGAACGCACTACGGGCGCAACTTGGGGATGGAGAAGATTACGGCGTCGAGAAACTGGAGTATGTCCGATGACGACCACCACCACCGAACCGAAAGTGTACCGCGTCGAAGAAGAAGCGATGCGGAACCCACCACCTGACCTAATCAAGGGCATCCAGAACCGCCTGCTGCACATCGCCTACCGTGAAGTGCTCAAGGGTTTGATGGAGCGCGGTGGACGCTGGACGTTTGAAGCGGCGATGGGGGAAGAACCTGAGGAAGAAGGACGGGTGCGGTTGTGGTGCGAGTTGCGGTTTGAGAAAGCGGCGGAAAAGGAAGTGATTGATGGATAAGGCTACGTCTCAAGCACTCATCGAATATCTCAACGACCTGCAAGCCTTGTGTGCTGCCTACACCAAAGACTTGCACAAGCACGATGGGAAATACCATGAGTTCATGAGCAAACAGATTTTGCAGCACGAAAGAGCCATCGAGCGCGTCGAAAAAATGCTTGATAACAGGACAGTTTGCGATGCCGACAAAGTGGATGATTGATGCCAAGGGCAGCGGCGGCGATGGTGGCGACAAAACCACCAAGGAATATGCCATGCAAGTGCTCGGTGGTAACGATGCCGCTTTCGCCGCACTGATAGACATGCAAGGCGGACTGTCCACTTCCGTCCAGAAACACATAGCCGACATGGGCTATCAAGCATCTGACCGTGGTGCAGGCGGTGGAGATTGGCACGTCGGCGTTGGCTTCAACGTCCTTGATGATGCCGTCCAATACCTGGACGCCATGACAAGGACGTTCGCAGCCGCCATCGCTGCTGGTATGCTGCGGTTTGAACTGAAGACGTGGACACGGTCAATGTGGAAGCAACATGGAATGTAACTGGCAGTGGCTCACCGTTTTATTCCGCGAACCGTGCATGCACGTCCGCTTCAGGGTGGCACTGCATGATGAACAATTCCCAGTCATGGCCACGCTCTTGCCCGTCTGGTGCGAGCCTGACAAGGAACCGCGCACCATCGGCGTGACAAGAAAAGGAAGCTCCATCTGCTGGAGAGACGGCTTCTACATCGACCTTCTTGAACGCAACTGACTGCCACTTCACATTTTCCCACTTGACTTTACACGCCGCACCAATCTATCTTGTGTGTATCAGTTTGACACAGGTGGCGTATCAAAACGGTGACGGTCGTGAATGAACAGGAACTCAAGGCCAACTTGCAGGACACACTGGACACACTGGTCCACCTTGACCAGCAGTACGCACCGGGGAAGTTGCTGCCAGCAGACCTTGCGACGTTCCTGCAATCGTTCCTGGACAACGAGTGGCACCTGCAAGACCTGCACCGGCGGTTGTCGCAGAAGGTGAAAACACCGCTGGGGCGGACTGGTTGACATGCCAAGGCCAACAAAAGGCGAGACTGAGCAAGACTTCGTGAGCCGCTACGTCAGCGACCCAGAAGCGATGCGTAAGTATCCACAGGTAGACCAACGGTTAGCAATCGCTTACTCGCTCTCGAAGAAACGCCGCAAGAAACGCCGTGGACGCATCGGCAAGGAACTCTGGCCATACGCCCGCAAGTTGTTCGACGGAGAAGTTTCGGCTCTGGACGCCGCCCCAGGCAAGATAACGACCAACAAGTCCACCATGTCGGCCAGAGCCGTGTTCGCCACGACGACGCGGGACCGGGTTGGCGACGTGCTGGAAGTCAGCGGCATCCTTTGTGAAAGCCACCGGGGCAGTCCGGTTGTGACGTGGAACCACGCGATAACCTTCCCGCTGCCAATCGGGAAGACCATCGACAGGGCAGGCAACTACACCGTCACCTGCGATGCCGAACTCGGCGAAGCTACTCAGGAGACGTTCTTCAGCCAGTCCCTGCCGATGGCGGCGCAGATATTCGGCCTGATTGACGAAGGCATCGTCAACGCCAACTCCATCGGCTACCGGGAGTTGAAGTCGAGTCGCCTTCCGCCAAGCGACGTGATGCTGAACACCGTCCGTCGCAGGGATGCCCCAACGGGAAAACATATTGAGAGTTGTGAACTCTTAGAAATAGCTTGGACGATTGTCGGCGCAAACGGCGAGTGCGTCCGCGAGATTGTTGACCGCGACACCATCGACGGTAAACGGTTGGCCCCCTGCATCAAGAGCATGCTGATGCCACTGGCAAGACCGAAGAAAGTCTGGTCGCCCGGCGCGACCCTGGAGAACACCGCAATGGCCAAAGCCATGACACCCCAATCCGCCACCGACGAGACCACCGGCGGCGCGCTGCGGAACAAGAAACGCGACCCGATGGTCGAAGACACCGACCCAGCATCGGAAAGCCTGCACGAACAGTCTGACAAGGAGACCGCTGGCGAGACACAGCCGGACGCCGAAGGGGAGATCACCGAAGTCGATGAAGGGCAGGTCGAACCGCTCGGCGTCAAGTCGCTGCGGGAGTACCACCACGACCTGGGAAGGATGCACCACCACTACTCCAAGGACATGCACCTGCAAGAACACGAGCCGTACAAGGTGCTCATGGGTGACCACCTGGAGCGGTACAAGGGCATGGCCCAGGAAGTACGCGACCACTTCGGCAAGCACCACACCGACTTCCCGGAACTCGACATGAAGGGGTGGGACGAAGAAAACGAACAGGCCGCCGAACACGACGAGACCGAACCAGAACGCGCCGCTGGTGCAGACGAGACCGCCGAAGTCGCCAACGAGCAACAACCCGGCGATGACCTGGAGACGGAAGACAGGCCCACGAAGAAGGATTTTCACCAGCAGATGGCCGGATTGGGGACACTCGCCATGAAGGTGATGCAGACCAAGGGCATGAACAACATGGAGCGCGAAGCAGTCGAAGAAGCCAAGGACTTCATGGAAGAGATGTCCGGCCACAACGGCGAAGTCAGCAAGAGCCAGCGGGCGGCATGCAAGTACCATTCGAGTCGCCTGAAGGATATCGTGGGCCGCTACTCAAAGCCCAACGAACAGCAGGAAGCACCGGAAGAGCGAACGGTGTCCAACGACGTCGGCTCATCGCAGATGGGCATCAAGAAGGCCAGCACGGACGAAGACGCGGATCTGACCTACGAAGAGAAGAAGATGCTGGCCGAAGCCGAGTCCGCATGGGACCGGCGGGCGGTGAAGCTGGCCAACATCGTCGATGAACGCCACGGAAGGTTGGGGGCCTAGCGCCCACAGGCAGAACTGTCTGCACTCGTGGGCAGGACCGCCGGCTCGCTACCGGCCCCTGCTTTTAACCACGGGCGGACACAACCAATAACCACGAGGGAAATATGACCACAGCGCCTTAGCGGAGACACCTAAATGGTCCGTCCTATTGTCCAGGAACGAGTCGAAGCGCTTCGCCAGAAGGCCAAGGACGCTGACGCTCTCATCGCCGCCGCCAGGGCCAAGACAGCCACGGCGGTCACTACCACCAAATCTCGCACCCCAACGCCTGCTGCCGCATTCGGTCTGCCCACGGCACGCCGCGGCGAGAATATCATGTCGAGCCGACCCTTCAGCTTCCTGCGGCTGATGGGCAACATGAGCGGCAAGGGCATCAACAAGGTCGTCAGCGACGAAAACTGCAAGGTCGAGCACGAGATCTCCGACCGGCTTCACAAAGCCTATGTGTCCCGACCTGGCGGGTTCTCTCCCTATGCGGAATCTCTGTTACTGGCGCCGCTCGGCACCGAGTTGATGGGCAGCATCGGCGAAGCTGACAACCCCATCCCGGAAAGTTTCCGCGCCGAGATGAAGGCTCTTACGATCTTTGGCAAGACCGACATCGACCAAGACGAAGTACGCTACATCGCCGATCACGTCGGCGGACGCTACCAGATGGAGTACGGCAAGAAGGCCACGCCGTACAGCAGTCCCCAGTCGTGGCTGGACGAGACCATCGGTGGCGCACTCGTTGCACCCCCGGAGTTCGGCGAGTTGATTCAGCTCTTGCGCAACAAGGACGCGCTCATCAACGCTGGCTGCCGCGTCGTACCGATGCCCCCAAGCGGCCGACTCAGGATGCCGCGCCAGACCAGTCCGACCATCGGTTACTTCATCGGCGAGAATCAGGCCATCACGCCTTCGCAGTTCCTGACCGGCACACTCTTGCTGTCGAACAAGAAGTGCTGCGCCATCGTGACGATGCCCAACGAACTGATACGCTTCGCTTCGCCGGCTGCCGAAGCGTTGCTCCGTGCGGACATGACGAAGACGCTGGCGTTGACGTTCGACTACTACGCCCTTCAGGGGCAGGGCAGCGACAACGTCCCGCAGGGCGTCATCAACACGCCAGGCATCGCCGTCGTCTCGCCGACAACCGCCGCGAGCGGCAACACGCTGGCGCTCCTGAGTCCGCAGGATCTGTACAAGTGGATTTCCGCCGTCGAAGCCAACAACGCGGAATTTCAGGGTTGGATCCTGCGTCCTGAGATGTTCTGGTTGCTGGCTCAGGCACGCGCTTCGACCTACAACGGTACGACCACGGCGCAGGTAGGCCCATTCGTCTACGACCAGTTCAGGCAGCTCGGCATGGGGTTCCCGAAGGTGCTGTCTGGTTATCCCGCCGTCACCACGCCGCAGGTCAGCCAGAGCCGCGTCCAGGGCAGCAACACCGCTGGCACCTTCATCGCTGGCGGTCAGTGGGACGACGCAATCATGGCCCTGTTCGGCACCATCGAGTTTGCTCAAGCCCCTGGTGAAATCGCGTTTCAGCAGGACCAGGTGATGGTGCGAGCCATCATGAACGGCGACTTCGGTCTGCGGCACCCAGGCGCGTTCGCGTGGGCCGACGTAATCAACATGGCGACACTCGGACTCTAACAACAGCAAGTCGCCCATTACCTGGATTCAAAGACAACGGAGAGTGTAATATGGCGTTGTACGATCTCGTGAACTGCACGCTTTCTGTGCCGAACTTGCTGCCGGGTGCCGCCTTGACGGGAACGGCGCAGGGGACGGCGGCGGACCTGTCAAACTGCGAAGTCGATACAGCGGCCATCATCGTCGCTGGCGCCTACGCCAACCAGAGCACCTTCGCGGTGCAGTTGGAAGAATGCTCGACCACCAACGGCACCTTCACCGTCATCCCAGGTGCCACGGTGCAGCTGAGTACGCTGAGTTCCAACGGCGTCACCACCGGGGCGACGACGACGTTCGCCACGAACAGCATCGTGACGTTCTCGACGACCAACCAGCAGGCCATGATTCGCGCCTTGCGGACGCAGCGGTACGCTCGGCTCAACGTCATCACCAACACCGGGACCACGGTGGCGATGTACGTCACGGGTGAGATTATCAGCCAGCTGAAAATCAGCGGTGACCCGAAGGGGTACAGCCGCTCGCCTTCGACGTGAACAAGGAACTTTTGTCATCCTTTACTCCAGCTTCGCCAATTGGCGAAGCTGGCTTTAGGGGCAGGAATAGTAGCCAATGGCGATTGCTCTCGGCATGACAGCCTTGGAAGAGATATGCAAGGCGCTCGACCTGCCACGCATGACGAACCACGTCGTCATCGACATACCAGTCGATGGGGCAGTGACCGTCTACGTCAAGCACTTCCTGGACGGAGAACGCATAACGCCGTTTGCCAGAGCGATGGCCAAGGCAAAGGAAGGCATCCGTCGCGTCGATGTTCGTCCTGATGCCAACATAGTCATCAGTGACAATGGCGAAGTAACCATTGAAGGGTAGGCATGTGGGGTTCAGCGGCCGATTGCATGACGCTCTTGGGAATCCCCACCGGGGACCAGACCGAAGCCGCGCGCATCGCCATCATCATGCAGTCCGTCAACGACGCCATAGAGCACTGGTGCGACAGGAAGTTCTGCCAGAAAACTTACCTGAGCGACTTCTACAGCGGCACCGGGACGAGTTGGTTATTGCTCCGTCAACGCCCAGTGACCGCCTACATGGTGACCGGAACCACCGTCGTCGGCAGTCCGATTATCACCGGGTTGGCGAACCCCTACGGGCAGGCGCCGAACTACGGACTCATCGTGGGGATGCCCGTGAACTCGCCGTACTTCCCACCGGGGACGACGGTACTCACGGTGGGCACGACGACGGTTACGGTGAGTCAGTCGGCCACGGGAGCGGGAACGCAACCGATCAGTTTCGGGTTGGCGATATGGTGCGACCAGAACGGATTCTGGGGGGACGGCAACCAGTTCGACCCGGCGCCGTTCGCCAGTGCGACGCAGCTGTTTGAAGGGCAGGATTACAACCTGTCGCGGGACCAGCCGGACGGCAGCAGCCTGTCGGGAATGGTCTACAGCCAGGATGGTTGGTGGCCGGCAAACTTCGAGTACACGCCGGGACGCATCAGTCCGCTGTTGATAAGCGGTCTGGGCAACATCCTTGTGCAGTACACGGCGGGTTATCCGCAGGTTCCTGGGGACGTGCTCTATGCCCTGTACAAGCAGGTTGCGGCAGAGCGGAACAGCAAGAACACGGGACAGCTGCTGACCAGTGAGTCGCGGAGTGACACGACGGGGAGCAACAGTTACGGAGTCGGTGGCAGGACGAAGGTGGGTTTTCTGACGCCTGAAGTGACGGGAATACTAGGCGCTTACCGCAATGTTTCGGTGGCGTAGGTGAACCATGTGTACTTTGTCGATGGTGATTGATTCAAAGACTGACGACTGGTTTCGTCGGTACTGGCCACCGCAACCGTATGTGATACCACCACTGCCACCAGTATCGCCGGTGCCAACGGTTCCGTTCCCGACAGCATTGGAGATTGAAGAATTTCGCCGCCTTCTGGACCGCGCCAGGGAGTACGACAAAAGGCACGGCGAACCGAATTGCGAACTCGAAGAGAAGAAGCAAAAACTCAAGGACATGGCGGACAAACTCGGCGTTGACATAGCGTTCGTGTGACCAATGACCATCGACGTCTATTACTATGGGCGCCTGTCGCAAGATACCGACAACATCGAGACCGTGACGTTCGGCTCGAAGGTGGCAGAAGGCCAGTGGACGCCGTACACGCTGTACCGGGTGACAAGGAGCAGTATACAGAACTCGATGTTCGTGGCACTGGCGTTCAACCAGAAGTCCATCATCAAGTTCCGCATGTACGCCAGCGACCTTGCCCAAGCCGAAGCACCGCCGCCCAAGTACGGGGACAAGATTACCGACTCGGATGGCATCGTGTACCTGATAAAGAACCAACCGACGCTGGCGTTGGGGCAGGTATACAACGCGGAGTGCCAGGCGCAGATAACGTGACAGGATTTGCTATGGACGCCGACATGAAGGAAAAAGTTGACGCGATGATTACCCGTCGCATCCTGGATTTTCACGCCGCAATGGTGCGCAGGGGGCAAATCCCCAAAATAACCAAGGGTGAGCCGCCGATTAGCCACCCTTCCGATGATTGCAGCCTATCGGACGATATGCCTGCCGAATCAGTTGCGCAGTGGTGTTCACCTGAAGGCTATAAATAGCAATGGCATCAGGTTTCTTCGGTTCACTCTGGGGAAGGTTGGCGCGGTTCTTCGGGTTCGGCGCAGACAAACCGCCGCCCCATCAGGCAGAGATTGAAGACCTGTCCTTTGACTGGATTGCTGTCTTCACCACGGGGCCTGAACCGAACGTGGAAGCCGTGCGGTACGAGATGGTGCCGGGGACGATGGACGTGATGTACCTGGCTCACGGGAAGTGGCCGCGAAGGATCTACAGGTACTGGAACATCACCACGGCGGAAGCATACGAGTTGATAACGACGGACAAACCCGGAACGTGGTGTTGGAGTCATTTACGGGTGCGCGGGAGCCAACGCAGCTGCCGGAAACCGTACTTGCAGATTGGGTGAGAGATGGTCGCCAGTTTGACGAGCACGAAGGTAGTCAAGACGGTATCGCTGAACATCAGCGCTTCCGCCGTCATCGCTGGCATGACCAACACCGGAATCTCCAAGCAGAGCTACAGCGACACCTACACATACTCAAGTTCACCCGGAGCAACCGGGGCGCTGCCCGTCAACGAAGTGTGCGGCATCTTGCTCCAGATACCGGCAAGCGGCACGTTCACGATGAACCTGCAAGCCATCGTGACCGACGTTGCAGGACAGACGTTCGGATTCGTGACGGTCAGGGAGTACGATTTCTTCCTGCTGCAAGTGGGACAGGCAGCGTTCGACAGCAGCACGGGGACGCCGTGCAGCAGCATCACCGTTGGTGGGGCAGGCTCGAACGCCAACACACTCGGCATGGGCGGAACAGCACCGACATTCACCGTGGACAACGGTGGCCACTTTGGCAACGAGACAGGTTCGCTCGCTGGCGGCATCCCAGTAACGTCGTCACTCAAGAACGTGCTCATCACCAACAACGATGCCGTCAATCAGGCGGTGGTGCTGGTGATTATGACAGGCGTGACGCAGGCATCAACGAACTTCACCGACCCGGCTAATTCGGGATACCAAGTAATCTTCCCGATGTGATAGGAGCAGGCTATGGCGACGATACAGCTAGTCAACGGCGTCGGTGCTCCACTTTACTGGCTCTTGGCCGCTGGTGACGGCACGACCAGTGGGACCGCTGGCTATGCCCTTGTCGGTCAAGGCGTGCCCACGGGAACCGCTGCGAACAGCTGGTGGGTGCAGGGGCCTGTCGCGTCTGGTTCGGCGGTTGGCGGCAATCCTGTACTCGTTGGCGGCTCCGATGGCACGAACGCACAGACGTTGAAGACCGACACCAACGGCATCCTGAAGACGGGAGATTTGCCGCTCGGCACAGCGGTTGTGGTCAGCAGCACGGGAGCGGCAACGGCACAGAACCAAACTCTGCCAGCAGTGAGCGGCAAGACAAACTACCTGTCCGGTTTCACCATTACCGGACTTGGGGCGACGGCAGCTGCCAGCATCCAAGTTACCACCACGGGATTGGCAAGCGGACAACTGACGTTCACTTTGCCCATTCCAGCTGGCGTCACAGTCGGCGTGTCGCCGCTGACAGTCAAGTTCAACCCGCCACTGCCGGCAAGCGGAACCAATGTCGCCATCGTCGTTTCGTGTCCGTCGTTCGGCTCAGGGAATACTGTACAGTCGTCCAGTGCTTGGGGGTTCGTCGTCTAATGAAAAACGCCACACTCATACTCGACCACATCGGCGAGCTTGCCGCCCAGCGCGATGAGTACCAGCAGAAGTTCGAGATTACGCAGCGGTTGGCCGACGAGCAATTCCAGATGATTGCCAACGCCATTAGCGGCGAACCGGAAGTGCAACCGGGCAAGTCGCTGGCACAGATGACGGTAGACGTCATCAATCGGTTACGGCGAGAGTTGGCAGCGGAACGTGGCAATGCGGAAGAGACAACCAAAGACCTGCAAGTCCCAACTGGCCAGTATTCATGCGCGCACGCATCGTTCCGTCCCAACCTTGCGCGCACAAACGGCGAAGGGGAATAGGCGTGTCGGTACTGAACGACATACTCAACGCCGTGACGCAGATAGTCACGAACCTTGGCCTGACCATGAACAGCCAGACGGTATCGGTGGTGCTCAGAAAGAAGGCCAAGAAGGAACCAGAACCAGTTGACCCGTCGCGGCAGATTACGGTCAGTCCCAATGAGTCGCCTGAGACGTGGCAGCGGTATGCGTTTGGCGGCGGCAACATTTCGCCTAGTTGGAAGGCTGTTTACAAGATTGACGTGACCGTGGTGGCGCCGAACAACGATGATTTCGTTGGGAATCTTTCAACATACAGCATGTGGCGGCAGCAGATTAGGAACTCTTTTACGCAGTGGATGACGATTGGCAATCAAACGCCACTGCCAACGGTGCCAGCAGCAATCGACATGGACGTGACGCCTGACTCGTTCCTGCCGCTGAGTGACATAAACAGCAACTACGATGACCAGCGCGTATCTGTGCTGGTGACTGCCATTGAGACCGGGACGAGTTAAGGGGGTGTGCGGTGGCTTTTCTCTCAGGTATCACAGGAAGCATAACGATCGACGGGCAAATCTACACCCTTGCCAAGTGGAAGGCGTCCCTGAAGACCGCGTTGCCCAAGGTCAACAACTTCACCAGTCCTTTCCAACAGTTGGTAGCTGGTCTGCAATCCGCCACCATCACCATCGAAGGTCCGTACAACGCTGGCTTGACGCCGCTGACATCCGGGGCATTCGTCACCATGTCGCTGGGATGGGAAAGCACGCTCGGACTTGACCTTGACGGTTACATCGAGAGCCTTGACCCAGACAACGACATCGAAGGAGCGCCGCGCGTCAGCGTCACCGTCCAGTCCAGCGGCGCCTTCACCGTATCAATCACCTGAGATAACAAATGGGCATCCAAAGCGTCGGTCTTGGAAACTCCGCATCGCCGCTCTCGCTGGCACACGAAGGGCGGATGTACTGCGCCAGTCTCATCGACCAGAACATGAAGGAAGCCTACGCCAAGGCCCTGTATCGGCAGGCGCTCGAAGCCGAGTACCTTACCAAGGACTTCCGCTCCCCAGAGAAGTATGAAGAACGCCTGAATGCACTGGCCGTCCAGTACGCCAAGGGCCACTTCGCACTCGAAAGCGAGTTTGGCCGCGAAGCGCTCGGCAAGGAACAGGGGGTGCTGTTGCTGTCTTCACTGGTGTTCGGCATCACCGTGATGGAGACGATTCAGCTGTTCGCCGCGCGGTCTGCCGACGTCGTCCCGCTGATTCGGCAGGTCATCAGGGAGAGCCTGCCGACACACGACCTTATCGAGACCAAGAAGGAGAGCACCGTCCCAAACGCACCAATGCCGCCGGCCTTGCACTCAAGCCCAGCGGCGTGAAGCAACTCAAGCGACTCTCGCAGGCCCAATGGCGCGCCATCTACGCCAGTCTGATGGACAAGTTCCACTGGCACCCCGACCAGATTGCCCGACTCACGGACAGGCAGATTTTCGAGTTCTGCTTCCACAAGCGCAATCAGGACGGTGGCATAAGCATCTTCGATGCGGAACCGGATGAAGATGAAGTCCAGGATGATGGGCCGGTAACGCCTGAGAAGCAGCTGGCATCGCTGGATCGGTTGCACGGGATGCTTGGGGACAAGCTGACCAACTACAAGGAAGCCAAGGAAAAGTTGCTGGCAAAGATAAGGGCCAACAGTGAGCAAGATACTTGCGTATCAAAACCTGATTAACACGCTGACGCAGGATCTTGCCGACACAGCCAAGAACTTCCCGGAAGACCTGAAGAAGGCCGACGACGCCGTAAAGGCGCTCGAATCGGCCTTCAACGCCTACGCCAAGGCACTCGCCACAGGCATTGCCGGCAAGTACCAACTCAAGGAACAGGTTCTCCAGGGGGCCATCGACAAGGCCGGCGCTGTCATAACCCCATCAGTGACCGCTGCACCAACAGGTACGACAGGCGGCGCACTCGCTGGCATAGGCGAAGCGTTCGCAACGCTCAGCGCTGCTCTCGCACCAGTTGCCATCGTCGTCGGCGCCGTGGTGGGTGCATTTGAAGATCTGGCGAGCAAGAGCCGTTCCTTCGTCCAGGCGCTGTCCCCAGCCACCATTCAACTGTTCGACCAGATGATGCAGAATCTGTCCGCCACCATCGGCGTGGCGTTCTTGCCCGTCTTTCAGGTATTCGGCAGTCTCGCCGCCAACGTGTCCGGGCAACTCCTTCCCGTCATGCAGCAGCTGGCCCCCATCGTCCAGCAACTCGCCCAACTGATGGGCGACACGCTTCTGTCCGTCATCAAGGTACTGGCCAACATCTTCGGTCTGCTGACGCCGGTATTGCAGCTGCTGATGGTCCACCTGACAGTGCTGGCGGACCAGTTCAAGGTCGCCATGCTCCCACTGACCGTCATCATCACGATATTAGCAGGCGCTCTCAATATCCTGTACGGAATACTGCAACCAATCATCGACCTGTTCTTTGCTTTGGAGCCGGTATTCTCGGCGCTCATTGAAGTGTTCAACGCGCTGGTCAAGGTACTGGTCGATTCCGTGGTGGCCGTCTTCAAGACCGTTCTCGCGCCGATAATCAGCGCCGTTGGCAGTGTCCTTAAACTGTTCTCGGATTCTCTCAAGGGCGTGATACTGACGATGGTGGCGTTCGTCGCCAGATTCGCTTCGCTGGTCTTTCCCAACATCGTCCAGAATTTAATCGACGCGCTCTCAAACAAACCCGGAGCACTGGCGGCACCCACTAACTCCCGAATCGCATCCTTCGAGCAGATAGCCAAGGACGTCACCACGGCGTCATTCGTCGCTGGCGCTGGCGGCGTGAAGGAGACCAACGACTTCCTTGCCGACATACTGCAAGCGCTCAGGGATATCCAGAGAGACAATAACAATAGGCCAGGTGCAATTCAAACAGTCGCCAATGCCGCTGGCATACCAACACCAGCGCAGGCCACAAGCATCACGGCAAGAGTTGGAGCGTCAATACTTCGCGCCACTGGTCTTTTTGGCAATTTTGGTCAGCAGTAGAACAATGCCGACGTACACCTACTACGAGATGACCGATAGCATATCTCCAAGCAGCATCGGTTGCAGCATCGAGAGCGGCAAGGTGGTGCGTAACTTGCTCGTCGGCACTGGACCGTACAATGGTCCAGGCTCTTTCGGACCACCTAATCCACTTACTCCTTCCGACGTGCTGCCCGTCATCACCGACATCCTGGGAACGACAAGTTCCAGCCAGCCAAGCTGGTTTAATCCAGCACTACTGCCTACCACCGTAGGCGGACCAATACCACGGTCGCTGCCGCTTCAGGATGCCCAACTGAACTACTATTACGCGGCAACCATCCAGGGATTCAAGGGAATTGGGCAACCGACCAAAAATCACAACGCTGCTGTAACACCAAATAACCCGCTCACAGCTGCCACGCAACCGTTCTTTGCCATGTATCCCAACTGGCAGGTGACGGTCGAGTTCATGCCGCGAACCTTCCCCATCCTTGCCAACGAGTCAATCTGGTACGACGCTCCAGTCGCCGCAGACGGCTCAAGGGGTCTGTACTACGACGTCAACGGCAACGCCTACAGTTCCAACGACTTCGCGGCAGAATGGATTCGCTACACCGACTTCGACATCATCCCCAAGGATGACAACGTGATTGCCCAGCAAGGGCAGATGAAGTTCAGGAACAATAACGGAGATTTGTTCCAGGTTCCCGGCACAAGCGGCGGTAACGGCGCAGGGGCGACGGCAACAGCAGCACTGACGGGAACATCGGTGACGGTCCCAGGCGGCATCACCATTGGTCTGCCCGGCGCAGGCTATACGTCACCGCCAGCTGTACGCATAACGCCAGCTTCAAGTGGTCCAGGCAGCGGAGCCACGGCGCAGGCTACAGTAGGTGCCAACGGGCAGATAACCGCCATCACTGTCATCACCGGCGGCAGCGGTTACACGACGCCGCCAATCGTCACCATCGGGCCAGCGTACACCCCACTGATATTCCAGGATTCGCCGCGGTTGTTCCTGCCCAACCAGATTTTGAAGTTCAACTGGTACGCCGTGCCATACCGCTTCATCACCGACCCCAACAGCTACATCACGCGGATGCTGGGCCGCATCAACCAGATGTCGTGGTACAACTGGCAACCGGGACAGCTGCTGTATCTTGGATTCAACCCTAAGAAGTTCACGCCGCCCGTGGTGCAGACGCGGCTATTCCAGGCACCCCCAGGCGGCAGTAATAACCCCGTGGCATTGCCTGACCTTCTGTGCAACATCGAGTTCACGTTCCTGCTCACTTACCGCGTTGGCACGGGCGACATCGGACCATTCCCCAATCCCAACAACAAGAACTGGATCGCCGTTGGCCATAACCTGCAACCGTGGTATGGGGATAGGGCCTTTCACTACTCCAGCTCGGACGCAAATTTCTACGGTGTCCAGCAAGGCATCAGTGGGCAATATCCCAAGTGGTTGAGTGCGCCTTTCGCTCTCCTATTTCAAGACCCCACCTATACGCGATTTCCGTTCTAAAACAGCGTGAAAAGCATGGCAGATGACCCATTCGACGAACAACCATCTGGTCCGGCGTGGCTCAACGACGTCTTCAATGCGCAACTCACCAACGTCACGATGGGCGACGGCGATTTCGTTGGTATCTGGTTGTACGACTGGCAGGAAGTGGCCGTCAACCCCGGTACGGGCACGTTCATACCAGCATCCCCGCAGCGCTACGGCATCGGTTCGGTGTTCCCCTACGTCCAACCTGGGTTGGAAATCAACAACACCCTGGTCACCGTGCCGTGCTACGTCGAGATGAAGGTGCGGGCGAGTATCGGGTATCAGCTGTGCTACGAGTTCCTGGCTCCGTCCGGATTCACCAGTACCACCACGGGTTGCTGCGCCGGCCGCGTTCCCGTCAACGACACGAACTACACTGCGCTCGCAACCGACATCATCGTCGCTTACATAGCCATTTCAAACGCTCGCACAGTCACGCTCCCAGCGGCGGCATCTTGCAAGAATGGCCAGCAACTGAGAATCATCGACGAATCCGGCCAGTGCTATAGCACCAACTACATTTCTGTGGCGCCAGCCGGTGCGGACACGCTCAACAACACAACGATTCCCTGGGTGATACTAGATGCTCCATTTAGCGATGTTGTCCTAGAAACTGACGGCGTTAGCAAGTGGACCATAAACAGCACCAAAACCATTGTTATACAGAACATCGGCGTTGCGTTCGGTGGGGGAAGAGACGGTCTCGTCCTTGCCAATTACACTACGTCGTCAGGCATTGGTACGCCGCAACCATCTCCACAGTGGCGAATGCACGGCAATGCCTTCGATTCGGGAGTTGCCAGCAGGTCGCGGCAATGCGACTTTATCGGCACAGTGAGCGGCGGGATGGTTGGTAGCAGCCTGCAAGGAATATATCAGATACTGTCTCAGGTTGACGGTGCGCAAAAATCATGTATGGAGATTTATAGCCAAGGGAATGTAACGATTACTGGCTGTTTCAATAGTTACGGTCTGACGCTTGGAGCATTAAGCACTTCATCTTCTTCCTATACGCTCAGCACAGTTTACGATTGCGAACTGTTTGTGGATACGTCTAGCAATGCCGTCACGGTCAATTTGCCCGCCGCCAGTGAGCAATTCGTCGGAGCAGAATCCGCACAAAGCGGCACTACATATCTGATCCAGTTGGTTAAGGGTGGCAACACGCTGACTCTTGCCCCGAACGGCACCGACAAAATCAACGGGGTAAACGCCAGCATCACAACGACGACGGTGTACAACTGCTGGCTGGTTTCCAAGCAAGACTCAGCCAACTGGGTTGTGCAGACGTTGACGACGACAAGCGGCGGTGGCAGTGGCCCCGTCATCTTCGCCGCCATAGGCGTGCCCATAACCGTCGCCAACACCGTCACCGAGATCACCCTGATTACCGGCACCAGCGGAGCGAGCACCACCAGCAACCGCACCGCGTTCAAGATCCACCTGGGGGGTTCGTTCGGCACCGATAACAGCGGAACCACCGGCTTCACGTTCAACCTGTACTTCGCTGGCAGTGTACTGACGACCAGTGGAGACATCACGCCTGCCGGCTCACTCACCGGGGCGAACTGGACAATTGACGCGATGCTGACCGTATCTGTCAGCGGCGGGGTGTATACAATCGGTGGTGGCGGTTGGCTCCAGTACGACAACGCCAGCAAGGACGGAATGGTCGGTACGGCGCTGGAGTTCGAGTCTGCCACGTTCACGCATACCAGCAGCAATGTCCTGAAGGTCACCTTGACGTGGGACGTGGCCAACGCGGCCGACACGCTCACGATAATCAACGGACTCATCGAGCAGTGGGGGTGATGTGAAGCAGGTCTTCTTCGTTCTGTTTGCGGTGACCGTAGCGCTCGGCGCTGCCATCGGTCTGTGCGAGTTGCTGGCCCTGCACTGGACCAGCATCGCAGGCAGGAACGATACACCACAATTTTGGAATGGGCAATGGTGAACAACATGCCACAAACTCGCCAGCGAAAGTGGCAACTGAATAAAACCGTCGTCGGTTGCTGCCCCCAGTGCGGAAAGCCACGGAAAAACATCAAGCGGTCCCTGTGCAAGCCGTGCCAGGTGAAGGCACGGGAGCGGATAATGGCCGTGCGCGGTGGTCCACGGTGGCAGCCTGGAAAGCGCGGACGGCCGCCGATATCGGCGCGTATACCACTTGACGTTAGTTGATGTCAAGATACAATAAGTGCATGAGAAAGCCATCGAAGCAGTGTGCCGACGTCAGCTCACGCAACAACGAAATAGTCCGCGATTATCAGGCTGGGGTCAGCGACGGCGAACTAGGACGCCGCCACGGTATGAGCAGGCAACGGATACACCAAATCGTCCACGATGAAGCCAGACGCACCGGGTTCACGCCTAGAAAACACATCTGCCGAGTGGTTCCACCTGTCATACCGCTGAGCGAGTTGGCCGGACTGGAGAGCGGTGTCGAGAGCATCGCATCCGTGTGCGCTCGCCTGCACGTCAGTGTCATATCCGTCAGGAAGGCATGCGCCAAGCACGGCATCACATACGCCAAGCACAAACCACGCGATCGAGAAGTCGCAAGACGCAACTGCCTTATTTATGAATCATTTATGTCTGGAACGTCCATTGACGAACTGGCCAAGATATACGGCACGACTGCCGGGACGATTTGCACGCGACTGGCACGACACAGGGAACGCACGGGGGCGCCACCAAAACATTGCGGCAAAGGCAGATGGCAGGCGTAAACGGTAGCTGCCATTTCCTTACCGTTTTGTGGTTGACCGCGACGTTGCGGGATGATACAAAATCGACGTGGCAAAAGAAAAGGCCCCGCAGTCGGGCCAAACTGTTATTTGGTAGACCACGGGGCCGAAAGAAAAGATTCAGTCAGGGGTTTTATACCAAGCACTGTCGCCGTATTCAACCCCATCACATCTTTTCTTTCACTTCTTTTCCAGCACGGGCATCCGCGCGGACATTACTCGCATAACGGACACCGTGTAATCCCAAGACCGACCGCCATCGGCGGGGCGTTCCCGCCACGGTATCTTCCCCGGCTCTTTCTCCGTTGAGCAAAAAGTAACCGGGTCACATGGGGGCTGCCGCGCAAGGTCCGGTAGCCGGAAGGCACGCCCATTACCAAGCGTGCCGCGTATGGTGCGAATCCTAAATAGCGTTCCGTCTTCGGACGGTTTCCCATGCAACGGGCTGGTAGTGTGATCCAGCAACGGGAATACGTCGTGGTCCGGGCAGCCAGTCCTATCTGGCACCAACAAATAAAAACTCTTGTTCCGGGATTCGCCGACTCCGTGCAACACCCCTGACAGTCCAGATGGCGTAGCCCAGCGTAAACCCTGCGAAACCGACTACGTTGGTTAGCAGGGAATTCCCAGCGTACCGCCATAGCGTTTTATGGAGACATATGACATGGGAAATATGCGAAAGAAAATTCAGGAGCGCAAGAATGAAGCAAGGGAAACTCGCAAGAAGTACAAGCATTGGTCCGAAGTACTGAAGGAAGGATGTTGGAAACGGTGCCACGGATGCGGCAAACACGTCTTTCTGAAGGGGAATATGGAAGGAAAGACTTGCAGAAAATGCGGGACACCGTTAGCGTGAACAATTGGCGTTGATGGTAAAACAAAAGGAGACGCTGCTAAACCAGCGGACCAATTATGCAAGTGGAACAATCCGTTCGTCAGCAGGCGCAGCAACGTCTTATCGCCTTGAAGCAGAAAAAGTCTGTACTGGTTGAAGAGTTGGCGAAGGCCAGCAGCGAAAAGTTGGACATCAAGACGCGGTTTGGAAATGGTAGGCGGATACCGGACAAGGAATACAAACACTTGGCCGGCTTGCATGTTGCGGTGCTCAAGAAGATTTACGACCTTCAGGCGAAACTTACTAGCCTGGGAAGCGATATTCGTGTTGTGAACGAAGAATTGAGCCGTGGCAACCATGCCGAGTATCTTGCTGAGAAAAGACTTGGCACCGTTGACGAATTCGACCTTGCCAACCAACTTTGCGAGCCACAGATGCTTTTGCGTCTTGCCGTGGTGAGATTGGAGCAGTTGATGAAGCGAACCGGCTTTGGCAGCGGAGATCGGGAATTGCTGGACAGCATCGGCGATTATTTGCGTCGTCACGGCATTTCGATATGACAGCAAGGGATCGTTAGTTGGGCAACGCAATGACCGACAAACAGCAAGAACTGAAGGGGAAGCACGGCACACCAGATGAGTTTGAAGCCGCCGTTTGGAACGCGCACGACCAGCTATTCTTGACGGCCGATGAAGCCGTGGCCGCCATAAACAAGTACCGGCAAGAGTGGGAAGAAAGTGGGATGACGAGATGATGCCGACTAATGACACGACGGTAAGCCTGCCAAACGGTGAAGTCCACATACTTCGGGCGCACCCAGAACGTAAGCTCAACAGGTTCAGGCGGTTTTGCAAATACTTCTGCAAAACGCATGGCCAGTGGTGGCTCATGCACGACAGGGATTACTTCGCCAAGCCTTCACCGGACCAGTGCGTGATTTTGTGCGCTTGCGGCTACAGTCACTGCGAAACGAAAAGACGCATCAAGGGCCATTAAATGCGACAAACCATCACCGTAGGCCCACTGACCGCCACCATCCGCGAGTGCTGGGTTGACGCCGAACACCTGCGTCTTTCGGCAGAGCGTCCCAATTGGACCATGCGCCCAACCATCCACGCCATCGTCGTCGAGACCGTCAAGGTGGAAGACGCCAGCCAGCGCCAGGGTCACTTCACGCGGTTCCTGGACATGGTTTGTGCCGACGAGCGGTTCGACATGGTGGTCGTGGAAGGCGTGGGGAACAAGATGCTGGCGGCGTGGCTGATGCGTCAGGGATGGGAATACGACAGTGGCGTGATGGACTTCTACCGAAGGAGAACGCGATGAACCGACCAACCGACGAACAGTTGGCCATCTGGCGAGACCACGTTCACAACACCACCTTGCCTATACTGGAACCAGAAGAAGTGATACTGTCGCTGTTCGCCGAGATTGACGCACTCCGCATCGCCATTGCCGAACACCACATCCAGAAGGCAGACGATAGGTGCATCGAAGACGATGACCGCCTTTACGTCGCCGCTGGCCTACCACCGTGCGACAGACACGTCGGCAACAAGGAAGAGATGCTTGAGAGCTGCCGCCGATTCATCGAGAACCGATGCGAAGGCGGCGTGTGGCCAAGTTACCGGGAATTGGAAGCACGATGCAGACAGTTGGGAGAAGAAGTGGCTGCACTGCATAAAAACGCCGATGAAGTAGGTAAGGCGTTGCTTAGTGGCGAGCCGGTGATGGTGACGCAGTACCCGGCGCAAATCACCGATTAGTCCATGTACCAGCCGCCATGCCAGTTGGCACGCACAGCAACTGGTTTGTTGACCGACTTCCTTGCGACACGACGGTTTCGTGCGTTCATCTTCTTCAACAACTCTTGGCCACGCCGCTGATTGCACGGAGAGCACGCGATGAATACGTGCTGGTCGTCGCCGCCTTCTGCCAGTGGCGGTTCGTGGTCAACCGTGGCTTCATCGAAGTGGATGGGGTTGCCGCACCAGTGGCACACGCCAACCTTGGACGTGCCAAAGGTGCGATACCACAGACGACGGCGCAGACAGGTTTTTGATTTGGACACGTCAGTCCAACTCCGTCGAGAACAACTTCAACACGTCGTTCCTGAGCCGTCCCGTGGCCGCAAACGCCAACTCCAGGTTCACCGCCTTGTCCAGGAGCGAACCAGTGAGCGGCAGGCCACCAGCAGGACCGTGGTTGGCGGCGTGGGTGAGTTTGTCCAGTTCTGTCTTGCACATGTGCGCCAGGGCGCGGTTTACCCTGTTGTCGCGGTCGGCCAAGGTATCGCTCATGTCTTCGCTCCTGAACGCTTCGCTGTGCCACCGTATACAAGCGGTATGGCTGATTCCCTGACGATAAACAGGTCGCGCGAGTTGGGTATGAATTCCCATGTGGAACCGCGTGCGCCAAGAACCAGCACCTTGTCGCCGATATCGAGACCTTCGACCTTTGGGCCGATGGATTCCACGATGTACTCCTTGCCTTCCTGAGCCATGTCCGGCATGGCGATGCCGGATTCGGTCCTTCCCTTGTCCACGATGCGGACCAGTACCATGTCGTTGCGTGCGGTAATGCTCACAAAGTTACTCCTTGGGTGTTCTCAGGTAGTACAGGAATTGCCGTCGTTATCGCCACCTTGTTCCGTAACTCCAGCGTACCATCGCTGACGACGTGGACCGTGGCCAGCGCTCCCGGTGGGATGGCGCTCATCAGCTTGCCTGTGACTGGTTCGACTTCCAGGTGCTGGAAACGGTTGAAGGTGACGCGCATGCCGCTGTCGAGAATGCCACCGTCGCCTTGCTCGAACAGCAGGAAGCCGAGCAGGTCTTCTTTGTCGGTTTCGCTTAGTATCACATCGCACCGCCTTCAATTGGGGCCAGCGTGTATCCTGGCGGCGTCAGCTGCTCGCCGTGGCCTTCTTGGTACATATCGAAGTGCAAGTCCATGCCACACTCGCCGCCCGTGCAAAAGATGCGGTAGGTGTCCACAGGGTTTGGCATGTACGGGCTGTTCATGCTGCCCATGCGGTGACAATTGAATTTGTGCCCCTGTGGACACCGCAGGCGTCCAAGGTACTGCCGCTCGCCGATGGGCATGTGGCACGGGATGGGCCTGTCCATCGCCGTGCCGTCCATGCGTATTTCGTCGCTCATCGTTTGCTCCTAACCGATGGTATTGATTATTCCCCACCGCACACGCACGTTTTCCTTGCCGTAGGCTTGCTCCAGCATGTCCATGCAAGCACAGAACTGTTTGGTGAAGGCGTGGCACTCGTCGATGAACGTGCCTGGGTCCAAGACGTGGGCAAACTCGCGTTCTTCTGGATGCAGGCGCATCTGCCGCTCCATGCCCTTGACGTACACGTTGGGCACGTAGTGGTGCATGCCAGTGGATACGGCGACGGAAGCAAGTTTTTCCCGCAACTTCACGGTCATGTCGTACCTGTCCACGGAATCGCCTTCTTCCTGTATTTTGCGGTGACCAACAGGATGGCCGCACTCGGCGCAGAACTTGTTGTTGTCATACGTGTGCCGCTCAAATCTCGGACAGACATCGTTGACACAAATCTTGTCAAGCGTCCGCTCCACGGTGGTCCGCGTCACCTTACACTCCACGAATGGGCCGATGTACAAACTTGCGTGAGACGACATTACCGTTTTCTCCCGTTGTCCGTGAACTCGCCAACGCCTACGCCAAGGGCTGCTGCCAGCGCCAGCACCTTCGTCCACGTCGGGTTGGACCGCGTTCGCTCCAGGCGCTGTATCTCCTGACGGTGGACGCCTACGATGTCGGCAAGGCCACGCACGGAGTAGCCGCGGTCCTTGCGTAGCTGTGCCAGACGCTTGCCGAATCCCATCGCCATGAAGTTGCTCCAGAAATGCCACCGAATTGGCCAGCTCGGTGGCCACACTGTCTAGCACACGGTTGCCGACGTGATTCTACGCGGCACCACCGCCAAGGGCAATACCGTTGTTGCAGGGCAACGAAGATGTTGCCTTTCTGGGATTCCTAGCGTATCATTATGGCATGAAACGCCAGTACAGCACATCAGAGCGATGTAGTGCTTGGCAAAGCGGCTCAATGCAAAGCAACGCCAGAAAAGTAACGCAATGGAAACCACCTACACACTGCGGCAAATCATGGATGGCGTCAAAAAAATGAAGGAGATGCTGCACGATGACGATACGCTCGTCAGCGAAAGAATGCCGAGCGTGTCATCATTCGTCGAAGCCGCTCGCGGCATGACGCTGGCACAGGCACAGCGCCAATTGCAGTACGACATGGTGACCGACTCCATCAAGACCTACAATGGCAACCTGACGTTGGCGGCACAGTCGTTGGGTCTGCACCGGGCGAACATCTACAGGAAAATGGCGGATTTGGTCATCACGGTGGCAGACGTACTCAGCAAAGGAGAACAGCAGTGAAAAGCGTCACGAAGTTTGTCCGTGGTGGATATGGGAGCAACCACAAGAAGGATGACAAAGGTACGGTTTGCGTTAAGATTTACCTTGTAAAAGGTTCAACTCCCGTCAAGGGAAACAAGTCCAGGTCAGTCACTATCAAGGACGTCACCGTCAGCGAAGTAATGGCGGCAATCGAACAGGCCCTGTTTGGGGATTGACGCATGCCCATGAATGAGTTGGCCGTCAAGGCACGCATCAAGAAGGGCATCGCCTGGCTCGACAAGCACCACCCCAAGTGGCTCTTCAAGTACAACCTTGACCTTGCCCGTCTCAGCATGGCCAGCAACGACGACTGCATCCTGGGTCAAATCACCGGCGATTTTGAAGCGACCATCAGGCAGGTGTGGGAAGACGACAAGGGCCAAGAGAAGGCACGCATCCGCAAGTTCATCTACTCCGAAAACCTGACGTTCCGCGACGAGACGTGGTCGGAAGAATGTGGATTCTGGGCAAGACAGGAAGACTACCCGCTCATGGAAGAGTTGTGGCGCAAGGCCGTACTCAGGCTTCGCAAGGAGCGGTTCAACGAGCGCGGTCATCTGAAGGCGAAGCCAAAGGAGTGACTTCGCCGTTGCCATTTGGCCGCAGTGCCGCTACCGCATCCTTGTCCCACTTCTCTTCTGATTTGAGCGACACCGCTTCCGCAGCAGCCACCTTCCGCTGGTAGAACTCCGGTATCTGGTCCAGACCGATTGGCGTCGGTATCTCCAAGGGAAGCTCCTTGTAGTGGACCGCAGGGTAGTCCCACGCACAGAATATCGGCGTTCCCTTGTGGAACAGGTGCCGCATCAGGTAGCAGTCTTCCGTCTCCGTGCATTCCGTGCCTATCTCGTTGCTTGCGTACATGAAGTAAGGCCGCTTCAGGTCGTCGAACACCCGCATGTCGAACATGACGCAGTGCGTCCCAACGCACGCCACGCGCTCGAATCCTGTTCCCTGCTTCAGCGCCGCCAACTCCCTGCTGTACCGCTTGATGCCGAAGTCGTTCAGGCCGTGCCTGAAGTGGACCTGGGCGCTGTCGAAGTGGAACACCTGGATTGACCCATCCCCACTGATGTACGGGGCACCAACGACGCTGGGAACAGGTTGCTGGCGAAGGAAGTTGAACATGGCCTTGAAGGTGCCAGGACGCGGCGCCCCGTCCACGTCCACCATCATCAGGTAATCGACCCTGGCACCTGCGGGACCGGCGTACTTCTGGCACTTGTCCACGAGTGTGTTGCGTGCCAGCGACGTGGGGAACTTCTGGATGGGGATGTGGACGATGTCGCTGATAAACGGCGTCACTTCCGGGTCGTTGTAGAACTGTCCCGTCACTTCCATGATGAGATTGCCTATCTCAACCCGCTCGTATCCGTTTCCCGTGGGACGCCCCAAAGCGACAAGATGCTTGGCCATTTCGGTTTCTCGTTGCGGAACCGCCAGCGTATCCTTATGATACGTTTGTTGAATGAAGATGATACACTCATCGTGGCCTTCCGTCAAGACAGGGGCAGAAGCGTGTGGCTTCTAGTTGTGCTCATGGCGCTAACGCCGCCGACACTGACGACCGCCGGAGCTGTGTACTCTAACCAGTACAAGGCCGATACCCTGCTGCTTGCTGAAGGTGCCAACGTCGCTTCCTTAACCGATGCGATAGGTGGCAAAACGCTCACGGCACTCGGCACGCCGCCGGTCTTTCATCCGCAAGACTGGCCAATCGGTAAACAGCAGATCAGCTGGTCCGGCGCCGCCAACCAGGGCCTGCAAGCGGCGTCTGCTGGCGACTGGACCGGTTTCTCCAACGGCAACCCGTGGTCGATCCTTTACTTCCCGCGATCCGCCGTGTTTCCGCCAACGGGCACCTATGTCATCTTCGACACTAGCGCCAATGGGACAGGGACTGGTTTCTGTATCAAGTACATCGCCAGCACGAGTTCGTTGGTCGTGCTGATCTCAAATGCCGGCACCCTCACCGTCAACTGGTCGTGGTCCAGCGTGTTACAGACGCCGGCTGTCCACGGCGTGCTCATCACTTTTGACGGCACCACGGTGGCTGCTTGGGATTGGGACGTCAGCCTCGGCTTGGGGACTAACTCAGGTGTGGGCGGTGGTTTTTCGTTGGGCGCCCCGACCAATCCGTTGACAGTAGGCTACTACAGCGGCGCCGTCTTAGTCGGCGACTTACCGGAATTTCTCTTCGTCCAGGGCGCAGCTGTTAACGCCGTGGACCGGCACGCGTTGTTCGCTTACGGAGAAGCTCGCGGGCATCCAGCCGGCTGGAACGGCAGTACGCCATCGACGTGGAACGAGTTGTTCCTGGACTTCGGCACTTCCGTAGCAGCTGGCGGCACCAACGGCATGACCTGCGTGTACGCCACGAGCGGGTTGACGCAGACCATCACCACTTTCACGAAGTACAGCGGCAACCCGATCACGACAGGCAATACCTGGGACATTTACGCTGCTTACTGGAACGTGTATTACAACGCGATTCTGGGCAGGTATGAAGCGCTCTACTCCTGCTTTGATAGCAACCTAGCAAACATGGGGTCTGCTTACGCATATTCGTCCGATGGCATCAGCTGGACTAAGCCCACGCTTAATCTGGCGAAGTACCCACCGTCATCGGGAACCACCACGAACAACCTGATTGACTGCAACACCAACGGAGAAGCCTACTACGTCGTCGGGGTGGTCTATAATCCAACCTGGACGCCACCATCGGCAACTTTGGTATCTGGCACGTTCAGCAATGGCACCGACTTGACCGCCAATTACTTCCCTGAAACCGGGTTGTGCTGGATACTCGGCACTGGAGCCGGTTCGTTTGTCGTCAGCGGTGGTACGGTGACTGGTCCCGGCAGCAACGCGACCCTAACTGCCTGGATTGAAGTTGGTGTTGCTAACTACAATTTTAGTATCCAGATAATCGTACAGAGCGACGGAGCCGCTTATGGATTCATGCTCCGTTGGACCGATTACCAGAACTACCTGCTCCTCGTTCCTGCACAGGTGTCGGGCACGTTTATCCTCTACGAAGTTATCAATGGCAGTTTCACGTCTTTGACCTTCGTCGCTGCCGGCAGTCTTGTTGTAGGTCAGTATTGCACAATCGCAGGTTCTTTGAATGGCAACGTCATAACTGCGACCTTGACTCAGGGTGTCAACAGTTACCCGCTGACGTGGACGACTTCTCAATTTGCTGGCTCGACGAAGGTGGGCCTGTACAGCTACAACGCATCGACATATCGTGTCCTCAGCGTTACCACCATCAGCGGGACGCATCAGCCGAAGTACCTGTTCAGTTGTGGGCCAAACAGCGGGCTCGGTGTGGACGTGCAGTACATCGTGCAGCACGACGACGGCACGTTCGATTTAGGCAATAACCCCACGATATTCGGGATCACGACTTCAACGTACATCGCCGACGCACTCACATTCAGGGCCAGCGGCAAGCCGTTTATCTATGCCCAGTACCTTAATAACAGTCAGCAGGAGCAGCGTTCGCTGGGCATCTACACCTGCGCTACGTCCAACCCGTCCCACGCTTCCAACTGGTCGGGGCCGTTCTTGCTGATCGCCGGTTCGGGGAACTACCAATACTACTCGGCGTGTGCTCCGTACAAGCGTGGGCGTCTTTGGGTGGTGCCAATCACGATATTCTCGCGGGCGGTAGACGCGAACGGGACAACGGATATGTCCCTGTATGTCTCACCGGACGAAGGTTACAGCAATGTTCTTGTTGAAGACCACTGGATTCCCAACGGTGTGACCGGGCCGGACACCAAGGTGATGTACGGCACCAGTGGTTACTTCAACATCGGCGGTCAGATTTACATTTGGTACAGCGGCGGCACCGTGTCTCACGATGCTGGCACAGGCTACGATAACCAGCTGTGCCTTGGATTCATCCCCTTTGACAGGTGGCAAGCACTTGCTCCATCAGGAGCGAATGGCTCTGTGACGTGCAGGGCGATGTATCAATCAGTGGCCAACGTCAACGCCATAGTGGTCAACGCTGACGGCACGGCGGGCAACATCACGGTGGCATTGCTCGACCCGCAGGGAAATGTCATCACTGGCTTTGGTGACGCGCAGAGTACGGTGGTCAGCGCAGGCACGACGGGTACGACGATAACGTGGAATGGGAGCACGTTGCCAGCTGGACTATACCGTCCCCGATTCAAGACGAACGGCGGCAACCTGTACTCCTACAGTGTGCAGCAATATGCCCCTCCTGCAAGCGCTGGTATCGGTATGGGTGCTTCTATGTCGTACTGGTGGTAACTGATGGCACGGTATAGCCTAGACTTTGTCGCAGCCAGCAACCAGTACACATCGCTGGCCAATGGCGGTATATTCAGCAGTACCACACTGACTCTCGGCTTTTGGTTCAAGCTAAGCGCTCTGGGAGTCTTGCAATTCATTTATTGTCAGGACGGATACCTTAGCGTGCGAGTCACAAGCGGCAACGTGCTCGAAATGGGGTGGGACGGCTCCAACGTCGATAATGGCACCACGGTACTGACGACCGGGGTTTGGTACAACGTGGTCGCTGTGGCCAACGCTGGCACTCAGGTGGTGTACCTGAACGGTGTTTCTGAAATCACCAGTTCAAGGGCTGTGGATACAACGCATCATAGTGTCGGCAATTTTGGCCAGTCAACCAGCTCTTCCTTCTTCTTTAGTGGAAAGTTGTGGGACATCTTCGCCACGTCAACCGCCCTGAGCAGCACGCAGGCGGCGAACATCTACAACGGGACATTGAACCCAAACACTTTGGGCAGTCTGCTGGGCCTGTGGGAACTTACCGAAGGTCCGGGGAATACGACGACGGTGGACGGCAGCGGCAACAGCGACACGATGACGCTGCACGGCGGCATTGTTTGGGACGGTGACGCTCCATTTAACCCGATAGGTGCTCCGTTCGATGCAGCTTCCAATTCTGGTTATCAGTCTGCGTCGTCTTCCTATACGTGGATGCACACCTGCACCGGGGCCAACGGTTTTCTAGCCGTGGACGTGGAGATATTTTCTGTGCCCGGCACCACGGTTACAGGCGTCACTTACAACAGTGTATCGCTCAGCTTGATAGGTGCCCAGAACGTAGTCAGTGGAACGGGACGGGTGGAGTGCTGGGGTCTGGTTGCTCCAGCGACTGGTACGCATACCATCGCCGTTACCCTCTCCGCTTCGGTGGCAAGCGCCGGCACGGCTGCCAGTTACTACAACGTCACTCCATCCACGCCAACAGAAGCCTTTGCCGGCAATAGCGGAATAAATTCAGGTGTTGCCACTCCCGCGACGGTGAACATCACCACTGTCGCCGATAAGGACACTGTTCATTCAGCTGTTGCTGCCGGTCAATCGTCGGCGGTTACCGCACATACTGGTCAGATCAGCCGCAACATCGTGTTCGGTACTCTAGGAAATGGGGCAAATTCGGACGAGGGACTTGTGCCGGCATCTACTGTCGTTACGATGCAGTGGGACAACATAGCAATAACGGCAGCTTGGGCAATTGCGGGGTATGGGTTGGTTCCGTATTCAGTACCAGCTAATCCACAACCCGGTTACGAAGATGCTACCAACATGATGCTGGAACACTATTGGTAAGTCCTTTCCAATAGAATCCATTGGAACCGACTTGAGGTAATTATGTCAACAAAACGTGAAGGCTATTTACTAATTGACCACACGTTTAGTCCAGGTCTCACGCCTGAGATGCTGCACGCTGCGGGCATAGCTGGCCCTGCCGTTGGCGCTGACAAAAGGGGTGAGTTCGCCACGGTGACGTGCGCACATTGTTCGTCCTGTGTCATCCTTAACCCATTGCGCACGCGGGCGCGGGAATATTGTCCCAGATGTGATGCGTATGTCTGCGATGTGTGCGCGGTTGCAATGGCGCAAACCGGCGTTTGTTGCAGCATCGATAAACTGCTGGACTTTGTGCAGGAGCACAATTCTCGGCTTGAAGATAAGGGCATTCCAGTGACTTGTTTGCCTAACCTGTCGCCCTTGTTGACAAAAGTATCCTTAACCGTACCAAAATCGCCCCTTATCCTTGGAGAGTGAACAATGGCAAAGTGGACCTACGCATCATCAACCTGGACGCCGACCGCCGTTGCGGACAATGCCAATTTTACCGCGGCTGGCTACATGGCACTCCAGGGTGGCTCAACAACGCAGCGCATCGACGTCCAGGAAGTATACATGGGTGGCCAAGCTGGTGCATCAGCGCCCACCTTCATGGTACTCGCCCGTGATAGCACCGTCGGCGCCACGCTTTCAATCGCCAACTCTGGATCTGGCACAGGACCACTCGATCCGGCAACGGCGGCGCTGGGCGCTCCACCTGTCGCCTTTGACACGGCGACAACGGAACCCAAGCGGGCAGTACCATCGACCACCGGAGCGCGCCTGCAATTGTCCTTCAACGCTTTCGGCGGCATCGTGCGCTGGGTGGCGCCACCCGGCGGCGAGTTCCGCATGCTCGGAAACGCCGCGTCGTTCGGTGAAGTGTCGCTGTCAGCTTTTACAGGGGGCACGCCCGGTTTGCTCGGCAGTCACCTTGTATATGAGCCGCTGGCTTTGCTGTTAAGCGTTGGTGTTGCCGCACTTGCGTCATTTTCGGCTTTCGTATAGCCAACGATGCGACTTTGTTGCATGATAGTCTTCAAGGGGGATTATCATGCAACAGAAGTGTGGCATCTACGCCATTGAACAGACAGGAACCAGCAATAGGTACATCGGTAGCAGCAAGCGCATCAAAAGCCGATGGCACCAGCATCGAAAGTTGTTGCGAAATGGCAAGCATCACTCGCCGCGCTTGCAAAATTCTTGGAGCAAACACGGTGAGGATGCTTTTGCATTCGTGGTCGTTGAGGAATGTGACAAGGCCGACTTGCTTGCCAGAGAGCAACATTACCTGGACACCGCCAAGCCAGTGTTCAATGTGTGTCCAAAGGCACGGTCAAGAGAAGGATCCAAATACACGCCGGAGCAACTTGAGAGAGCGAAAGCGATTCACGGCGCCCGCGCCGCCCTGATTACCCACTGTCCAAAGGGGCACGAATACACGGAGGCGAACACTTATAGCAACGCCAAAAGTAAACGCATATGTCGGACATGCAACACGATTCGCGTTAAATCTGTCTATGCCAGCGAAACACCGGAGCAACAGGAAACTCGCCGAGCAAGGGCTAATAATTACTATGAGCGCACGAAACACATGACAGCCGAAGCCATGCGTGCTTATGCAGAAGCGCACCGGGAAGAAAAACGAGAGTACGACCGTTCCCGTCGTGAAATAACCAAGGAACAGGCACGCCAACGTCGTGCGGCCAGGACGCCAGAACAACGGGAAGAGTCCATCGCACGAAAGAGGGAAGAGTATGCTGCAAACCTTGGCAGGCCACTGATTCCACAGTGCGACAGGATGACTGATGATGTGCGAGCAAGAATCAGTGCAACATTGAAGGCGAAAAGAACAACACATTGTCCAAACGGTCATCCCCGCGATGATGTTCATTTACGCGTCACGAATTCGGGCAAGATTGAATGCCGAACGTGCCGCAACGAGCGAAAAAAAGCAAAGCGAGTAGCCAGCGAGGTATAGGTGGCAACCCCGTGGCGGCGAAGGTTTTACCAGTGGTTCGAGCAATCCAATCTGCTTGTCACGACACTGGCATCTACTGCGATGCCCTTCGTGCAGGCAGATTGGCCGAATCCCCGCGTACCTTCGCAACCGCAAGAGAACCGTGGATTCATTCGCGGCGCCAACGTCCAGTTGATAGGACAGGACCAATTCTTCGGTGCTGCTGGGCAGGCACCAGTCTACGATTGGCCGAATCCACCAGTTCGTCCACGAAGCCTGACCGTATTCAACTACAGCAACATGGTGCTGGGTGCTGCGGTTCCAGCGCCATTCTCGCAATCAGATTGGCCGAATCCGCCACGGCGAAACACAGTTCAGCCAGACTTGCCGCCCAATCTGCTGACGACGACATTCTTTGTTCCACCAGCCGCCCCGTTTTACCAAACAGACTGGCCGCTGCCGCAGCGACAGCGCTATCCCATACTTTCAGATCCGCCCAACCTGCTGACGACGGTAGACTTCGTTGCGCCACCGTCGCCTTTCTACCAACTGGATTGGCCAAATCCCCAACGTCCACGCTATCCGATTCAGCCAGAATCGCCGCCAAATCTACTCACGACGCTCTTTGTATTCGCGCCGTTCCATCAGGTGGATTGGCCGAACCCGATGCGTCCGCGATACCCGATAATCACCGACCCGCCCAATCTGTTGACGACCACGTTCTACGTCGCGCCGGCGCCGCCGTTCCATCTGACCGAATGGCCGCTGCCATTGCGGCCCCGTTATCCGATACAGCCAGAGCCGCCGCCCAACTTACTGACGACGACGACCTACGTTGCTCCACCAGAGCCGTTCTACCAGCTGGACTGGCCGCTGCCGATGCTGCCGAGACAACCGCAGGAGAATCAATTCTTCGTGCATGGCCTGAACCTGGAATTGCCGGTTCCCATATCAAGTGCCAAGGTGATATTCAAACTGCGAGTCAGTCAAGGCAACTTGTTCAACCTTGAAGTGGATCCACCACAATGAGCATCTACAACCCACTGGTATTCTTCCAAGGGGAAGACATCCAATGCAACTGTACCGTGGTGCCGTCCCCCATCGACATCACAGGATGGACCATCGCCGCCACGGTGACGGACAGGCCGGGTGGTTCGGTGCTGGCATCGACGGCATCGAGTCCTGCTACAATTGCAGTGACCATCACCAACGCGCCGATGGGGCAGTTTCAGGTCAGCATCCCACGGTTGACAACGCTGACGTTCCCCGTGGGTGACCAGTATTGGGAAGTGCGGCGCGTGGACAACGGCGGCAACGCGGTACTGACGAATGGCAACGTGGCGGTGCAGCGCTCGGCATCGACGGGGGATTGACGATGACAACTTCATCCGAGTTGCTCCAGCAAGCCAAGGTCCGCTTTCAAAGCGGCGAACGCAACCACCGCGATACGCTGCTGGCCGTGGGGCACACGCTTCACGATTTCGTGCTGGCCTTCCTCAAGGAAGGCGACGGCATGCCTCCGTGGACGCGGCTCAAAAAGTCGCTAACTCGGAAGCGAGCGATCCAGGTAGCCGCTGAATCATTGGACGTATCGTGCAAAACTATCAGGGAATTGATAATTACGTCGCAGGCCGCCGAGTTGCTTGGCTGTGACCTGTCCTCAAGCACGATCTCGCATGCTGCCATCCGCTATTTCCAGGTGTTCATCGAGCGCTGCCGGGGAACACGCAACAACGAAGTCGAGAACGTATCCTCCCATGAAACCTGGCGGATAAAGGAAGGCGACGAGAAACGGGCCAAGACGCTTTTTCGGCGTGCGGTCAGCGAAAATTGGGGCGTAATCAAGACGATGGGCGAAGTGCTCAACACGCACAAAAGCCCGTATTCGCGGCAATCGTCTTTTCAAAAACGCCGCGCCGAACAGGAGGATCGGTCTTTCCAGGAGTCGCTGACCAAGGCCGTTGCCAAGGCTTCTCCCGGTGACGTGGCCGAAATGTGCATCGCACTGGTCGAGCAAGCCGAGGAACCGCATGAAGTGGCCGTGCGGCTTGTGGGCATGCTGGAGAGATTCTTACCCAAGAAGAAAAGGACGGTTGCGTGATTCACTTTCCACGAACCAGCACGGGCATACCGGATTTGCTGGCCATCGGGCGCCCGGTTTGCAACGTCATCTACTGGCCTGTGTGGGCCATGTGGAACCTGTCGCTTTTTGTGTACGCGCTGGTGCTCGACCACAGAAGCAACGATTTTTAATCACCCAAGGACAACGCCAATGGCCGACGCGACCGACTTCCTCCAGACGATCTCGATGAAGCTGGAGTCAAACTACGAGATTGCCGGCGGCCGCGTGGGCGCGCTGCCGCCCGGCATCTGGGCGGCGCTCCTGCAAGCTGCCCTGGCGGCCCTGCAAGCGTTCCTGGGCGGCGGTGCCGGTGGGTTGTGCCCGGTGGCGCCGACGCCAGCGGGGGTTATTGCCGGCGCCAAGGCCAACACACTGGGCGCCTACCTGTTCGTGCGGCGGCAGATTGCCACGCCGCTCAGGGAAGACTACGGACTGGGGGCGTTCCTGAAGTTTAACGGTGACGCGATGTGCCGATCCGTGCTGGCGACGGCGGGGAGCGCCACGGAGGAGGAAGTGGTGCAGGTGGCGGGTTTGGCTAACTGAAAGGGTGCGGCAATGGTACTCAGTATAGACGAAGTGGTGCGGATCTTCATCTGGCTCCTGGCCGTTGGCGGCATTTTTGGCCTGATGTTTTTCTTGACTTTTTACATCAGCAGGCAGTTCCCCGACGTCGAGCCGTGGATGCGCATTGTGCGCGTGGCGCTCGTCATCCTGGCGGTCTTTGTGGCCATCGGTTTTCTTTTGGCCCTGATAGGCCACCCCATCATCAGGATAGCGTGAACCACAAGCGAGAGCGGCACCAGGGAGGGCAAACGGTGCCGCCTGGTTGAAACCCACTCGCCGGTCAGTGGGTGGGAAGGCCGGCACTTTTAGAGTGGACAATGCTGTGCTTGCGCTGCAATGAGCAAGAGGCGAAGCCCAAGAGCCAGCTGTGCCAGGATTGCGCCGGCAAGCACGGGAAGCGCATCTTTGGCAAGGCGGAGCCGCAGGGTTGGCACCCACCGCAGGAGGCGCCGAACGCTGCCGAATTCACGGGAGCGGGTTCCCACGAAGTGACGTACACTCCGGAACAGGACGCGTGGATTCGGGCGGCGATTGAGTACCGGAGCAGACGTGGCGTCAAGTTCATGCACGCCGTACATTGGTTGGAGTTGGCTAGGGAATTCTTCGGGGTGAAGTGATGTCCGACGTCGTGTGGCAAGCCCTGATCGGTGCCGTGGTGGCGTGCTACCTGGGATACCTTCAGACCAAGACACGCAACGCGGTCAAGGACGGTGCCGACGACGCCAAGGTAGCCGCAGGCCAGGCGGCATCCAAAGTGGGCGATGTGAAGAAAACGCTTGAAAACCGCTCTGATATTCAGGATGCCAAGCTGGACGCACAGTCGGCAGTGCTCGACAAGGTTCACATGCTGGTCAACAGCGGTATGGGAGTACAGTTGAAAAGCAACATGGAGTTGACCCGTTGGAAGGCAACACAGACTGGATTGCCCGACGACCTGGCGGCGGCAGTAGCGGCAGAGTCGTTGTACCGCGATCATATTGCCAAGCAACTCGTGGTAGACCAAAACGAAGCAGCAATGAAGACAGTCCAATCGTTGGCTCCTAAGGTGTAAATCGTGTACAGCAGCACCGGCCTTTACGTTTTCGTCAGCATCATCATCGCCACCGTCCTGACGCTTCTCCTGGACTGGTTCTTGTCCGCCAACAACTTCCGCACCATCACGTCATGGGTGCGGCAGTACCCGCTGCTGGGGGTGCCGTTCATCGCGCTGCTAGGGTGGGCGATTGTGGGATTGACGCTGCACTTCTGGGGGCATGGTGGGCCGGAAGGGCGGCACATGATGCTGAAGTAAATAAGAAATGGCGGGAGCTTTTGATGGCTCCCGCCATTTGATGTTTCAACCACTTCGTTTAGATGCTCAGCACGTAGCTGTCCAACCCGCTCTTGCTCTTGACTCGCACGGTCAGCTTGCCATGCCCGTCCAGAGCGATACCGTTGGCGTTCCCTTCCGCCATGCCAGCAATCTCCGACTGCCGCGAGTGAGCTTCAATCACACTGCGGATCCTGTGGTATTCGGCGCGGAGCGTTTCGGGGAAGATGGCCGCGCCGCTCATCCGCGACTCACGCGCTGCCGCGATCACGAAGAATACGCCGCCGCCATGATGCGAAAACTTGTCAGACTGCCAGTGACACGGCTTCAGGCAAATGGCGTCCACCTTGCACCACCCCGGCGTCAATCCCCACTGGCTGGCAGGCGAGCCGCCGTGCCAGAAATACTGCGCCACCGGGTTGCGCGGTAGGTTGGGTAGTCCGTCCCACTGGATGATGGCCGGCGCGTCGGCGTTGACGGCGGTGGTCAGGCCGTAGAAGGGCAGGTTGCCCCATCCAAGCTGTACCTCGATTTCCAGTGCATCCGGCAGCACCGTATCACGGAAATGATTCCATCCCATTGTCTTGGCGGGCAACTCGACTTCCTTGATAGCAGTGCCGCCTTTTCCCTTCAGATGGTCGAACGCTCCGCCTTTGGCCTTCGCCGGTGCAACCTCTTCCGTCCGTGGACGCCACAGGGCCGTCACCTCGTCCAGCCGCGCGAACCGACGCGCCAACGCACCCTCGCTCTGGAGTTTGGCCATGATCTTGTTGGCCGCGTCGATGGCGCCATCTTTCGGTGGCGCTACCGGCCGCTGATACTTGAGCGGGTGCATCTTTGCGTCCCACCGCGACTTGATCGTCTCGAACGGCAAACCCTGCACAACGTCATCCAGGAGCGTCGAAATCATCGTGCTGCGGACGTGACACCAACCCGGCGGCGCCTTGGCGACGGCCAGCCACACCAGGTTGTCGCGCATCGGGCCGCGCAAGCTGGCAATGGACTGGTGCAGGGCCAGCAGCCACTTGGCGACGCCCAGTGTCTTTTCACTGCGGTCAACGGCGTCGGCTTCCAGGACGCGCACAGCCTGCACGACGGCTTCGACGGGGAATTCGTCCAGGCCACGCTTGAGCGTGATGTAGTCCTGCGTTTTCTCAGCGGATTCCTGATCGGCGGTCTTCAGCGCGGACTTGAACACCGTGGGCGGCGTGCCGTGCAGGTGGGTCCAGGTCTGGCCGACGTACTTGGAGCCGACGCCGGCCACGTTGCTTGGCGTGCCCCAAACCTTATCGCCGTTGATGAAGACGCCGGTGACTTTGGCTTTCGCCAAGATGTTGCCGCACCGAACCGCGCTGTCGAGAAAGAAACGTGGAACATCGACGCCCCATATCAGCGACGTTGACGTTCTGCCATCGGCGTTGATTGCCGCCAACACGCCGTATTTCTCGATGAATCTCTTGCACCAACGGCAGTTGTAATACTGCCGGTGCTCTGCCGGAATCCCGGCAAGGTAGGCTTCCCACAAGCCTTCCGCGTTCGTGGTGAACAGCGGCTCCTGCGCTGACGCAATGCGGTCAGCAATCAGGCGCTCGAATTCCTTGTAGTAGTGGTCGTGATCGGTGTGGACGGTGGACGTGGTCAAGGACATGGCGCTTCCCCTATTGCTTGAGAAACGGGTTTGGAAAAGTCGCGACGGAAGGAATTGCACCCCCGACCTCACCGGCAATATCGGTGCGCTCTGCTGACTGAGCTACGCCACGAAACGGGAAGGCCCGCACAGTAATGATAGGCAGGACACGCTGGACGGACAAGGGTTCGCGGTAAATAAACCGATTGACAAACGCAGTACAAACGCTATACTGCCACGCATGAAACGCAAGCAGCCGCTCGACTGCACCATTATGGTCCGTGTGTCCAAGCGGATGCGGGACACCTTGAAAAACGCGGCAGAGAAGGCAGGGTTGAGCACGGCGGCGCTGATACGGCATGCTGCCCTGGAAAAGGCCAAGGAGATTTTGCACTACAAGGTAGTCTTCATGGTCGCAACGCTGTTCGCCGCTGCCGCCGCACCAGCCTTCTACCGCCAAGCCGCGCCCGCTTACCAGCACGCCAGCGAGAACGATGCACTGGCGTTGGCACTCACCGACGTGATGACGATTCACGCCGACTTGCGTTGCCACATTCGCTACATCTGGATCGCCAGCGGCGAGTTTGAAGACCTGCAAGCCGTCTCCTACGCCGTGAACCTTGTGAGCCGGGGAAGCATTGGCAAACGCCCGGTGCCCGTCACCAACGGCAAGGTGCTGCTGGCGCGCATCGACCTGCGCGACTACGCGCCACGGGATGAAGACTATCGAGAATGGGCAGCAGCATTTGAAGAAATGAGATTCGACCCACGGTTCTCGTTGCTTTTGACCAAAGATACACTCCAGTTCGCCGGCGCTCTGGTTGCTGGCAAGATCCCAACGCGAAAGAAGACCGTCACGAAGGTTCTCAAGCAGAACAAACTGGTCACCGTGCCGCCGTTCGTCCACACGGACGGCAAGACGTATACACAGCGTTGGGAAGATGAAACCGTTACCGAAGTCGTCACCGTCACGGGGCTGGACAACGGGGACGTGCTGAGACTCGTGGGCGAGCACATTGACCCACGGTTGATGGCGGCGCTGGTGCATGAGACGCAATCGGAAGCGCCGGTGGTGAACCACGAATACTTCGTGTTCCGCGCTTTGTCGAGCATCCAGGATGACGGGGTATTCAAGACCATCTGGAGCGGCCTTTACTATGAGCTGGTCGGCATCAAGGAATCGAAACAAAAAGGCATCACGGATGAAGACCTGTTCCTGTTCCGCCTTGGCGTAGGCAGTGCCACTTCGGCTGGCAATGCCGCTCAAAGGGCTTTTGAAGAAAACCGCCCTGAAAACAGGGTGGCCGTGTTCCGTTCCGGGGTGACAGGCAGGCCAAGGCGTGCCGATGCTATTCCCACAAGGGCGTCTCGCCCGTCTGACGGTCAAGCCGTCGTGATCGTGACGAGGGACGTGAAGCAGAAGCAGATTGACATCGCCCGTGACGCCATGCTCAATCTGCTTTCGTTCGTCGATGACGCCCGTGAAGTCATCGCCACGAATCAGTTCGGACTGCATACCTTCGCACTGTTCGATGGAAATGGAAAGTTGCAACGTGAAGTGCCACCGGACGTCGCAAACGACTCGACCGTGCCTTCGCCACACCCCCAGCGACTCCAGCCAGCGATTGGTTGTATCCGATGCCACCGCTCCGACGATGGGTGGCGCACGCTCACCAACGACGTCATGTCCCTGGTGAAAGGCTACAAGGGACGCGGCGTTGACATCCTTGGCGACATCAGCGGCAAGGGAACGCAGGCCGACGTGGTGAACCGGCTCGCTGGCCTGTACGCTGGCGACTTGGAACTTGCAGCGCTGCCAGCGGCGCGGGACAATTACGCGAGAGCCATTTTGAAGGTGACGGGGCCGTGGAAGGCGAGCAAGACCCAACTGGACGTGGTGAAGTTGGCGGGGGAGCGCATCGGGGCAATCTATAACAAATGGTATGAACTGGCCGACGCACGGCGGGCGTGCAAAGACCTGGGCATCCCGTTCAAGAACCGCAACCACGCTGCTGAGCAACTGAGCAAGTACCTGCCACCCGTGGGACCAGCGGAAGACGCACGCATCGCAGCGCTTTGGACACCATCGGTGGAAGGAATCAACGCATCGCAGTATTGGCTCGTCTTTTCGTTCATGGCAAAACGGGTGCAGGTGGCGCGGGCATCGTTGCCACCGGAACCGCAACAGGAACAGTTGAAGACGAAACCGGAAGAAACGCTGACCACACAACCAAAGGTGCTTAAATGACCGCAAGTTTCGAGCAAAGCATCGCCAACGCCATCAACTGCCACAACATGGAAAATGGCAGTAGCACTCCCGACTTCATCTTGGCGACGTATCTCAAGCAATGCCTGTACGCTTTCAATCAGGCCGTGCGGGCGCGGGATAAATGGTACGGCAAGGATGACGGCGAAGCCAAGTCGCCGCCCGTCACCAAAGCGCGGCCGACGATTGCCGAGTTGGAAGAAATACTTGACCGTGCTGATGAAGGACCGCCGGTACAAGTTATGCCCGATGGTAGTTGCGTGGCAGACGATTATCGCCCATCAGTGCCGCCAGTTTCGTGCTTGAACATGGTGCCATCCGAGAAAGCCCTGCACATTGCCGCCCGCATCTGGTGCGACCAGGACATGCGCAACTACGTCATGGACGCCAACGCGGCCACACGGATTGCGAACATCATCGACGAAGAAATCTTGCAGAAACAACCAACGAAAGGATAACAACAATGGCCGCCACACTCATCCGCGCCCCCATCGCCACCGAACCGTCACCAGACGACACGTTTGCCACCGAAGTTGCCAACATACTCGGCTATACGGCACTCGAAAAACAAGTGGTGCCCAGCACGCTGCGGGAAGTGTACCGCAAACTCGACATCGCACCGTTCACGCCGGAATCGGTGCGTGAGTACCAGGAACGCATGGTGCGACAAACGATTGGTAGCAAGATTGGAAACGACAGTCCATTCGTGGTTTTTCTTCTTGCCGTCACTTTGGTTGGTTCGGTGCTTGGCGCTTTGACAACAGGCTATTTCTGTTTGATTTGCAACGGCATGCTGAACGAGAACTTTGACTTGTACGCCACGCAAATCGGCGTAGCCAAGTTCATGGCTTCATTATTCATGACCGCGTTGGTTTCATTTGTCACCGCTCTGGTCATCAGCGGACCAAAGACGGAAGCACGATGGGTTATGCGCCCACTGACGGAATATGGCGTATCGAAAGGCATAGTGCCGACTTTTGCCTTGCAGACTGCTATGGACATCAAGGCGCTCGCTCCAGAAGTGTGCGTGTTCGTGGAATACATGGAAGTGTCGCGTCTTATCAGGGATCCAGACCCGTTTCTTGTCATCCGACTCAATGGGCACCTGGACTACTTGGAAGTGTGGTCGGAGCCGAACTTCAAAGCCGAAAGGAAGGTGTGAACCATGAATCATATACATCCTATTCTTGGGCTAATGTGGCTCGGCGCTGCTGGCCTGTTTCAGTTTTCGATTTACTTTCAGCAACCGCCGTCCTTGCAAGATGTCGGCACTGCTGCGACCATAGCCAGAGCGTATGCTGCCGCTGCGCAAGAAAAGCTGCACGCCGCCAAGGCAGCTTACGACCTCGCTGCGAAAGAAGCCGAAGTTGCTGATCGCAAGGCCAATGTCGCCGAAGCCGACTACCGCACCGCTCTGGCCAAGGAAGCCGCCGAGCGTGCAGCTGCCGCCCATGCGCTGGCGAAACAGGCGGACGCCGACAAGGCGATGGCCGAAAAACTGGCCGCTGAAGCGCGGGCCAAGGTGGACGGGACGGCGGTTGCTGGTCCGCCGCTGGGGAAGGGTGACAAGGCGGCGGTGCCCGATGTAAAGAAGGAGTTGCCCCCTGAACCGGGGACCATCGTGGTGACGGTGGCGGCGGATGCGACGGTAACGATTGGGGGGCAGAAGACGTCGCTTTCTGGTGTGGAAAGGGCGTACAAAACGCCCGACCTGGAGCACGGCAAGGATTTCGCGTACACTATCGCTGTGACGGTCAACGGGAAGACTGTGGAGCGGCAAGCGATAGTCCGGGCGGGCAAGGAAACACGTCTGGACTTCACGACCACAAAGTAAAATGAGCAAGGAAATGGAAAAAATCATGCGAGAAATCACACAAGCGGAAGCAAATTCCAATGTCATGGGCGAGTATCCGCCAAGCCGCGGCAAATACCGCGACGTTCCTAGTCGCGACCTGGCAAAAGAACGACTTCAGAAAATCGTCGCCGACAAGAGGCGTGAGTTGGCAGGATTGGAAGAACTGCTGAAGGTGGCCGATAAGTGCGAAGACGGTTCTCCGCTCGAAGAAGTTCTGCACAGGATGCTGTGCAACCAACGCAACTATCTGTGAAAGGACCACCATGCGAGAATTAACCAGCCACAAGGTCAACCGCGTCAACGATGGCTTGACGGTCTGCGCGACCGATGAGCGTGGCCACAGTAACGCCAACCACGTCTATGAAATCGAGTGGGGCAACACCGATGGGCATGACATGACGGGACACGATCAAAGGAAGGTTGTCATACCGTTCCAAAATGGACCTATCGCCGAAGTGGGAACCAACGGGGTAACTCACGAAGCATTATTGGCTATTCTTGCAGATCGCCTTGAAGGTTTTGAATCTGGCCAATATTCCTGTTTTGAAAACCAACAAGCCCTGTATCACGTCCGCGAGGCCATTGGCTGGCTGAAGCATCGCACAGAAAAGCGGCTCGCCCGTGGTGTTGAAGGCACCCATACCGTTTGAAAGGAACCCCATGCGTAAACTGATTCTCCTGCAACTCCTCCGCGTCGGCCTGGTGTTCGCCATCATCGCCGCCGTCGCCAGTGTGATGGCAACGTGACGGCGGAATTGCTAGGATAAACGAACACGCCGAGCGATGTGAACGCCCGGCGGGTTCTGCACAACAAGGCATTAGGAGTGCCAAGTCATGCCACGTCATCGTATCGACGACGCGACTCTTCTGCAAAAGATAAAGGGCAGGGTCGTTGTCAAAGAAAATGGATGCTGGGAGTGGTCAGGAGCAAAATTACCACTTGGTTACGGTCTTGTGTGTGTCGGCGGCAACAAGAACGGATATGTCCATCGAGAGATGTACAGAATCCATTATGGTGACCCAGGAAAAGGCCATGTTTGCCATCGTTGCGACAATCCGCCATGCTGTAACCCTGAACACCTTTTCCTTGGAACGCACCAAGAAAATGTCGCAGATGCAGTTAAGAAAAACAGGATGCACCCTGGAGAGAAGCATGGCCTAGCGACCATAAGCGACGACAAAGCCGTTGCTATCTACGAAGACCATGCCAAAGGCATGAGAAGTTGCGAATTGGTTAGGAAGCATGGCGTACCTAGGCACATTGTCTACGCTGTTGTTTACCGCAAAGCATGGAGAAGTGCCACTGAAGAAGTTGTCCAAAAACACGCGAAGGAGAAATTCTTTGAAGAATCTCTTGGCAGTTTTGTTCATCTTGACCTTTTCGCCTATTTGCCTGAGCCAGTATAGCAACGGCTACACCACGCCGAGCGGTTACACCTACCGCGACAACTACTGGTGGTACGGAAACCAAGCGTATTCCCGTTCGCCATACACGACAGCCAGTTATTACAGCTGCGGCGTGTACTACCCAGGCTACTCCGGCTACGCCTACACCCCGGTCCAGGTGGTCTACGTTCAACCGCCAGCGCCAGCCACACCAACCATCCAGTACACGGAGAACTGGCGCACTGAGTTCCTGAAACTGGACGCCGCCCTTGCCGATAAGGTCGCGTTCAATCAGGCTATCGCTTTGCTCTCTGCCAAGTACGGCACCACCGTCGTCGGCAGCAGCGTGACCACCATCCCCTACGGTTACTCAGGGAGTTACACGAATACATACGGCGCTACGGCGGGGACGCTGTACGCATCGTCGTTCGCCCAGCTACTCGGCAGTTACTCGGACAACAACGTCGCCCAACTCTACCAAATGGCCGCCCAGTTCGGCGCCGGCACCGAACGCCTGCACAGCGCCGCCGTCACGGGGTTCCAGCAGCTGGTCGCACAGGAAAGCCAGAACCGCGCCCAGGTCGCTCAAATTTTGGCAGTCGCCGAACTCCTGAAGGCCGTTAAAAACAACCCCAGCCAGCAGACCTTCACCTTCCGCGTGGGACCAGCGGGTGTGGAGAAGATTGGCCCACCTGAACCGGCGGCGAAGGGGAACGGCAAAGAGGACCAGGTGAAGCTCTGGCAAGATCGGTGGGCAGCGGTTGCCGAGCCCAAATGCTTCGGTTGTCATGGCAAACCAGACGCCAACGGGAAACCACGCATCGAAGGCAAGTTCGACGTCACCAAGTACCCCGGCATGTCGCCCAGCGAGCGGCAGGCGGTGCTATCCCGTATAATGAGCAGTGACCCGGCCACGCGGATGCCAAAGGGCGGTCCAGCGTTGACGCAAGACGAAATCCAGACCTTCATGATGGTGAGCCAGTGACCGAATGGGTTGCCTTAACTGTTGGGCTTTTAATCGGCATCACCGGCGGATCGGTGGCCATCCGAGCCGCTTACCACAACGGCGTCACTGACGGTTACGGCTACTCCAAGGAACCGTTCTGTCCCGGTTACGCCGCTGCTGGCCGATACCTGCGAAAGTACATGGCTCACCGTTGGCACGAGCTTCGCGGTGTTCCAAGTGATGAGTAACTTCCAACCGCCCTTTGTCAAAGGAGATTGCCATGAAGAAATTCACCATTGCCCTTGCCGCCCTTCTCGCCATCACCGCTTCCGCCAACGCCCAGTGCTCTGTCGGTTTCGGCCGCGCCGCGTTCGGTGGCGGTTACGCTGTCGGCGGCGGCGTCGTGCAGTCTCAGGTCGTCACCACGCAGACCGTGATGGTGCAGCCGCAGGTCGTGGCCGTGCAGCCCGTGTATGCAACGACGTTCAGTTCGGTGGCCTTCGCGCCGGCGTTCGGCTTCAACTCGTTCGCGTTCAACAGCGGATTCGGTTTCAACCGTTTCGCTTTTGGCGTGGGCGGCTTCAACACCTTTGGACGTTTCGGTGGATTCGGTGGTGCCGCATTCGTCGGTGGCGGCTTCCGCGGCGCGGCGTTCGTCGGAGCACGCGGCGGGCGGTTTGTGGTACGCGGTCGATTTTGATGTGAGCGTGCGCCAGTCTCCCTGTCTATTCCTGGCTGGCGGGTTAACTTCACGCGGATGGGGGCTTGTGGCCCCCATCATTGATATTCAGGCAAGCACCGGATTGTTTCCGGTGTAACTGACGCCGCCCCTGGTGGGCACACCACACAGGTTCCGTGGCATGAAGACGCCCATCAGGGGCTTTTAACAAAGGAAATTCCAATGTCAAAAACATTCCCCGTCAGCGTCATCACGAAGGACGTCGCTGAGAAAGCCGCGAAAACACGCGCCGACAAGGCAGCGAAGGTGACAGACCCAAAGGTCGTCCCGGCTCCGGTAGTCGTCGGCCTTGAACTGGTCGCTGGTGAAGCACTCAGCTGGACCGTATGCGGCGTTGACGAAAAAGGCAACGGCGGCATCGACCTGTCGGCGGACGCCGTGCTGGCTGTGCGCAGCACCAACGCTGGCGTGCTGGCCGTCACTGGAAGTGGCATGTCGTTCGCGGTGAAACCTGCGGACAACTTGGCTATCGGCGCTCCCGTGCAGTGCGCGGTTGTCGGTGTGGTAAGTTGGCAGGATCCAACAAACGGCATCGGTCCAATGGAGTTCGCCTATCAGATGACAGTCTCTGGCCTGCCCGGACCAGTCACAAACCCGGTAATCACCGCTGGCGCCGTGTCTCCGGTCGTGGTCTAAAGCACGCCCTAAAGAAAAGGGGGTGATGTGTAGTGTCTCCACCGTTGTGGAATTCGCCCCTGATATGACGCCATGCGATTCGGCCACTCATGGCGGTAATGAAGGCCAAGATTTTGGGGTTGTACCATCGACGATAAGCAACTGCTGGCGTTCATCCTGCGAGTGATGCGTGCCATTGAGCCAATGAACTGCGAAACCGTCGAATGGAGAACGGACGGTGAATACGCGCCGGTGCGATTCTTCATCAACTGCAACGACCAGTTCTGGTGGGGAACGGGAGACAACGAAGACTTGACGCCAGAGAACATCGGCGAGTTGGAGAAGGCATACGCCGACTGCAACGCAATCGACAAGGTGTGCGGCAAGCACCACGCCCAGAGCCTGTTCTGCTGCCGCGTTCGCAAGATGCGCCCGCAGGGATGCTGCTATCCACCACGAGAATACTGGCACCTATTTGACGCCTGCGGGCCCGAAAGGGAAGTCGGTCTTGGCAATCCGTATCCGCCCGGTGGCGGACGTTAGCAAATCACAACCATCGAAAGGAAACCCATCATGGCTCTCCGACCTTACCCAACGTCACTCGACCCGTCCATCTGGACCGAAGTTGCCGCCGTCATCGAAGGCGTCAAGAAACCCGATGCCCACAGCGTCCACTGTCTCGAAGACACAGCGGCCTTTGCTCTTGGCCAGTTCTATCCCGACAACACCACGGCATCGCTGCCGTCCACCAGCAAGGCCATGACGAAAGCGGAAGCCGCCGCCGTGTGCAAGAAGATGGCGACCCCCGGCATGACGGCACACGCCGCTGTCGGCGGTGCCAGCTGGCAGACTTGGCTCCAGTTGATTCTGCAAATCCTGTCTGGCGTGGTGAGCAACTTGCCGCCGACGCCAGTTGCGTGAACATCCCGGAGCGTTGCTGGGCGGCCAGATCGGGTTGACTACACCGCTGGACACGCTCTGGGAATTATTCCCCTGTAGCTCAGTTGGCCAGAGCACCGGTCTTATATACCGTGGGTCGCTGGTTCGATTCCAGCCAGGGGGAATGCAGAAGTGTGGTGCGCAGCTAGTGGCCGGTTCCCCAGTGGTGGTAAGCCTTGGCTTCGTGGGGCGACAGAGTTATCAACTCCCTTTTTGCGAATCGGGAGCGCCGCGGATAAAAGAATCGTGCAGCGTGGCATCTGCCAAGTGGACTCTACACGACCTGCAAAGGCGTCATGGATGTTAAACGTGGTTTAGAAACTGCCGAACTAGCAATCGACCGCCACACGATTGGAATGAAGCAGTGGCAAGCCGTCCCGTCCACCTTCTGCTTAACCTTCGCCGCCGGCCGCAGTCATCGCCAAATACGGCGGCGAATGACCTGGGAGCGGCCGGCGGCTTTCGAGAACACCAAATGAGCATCGAATCCGACGCCATCGACAAGGCCCACCAGGATTGCCTAGTAATGTGTTTCAACAACACGCGCAACGACGCCGCTTACAAGCAGACGTGGGAAGGCGCGGAGAAACACTTCGCGGACTGCTGCGAGGCGTGCCGCAAGATGAGACAAGTGGCGGAGAGAGTCATCAACCAAAAGGGGTAATTCATGGCGAAACCATTCGCTCGTTCTTATGCCATACGGCGAGACAAAATCGGCACGCAATTCAAACGCCCCCGCGCTGCTTCGCAGCCTTATGAGCCTGGAGCCATTTGCGCGGCGTACAACTGGCCTACTGGCGTTGTGGTAACGCCGCTGACCATCGTCATCGCTGAGTTGGGCGGCAAGTTTTATCCTTCCGATTTGGGACCGTGGGCCACGAATAGCGGACTGCCAGTCCCCGTAGTTAATACCTATCTTCTTCCAGGCGCAGACGATTCTGCTGGAGACGCAGACGCAGAAATCGCCCTCGATTGGAGCATGGCCGCTGCCGCGTGGTCATACATGACCGGACTGCCTGCCAGCATCCTTCTGGTCTACGGTCCCAACAGCGGCGCGGCTTTCGCGGATTGCATGAACTACGCGAACACGCTTCCCAACATCGGTGCAGGTTCGTGGTCGTGGGGTTCCCCAGAGTCGCAATGGGAAGCCGCCGACCTTGCTGCCCTTGCTGCCGCTGCACAAGCAAGTCCGTATCCGTGGTGTGCGGCTTCTGGCGACAACGACAGCAACGACGGCACCAATGCCCCCGTGGTCGATGCACCGGCAGCCAGTCCATACGTCATCGGTTGCGGCGGCACTTCCAAGCCACCGGGCGGACCTGAGACGGTGTGGAACGATGGCAACGGTGAAGGTACTGGTGGCGGTTTCTCGAAGATTTACCAGCGGCCGACATGGCAACCTGCGGACTCACAGGGCAATGGGCGAATGGTTCCTGACTGCGCCGCCAACGCTGATCCTGCGACAGGCTACAACGTGCCGATTAACGGCCAGTGGGAAGTCATCGGCGGAACTTCTGCGGTAGCGCCTTTG
>Ga0070766_10000030_pt1 | contig 59643 bp, 59 predicted proteins | sample HubBroMetageWFT6_FD_69782 | JGI IMG/M metagenome (GOLD analysis project Ga0070766, IMG submission 69782) | Warmed and freeze-thawed soil microbial communities from the Hubbard Brook experimental Forest, New Hampshire - Hubbard Brook CCASE Soil... | ecosystem: Environmental > Terrestrial > Soil...
GCGCATCAAGTTAGGAATCGCGATAGCTGCGATGATCAGGATGATTGCCACCACGATCAGCAGCTCAATCAGTGAGAAACCTTTCTGTTGTTTCCGCATCTCTATTTTCCCTCGTTTCGGTTTTCTATCGTCGTCGGACTTGATGTTCGCACCTCACCGGCAAAGCCTATAGTTACTTAGGTTCCAGCAAGGAAGCCGGCAATTCCGTTGTTTTTCATTACCAGACTAGCTCTGGTCTAATTCTGCGGTCTTTCCATATGCTCCCACTCGGCCAAGATGTTCGCGGACCCGACCTTTTGTTGTCAGTCTGGAGGAAGTAGTCCCGCGCGGTTTCACGATAACTGTCGCACAATCCCGATTACGCTCATTGAGAATTGACCTTGTAACACAGTCTTTCACCGACCCGGCAGAATAGCGGATCATAGCCGTACAAATCGGAGCTCGTGTAGGCGGTTGAGGAATCAAGTAGAGCTCAGAATTTCCTAATGCTTCAGAACCCACCGTGGAACTTGAGCTCCGCCGCTACTCAGGCGCAAATCTCGTTCAGCTTATCCCGTACATGCTGGCTGCGGGATGGCTTTAAATCGAGGGAGGCGGAATGTGAATGCCGGCGAGTAGCCACGGTCGCAGACACAGACACCAAACAATCACCGAAGTAGACTGGCATCGGGAAAAGCTCGGGCGGCATTCCGCCAAATCACAGACATTGTCGCGGAATCATTTACACCCATTGAGAACCGGTGGCTCCCGCGAGGGAAATTGAATCGTTGCACCACACGGCCAGCCAGAGCACTACGATTATCGCGCCAGCCGTCAGGGCTAGGATTAGCGTCCAAGTCGCCAGTCGGTCAACAAACTTTTTGATCTCCGCTGCTACCCCTATGCTGTGGTGAAGAACGTCGGACGAACGACTACTCGACTTCATGACAGACACACTCCTCTGCCCCCACCTAGTTTGTTCCTAGATTCGCAGGCGAACTATTTACTAGTTTGAATCCTGTTACTAAATTCGAACACCGAGATAGGGCAGCTTTCTCTGTATAACGTTTGCCTTCCCCGATTCCATAGAAGGAGACAGCGAGTAGACATCAGGTTGGAAAGCAGTCGCTTTTTGGAGATGCGCTTCGGGCGGATTCACACTCATTGTCTTAGTCATGAGGGCCTTGGATTTCGAACTTCTGAGGCAGGAAAGCATGGATATCACTCAGCGCCTCACCGTTAGACAGCGCTTTTAGGTAAGGAGGCGAGCTTCCATTGTATAGGCGCTCCCAACAGTGCTTGGGCATCGGCATGGTCCCCGGGGCGGGCGAAGAAGTACCCTTGCACGAGTTCGCACTTTAGTTCCTTGAGCAGGCTAACCTGTTCCTGGTTTTCAGCACCCTCGGCTACGACTTTCAGACCAAGGTTGTGAGCTAGCATAATGATGATGCGCACGATCTCGCTAGTTTCACTGTCCGTATCCATCTTAGAAATGAAAGCGCGATCAATTTTCAAAGTGTCCACCGGCAATCCTTGCAATCGGCTCAGAGAAGAGTACCCAGTTCCGAAATCGTCAATGCTCAGGTGAACTCCCAACGTCTTCAGTTCCGAGAGAACTAGGCTCGATCTTTCCGGATCTGCCATCGCTATGGTTTCCGTGATCTCCACGTGGACGCAGCTCGGATCAATTCCAACTTCGCCCAGAATAGTACCGATCTGATCCGCCAAGTCTGGCTGCGCAAATTCTTTGGGAGTGACGTTCACGCTAACGGTCAGCGGCGGATCGCAGGGAAATTGAGTGTGCCATTTACGAAGCTGTTGGCAGGCTTCACGCAGCAACAGGCGGTTCATTGGGAGGATGATTCCGGTCTCTTCAGCGATCTGGATGAAATGGGCGGGGGACAGCAGTCCTTCAGGCCGCTGCCATCTGCTGAGCGCCTCGAATCCCGTAATCTTTCCGCTCTGCAACGACACAATGGGCTGATAGTGCACTCGGAATTCGCCCTGCTCCAGCGCCCGGCGCAGGTCAGTCTCGAGGCGCAATCTCTTGACGGCAGCGGTGTGCATCGCGCTATCGAAGACCTGACAGCGCGCTTTACCGTCCCGTTTAGCTCGATACATCGCTATCTCGGCATCGCGCACCAAATCTTCTGAATGGATGTACGAAGTCGCGCAAAAGGCGATCCCAATACTGGCAGTCGTTACGACCTCTTGTCCTTCCACCTCAAAAGGAATGCACAATCTTTCCTGAAGACGCTCGGCTACTCGAATGGCATCGCCGCAGTCTCTAATTCCCTCCAACAGAATGGTGAATTCATCACCGCCAACTCTTGCCAGACTCGCTTCGCTCGCAACAGGGTTTGGTCCTTGCGTCACAACTGAACGTGAAAGGGTATCGACACCCCGGATGGAAGCAGCCAAACGGCGGCCAATTTGCACTATAAGGGCGTCTCCCGCCGCATGACCCAAGCTATCATTAAAAACCTTGAATTCATCCACATCGATAAATAATACGGCGAACTTATAGCTCAGATGCCTACGGGAAAGCGTAAGCACATGTCGCACACGATCCAGAAACAAGGTGCGGTTGGGCAAGTTTGTCAGGATGTCATGCAAAGCATTGTGCGCGAGCATCTCTTCCGCTCGCTTGCGCTCCGTAATATCACGATTGACGATGACCAGTCTCTTGGCCTGACCCTCCTCGTTGTGAATCGCGGTGGCAACTGATTCCAGAACGCGCCACGTCCCATCCCTGTGCCGCATCCGGTATTCAAGTAGCTCTCCTCGTCCAGTGAGTCGTGCTTTCTCCGCAGCATCCAGAACCCGCTGCTGATCCTCGGGATGAATTTGCTCGACTGACGAAGTCAATTTCAATTCCTCGGGCGAATACCCGAGCACCCTCTGATACGCAGGGCTGTTGTAAAGCCGATTTCCAGCACAATCGACCACGGCAATCATGTCGGCCGCATTCTCGGTGATGACTTCAAACAGTTGATTGCGCTCGGTCAGTTCGCGACGGATTCGCTGAAGTTGAAGCTGCTGGTAGACCGTATAAACGTCGAATAGGAGCACCAGGCATGCCAGCCCGCGTACCCACTCCTTCAAATCAAACCACTCTGTGTTATGTAAGAAGTGAGTGCCGGAGAAGGTTAAGGACACGATGCCGGCGGTGAGCACCAAAGTGACCGTGACGGCAAATCCCCAGAGCCACCACTCACGCGTTTCAACCTGACGCATTGGCCTCGCGTGGCGTCGACTATCGGGTTCGCTATTCAAGACAACTCCAACTCACTCGACACATTAGACGTCCAGTTTGAGAACAATCGAAGGAAAGTTAAAGTTACGAAAGGCGAACAACGACTGTCCTGTGACTTCTGCAGAGACATTTGCTCTGGCAGCTCACTTCTGGTTCAGATAACCCAGGTGGCACATTGTATGGATCATCACTTATAAGTCCATTGCCTATTTAGCGGTTCGTTTGTCAGTAAGTCCGTATCTTCGCAAGTCCTCGCCGAGACCGAGCAGGCGCTGTGACAAGCACAACGCGCGTTTGTCTACCTTTTAGTAATGACGACTGTGAGTTCCAACATAATAATAAGTAACGCGCGCGCTCATAATGCTTTTGAGGCGCCCACCTTTCATTGGTACATCGGCTGGCACCGCGATTCCCCTACTGGTCTCAACTTTGAATTCTCGAGGGGGCAGTGGATGCTGAACCATTAGTGTTATGTGATTTGACAAGACGGGAGTACCGTTTCCAATAGCCCCTCCTCGGGCATCACTAGCCAGTCTGTTTCTATGGCGCTCGCGGCAAGCCTTGAGCACGTTTTCTTTAAACCCGTGGCCCGGACGGGGAAGCACCCACTAGCTAGGAGTTCGCGCTGCTGAAAAGCAAACAAATTGCACTGAGATTGGGCATCGCATTTGCTGTTCTAATTGCCATCTTACTGGCCATTGGGCAATTGGGCCTGCGCCGGATGCACACAATCGACAAGACGCTTTCCGACATCACCGGAAGTAAGGCCACCGACCTGGAGTTGGCGCGAAGGGCGTTGATACTCTCCAACGACAATAACCGCATCGTTATGGAGATGTTTCTCGTGGAGAATAGACAGCTCGTCGAGCCGCTATTGGCACTCCGCTCTCAGAATAGCAATGAGATCACGACAATAATCGAGGAGAGCGAGAGCCGTTGTAACTCACAGAAAGAAAAGCAGGTGCTGTCTGAGGTAACAAGGACACGAAGACCATATCTGGAAAGCTACCAGCGGGCTATCCATTTGCTTATCGATGAGCGGAAACATGGCAAAGCAGAAATGGTCATGGTCAATGAAACGCTGCCGGCGTTAGACGCATATCATGCTGCCTGGGAAAGGGTCGTCGAGTTCCAGAAGGAAGAGCTGGACGTGACCGTCAAACGAACTCAAGTGGACTACGTCAGCGCCCGTCGCCTTGCGTCGTTTTTGATCGGGTTGGCGGTGGTCCTAGCAATTGCGATCGCGCTATTCGCGACTCGCGAGACCGCTCGCGAGATTACTGCGCGAATTGATGCACAGAAAGAGGTGAGTCAGCTCAATGCGGGTCTCGAAGGAAGGGTGATGGAACGTACCAGCGAGCTAGTGATTGCGAACAAAGAGCTATCGGTCGAGATCAACAAACGCAAGGAAGCCCAAGAGAGCTACCGCCAGGAGGTGATAACACGTGAAGTTGTTGAAATTGATTTACGACGAAGCGACGAACGTATGCGGATGGCGGTGGAAGCGGCGAGGATAGGTTTCTGGGACTGGGACATTATTGGAGACGAACAGGTCTGGTCAGATGTCTGCAGGGAGCTACTGGGCTTGGGAGCAGAGAGCAACGCGAACTTTCAGGTGTTGATGGACAGCGTCCATCCCGATGATCGGAAAATGATGGGGGACGGAATTCAGGCGGCCATTGAGGAAAGAAGAGCGTACGGTTTGGAATTCCGCGTGGTTTGGCCGGATGGAAGCGTACACTGGCAAGCCGCCAAAGGACGTGCGTTCTACGACGAGTCCGGGCGCACGACTCGCATGGCCGGCATCGCCATGGACATCACCCCCAGCAAGGTTGCGGATGAACGGATTCAATACCTGGCCTACTACGATGCTCTGACCGGACTGCCCAATCGGACTCTTCTTCAGGATCGGTTAGCCAAGGCACTCGCTATCGCTCGGCGGCAAAAGCATAAACTCGCGATTTTGTTCTTCGACCTCGACAGATTTAAAGACATCAACGACTCGCTCGGGCACTCCGTCGGCGACCTTCTACTGCAAGAAGTCGCTGAACGCCTCAAGAAGTGGGCGCGGGAACAAGACACTGTCGCTCGTCTAGGGGGAGATGAATTCCTGCTCATGTTAACTCATGTTATGGATGTGCCCGACGCAGCGGTTGCGGCTGAACGGCTCATGGATGCGATCACCGCTGAATTCGTCGTCCAGGGACACACCCTCAATGTTAGTTGCAGTGTGGGCATCAGCATCTTTCCGGAACACGGAGCCGACCCCGAAACGCTGATCAAGAATGCCGACACGGCTATGTATAGTGCCAAGGACCAGGGGTGTAACAACTTTAGGTTTTTTACGGCGGACATGAATGCTCAGGTCATTGAGCGATTGACTGTGGAGAGCAGATTGCGGCTGGCGCTCGACAAGAAACAACTCTTTCTGGTTTATCAGCCCCAGATAGATATCACCAGTGGAAGGATCACAGGGCTGGAAGCGCTGCTCCGTTGGGAGCATCCGGAATCAGGGCTCGTGCCACCCGATAAGTTCATACGAATTGCAGAGAACAGCGGTCTGATTCTGCCGATTGGCGAGTGGGTTCTCAGGACAGCCTGTTCTCAAGCGCGGACGTGGCAAGATCAAGGTCTTCCCGTTGTGACAATAGCGGTCAATGTATCGGTCGTCCAGTTTCGTCAGGATGGCTTCTGCGAACTCATCGGAAGAGTGCTCGATGAAACTGGTCTCCCCCCGCAATTCCTCGAATTGGAGCTTACAGAAAGCCTACTGCTAGCCAATGTGGACCTGATGTTATCGGTTGTTCAAGAATTAAAAGCCATGGGGCTGAGCCTAGCGATTGACGACTTCGGAACTGGTTACTCCAGCTTCAGCTACTTGAGACAGTTTCGCGTCAGCAAACTCAAAATCGATCGCGTGTTTGTCCAGGATGTGGCCCTGAATCCTGATGACGCCGCGATCACAGCCGCAATCATTAGCATGGCCAAAAGTCTGCATCTCAAGGTGATCGCCGAAGGCGTCGAAACCGAAGCGCAGATGTCATTCCTTCGAGTGCATAAGTGCGACCAAATTCAAGGCTATTACTTCAGCAAGCCTTTAGCGTTTGACAAAGTTGCTGACAAGCTGCGAAGCAACCTCGCCGAAACGCAGGCCCAGCAGAAGCTGGCAGGCGACAATGTTTACAATAAACCTAATGAGGTGAGTATTTCACTTATGTCCATAGGACTTGCACTCTTGGTGTCCGCCGATCCAGTTACCATTCAGCAATTCAGCCTCGCCCTCCGAGAATTGTCTATCTCACCCGATACATGTCAGGACGCGGCGAGAGCGGGACTCCTGCTAAAGCGTCGAAAGTTCGATGCCGTTATCGTTGATCTCCAACTAGGAGACCAGTCCGGCATGATTTTGGACGACGTGCATCTCTCTCCTTCGAACCGGACAGCGGTGACTTTTGGTATCGGCGACAATGAGGCGGGGGGAACAGCAGCTTTCCGCCGAAAGTCACAGTTTGTCTTCGAGAGACCACTTTCTGCGGAGTCAATCCGCAAAACGCTCAAGCCTGCCTATGGGCTCATCTTGAGGGAACGGCGACGGTATTTCCGCTGTCCGGTCTCTACTTCGGTCATCATCCGAAAAGAAAATGGGCAGGAAATTCGCTGCAACAGCGTTAATATCAGCTGTGGGGGGATGGCTCTGAGTACCGGCGTTCCGCTGCTTCCCGGCGAAGACGTCCGCGTCGAGTTCACTTTGCCTGATCACGAAGCACCAGTGTTAGCGAAAGCGACGATCTGCTGGTTGAAAACCGGCAATATCGGACTCCGTTTTGTGGCCCTTTCGCAGAAGCATAAAGCCGAATTACAGATCTGGCTGTCAGAAAAATTGGAGAAGATACTACCGGAATCCGTTGCCGACCAATTCAGAGACGCAGAAAGTGCCGAATACACGTTGATTGAGAACTCCAACAACAATTCGTGAATATACGGAGGTTCACGCTTTCATTTGATGTGCATCACTGAAAGGTCACGACGACTCCTCTCGGCGGAAGAAAGGAAACGCTTTGAAAAACAGCACTACGATGACCCCGGACAAACGAGAACGATACGCCCAGTGGCTACGCAACACGGGGGTTGAACATCCTTCCGACGAACTCATCGACAAAACTCGCGAACGGGCACTGTCGCAGATTGATGACGCTAAGGATAAGGCACGGCGGTATAAGCTTAGATTAGTGGCCCTCATACTGAGTTCTTTAGTCGCTGCAGTCTGCGTGTGGCTCAAACTCTAAGACATTGCAACCCATCGGAATGGGCTACGGGCCGCAGTAGCAAAATACTCTCATCCGACCGCTGTCATGTGGTCGCTGAAGAATTGGACCGCTCCAATTTCCTTCTGGGCAACCCAAAAGTCTGCACCACCGACCATCATCGCCGAGTCCCGGACTGCCATACGCGTCGGTAAGTGAGCTCGAAGAGCACTGCCAGGCGAGATCCGCAGGGAGACTGGAGATTGTGCAATACGTTTCAGGTGTCATATCGCACCGGCTTTCATTGCTTTTAGCGGAATGAGCGTTTAATGGGCATGCCACACCTGCGTACTACGTGCTGACAGGGGGACAGGGCGGCCATGTGTGGCCGCGGCGTGCTCGTTCATCGCCTTGGCCGCTTGGGTGCGGCAGTTGCCATTATGGCTGCTGAAATCCCGTGTGGTGACGGAGTGTTTACAAAGTGGGCACTTGAACGTGCTAAAGCCGGTCATCATTGTGATGGTGTAATATCTCATAACTTTAAGTGTAGTCGCATATTCCGGTGTAACTCCGAACTAAAGTTACCCTCACCACTTCTCAGCAATGAATCGCCATGTTGGGGCAGCCTGTCGGCGCCGTCTCTATGCCGATCGGAAAGTGCCGAATCCGCACCGTGGGTCAGAGCCTTTCGCTCTCCGGCCTTCCCTTTCCGTGCCTCATACTGCAAGCAGGGCTCGAGGACGATCATTGAGTAGATTAAGGGCGTCGGATTGAAACAGTCTCTAGCAGTCGCTGTTCTGGTGTCCGCTTTGTGCTGGGGCGGCGCGGTGTGGACGCTCGCTTCCGAAACTACACCTGCCTTGCGATCCAAAGAAGTTCCACTGCTTGAAATCGTTCATCAGCACACTGACCTGTTTCAGCAGTTTCGGGAATCGTTCCCGCTTCAAGTCGCAGTATTGTGGACCAACCCCGGCCCCGATCCAGAGAATCCTCTTCCCCTCGTCCACTCTCTCAAAGCGATGGGTATTCCGTTTTTTATCACTCGCGATCTCGAACAAGCCCTCGGTCATCGTCTCGTCATTCTCTACCCGAGTGTTGATTCCCACACTTTTACCCAGCCCCAAGCCGACCAGCTGACCACGTTCGTGCGGCAGGGTGGATTTATCTTCGCTCAGAATGTGTTCTGGGGAGGTCTCCAGAATCTTTTCGGTTTTCGCAGTTTCGTTCCCTTGCGCACACGTCATCGCTTGGCATTTTCCGCGATCAAAGATCCCGTGACGAAGTATCTCAATCGCCCCGAGGAGCGCGAAACTCAACTCGGGAGCGACCACGTCCCCGAAATTATCTGGAGTAATGGATACGTTGCTGACGCTGGCGCTGAAGTGCTGGCTCACTTTGACGACGGGAGTGCCGCCCTGCTGACGAACTCCGTAGGCAAAGGGAAGGTATATCTTCTGGGACTGAGTATGCTTGACGTCGTTTTGCGCAATCAGAACGATCGCGACTACGAAGCTCAGCGCCACTATGTGAACGCCTTTGAACCCGGCGCGGACGTTTGGCTATTGGTCTTGAGGGCCTGGTACGAATCCTACGGCCAAGATTGGGTCCGCCTCGCTACTATTCCTGGGGGCCAGCGCTCGGCCTTGCTGCTCTCGCATGATGTGGATTGGGAAAACTCATTTGCTCCGGGCCTCGACTTTGCCCGTATTGAGAAGGCGAACCAGGCCAACAGTACCTTCTTCGTCCAGACGAAATATGTCGATGACGCCAACAGCAAAGCTTTCTTCTTCGCGCCTAACCTCGACATTCTTCGGCAGTTGAAAGCAGACGGCTCGACCGTGGGTAGCCATTCCATCATCCATTCGCGAGGCTTCAATAAGTTCGAGTTAGGCTCGGGCCTTGAAAGTTATCCCAGTTATCAACCTCGGGGACTCGGATTCGATACTGCGTCGGGAGCCACCGTCTTCGGCGAAGTTCGAGTCAGCAAGGAATTGCTGGACGGAGAAATTCCGGGTCAGGATACGATATTCTTCCGTGCCGGCCACCTCCGCGTTCCGGTTTTTCTGCCAGAAGCGCTTGAGCGCTCCGGATATCAGTTCGACTCGTCTTTCACCGCCGACGACGTTCTCTCCAACTTCCCGTTTGCACTTCCTCGCAGTCTTGGGTTCGAGGAGGACAGCGACATCTATGAATTCCCGGTCACCATTGAAGACGAAGAGTCTCCCGGCTTCGCCAAGCGATTGCCCCAGGCATTGCAGGTGATCCTCGCCAACGCCGAAAACGGCGCTGTGAGCGTGCTGTTGGTTCATTCTAATGAATCCGTCCTGAAGGCAGCTGCCGAACAAGATTTACTTCGTCAGCTACCTCCTGACATCCTCAAGACTGACATGCTGACCTTTGCAAAATTCTGGCGCGCTCGCGACCGTCTCCACTGGAGCCTCACCGCGACCTCCGTACCCACAGAAGCCGTGCTGCAAGTGAAGTCTGAGGAGTCTGTAATCGGTCTCACCTTCGAATTCCAACGTCCCATAGCGACCGTCACTGGCGGTGCGACCATATTCCCCGACAACCGGCACCTTATTTTGCCAGAACTCGCACCGGGCCACAGCATTTCACTGCACATCAACTATCTGCACTGACCTCGGCTCTGCAATGCAGTTCCCCGCGCACGTAAGCCTTGGTGTCTTGCGTAACTACGCGCAGAGCCCTATTGAGGCCATACTTAAAGGAAGCGATGATGATGCATTGCTGCCCTCAGGACCTCGCTCCGGCGGTCGTGTTCCTCCCATAAATGGATTTACTTTTTGATTGAACCCGTAGCCGCAAACGCAATGCACGGCTTCGGATCGAGCGGACCACAGTTCGCTGGAGTTGTGTGTGAGAGTGTCTGAAAACAGGTTCATTCGTCAACCGACCAAACGGTCGCTCAGGACCTTCATCGCAGCCTTTCTGCTAGTCGGTTTCGTGCATCTTCTCGCTGCGCAAACGACCGGCGACTGGCAGGAACAAGTTCGAAAGGATGTCGAGAACGAGCACGTCGATGCTGCGCTTGCCGTCGTCGACCAACGTTTGGCCGACGCGCCGCAAGATTTGGAAGCTCACGGTTGGCGTGGACGATTACTTTCCTGGAAAAGCCGTTGGTCCGAAGGCGAAGCTGAATACAAACTTGTCCTCGAGAAAGTCCCAAACGACACCGAAATCTTGACCGGCCTCTCCGACGTCCTACTCTGGCAGAAGAAATATACCGAAGCGCTGCAGACTCTGGACGAGGCAAGAAGTATCTCTCCCTCGGACCCTGAGATTCTGTCACGTCGCGCTCGTGTGCTGGCGTTGTTGGGCCGTGCGCTCGAAGCGCGCTCGGAGTACCAACAGACTCTTCTGTTTGATACGCACAATGCGGACGCGAGAACAGGTCTCGACAGTTTGAGCGAAGACACGAAACACGAACTGCGGTTCGGCGAAGACGTCGACCTCTTCAGTTACGCCGCCGCTGGCGAGACTGAGGGCATCAGCCTCAGTTCCCGGTGGAACCCGCGATGGTCAACCGTCTTCGGTGTCAGCACCTATCAAAGGTTTGGGCAAGATGCTGTCAAGTTTCTGGCCAGCACCGCATTCCGCTTCACCACGCGGGACTCGCTGACTGTCGGTAGCGCCGTTGCCAACAGCCAGACTGTGGTGCCCACCAATGAAGCTTTCTTCGAATATGGCCACGGCTTCCGAATCGAAAATCGCTGGGTCCAAGGATTGGAAAGTTCCTACCAGCAACATTGGTTCTGGTATCAGGGTGCGCACGTTCTGACCCTGAACACAAGCCAGATTGTTAACCTTCTCCACGACTGGACTTGGTCACTGAACGTGACTGAGGCTCGCACTGGATTCCTGAGTACTCCCGTCGACTGGACGCCCTCCGGCTGGACCAAACTTGGCTTCCCGCTACAACGTCGCGTCACCGGCAACATTTTCTTCGGCGTGGGCAGCGAAAACTTTGCCCAGATCGATCAGATCGGCCGCTTTTCTGCCCGCACTTTCGGCGGTGGTCTGCTCTATCAGTTCGCAGCACGCCAGGACATCAACGGCTACGTAGCCCGCCAAGATCGCACCGGCGGCCTAATCGATACCAGCTTTGGACTGAGTTATGGGATCCGTTTTTAAGGGAATCGAAAAACTCGGACCCGCTGGGTTGGTGCTGGAAGCGATTCTCGCTTCACTGCTGGGAATCCTGCTTCTCGTTGGATTCATTGTGCTACGACGCCGGTACCGCGCGCGATATTTTCAGAGAAGAAATCAGCGCACCGTTGCCTTGCGATCGCAATGGGACGATATCCTCTACGGCAAAATTCCCGCCGAAGACTGGCGCTTCAATCCACTCGATTGCGACATCGTTGAATCGATTCTGCTGGATAGCATCGAAATGTCCACGGCTGACAAGTTGCCCCCGCTGCTGGATTGTCTTCGCGTCAGCGGGTTGCTCGATATGCGCATCTACGAAGCCCGAACATCGCGCGGATTGAAGCAGCGAACCGCCCTTCTGGCCCTGGGGCGAACTCGCGCCATGGAAGCGATTCCTGCTCTGGCTGCGGGATTGGACTCGCACCTGCGCGAAACTCGTATCGCCGCGGTTCGTGGCCTCGGCCGCACGGCCCGGATGGAAGCCGCCATCCCAATTCTCGACCGCATCGTCACCGGTCATTTCGATGCGCCCGATCGTTCTCTGAAAAACACCTTGGTAAACTGCTGCCGTTCCCACCCCGATGTGTTGGTCAATTATCTCGAGCGCACGTGTGGACCGGTTCGCGAGTTGCTGGCGCGCGTGCTCGGCGAGCTGGCGTCACCTCGGCTCGGTGAGGAGTTACTCGTCCTGGCTTCAGATGTCTTACCGGAAGTACGCGCCTCCGCCGCCCGTGCTCTCGGCAATACCGACAACTCTTACACTCTGCCTGCGCTCGCCAGTTTAGCCGCCGATCCAGAATGGTTTGTTCGCCTGCGTGCCGTAGTGGCGCTGGAACAAATCGAAGACATTGGCAAAATCAGCGTCCTGCTGCGCTCCCTCTGCGATGCCAACCGCCATGTACGTCAGCGCGCCGCATGGGCACTCGCGCGGATGGAGCCGCAACTCGACCAAATCCTCGAAGATGTCATCGCTAGCAAAGACGACTATGCCCTGCAGTCGTTTGTCTCGGAACTAGAGCGGTCCGGCGCGATCGATAAAATTGTCGGCGGCTTTGCTGGTTCGGGCCATCACTCGGCCGGAACCCGCTTGATGGAGGTTGTGGTGGAAGCAAGAAAACGACTGGAACTCACCGGCAAAGCGGTGGCGGCGGGGGCGCACTGACTCTGCATTTTCTCGCCATCTCGAACGATACACTGTTCATCTACTACCTGCTATCCAACGTCATCTACCTTGGACTGCTGATCGTTGCAATTGTCAAAAACGTCCGCCATCGTCATCGTCTTGGAAGTCAGCGCCTCGAATTGGTGAAAGCTTCTCCCTTCACCCCGCCCATCACTCTCATCGTTCCAGCGCACAACGAGGAACGCTCGATCGTTGGCAGTGTCGGTGCTCTGCTTGGACTCGAATATCCCTGCCTCGAGGTCATCGTCGTCAACGATGGATCGGACGACGCCACCATTGAAAAGCTGCGGCGGGTCTATCAGCTTAAGACCGCCCGCATCCTCTACATTGCCGACATTGCAACGGCGCCGCTCCATGCCTTCTATCGGAGTGCGCTCGATCGGCGCCTGTTCGTCCTCGACAAAGAAGCTGCCGGCTGTAAAGCCGATGCCATCAATGCAGGAATCAATGCTGCCACCAGTCCTTACATTTGCGTAGTCGACGCCGACTCGATTCTCGAAAAGGAGTCTCTCATTCGCATCATGGCGGGAGTTTTCGCCGACCCTGGCCGTGTCATGGCCGTAGGCGGCATCGTACGCGTCTTGAACGGCTCCCGCGTGGTGAACAATCAAATCGAGGAGGTACGCCTTCCCAAGAGTCCGATCGAAGTCATGCAGGTCATCGAATACTTGCGCGCCTTCCTGGTCGGCCGCGAAGCCTGGGCTGGCTTCAACATGCTCCCCATAATTTCCGGTGCTTTCGGAGTCTTTCAGCGCGACCTCGTCCTCCAAGTCGGGGGTTTTCGCACTCACGCAGTCGGAGAAGATCTCGATCTCATCATTCGCATGCACCGCCGCCTGCGTGAAAATCACCGCCCATACCACATCGACTTTATTCCTGACCCCACTTGCTGGACTGAAGTGCCCACCGACTTGAAGTCGCTCGCCCGGCAGCGCGCACGCTGGCACAAAGGTCTAATCGATACACTTTGGCCTAATCGCGATATGCTGTTCCGCGCCCGCTACGGACGCGTTGGCTGGATCGTCCTTCCTTATATGTGGATCTTCGAATTCTTCGCGCCCATCATCGAGGTCGTCGGATACACAACGATCATTCTCGCCCTGATCTTAGGAGTTCTGAGCAAGTCATTCTTCCTGCAATTCCTGTTGTTCGGCTACGCCTTCGCCACGCTGATTTCCATCGGTTCGGTACTGCTCGAAGAAATGACTTTCCGGCGTTACAGCGACTGGCGCGAGGTTGCACGCCTGATAATCTACTGCTTCTTCGAACACTTTCCCTACCGCCAACTCACGATGTTCTGGCGTCTCCAGGGAATCTGGCAATACCTCCGCGGAGACCTGCAATGGCGATCAATGAAAAGAGTCGGAATCTCTACCAACCCAGCGCCTGACTCGAGACCTTCCCCCTGAGCAAGGGAGGTCTAGGCTTGTTTGTGGAAACACACTCCGAACTGGAGGCGATCGTTTCTTGACTGAGACAAGTTCTGAGCGCCTTTCGACGACTATTTAGGAGATGAGCTGAAGTTCGCTCACCTTTCATTTCGCCCTAGGATTTCAATTTCCGTTACCGGCCTTCGCATCTGCCAACAACTGGTAGATTGTGGCGCGCGATATACCTAACATTTCGGCAGCCTGAGACTTGTTCCCACCAACATGTTCCAAAACGCGCATCACGTGGCGTTTTTGTAATTCCTGCAGGGACATCATAATCTCATCCTGCCCAGCCACATCCCCCGACTGACCGCGCACAGGTTCCGGCAGATCTCGGATGTCAATCACTGTTCCGTCCACCATCATGCAAGCGTTGCCAATGACATTCTCAAGCTCTCGGATATTGCCCGGCCACGAATAGATCGCCATCTTTGTTTGCGCTCGACGCGTTATGCCGGCAACCGGTTTCCCGTATTCACCCGCAAACCTTTCCAAGAAATGCCGCTCCAAGAGGGGCAAGTCCTCTCGTCTATCCGTCAGACGAGGAAGGGGAATCTCTACCATCGCTAGCCGGTAATACAGGTCTTCCCGAAATTTCCCATCTCTGACCATCGATCGGAGGTCACGGTTAGTGGCGGCGATGACTCGGATGTCAATCGCTCGCGGAACCGGAGAACCGATCCGCTGGATTTCCTGGCTTTGCAAAACACGGAGCAATTTACTCTGTGAGGTTAGCGAGAACTCACCAATCTCGTCCAAGAAAACAGTTCCATGGTTCCCGTACTCAAAGACGCCAATCTTATCCTGTGTGGCACCGGTGAACGCACCCCGCACGTGGCCGAATAACTCACTTTCCACTAAGGTTTCGACAATTGCCGAACAGTTGCAAACTGCGAAGGGACCTGAACCGACCGGGCTCAGGCGATGCAAGGCACGAGCAACCAGTTCTTTCCCGGTCCCGGTAGGTCCAGTTACAAGCACAGTGCGGAAGTGTGGTGCGACCCTCCGAAGTTTCGCAAACACCTCCAACATGAGTGGGCTACGCCCAACAATCCCTGCAAATTGACAAGCGTCCAGCAGTTCGTGCTCAAGTTCTTGGGTTCTGCGCCGGTCTTGAGCCTCGGATAGCAACCCCGAGATCCGACGCCGCAGTTTACCCACATTGAGTGGCTTGTCGAGGTAATCGCATGCCCCCTTTTGAATGGCTTCAACCGCTGATTCTGAGGAATAGTGCGCCGTCATGAGTATGACTTCAGCCCCTGGATCCGCGGCCAAAATCCACTCCAGCAATTCCAATCCGCGAATCCCCGGCATCATCAGATCGAGAAGAACTATTTGAGGACGGATCCGTTTGAACGTCTCTAGGCCGATCTTAGGATCGCGTGCGGCAAGAATTTCCACTCCAGCATTCGACAGTGCGTCTTTGATTAACTCTAGGCTCTGGGCCTCATCATCAATCGCTAGGAGTTTGGGAATCGGGTGGTCGGGCATATACGTAACGCTGACACGATCGATATCGTTCTGTCTCGTTCCCCAGCGTATCAGAGTCATTGGGGTCTGTCACCGACCCTTAAGCCGCCAGGGGACCCATTGGCGCCTCATGAGTATCCGGTCAAAGTGGCAAGAGGCGATCTGTAGCTGTGTTGCCCGGAGCTTTGCATAAGCAAAGTCAGGTCTAAGAACTCTGCTCGTCATTCAGGGAGTTGTTCAGCAGACAGGCAGGATTCAAAATTCTGTACAACTCGCCTGAGTCGCGCAGCCCTTCAAGGCACGAATATGCGGCAAATCATGGCATTCTATGAAGACCTATTTGGAGCGTCAAATGCTAGGCCTATATTGGCCCTTCCCCGGCCTGGTAACGCGTGGCAAGCTTCGGTAAACCGCAGCCATCCCGTCGCGAGACTCGCTACTGATGGCATTTATTCATCTACTGACCAACAAGAGTCGATGGACTTTGCTTGATGCTGCTGAAATAGGGCACGAAACCCCAAACGGAGACAGATATAGGGGCTACAGTGCAAGCCGTGAAATATGACACATCCACTATCAGAGTTGGAAGATCGCAAGGCTGCTGTCTCTGGGCTTGAAGTGGAGCTCGAATTGTTACAGAAGGGCATCGGGGTAGGCGAGCAGGTGGTGAAGGAATTCGCCGATTTGAAGTTTGCTCTGGACCAACATGCTATCGTCGCGGTCACGGACGTTAAGGGCGCGATCATCTATGTGAACGAAAAGTTCTGCGCGATCAGTCAATACTCCAAGGATGAACTCATCGGCCAGGATCACCGGATCCTCAACTCAGGCCACCATTCCAAAGAATTCTTCAAGCAGATGTACCAGACCATCGCGAGTGGGAAGGTTTGGCACGACGAAATCAAGAACCGGGCCAAGGACGGTTCGATCTACTGGGTAGATGCGACCATCGTCCCGTTACTCGATGGCGAGGGCGAGCCCAGGCAATACGTGGCTATCCGCACGGACATCACCGAGCGAAAGCAGGCGGAGGAGGCACTGCGGGATAGTCTGGCCACCAGCAGGATCGCGCTCAAGGAACTGGCCGAAACACATCTAGCGCAGATGGAGGAAGGCCGTTGGCTCGCGGAATACGCCCTTCGCGAAAGCGAAGAAAAATATCGGCTGCTCCTCGATGGAGTTGAGAACTACGCCATCTTCATGATCGACCCACAGGGGCAGATTGTGAGTTGGAATGCCGGCGCCGAGCGAATCAAGGGCTACAGCGCCGACCAGATTATCGGACATAACTTTTCCTGCTTCTTTCCCCCGGAAGATATCGAGCGGGGCAGGCCGGAGGAGATACTCCGCATGACTGCGGCTTGCGGCCGGCACAAAGAGCAAGGCATGCGCGTGCGGAAGGACGGCTCACGATTTTTGGCGAGTGTTGTGTTTACCGCGTTGCGGGATGCAGGTGGAAATCTTCGAGGATTTTCCGAGTTCAGCCACGATCTTAGCGAGAGCAAGGAGTCGGAAGCCCGGTATCGAGGACTGTTGGAAGCCGCTCCGGACGCAATGGTGGTCGTAAACGTGGCCGGAGAAATCGTTCTGCTGAATGTCCGGGCGGAAAAAGAGTTTGGATACAGCCGTGACGAACTGATCGGGCAGAAGGTGAAGAACATCATTCCCGAGGGCTTCGCGGAACGGCTTATCGCCGACGGTACGCGAAGCGCGGCGGAAGCGCTGGCACAGCAGATCGGCGCCGGGATCGAACTCTCCGGGAGGCGGAAGGATGGCAGCGAATTTCCCATCGAGATCATGCTGAGCCCTCTCGAAAGCGCCGAAGGCATTCTGGTCACGGCCGCGATCCGCGACATCAGCGTGCGCAAGAGAGCGGAGACGCATCTGGCTCAGATGGAGGGCCGGTACCGCGGACTGCTGGAAGCGGCTCCGGACGCGATGGTAGTCGTCAACGTAGCCGGGGAAATCGTTCTGCTGAATGTCCGAGCGGAGAAAGAGTTTGGCTACAGCCGCGATGAACTGGTTGGGCAGAAGGTAGAGAACATTATCCCTGAGGGCTTCGCGGAACGGATCATTGCCGACGGTACCCGCAGCGCGGCCGAGGCTCTGGCGCAGCAGATTGGTACGGGGATCGAACTGATCGGACGGCGCAAAGATGGCAGCGAATTTCCCATCGAGATCATGCTGAGCCCTCTCGAAAGCGCCGAAGGAATCCTGGTCACGGCCGCGATCCGCGATATCAGCGTACGCAAGAAATCTGACGAGCATCTGGGGAAGACAGTCGGGGAACTCAAGCGTTCGAACGACGAACTTCAGCAATTTGCCTATGTCTCATCTCACGATCTGCAGGAACCGCTGCGCATGGTCTCCAGTTACACACAACTGCTGGCCAAGCGCTACAAAGGGCGCCTCGACTCCGACGCCGATGAGTTCATTGGCTTTGCCGTAGACGGGTGCAACCGCATGCAGGGGCTAATTCAGGATCTGCTGGCCTATTCCCGCGCGGGAACAAACGGGAAGGCACTTTGTGAAGTTTCCGGTGAACACGCTTTGCAAAAAGCGCTTGCCAACCTGCGAATCACCATCGAGCAGAGCGCTGTGGTTGTGACGCACGATTCCCTGCCATCCGTTACGGCAGATGCAACGCTGTTGACTCAGATATTTCAAAACCTCGTGGGAAACGCAATCAAGTACCGTGGGGCCGAAGTCCCTCGTGTGCATATCTCCGCGGCAAACAAGGGTGGCAGCGAGTGGACCTTTTCTGTGCGCGACAATGGCCTGGGAATTGATCCTCAATACTTTGAAAGAATCTTCATCCTCTTCCAGCGCTTGCACGGGCGCGACGAGTTCGAGGGTACCGGAATCGGATTGGCTATTTGCAAGAAAATGTTGGAGCGGCTGGGCGGCAGGATCTGGGTCGAGTCGCAACCGGGGAAGGGCTCAACCTTCTACTTTGCCCTGCCGGAGACAGCGAGGAAGAAATAATGGAATCGATTGGAACGGATGCAGCACCTATCGAAGTTTTATTGGTTGAAGATAGTCCCGGTGATGTCCGGCTCACGCAGGAAGCGTTCAAGGATGCCAAGGTGCATATTAACCTGAACGTGGCGTCGGATGGGGCGAAGGCCATGGCTTTCCTGAAGCGGGAGGGGGAGCATGCCAATGCTCCGCGCCCGGATCTGATCTTGCTCGATCTGAACCTGCCCAAGAAAGATGGCCGGGAGGTGCTGGAGGAAATCAAGGAGGATCCGAAGCTGAAGAGCATTCCTGTAGTCGTCCTGACTACCTCTTCGTCTGAGGCCGATATCCTGCGGAGTTACCTGCTGCATGCGAATTGTTACATCACCAAGCCTGTGGGTCTCGATGGGTTCCTCACGGTCGTGAAAAGCATCGACAATTTCTGGCTATCGGTGGTCAAGCTACCGCACGAACTACGCTCATGAAAGAAAATGCACTCCAGGTCCTTCTGATCGAAGATAACGCGGGAGATGCTCGCCTGATTCGCGAAATGTTCAGCAATGAGGGGCCCGGCAGCTTCGAATTGACGCACCTCTTACGCATGAGTGAAGCCGAGTCACATCTTTCCAAGCGCGGAGTCGACATTATGCTGTTGGACATGGGATTGCCGGATGGGCATGGTCTCGAGACGGTGCGGCGGGCGCGCGCTGCGGCCCCAGGGGTCCCGATGATCGTGCTAACCGGCTTGGACGACGAAGCCCTGGCCGCGGAAGCCATGAAGGCAGGCGCACAGGACTATCTGATCAAAGGCCAGATCGAAAATCGCGCGCTCCCCCGGGCTCTGCGCCATGCCATCGAACGGCACCGCATGCAGACAGAAGCAGATCTCATCCGGATCCATCAGATGCAGTTTAAAGATGAGTTCCTCTCGCACGTGTCGCACGAACTCCGTTCTCCGCTGAGCGCGATCCGTCAGTTTGTCACCATTCTCCTGGATGGGCTGGCCGGCGACCTGAAGCCAGAACAACACGAGTACATGGGAATTGTCTTGAGGAACGTCAAACAACTTCAGTCGATGATTAACGACTTGCTCGAAGTCACTCGCGTGCAGGCGGGGAAACTGATTATGGAGCCGCAATGTGCGCCGGTTTCCGACGCCATCACGTATGCCGTCGACACTCTACAGGGAGCCGGCACAGCCAAAGGAATCACTCTCTCTTCTGATGTCGAGAGCGGGCTGCCATCAGTCTGTGCCGATCCAACGCGTATTCGACAAATTCTGATCATTTTAATCGACAATGCCATAAAGTTTACTCCGGCAAATGGAGAGGTGAAGGTTCAAGCTCGCGTGTCAGACGAAGATCCGAGGCTTCTCGTTCTGGAAGTCTCAGATTCGGGATGCGGCCTCAGCCCCGACATGACCGAGCGGATTTTTGAACGACTCTTTCAGACATCAGATCCTTCCTTGGAGGGTCGCAAAGGCCTTGGATTGGGGTTGTACATCTGCAAAGAGTTGGTTACGCGGCAGGGGGGACAAATCTGGGCAAGGAGCGCACCGGGGCAAGGCGCAGTCTTCTCCGTCACCTTGCCGATTTTTTCTCTACCCGACCTGATTTCCCCGGCATTCCGTAAGGCGGTACGGGTGGACAGGCCTGTCACACTCGTGGTAACAGAGATCGGCTCGCAGTGCGGCTGGCTTTCGGATGAGGTTCGCGCAGAACAATCTCACGGGGTCCGCGAAGTTCTGCAGCACTGTTTGCACTCCCATCTGGACGTTCTGCTGCCAAAGATGGGCGCCGCAGGGCCGGTAGAACTCTTCTTTGTCGCGGCCCTCACAGACGCAATTGGCGGTGAGGCGATTAGCAAGAGGATACGCGAACAATTGCAAGAGCATGTCCATCGAGCCGGCTTGACGCTGTCGGTTTCCTACAAAGCCGTTGCGCGTACCACGAGAAACTCGAATCAATCCACAGGGGAGTATTTGGAGCAGGTGGCAGCTGGCATTCAGGAACTAATAAACGTAGAAATCTCATCAAGGGTGGTCGTAAATGGCTAACAAGAAAATTCTAATCGTCGATGATGATCCGGACGTGCTGCAAGGTATGAATCTGCGCCTCAAGGCGAACCAATACGACATTTGTCTTGCAGTAGATACATTCTCCGGTGTCGCTGAAGCGCGGAGAAGCGAGCCGGACTTGATTCTTCTTGATCTCGGCCTGCCGGCTGGTGGCGGTTTTATGGTGATGGAAAGGCTCAAGATGATTCCATCGCTCGCCACAATCCCCATCATTGTGGTCTCGGCTCGTGACGGTCTGGGAAACCAGAAGCGCGCTTTCGATGCAGGAGCGAAGGCGTTTCTGCAGAAACCGGTGGATGATAATGAACTCCTGGCGGTCATCCGGCAAACTCTGGGTGAGCCCGCAGTCAAGAAGAGACCTGCTCTCTGTGACCAGGCAGCGCTATGACTCAATCCAGGCAGCCTGTTTCGGACCTCCCCGCCTATTTGTCTCACGAATTGCGGAATGCGCTTTGCTGTATTCATCAATTTGGAAACATCCTGGTCGATGGGCTGGCAGGTGAATTGACCGGCGAACAACGAGAGTTTGTGGGCATCATGCTGGAGAATGCTTCGAAAATTCGCAGTGTGCTTGACAGCACATTGGACGGCGTTCCGGGAACGCCTGAGAAATGTGCGAGCACAATCGAACGTGTTTCTAAACTGGAGACCTAATGGATAAGACGAAGATATTGGTTGTCGACGATAATCCCACGATAAGACAAGGGCTGAGCGTACGTCTGCGGGCGAACGGCTACGAGGTTTTGTTTGCCGAGGATGCCATTTCGGCTACGGCTGCTCTGGTCACGGAAAGACCAGACCTGGTGATTCTTGATCTGGGACTTCCTGCGGGAGATGGATTCGTCGTGATGGAGCGATTGCAGAAGAACGATAGTCTGGCGAACACTCCGGTTATTGTGCTGACCGGCCGCGAATTAGCCGTTAACAAGTCCCGAGCCCTGCGCGCGGGAGCAACGGCCTTCTTTCAAAAACCCGTGGAAGACAGCACTTTGCTCTTCGCCATTAAGAAGGCGCTGGATGTCTCCCGCGGCAACTTACGCTTTGACGAGTAACCAGAGTCAATGTTGCAAACCCAACACCAAGCTTTACTCGAACGAGGACACTTACTCATATGTTGACGATTCTTGTGGTAGACGATAACCTGCACCTCCAAATCGCATTCAAGAAGCTACTCACATCATCCGGGTATCGAGTTGAACTCGCTGGAGATGGCGAAGAGGGTTTGCGCCTCGCACACAGCGCGAGGCCGGATGTCATCCTGCTCGATATGCTGTTGCCGAAACTTGGTGGTGTAGAAGTGCTTCGCGCCTTGAAGGAAGATCGCGCGACGGCGACCATTCCAGTAATTGCCTTGAGCGGTTTGCCCATGAGCAATGAAGCGAGATTGAGGAGAGACGGCGCGATAAGCTATCTGCAGAAGTCAAACTTGGAGGACCTGGACCTTTTGCTCCAAGCCATCGATTACGCTCTTCTATTGCCGCGCAGCGACGAGTTCAGCGAAGCGGCGTTTCTTCCCAACACTCCTAGGCAAAGTGAACGTGCGGAGTAACAGCAGTACCCAGCTGCGGCGCGATGCTATATAAGACGCTATTGATCAGCAGCTATGCCGCCGCTGGCTCCAGCGCGGCACTCATGTAGCCCTCCATCGCTTGTGTCAGTTGCGAATCTACCTCATCCGCGATCGTCATGATGTCGGGTAGCAGCAAGCTGACATCCAGCGCGCCCAAATTTTTCTGCAACGTCGCAAAGAGGGTCACCTGCAGGATTCGTGAGTCGTGGACCAGCGTCCCGGGGTGTAGCCCTGGACTCGTCGCATCCGGCCGTGCGCCACGGCGGCAGCGGAAGTGATGGAATCGCTTTCTTCCCCGGGAGTGTTGGGCCTTTTCAGCCGGAGAACCAGGTCTTCAATCAACTTAGGAAGATATCCAGTACGCTCTTTGTCCGTATGCGGAATGTTGCTGAGGGCCGTGTTCTTTTTTACGCGTACCAACCAGTCTTCGACGATACGGCTGGCACAACGCTGCAATATCGTACCGACTTTTTCCCTTTTCCTCGGGGCAGGTATATGGGTCTGCACTTTGTCGCGGATGAGATCGGCAAGTTTATCGACCTCGAATGTTTCATCATGATTTGGTCTGCTTCCAGAACGATAGCGTCCATAGCGCTCTTCACGTCGGGGTAGCCGCTGACCAGCAGTGTAAGCGCATCCGGTTGGGAGTGGCGCATCGCGGTGATCACCGCAAGACCGTCACTGGGGTCCGGCATGTGCAGGTCCGTGATAAGCACGTCGAAGCTTTCCGTAGTGATAAATTTCAGGGCTTCGGGCACACTAGCGGCACTCACGACCTCAAACCCTTTTCCTTCGAGCGTCACACTCATCATAGTCCGAAGGGCCTCGTCGTCATCCACCAGCAGGACTCTATGAGAAACGCCTTGTTTGGTAGGACTCATACATCACCAACTTTATTTTTATTGAGCTGTACCAAAATGGTACTCGCGCTCAAATGTCGAATAATGGTAACAACTGACCACTTAAATTAGCTCGTCGCTAAGTTATAGGCGGGCGGCCTAAGGGCAGATACGGTCCGGGGTCATTCCCGAAACGGGAATTAGGTTGGTTTCTAACTAGTAAGTCGTTGCATCAGTATAGTACTATGGGCATAGCACTAGTGCGTTGGGGCACTGGTACGCGAAGAGTTTCAACATCGCCTTGTCGAAACGGCAGTTCCCACCATTGGGGGGACAGGAAGTGCGATCTTCCCCAGGCGAGCCCCTATCTGAAGGGGGATGCCATGATCCGTGCCAACAAGGTCCGATCCAGAGCCGAGAAAGAAAGCCTCGCTTTGACTCTTGTCGGGTTTTGCTGTGACCACGCCGTTATCGGCAGTGATCTCGCAGGGATCATCGTGTCCTGGAACAAGGGTGCCCAGGACATCTACGGTTACACGGCCGAAGAAATGATCGGCCAATCAATTACTACCGCCATTCCAGAACATTTACACGACGACGGCCTGCAATTTCTGCGCGATGTTGCCGCGGGACAGCCGCCCGCTCGCCACGAAACGGTTCGCAGACGCAAAAACGGAAGCCTGGTCCATGTCTTATTGATCGTCTCGTCGGTAAAGAATTCGAAGGGGGAGATCATCGGAGCTTCAACCATCACTCACGATATCACCGAGCGCAAGCGTGGGGAAGAGTGCGAGCGCCTGGCGGCCGTGGTCGAGTCATCGGATGACGCCATTATTGGCCAGAATTTGGACGGAGCGATCTTCGCGTGGAATCCCGGCGCCGAAAGGTTATACGGTTACTCGGCATCCGAGGCAGTGGGCAGGCCAATACAGATGCTGCTGCCGCCGGAACGAGCGAGCGAGGAATCTGAGATTCTGGAGCGAATCGGGCGCGGTGAGCGCATTCGCCATTTCGAAACCGTCCGGGTGCAAAAAGATGGCAAGAGAATTGACGTTTCCGTAACGATTTCGCCAATTCGAGACAGAAGCGGTGCGATCGTTGGTGCTTCAAAGATTGCCCGCGACATCACCGAGCGCAAGCGTGCGGAAGAAGTGCGCGAACGTCTGGCAGCCGTGGTCGAGTCATCCGATGATGCCATTATAGGCAAGAATCTGGACGGAACCATCATCGCCTGGAACCCCGGCGCCGAGAGCCTGTTTGGTTATACGGCATCGGAGGCTGTGGGGAAACCGATACAGATGCTCCTGCCGCCGGAACGAGCCAATGAGGAATCTGCCATTCTGGAGCGAATCAGGCGCGGTGAGCGCACGAACCATTTCGAAACCGTCCGGCTGCAAAAAGATGGCAAGAGAATTGACGTTTCCGAGTCGATTTCACCGATTCGAGACAGAAGCGGAGTGATCGTTGGCGCTTCGAAGATTGCCCGCGACATCAGTGAGCGTAAGTGCGCGGAAGAAGAATTACGCAAGGCAGAAGAGCGGTTCGGCAAGACCTTTCACAGCAGTCCGCTGGCGATCGTAATCTCGACGGAAGCGGAAGGTCGATATGTGGACGTGAACGAAGCATTTCTCAAGATGGTTGGCCGCGGACGCGGGGATGTCATAGGCCGTACGGCCTCGGATCTGATGTTCTGGGCTCAACCGTCGCAGCGCTTAGAGTTGCTCCGGCGATTGCAGGAGGGTGGAACCGTGACGGACACCCAATTCCAATACAAGACTTCGGCGGCGGAAACTCGGGATGCAAAACTGTCGTGGGTGAAGATCGAGGTCGAGGGGCAACCCTGCCTCCTGGCTTTCATACGCGACATCACCGAGAGGCTGCACTTGGAAGCGCAGTTCCGCCAGGCACAGAAGATGGAAGCAGTAGGGCGTTTGGCCGGCGGTGTGGCCCATGACTTCAATAACATGCTGAGCGTGATTATCGGCTACAGCGATCTCTCGACCGATCTGATTGCACCAGAAAGTCCGGTGAAAACCTACCTGGAGCAAATCAAGAAAGCGTCGGAACGGGCCACCATGCTCACCCGTCAACTCCTGGCTTTTAGCCGGCAGCAGGTTGTCTTTCCCAGAGTCCTGAATCTGAACGAAGTGGTGAATAACGTGACGACCATGTTGCTGCGCATGGTCGGCGAGAGTATTTCAGTCTTGTTCCGGCCGACTACGCCGATTGGGGGCATCAAAGCTGACCCGGGCCAAATTGAACAAATCCTGATGAACCTTGTGGTGAATGCGCGAGACGCGATGCCGGACGGAGGCGAGATCATCATCGAGACCGGGCATGTTGAACTGGACCAGCTTTACGTTTCCCAGCACGAGGGTTTTCATACCGGACAACACGTAGTTTTGTCGGTATGCGACACCGGTTGCGGCATGGACGAAAGCATCAAATCGAAAATCTTCGAGCCTTTCTTCACTACCAAGGGTATTGGGCAAGGGACTGGTCTCGGACTCTCCACGGTGTACGGAATCGTAACGCAGAGCCAGGGAGCCATTGGTGTCGAAAGCCAACCCAACAAGGGCACGACGTTCAAGATTTATTTTCCGAGAATAACTGCGGAAGCCGAACGCCCGGTGCCGTCCCGCGAAGTAGACGAAGGTCCAGCAGGGTCCGAAACGATTTTGGTGGTGGACGACGATGACGCTGTACGCAAGGTAACCGCAAGCTTGCTGGTCAGTGCTGGTTACCGAATCATCGAAGCAAACAACGCGGACAAGGCTCTGGAGATCATGACAGCGTCCGGACCAGAACTCGATCTTCTGCTCACGGATCTCATCATGTTCGGGAAAAGCGGGTTTGAGCTTTTCGAACAGGCGAAGGTAGTCCGCCCGGACCTTCGGGCGCTATTCATGTCGGGGTACACTGGCGATCTTGCTGCTTTGCGGCGCGGGTTGATATCGGAGCGCACGTTCCTGGCGAAGCCATTCACCAGAGTCTCGCTGCTCAAGAAGGTCTACACGGTCCTGAACATCGAGTAAGCACGCCAGATTCCAGACCAAAGACCAATCGTTGGCAGCGGCCTGAGTTAGGTGAAGCGGATTGTACAGTCCCTAAGAGACGCTGGAATGTTCTACCCGGTCCCGGCCGCTGTTTTTGGCCTGGTAGAGAGCCAGATCTGCGTCGTGAAGCAACGTCGCGGAATCACCCTCTCCGCACTGGGCAATGGTAACTCCCATACTCACCGTGATTGAGACCTTAGCCAGATCAGGCGTGAAGGGAGCATCGGCGACAGACCGCTGAATTTCAGCCGCCCGGGCAAGGGTGCCGTCATACCCCTTAATCGAGATCGTGCCTCTTCGCTAGCTCCTTTAGAACGATGTCACCACTTCGATGCCCTTAAGGAGTCATTTATGGACTTGAAGTTATCTACGTCGAGCAACACAAGCCCCAACGGTTTCTTCCCGCGTCTGGCGCGCAGAAGTTCTCGCTTCAGGAAAGAACACTATTTCTGACCCAATCCAAATACGAGTCAAGAAGTCGTGCGTGGCAGCAAAGTGCAGGGATTCTCGTGCCGAGATAAGCTCATCGTGAAGATCCAGAATTTTCTTGCCGGCGATCTGCGATAACCATAGGCGGGGTTTCCCCCGACCCAAAATCCAAGCTGGGCGAGTCGGCTCTTGCCTCGGAACTCCTCAACGCTGAGTTCCCGGCTGAACTCTGCCGCCGTGCGTCTCTTGAGAGCTTTTAGTAGGGTGCTGGTGGCCGTTCCGTCGTTTGTAAATGGTTCGGCACAGTAATGGACGGGAATACCTGCCGACCTGCAAAGGAAGAGATAAAGGAGACCGGCAATGAAGAACGATGACTCATTCCCAAATCGGGAACACTGCTTACATATTTAAACAACTGTGCAATTGTGACCAATTCCTAAATATCGCAGGATTGTAAATTGATCCCAAGGAGATGGATGTAATAAGGAACTCACGCGGCCCTCCCCTGTTGGCTGCCGTTTTCCTCTTGCCATGGCGCAGCCAAGGGAGACGCTGCGCCACTCTGTTTCGGAACGTGACGCATGATGAGCGAAGTGCCATACCACTATTCCCGCCAACAGCCCGACGAACTGAAAGAGCTGGAATTCCCCAGCAGCAAACCCAACGCCGCGTTTCACTGGCCTCCAGATTGCACATTGCCGTTCATGGATCATGGATCGGACAGCGAGGCATAGCAGATTACTTAGCAGGAGGCGCTGTGACTACTTTCTTGAAGACAATGCGAAAGTCGTTCCGTATTATTCTTCCCCTGGACGAGGTAAAGCGACGGGCACTTTGTGACGCTCTAGACAGGTGCGGCGGGAATCATCTGTGCGCGGCGCGCCTGTTGGGCCTCGGGAAAACCACAGTCTATCGGATGGCGAGGCTGTACAACTATCAGCGCCCAAAGGTGCAAGCGGAAGGGTTGATGACGGTGTCACAACGTCGCCTTCTCAGTACAGAATGTCGACCGTCAGCGGATCGGCACGAATAACAGATTCTCACAGAAAACAACGGCGTTGGGCGGTGTCCTCATTAACTTCACACTTAGGACACTACTAATAAAGGCAATCATGATCGCTCCGAGTTCACGCCCCACACGGTGGCTCGAACCGAGAGATTGCGACTGTCACCGAGTCATTTCCCAACTTGCCCGTCGCAAAGGTAATTCTTTGCATTGATGGCGATGATGCAGATCCGTCTATGGTTTTGAGGACTCGCTTTCCCTGTGGCCCATTAGGGCATTGTCGGTCGATTAGATTTGCCTCCACGTCTTGCGGTCTTTGCGCACAGTAACCTTGCTGAGGCGGTATTACTGAGAGGAAGCGGGGCAACACTTATCACCGATCTACTGCTAAAGCCTTCTTGCCCTTGCGTGCGTTTCGCTTGCCGGCTTTACCTGCAAAGCTCGGCAAGTACGGGTAGTAACTGTCGGCTCGATTCAAGCTTCGGCACAAAAGCATCGACCAAGGCTGGCGCCTGCGTCGGTACTTCGGTCCCCGAGAGCACAATGATCACCAGGTTCGGTCTCATGAGTCTAATTTCAGAGGCAACTTTGTGTCCGCTGATGAAGGGCATCTCGTAGTCGAGGAGCACAGCGTCACAGTTGCACATGCTCGCCAGCCTGAGCCCTTGTTGCGCCGACACTGCCGTGAGAACGCAATATCCAGCCCTCTCCAGCAACGCCTTTTCGTAGCATAAGACTGCTTGATCATCGTCGATGCACAGGATAGTTCGCTTCGGAGTGATGCGCGTCGACATCAAAATTGATCTCCCGCTAATATCAGGCCTTCAGTGCTCAACTAACTCGCAAGTCTGACACAACACACGGCTTTCCTGCGAGGTAGCGCAAACGATGCTATAAGTCCATAAAGTCGTCTGAAAACGTACAGCCGGATCTCTTCAATATTGCTCATACGGGCTGCCGCAATTGTGAAGCTCGTACGAGCTGCCGCATGATGTCCTGGCGTCTTCTCTGCCTAGATAAATAAGCGGGTCTTTCATAGAGCTCTCGACGGTGTCTCCTCCAGTAGTCGATGTCCCAATGGTCTATCGCTAGCAGTTCCACGACAAATCCTCGCTCTGATCTCGGTTGTTTCGTCGTCTAGGATCGATGGCATAGGAAAGCCTCAAGCTGCTCTGCTGACCACAATACGATGCGCCGTTGACGCCGTTACCGCAAAACCTTGCAGGATCGGAGGAGACCGCAAAACTAGCTCTAACAAGTTGGCAATCGTTTGATAATGCTGCCGGTGATATTCCTCGGCAGCTTCTCGGGAGATCCAGAAGCTGAAACGCACTAGCCTCTCGTCGTCGGTCGTGTCGGAAAGACTTAGAAAATCCACAAAGCCCGGTTGCTTCTGAAGAATTGGTAGTAAATCGTTCTCCCACCTGGTGCTGTTTTGCTCGCTCCGGCCAGCTCTTGCCTGACAATCCAAGACGCGAGCGAACATGACGGGCGTCTCCCTCGGCTAACCATTTCGTCCGACATCGACGGCACAACAGACATTTGGTCGGCATCTAAAGGGCCGTCGGAGTAATCCATACGGTTCAATGACTTACAATCCTTGGGACTAGATTGAAGTGCCGACGCTTCGGAAGGTTTGCCGACATGTCGTCACCGGTACACGTGGTTCCTGCGTCCCGCGAGGGACTTGTCCAAAATCAGCATGTTCATCCATGCCGTATAATCACAACAGTTCGACGGTTTGCTTGATGAATCGCTCGCTAAGTCGCCTTGCGGTTTCTGTGTCGCGACAGGGAAATTGACATTCCGCGTTTCGTAACAGATTCGCGAGAGAGCCGCCATTCGGTACAAACCGTGTAATATCCTGCACTCAGATTCGTCATGGAGTTCAGGGTCGGAGACTTAATCCGCAACAAGACCACCCAAGAAAATGGTCGGGTTGTGCGGTTCCCATACCTCCCTGGTTGCGGCATTTGCTACATAGTGTCGGTTGCTCTTGACCAAACAATTTGGTGCACTCCGACGAGGGAAGCCCTCTGGCAACGATCGGAGGGTGAGCTAAGCTCGAGCTCTCCGCAGAGCTCTTCCCTGAGATAACGAGATAACATTTTGGAGAAGGCAAGGACTAGCGGAAGATCATGACTGGACTTTTTGCGCAGATCGCACATGTTCATTTCGTCACTGACGGTAGCCCCTCAAACAATGGGACAAAGAGCCGACCGGAGCGACGAGGTGGTACTTCTTACTGGGAGGTCTGTTTCCCGCCGGTCTCTCTCATGGCGAACAAGACGCAAATCGAGGTGGCTCTGGTTGCAGCGGATTCTCATCCCCGCTTATTTACGGCGCCCTCTAGTTGCTCTCTCAATGCACTCAATGACCTCGTACAGCTGAATAAGGCTATCTGCTGGGACCGCGATGTCGGATCGTTTCCAGTCCTCACGGATGGCTTGGCAAAAGTGATCGGCGGTTTCAAGAAGAACGACGTGGGCTGTTTGTTTGAGCGTATGTTTTTCCACAAGCCGCACAAGTTCATCCGTCACAGACAACCCTACGTTACCTGTGAGATAAAGGCCTTACGGTAAGGCGGCGTAAAGGGTCTGGGAGGCTACTCTAAGAGACGGCTTCCCCCCGCCGATGGGCAGGGACGCACCGTTCCTGCCCTTTCTTTGGTGTATCGAGGCAAGTCATGAAAAAGCGTCCGCGGCAATCAGACCGTAAACTCGAATTGGAGTTGCAGCGTGCAACTCGATGCTTTGGCCAAGCGCACCGTGAAGCTCACGACCTGCTCTGGCACGCCAAGGCATTAGCTGAAATCACCCGCAAGCGTTCTAGGTCCACCATGGGAAATCTCGCCGCCTGATCCCGACCTGGACTGTGAGAGAAAGGTTTCTCCCGCCGAAGCGGGCTTAAAGGCATTCGCCAGCGTCCGTTCGACAGGATCCTGGAAGGATCTCACCTCCGACGGGCCAACATTTCCCCGCAAAGTACCGACGTTTCGACACCAAAAACTCACAATAAAGTTGGCAAGGTTCTAAAGTCCCTCCGGTTCGGCCCGTGAAGTATCCAGGAGGCACCATCCGGCTCAAAACGTGCGGATGTCTACCGAACATCAACAGTGTTCACTTGATCACCAGCGAATGGCGATTCATGCCTACGCAGATTCACACGGTTTTCTGTTCTTCATAGACTGGGCCACAAGCGGAGTGGTTCTAAAGCACCGGAATGGACGCTAACCAAAGCTGCAACTCGCCCAGGGGGAACGCAAACGTTTAACCACGGACCGAGTGATTCAGGTTCCCGGACCGGTTGAGCAAGTGGAATGCGTTGGAGAAATCTGGTGAAGTTCTTACGAATTAGCGGCGCCTGCTGTTCGTCATGACTCGGTGTGGCCTGAACTGGAATAATTCGATACCTGGCGTGACTTGGGTTCTCCCGATGCCCAATAAGCGGAAGATGAGTTCCGTCGGAAGACATTAGTCATAGTGCCATTCTGCGAAGTGGTGTGCTATGTATCGCGGCCCAATCCATCATCATCCATGAACGGCCACAGGCAGTCTGGCGGCCAGCGGAATGTAGCCTTGGGCTTGTAGGTTATAACCTGTAGCTTCTCGTGCTCATCGTCGGGATGCTGATCAGACTCTTGAGCACGCGCTTTGCGTATCATGTTCGACCCTTTCAAAGTGAAGTGGCGCAGTATCTCCCTAAACTGCGCCATCGGAGGAACACAGCGGACGACGGGGGAGAGCCGCGCGAGTTCCCTTCAACATCCAACTCCTTGAAATCAATTTACAACGCTGGGATATTTAGGAATTGGTCACAATTGCACAGTTGTTGAAACATGTGAGCAATATTCCCGATTTGGGAATGAGTTATCGCCTACGACAAGAGGAATTGTCAGTTGTGGAGATTGCTTCATTGGATTCATAAACTCCTTTCATTGTAAGTGTGTTTTAAGATGTCTGCGCCTATGCGTCCGATTCCGAACGAACAGATGCGAAGGTAACTTTAGTTCGGAGTCATATCGGGATAAGCGACTACACTTGAAGCTATGAGACATTACACCATTATGATGATGAGGGGCTTTAGCACGTTCAAATGCCCGCTTTGCAGATACTCGGTCACCACGCGGGAGTTCAGCAGCCAGAACGGCAGTTGTCGCACCCAGGCGGCTAAGGTTATGAACGAGCACGCCACGGCTGCACATGGGTACCGGGCGGCCATGTCACCGAGTGGCACGCAGATGTGGCACGCCGACTAAAAGTGTCGTCAGAAGCAATGAAAGGTAGAGCGTTATGACATCTGAAACGTATTACACAATCCGGCGTACCCGGTCACCCTGCGGATCTCGCTCGGAAGTGCTCTTCGATCTTACCTACAGGCGAGTATGGCGTCCGGAACTCAGCGATGAAGGTCAGTGGTGCGACTTCTTGGTCGACCAGAAGGAAGTTGGGGCAGTTCAATTCTCCGCCTTGGCGACTATATAGGGCCGTCGCCGATGTTCGGAATTGCTCACCTCATGAAACAGATCAATTCAGAGGAGGACTCTAATGAGCTATAGCGAAGCGAGAAATCACTTCGAGCGTGCCAGAAACAATACCGCCGATAAGAGTATCATCGACTTGTTGGCCGGACTCAAACACCTATCACACGCTATCGAGGAGGACAGCAGAGCCTTGGAACAAGGCATACGTAATATTCGTGACGTCCAGAATAGCAAACAAGTACCGCAATCTTTTAGTTAGCCAAGGTCTTCCTCACCGTCCCGTGAGTGATTGTTTGTCCCAAGTGCGCCACGGTGCTTTTCGGTTGTGCTGGAGTGCCACACCTGCCAAGAGTTGCCTTTGGCGCAGGAGACGTGGTTGTGGGAATTGTTTCGGGCCTGGCCGGGTCGTGAGTGTAATCGCCGGCAGACTACCCGAAAAAGTCCCAAAACGGGAACTGCCTACTAATAAGCTCAAGAACTGGTCACTTTGGTACATGTCCAGGAATGAAACCAAGACATACTCACCTTGCCTCACTTTAGAAGGTGGCGTTGTATGACTCAGACCAAAACGAGTGTTTCGCATAGAGTCCTGCTGGTAGATGACGACGAGGCCGTTCGCACAATGATGACTGCGACCCTTGAAAGGAAAGGATTTGACGTAATCCCGGCGACCGGCGTAGTAGAAGCCCTGAAACTCATCATTACAGAGAGTTTCGACGTGCTTATCACCGACCTGCACATGCCGAACCCTAGTGATGGTTTTGCTCTGGTTACCGCCATGCGGCACACCCAACCGGATGCGCTTACGCTGCTCGTCAGCGGCTATCCCGATGTGACGAGCGCGATGGACGCTATCCTTCTACAAGCGGACGAAATCATCGTGAAACCATTCGAGGCCGGGAAACTCGCCGAAATGGTCCACGAAAAGCTGCTCACTCGTAAACCTGCTGCCGGGACGCCGAAGGAAAGAGTGGCCACGATATTGCTGCGCTGTACCAGCCGTATCATCGAAGACTGGCTAACGCAGGTAAAAAAGAACAAAGCACTCAATCGTATTTCGCTTACCGACCAGGAGCGTACTGGATACCTTCCTAAGCTGGTTGAAGACCTGATTATCCGCCTGAGAGAGCCCAACATCCCTGGCGATCAGAGCCCTTCCATCTGTTCCGCCGCTGCCGAAGCACATGGCAGAATACGACGACTGCAAGGATACACTCCAGGGATGCTGGTGCAGGACTCCCGAATCCTCCAAGTGACCCTTTTCGGGACGTTGCGGAACAATCTGAGCGCCCTGGATTTCAGCCTGCTGTTGCCCGATGTCATGACTATCGCGGACGAGGTGGATTCTCAGTTGACACAGGCAATGGATAGCTACATGAGGGTTGCGCTGAAGCCAGCGGCAGCGTAGGTACGCTGCCGCCATCAAGCCGGGCAAAGACAATGAAGATGAAGACATGGACGGTGATTGCGAACACAGGCCAACAAGCAGACCTTGAGTCGGGTCTTGAGAAAAAGGAGGTTCAAAAGCCGACGCACATCAGCGCCAGAGAGTTCGTTCATTGGCTGGCACCCGAGAGCCATGTTGACGACGATTCTCTGCGATCGCTATTTAAGCTGTAGGCATCTTCTGTTACGACGTGCACGAGTGACGACCACAGAGTCAACGGATTGTAAGAGAGGTGAAGGAATCATCCGGCCTACAATCGTCCGCCGGAATCGAGCGGCATTTCTGGAGTTTGACCGATCGTATCGAGGTAGTAGCATGACACATGTCGAAGAATTTGAAGATGAGATCGCCGCTGGCACAGTGCAGAAGCTGACCATGTTAGTGTGGCAACGAAAGAGACGGTCCGTGTGCAAACAGGTTGGGAAGGAATTGTTGAATCGAGAGGCGAATGAACTGATACTGCTTGTGTTGCGTTTTTAATTGTGGGGAACTAGAAAAGGCTACGCGGCTCGTTTCTGCTTGACGAGATGCGATCGGTGATCGGGTGCTTCCCTTTCATTTGCCAAGGTCGGCGCGTTACAGAAGCTCATGCTGGATTGCTTGTAGGCGCTCCTCAAGATTGCCCCACAATGGGGAACTCAACTGCTGCATGCGGGGACGATATAACGACAAATGCGAAAAATCATAAAGAACTTCGCGGAACCCTCTGCGGTAAGGAAAACGACGGTGCGCATCGCGGTCATTGACAGCGATCCGCTGCGGTTTATTGGGTTTCGCGAGCTATTGAGTTCACAATCCGATTTCGACGTCCGATCCGTATCCCTCAGCGAAATCGGTACATATCAGGACGTAGACGTTGTTCTGATTGGCAGTCGTCCCGGAAAAAGCGTCCTTGAGATGCTGGCGGCAGTGAAGGCGCTCCGGCCCGGTCTGGACGTTATTGTGACGGGATGGAACGTAGATGATGGTGCGATCCTTAAGGCTGTTGCGGCAGGGGCTAAGGGCTACGTCGAGGAGTCGGCATCGTCCGGCGAGCTCGCGCTGGCAATTCGAATAGTGCTGGCTGGATCGATTTGGGCTCCAAGGCGAGTTCTCGCCATGTTCGTGGAACAGGTGTATCAATCTTCGGGGCACGGGGCTTCTGGGGGCCAGAAGCCGATCACAAGCCGTGAAAAGGAAGTGCTCGGGATGCTGGTGGCGGGTTGCTCTAACAAGGAAATCGCGGCTCCTCTCGGGATCGAGGAGCGCACGGTGAAAGCGCACGTAGCCAAACTTCTGCGAAAAATTGGAGTTTCTAATCGAGTAACGCTCTCTGTGCACGCTATCACGCATTCGCTAGTCGCATCCAACGACAACTAACAAGAGCGCTCCTTCCGACGGGAACCAAGCGGTGCCGACTCCAGACTCCAATTTGTCAAATGCGCTGTGCAAATGGTTCTTGATCACTTCTTCGCTGGTGCCGACGATCTTGCCAATTTGACGATTAGTCAAACCTACCCAGACTAGAGCCGAAATCTGACTTGTCGCGCGATTTCCCTTGGCACAGTCGAGACCGTGGAATCGCACTACTATTGGTTACTGCCCGGCAACCAGCAACTTTTGACATAATGCCTCAATGGCGTGTGCTTTCCCTGACGAGTGGCTGCCCGAGTCTGTCCTCTGTTTGCGCGACTAGCGCTCGCAATCCGGACAGAAACTCCTCATTTGACTTGTGACTCGTCGAGTGCTTAAGAATCTCTTGAGCTTTATCGTAAGTCTCTTGATCGACAATACCTTCGAAGGCACCAATCTTTTAAATCCCCTTGTTTGGTGGGACTTTGACAGATCGGGTACCAAGTGGTCCGGTCGTGCGCCGCCATGTTGCCCGTCCGACATATTTCGGATTTTCCAGTATTTCGCGCACGTGAGCCTCGTCCCCACGGCACACCTGGGTGTGTAATGCCTTTCTGGTTCAGGTAAGCTGCAATAGCATCGACGCTTTTACGCTTTGACACCCTTAGTCGGAATATTTCCCGAACGATCTTGACCTCGTGGGCTGGCCCCGGCACCAAAATGACCCTGCCCGTTCGGATATCTTTAATCTCTCCCAGACCCAGCAATCGCCGCCGTGACCCCTCGGGAGAGAGCGACATCCTGCGCAATCCGTAGCCAGCAGCACCTCCTACGCGAAATCCGCTTTCCGTTAGCATTATCTTCGTGCGGGTCAGCCGCTCCGAAAGTTCCCGGCTTTATTCCGCGGCCATAACGCGCTTCAAGGTCTTCATCACAGCGGCTGGGCTCGAAGTGTTGTTCTTGAAAGGCTCCGCGCAATAGTGAACGGGAACTCCGGCGCTCTTGCAGAGAAATTCGTAGTATGCCCGATTCGTCTGTATCTTGGAACCGTCCCCAGCGGCTGACATCATAGACAAGCGCAGCCTTGAAGGTGTTACGACGACTGACAGCATCTTCCAACAATTGCATCAGGCCTTTTCGCCGCTTCAGAGTTAAGCCGCTCCTACCACTATCTTCATAAGTTTTCTCGACGATGAACCCATGCCTTTGGGCGTATCGCCGGATTGCTGCCGCTTGATACGGAAGAGAAAGTTTCTGCTCGTCTGTCGACATGCGTAAATACTGTGCGGTGAGCACTGTAGGCGCGGTGGTCATTGCAAATGAGTTTTCCTCTCTGTCCAGTAAGGGACAATTGTCAGCCCTCCGTTGAGGCATCCGTGCAGACTGTACTCGCGGCACACGCTCGGGCCACAACTTTGCAGAACATGCTTAAGTCGCTGAGCTGTTCCCCGTGATTCAGCCAAGGATCTGTCAGAGACATGTGGAACCTGCGCCGCCGCTCGATCATGGTGGGAAAGACGTAAAAGTCTAGGAATGAGCGGTGTTCCTTATCTAGCCGTGCAAGCAGCGTCACAAATTCGCATTCGTTGCTGACTGGGTTTATTCGCCAGCTAACAATGTGTTTTCTTTGGATAGGGCGGGCAATCAGCACCGAAACCATCAATCCGCTCTTCAGTCGCAACCGGCTTCGCCACCTCCCGCTCTGGCGAGTTATCAACACATCCTGCGGGAACATCGCCGCGATCCGCGCAACAAGTCCATTGCGCAAAGCGTCTGTTCTGCGGTGTAAGTCAAGAGGACCAAAGTCTTCGGGGTGCCCATAGCCGATCAGTTCGTACGCTCGTCGCAAGCTGCCGAAGCGGAATTCGTACGTAGAAGGCGATGGAACTTCAGCGGAGTCTCTAATTGCGGTCCAGGATAGCCTGCCTTCAGAAGCAAGCAGAGCTCGCAGAGCGTCAAGCAGTTCCTTATCCGACTTGTTGAAGGTCCGGTCCCGCAAGATTCTCTGCGCCTCGGAAAAAATGGACGGATCGATAATGGGTTCGAAGGCTCCGGGCGTGAAAATCCATTCCGATTTTGGTACCTTCACTCTCTGAGTGGATAGTCTGCAAGACGTTCGACCGTAGACGTGACATCCCGTATATTTCGGAGTGGTCAGAACAGTGTTAACTCTCTCGATGGTCCACTCCGAGGCACCGCTGCCCGCTTTGTGCTGGCGATTCAGTTCACGCGCAATCTCAGTACAGGATAGCTTTTCACATACAAGCATCCGGTAAATATCCTTGACGACTTGCACTTCCTGCGCAGGGCCATGAACGAGGATGACACGGTCGGTCGACAGACTCTTTCGCTCGCCAGTTCCGAGTTCCTGCTTGCGGAGCCCACCCCCCGAGATGAGCATTCTCCTGAGCCCGTAGCCTGGTTCGCCCCCTTGCCTGAATCCAAGGCGCGCCAGTCGCTTGTGCCCTGCTAGAACCTTCACTCCTAATTCGCGGCTGTACTCCCCGGCCATTGCCCGCTTCATGCTCTTAACGATTGTCGAAATGGGGCTGCCGTCATTCTCAAATTGCTCGGTGCAATAGTGCACGGGCACTCCTGCCGACTTGCACAGGAATTCGTAATGCGCGGACTCATCGGTGTCTTGGAATCGACCCCACCGGCTGACATCGTAGACAAGGATGGCTCTGTAGGGTGGGCTTTCGGCGACGACATCCTGGAGCATCTGCCGAAGTCCTGCTCTTTGCTTAAAGACAAGGCCCGTCTTCGCATCGAAATATGTGAGTACGACTCTGAAATCGTGAGATTCGGCATACTTTTCATTCGCAGCGGACTGGTTTTCGAGCGAGTACTGCTGATGTTCAGTAGACCTACGAACGTACTGAGCGACAGGAATGGGAGAAGCAGAGTTCACGTTTGCTCCTGCGAGCACCTCATTTGCTCAATTTCTGGGTAAACATTACTCTACACAGTCGCCTCGCGAGTTGGTCGGCGAGGTAGTTCATTTTTGTCGTTTCGTACCTACAAGATCTTTAAGCATTGCCTGAGCATCCGCTATTCTCTTGAACGTGCGCGGTTGGTTCAGTGGACTGGCGGCGGTCCAGCGCCGCTTGACGCTCCAAAACAGCTTCAACTTAATATGCTGTGCGCAAGGTTTGCAAAGCCCATTGGAGCCGTAGCGGACTTTTGTCTTTTCACACTTTAGGCAACCGTGATCGTCGAAGTAGAATCGCATCTTGTGGCGATGCTCTGGGGGTAGCATGTTTCTGATTGCGAACGCAGTTTTCTGTGGCAAGAACCAAGGCTGGAGAAACACGTGATCGAGAAGCAAGGTCTCCGAGTTTCGCATTTTTAATCTCCTCTCGGATGAAAACGGCGGACCGTAGCTCTCACCGCATTGTTACTGATCCGCGTGTAAACCTGAGTGGAACTTAGGTAGGAGTGCCCCAGCAATTCTTGGATGGCTCGGATATCCGCACCTCTCTCAAGAAGATGGGTCGCAAAACTGTGGCGCAGCATATGGGGACTCACCGCCCCGAGGCCGGCCCGGCGTCCTATCTCCCTTACGATGTGGCCGAGTGTGCTTCTGGTTAGAGGGCGATCAGGTTTGTGACGAACCAAGTCGACTCCGGTGAGGAACGTCCTGAACTTTCGCTGTGCCGTGGCGTAGGAGATCGTCGAGGGATTCCCCAGCCACTTGCTGCGTTTCGTGCCGCGAGCTTTGCCCGGGCGGTGGTCACGCCAGTTGCCGATCCATGCTTTCTTGTAATAAGTGATGTAGCCCTTCTGTTGACGGATGATGTCCTGAAACACGTACCCGCCCTTTCGGCCTGCGAGGTACACACGAAGCGCCCTAGTTGACGGCTTGCCAAAATAGACAACTCGCTCTTACCTCTGACGCGAAACATTCGTGCCCGGAAGTCTATGTCCTCGACACGAATCACCCTGATTTCTCCGACGCGGCAACCTGTCGCATACAAAAGCTCCAGAAGCGCGCAGTCACGGGGGTTCTCTGCTGCACGGATCAACTTCTTAATCTGGGACTGAGTGAGCGTTCGTGGGAGTTTCGTGACTCTGGCGCGAGCTTTCAAGAACCGAGGAGCAACCCTATCGACGACCCCGCCCAAGTAAAGAAAATCGAAAAAGCACCGGAGAGCACACAAGTGATCGGCTATAAAATCATCGGACCATCTATGCGGCAGGTTACGCGTTAAATAATCGCCGATGTCCATCGGTGTTACGGCACTGAGGGGCATCGTGTCGATATATTGGCAAAGGCTTTTCGCGATACGAAAATAGCGCTCCTGGGTGGAAACCGCATAGTTTTGAGCAATCAGCCATCTGACGAACCTCTGGGCCATCTTCCGGTTGGTAACGACCGTGGAGTTTGACGGTTTCAATGCGGACTGTTTATACCACGATTCTTGTCCTAATTTTGTAAAGCTGACGAATGATCTCGCTGCGTCTCTTCCGCCTGGATGCGTAAGCAACTGTTTCGTACCACTCCGGGCAGCGGTGTCGCTCATATTCCGCATCCCAGTAGCTAATCGCTCGCAGTTTACTCACAAGGTTTTCGACTTGCTCAATTGCTCCGTTACTGACGATGCTGCGCACACTTTTCGCCTCGTAAATATGGGGCGGCGATTCGCTTAAGTACGGTCCAATAGGTTGCAAGGCGAGCGACTGCCGAAACGTCGACACTCTGCCGAAATACCGGCACAGTTTCTGAGTGCGGGATTTTATCCCTAAAATCTGACCTTTTTCCGTCGCACAGTGGGCAGGGTTTTCGCACGCAAGTCGCCCTGCCCAGTTCTTGGCGAGGATTATCGTCAGGAGGAAGTTCAACAGCCCCCGAAACGTAGCCTTTCCCTTCGCAATAGGGACACGCCTTCTGTTCCACTCTCGCCCATGCTGCACTCTTTCTTGGGGGAAGCGCGGCAACTGCGAACGAAGGTTAACACCATACAAAATAGTACTGCTCCCTAGTAAGAGCTTGGTCGGAATTCGTTAAACAGACCCTAAGTTGCTCGGAACGTGAGACGCTTCTAGGGTAATAATCGCTAAGTGGCTATAAGAATTTCTTGTCGCAGAATTCGAAATCATCGAGTTTTGTACAGATTTCGGCGCGATCAATCGCTGTTCGGATTTCGTAACAAAACTCGGGGCATTAAATTGTGCCGCTGCGAATCTACGACAGACTGTAGCCTGTAGGGGCAGAGGGAGTATTTTTATGCAGTCGCAGTTTTGTAGTGGCTCTTTGAAAACGTGGCTCACGATACTGGCGGCGGTTGTAATTCTCGTGGGCTTGGCGCTATCACTCGCGGCGCGAGGTTAGCAGCAACGGCGTGCACACAAATCGCTGCGAACCGGCCACACTTTCGACCTCGTACAACCTCAAGGGGACAATCTATGCTCTTCGCGCGCCGATTCGTTTCCGTCGCAGCGCTTGCGATAGTGTTCTTCACTTCGCTGTCTGCTCAAGCTCCACAGCCGTCACCCGCCCAGCCGACCCCGCAGCAACAACAGAAGGTCCAGCCGAGATGTGCGGACAACGGTACCTACGTCAACAGCAAGGGGAAGACAGTAAAGCGTCCAGAAAATTGTCCGGCACCGCCCCCAAGCAGACGCGGCACGTGTTCGCATCACGCGGGAGTGGCCAAATGGTTGTAGATCGATCTTATAGCTTTCGATTATCCGCTCGAAACAGCCACCAGCCCCGCCAGCGCTTTCCACTGGCTCAGATGTGGCCGATAACCCTCCCGATGCGGCCAGCGTACCACCGTGAGACGCCAAGTCGTTTTGCGATTGCGGATGGCGAGGCTTGGGTAAGCAGCGGTTGAATTTTCTTCGAAAATAACTGATCAGTGAGCCAAGCTGGCTGCTTCGAGGCGTCCCACGCGGAGTTGGCCTTCGTGTGGCGCAGGTGTGATGCAACATGCTTGGCCCGCGCTTCCGGACTGCGTGCAGCTATCCGACCGAGTTTTGCAGCGCTGGCGAGCCTCCCGGTCGCTTCGGCCTTTGCACATTCACCACAAGTCGTGTTCCGTCGTTCGATGATCTTTCCACACCCACGACAGAGACGATCAGGGGTTGGAGCTTCAATCCTTGGAAAGGATGGACGACCTTTGGCTTCGCGCCGGTGCTGCTGTGTCAAAGCTGTCGAAGGTCGGCGGGATCTCTGATTTGTCCTGCTCCAAAGTGTACGGGCTACATATTCAGCCCACGGTGTAACAAGCTTTCCCCAGACCGGCGCAGTCTCACTCAGCTTCGCACGCAAATGGGACATAGCTTACAGTTGCCGCTTGCAGGCTCGAAGTAGTCAGCTCGCCGCAACGGTTCCTGCATGATCCAACTACCATTCCTCCACTTGCGGGCGCACGGGTTCGAGAACGTCTAGGGCAAGCGAATCTCGGTTGGGGGTGCCAGTGTGCAGACCCAACCCCAAGCCGGCATCAAGCCCCAGAGAGGTCAATGCGAGCCGAGCTTCCGATTCGAGCAACGCGAAGCAGTAGTTGAGAATGGCATGAACCGGAGTGACGGCCAGGCGAGGTCCACCAGATAGCGTGGAGTGCCTGCTACCGACCGTAAGCCAGCGGTCCAGGATTAGCACCGGGACATTTCGCCACACAGCGAAGTACGCGACTGCGGCCTGGGCTTCGAGGTTGCGGATTACGTCGGAGGTGTCGGCCACTGGCAACCTATCCCGAAGAGTCCTGATTACCTGTGCTGTAGCCCAGTCGTGAAGCCGTTCTCGTGCCAACCGCTCTTAGCCTTCCAGTTTGGCGTCAATCAGCGCACGAGAGACTTGCAGTTCCACACCGTTGCCCTGCGCGAGGGCCTGAACCCGGCGCAACAGAGTATCGCTGGACGCCGTTGGCCCGATCGCGAACAGGACTTTCCCGGTGGGGTTCAGCATCACGAAAGACGCGCCAACATCAGCAAGCCACTTCAAGGCGCCGAGGGTCGTGAACCCGGGGAAGTCGGTTGGTGGTGTAAACGCCTTCCATGAGAAGGCCGGTGGAGTCAAGTGGGTTCTTCTTGGTTTTTGTGAGTCACTGGTTTTTCTCCCGCCGAGTCGCCACTGTCGCCGCCCCTCCATCCGCGCTCTTCGATGAGCGGTTTCTATGCGCTCGGTGCAAGTTGGGTGTTCTCGTTTCGGCCGGGGCTGCCACCTCTTTGTCGACCTCGGTTCCATCTCTAGGATGGAAGCGGGCCCAGGCGATTAACTCAATCACCGGAACTCCGCTTTGGGCTTTTGCGTTTCCTTTCGAGGAGTGTTCTGGTTTTATGCAGCCGCCGGCATCGCTCTGTGGTTGCTGTTGTGCAAGGGTTCGTAGACTTCTCCACTCACCCACAAACGATGCAGCAACACGGCAAACTTCCGCGACTGCAATAATGGCTCATTTCTTCCCACTCTTCCCGCCACGCTCGGCCAGCTTCAGGCCCCAATGGCGCAGGTCGCTATCGACGGATTGTTTGCGATCGCTATTTAAGATGTAAGAGCCGCCCGCTAAGAGCGCGAACCCCACCCTCTGCACTCTTTCGCTCCCCCTGCATTCCCGCGCCCGGCAGCCACAGCTCACGCTCCCCGCTCCCACGCACTCCGCCATTCCGGGCCTCCCACCCCCGCATGACTCCGCCGCTGCCTTTACTGATTTGTCGCCATGGAGGACGGACTTTTTCTCCTACCTCCTATCCCCTCAAGCGGTTTGGGGGATAGAGAGGTAGGAGGTTTCAAAATTGCACTCCCATAGTAAAGAACGAGTAAATAGGGGCGCGGGCTTAGCGCGGGTGTATCTATCTTTCGGTACCTGTGGCTGTCTTTCCCTGGGTGAGCGTGTCTTCCACTCTGTGCAGGAGTTCTGAAGGGAGGAAGGGCTTTTCCAGAATGGTAGCACCGTACATGGTCCATTCACGCAATTCGGGAAACTGGTCACCAAAGCCCGTTATAAATAGAAATTTCGTCTCGGGGCGAGCCCCACGAATTCGCTCTGCAAGCTCAAGACCGTTGAGGCGGGGCATGACAATATCACTCACAATGAGGTCTATTCTGCCACCGTATTCCAGGCACAGGTGGAGTCCCTTTGCGCCATCGGCAGCAAGAAGGACGGAGAACCCGACCGCTTCGAGCGTCCTTTGCAAAAGGTTTCGAAGGTTGTCGTTGTCTTCGACTATCAAGATAGTGACGGAACGCTGGGGAGGCGGTGGAAGGTGAGGACGCCACTCCGCCGATTGAGTTTCTTGTCCACGTCGTAGTTCCAGCTCCCGCATCATCCGTCGAGCGAGGATGCGTAAGGCATCGCGTTGCTCCTCAGTCAAAAGGTGTGGCACTCGGTCCATCACCGCCAGAGTACCAAGGGGGTAGGCGTCATCGGTGACTAACGGTATCCCTGCGTAGAATTGGATCCCGACTTCCTTCACCAGCAAACTGCTCATGAACCTTTCGTCTGAGAGTGGATCCGGGACGATCAGGACGTCGGGTTGCAAGATTGCATGGGCACAGAACGAGCCATCTCTCGGAACCTCATCCAACTCAAGACCGATTCTCGCCTTAAACCATACCCTTTGCTCATCGATGAAAGCGATGACGGCGACGGGAGCGTCGCAGACAATCGCGGCCAGGCGAGCAATGTCATCGAACACCTGCTCACAGGATGTTCCCAGAATTCGAAAGTTACGAAGACTTTCGAGACGGGGGCTCTCGTTTTGCGGTAAAGGCAACTGCACTAGCGCCTCACAACAAATCGTGAGAAGCGGTCCCCCTCAGGCCGCCGCATCACCGGTTGCAAACTCTGACGGCGCACCTAGCAGGTCGCCGAAGGTCGGTTTCTCCGCCACTAACCATGGCTGCGCTCTTGAAACCACCAAATGATGCTCGACAACCATCTTCAATAGCTGTTCAATTTTATACACTTCGGACAATAAACCTGAGTAACACTGTCCTCGTGTGACGAGATCGATGCTCGAGGTTCATTCCACCTTCACACAGTCGAGCCGCCAATTCGACAAATCTGGCCGTGCCAACGAGGGCCTGGCATAGCAGTTCCTTCTGCTCGGCACGAGTGCCTATCAGTCGAATTTCCGCCTTTAGGGCAGAGTTCGTCGTAGTCATAGTGTTCCCACATAGTGACTGAACCGTTATAACCCAAGATAATTGCCTGCGTGGTAGCATTAGCACAGTTCGCCGTCAATCGACCTTTCAAAATGACTAAGAAGACTCTTGGGAAGGGCTTGTACTGCTTGTCGCTTCATGATTAGGCGACAGTGTGAAACGCGGTCCGATCCGAAGAATTAAACCCTTCGTTTCGGAGAAGTAAACCTTTTAGGATGCGAGGGAGTATGCCGGATCAAGGACTTACATTTGATTCCGTTCATTCCTCAGACTTGACAGTCGGCCAGCATCTCAACCTGCTCGACCTGGCACAGCCTGCACTCAGTCAGCGCACGATTGAGGCTCTTTTGCCCAGGCTCGCACTCCGCCTGCACCATGCTCTAAATTTTGACGTTATCGCATTGGGTCTTTACGACTCAAGTGCGGAAAGCATCCGTCTGAACGTTTGCAGAGCGGAGAATGTGGAAACAAGATGTGAATACCTTCCGGTGGACGCCTGTGGAAGTGGGCGCGTATGGAAGAACCAACGATCCGTACTTGTCCAAGATTTGGATGCTGAACCGAAGCTGTCTGTTTTCCTGGAGTCGCTTCGCCAACTCGGGGTTCGTACTTACTATGTATTTCCCTTGACCACCAGGCGTTACAAGCTGGGAACAATAGGGTTTGGCAGTTTGCATGTCATTCCCAGGGCGAATGCGACCCTTGAGTTCTTGCGCCGTGCGGCATCCATAGTCGCTCAACTTATGGATACCACGCCTTCCTCCAATTTGCTCACAACGCCAACGAATTTCTCCCAAACAGCCTCGACCGCGGCACCAAGTCTCGTAGCAGAACCCAAAGATTTTGATTTGCGGGATTGCGCGATTCGGGACGAAGCGTTCCAAGAAATGGTTGGGAATAGCGCTCCTCTGCAAGAACTGCTAAGCGAGGTGACGACGGTGGCTCCCACGAACGCGACGGTGCTGCTGCTGGGCGAAACAGGTACCGGTAAGGATTTGGTAGCGCACGCACTTCATCGACTTAGCCCGCGGGCCGGCGGCAAGTTTGTCAGCATCAACTGTACTGCGATCCCGACAGAGTTGTTGGAAAGTGAGCTATTCGGACACGAAAAAGGGGCATTCACCGGGGCGACAAATAGGCGTATCGGTCGATTGGAACTCGCTGACAGAGGAACCCTGCTGTTGGACGAAGTTGGGGACCTTCCGGGTGTAATTCAACCGAAGCTACTCCGGGTGCTACAGCACAAGGAATTCGAAAGGCTAGGCGGTAACCAGACCGTAAAAGTCGACGTTCGGTTAATCGCTGCCACAAATCAGGACTTGCATCGGAGCATCGCCGAGGGTCGTTTCCGCGAGGACCTATTTTACAGACTCAATGTTTTTCCGATTCGTGTTCCCCCTCTGCGAGAGAGAAAAAGTGATATTCCTGCCCTCGTGCGTTACTTCGTGTCCAGATACGCAAGTGAAACGAAGAAATCGATTGCGACTATTCCTGCTGAAGCAATGGATGCTCTTCTGAATTGGAGCTGGCCGGGGAATATCAGAGAATTGCAATACTTTGTTCAGCGATGCGTGATTTTGACGAACTCACGAGTCCTGAGGGTTCCGCTTGGGGAACTGAGAAGTAACGCGAAGGCGTCTTCTGGCAAGGTGTCCCCAGAGGTCGAGCGTGAGCTCATCCTCCAGGCTCTGAAAAAGGCGGCCGGAGTGATAGGTGGCGCATCGGGTGCAGCCAATAGACTGGGAATGAAACGCTCGACCCTCTACTCGAAAATGAAAAAGCTGAACATCAGTCCCGTCGAGTTCTAGGACTAGATGCCAAAGGGTGTGCGAATGTCGGACATCTTCGGATATTCGCGAGACTTGTAGTGGCACATCGAAAAAGGCATAGACGGTGTCGAAGTGTCGAGTCCGCGGATCGTGGTTCGACAGCCATCCGACGCCACTCGCCGGGCCGCCGATACAGGCTAGACTCGTTGTTTCTATAACTACAGGTCGACAATAAGTGGAGGACCATTCGCAGGGACCCTCCGAGGCCAGGGAGCGCGGATCAGCTACGGCAAAGAGGATCTCGTCCGCCGAAGTGACACTTTTGATACCGACAGATCGGCTGGACGCCTTTGTCACGGGGCTCCGTTTCGCTCATCGGTTAGAGTGAACTCCTCCGCAACCAGAGTGGTTTGTTCCGCGCCTCAAAGAATTCGAAGTTTATAGACCTGCAGCGCCAGCTGTTTTGAGCCAAACGATGTGGACCCTGGATCGAGAACCGATCCTTCAAAACGCAGAATCGAGTACTTTTGTGTGTGGAGAATGCGCCGCGGCCATGCACTTAACGCGAACGACGGATCCGCAGTTATTCTGTGCCAATCTCCCCGGCTTTCTGATCCGTTTGGGGCTCTAGGGATCGCCTTTGACCGCGAAGTGACGAGCCCTGGCTTAAAGCACCAAAGGTTCAGCAGGATCTCGACTTAGCGGACGCCGGAAGTGTCGAATTGTCTGTCTCCAGACAATGTTGACACTCTGCCGCTGAGATCTTGAGGCCGTGTTTTCTATGATTTGGTTATTACTCGGAGATGGACCGGTACATGCAATGCCTTACAACACGCAACTCGAACTGGGGGCAACGGTGGACTCATGGACATTCTCCAGTGCGAACTGTCGGGGGCGAGCGAGTTGGTTCGATCGACACCCGTTGGTAGGTTGTGCCCAGGGTCGAGGCCTTAATGGACGAAGAAGACCGAACAGAGTACCGAGTGTTGGTTTTTCCGCAGGGAAACGAGGTCCATGATGGAACGGGAAGAAAGCCAAGAACAGGCGACGGGGACTGCAAAGGCCTACCTCGATTTGCATGCACAGCAAGACCTTGATAGCCATCAGCGCCTGCGAACACGTCACCAAGCCCTTCAGCGCGGACGAACAGAAGCGGCTGGAGCACGCTGCCAGCCATTTAAAGCTGAAGTCGGAGATCTGTCTGCTGCGGGAGAAGGTGGGTCTAAGCAAGGGCCCGGCGGCGTCGGTCGAGCTCTCGAAATGCAGAAGCTCTACCGCAACATCGCGAGAGCGGCTAACAGCACGCACCCGGTTCTGATCCTGGGCGAAAGTGGCACTGGCAAGGGGATGGTCGCGCGCTCCATCCACTATTCCGGTCCTTTCCGTGACAAGCCCTTTATTCCGATCGATTGCGGATCACTGGTGCCCGCTCTGATCGATTGTGCGCTTTTCGGCTACGTCGAAGGTGCCTTCACCGGTGCCAGCCAGTCCCAGGACGGCCTGACGGCCATTGCCGAAGGCGGAACCGTGTTCCTCGATGAAGTCGGTGAACTTCCCGCCGATCTGCAAGCCAAGCTGTTGCGTGCCATTCAGGAAAAGGAAATTCGTACGGTCGGCAGCGTCCGGTGTGCTCTCATCAACGTTCGCATCCTGGCGGCGACCAACCGTGATTTGGAGCAAGCCGTGATGCAGGGCACATTCCGGCGCGACCTCTACATCCGTCTCAACTTACTCAGCCTTCGCATCCCCCCCCTGCGCGAGCGGCGGCAGGACATTCCTCCACTCATTGCGCATTTCCTGGAACGCATTGTGCGCGGTTCCGGGCAGGCGAAAATCTTCAGCGGAGAAGCGCTTAAGGCCATGTTGGCCTACGAGTGGCCAGGCAACGTGCGCGAACTGGAGAACTGCGTGGAGCGCACCTGCGCGTTTACCAGCGGTTCCCTGATCCACACCACAGATTTGCCACCGGAGATTTCGAATTTCCCAAGCCCGAAATCCTCGGATGGAAACGGCCACGCCGGCAAGATCGTTCGGATAGCAGAGCTCGAGAAGCAGATGATCCTGAGTGCCGTCGCTGAACTCAATGGCGACAAGCTGCGAGCGGCCAGACTATTGGGTATCGGAAAAACGACGCTTTACCGTAAGCTCAAGCACTATGCATCGCAGTCGTTATCGCGGTAGTCCCGCCACGCCGCAGCGGAGATACATTCGGACACCGGACTGTCGATAGCGAAGCTGGACCGCTGGACCCGGCCTTCGAAGGAGGCAGCGCTTTAAGTGACCTGCCCCCTCTAATCCAGCCTGCAACGCACCTTTCTGCTATTTTCGCCGGGGAAAGATCTTGACGTTGGGAGAAAGGCTGTGTGGCCGAACCGCATTTGTGCGTGAAGTGACGAACCTTGGCTTAAAGCACCCAAGGTTTAGTGGGACCTCAACTTAGTTAAGACCCGAAGTGTCGAATTGTCTGTCTCCAGACAGTGTCGACACTCTGCCACTGAGATCCTGAGGCCGTGTTTTCTATGATTTAGTTATTACTCGGAGATGGACCGGTACATGCGACGCCTAACAGTGACAAAACGCAAAGTGGAGCATCGGTGGACGGGCGACGTTCTTTAACGCGAAATCGCCGCAGGCGGGTCAGGGAAAACAAATTGAACATGTGAGCGGTCCGGCACAAGCGGCACAACCTGAATCCGTTCTGGCTTCCGCATCTGGGGCACGGAGCCCCCACTTCATCCCGCGCGCTGGCACTGCGGTGAAGGCCGCGTAATCCGTCCGGAAGCCAAGAGAAGGCGTCCGCTAGGGAGCATAGGCGAAGGTGGTGTGGTTCTGAATATTCGTGTTGTAGGTGTTCGCCAGACCGCCGGCAACCGGGTAGAGAGCGAACGTGGTCAGCGGCTTCGACACGAAAGCGTTCGACGCTGTCTGGTTGTAAGCCGTATTCGCGAGGGCACAGGCCGGTGTGACGGTTTCAACCGTGGTCAGCGTGCAATAGGCCGAGTTCGCCGGGAGCCAGTAGGCTGTCGCATAGGTGAGTCCGATGCCGAAGATCCAGCTCACTTGTCCGGTTGCGGCCGCGGCGCAGGTGACGGTGCGCAGCGTGCCCGAGTGGCGCAGCAAGTATCTTCACCTGACGATGAGAAGAGGGCGGAAAACCGCAAAGGTCGCCATGGCCCGCAGACTAGCGGTTCGTCTGTACTGGATGTGGCGAAGGGGGTGGGATTACGAGCAGGTGAAAAAGCTTGGTTCGCACGCGGGACAGCCCGGAAATCGCGATGGTGCGCAGTCGAACACCGAGTAATTGATTGGACGTCCCGCTCCTCTTCACCGAGGAGTCCGAAGTAGTAATCATGATCGCAGTTCGAGACCGAAGAGATGCATGGGTCGGACCGAGTTCCAGACCTTAATATTGATTACCAGCGAGCCCAGGTTGGCAGAGCAAAAGCAACAGCTTCAACGAGAGCGAAATGGCGCTCTTCTACGAGTGCATGCCGGAGTGTGCTCGAAAACTGCTTGACACCGCCGACATTGTCAGAGACGCGATTTTTCGCCAACAGTGATATGGGGATTTTTCGCCAATATGGAAAGCCCACCTCTCCTGGTGCTAGAATTTAGCGTGTCGGCTTTGGTTTCGGGTGTCTTCAACGTCCGAGGGAGATACGGACGTGAACGATCTCAAGTCGTCTGGTTCATACTCGCCTTCGGTATCCCTCTGTTTGGACAAGTACATCAGCCCAGGGACCATGCGCCGGCACCTACGAGTGGGCTGAAGACACGGTGCCTTCCGTGATGAGCTACTGTGATGGTATCGACGACTTTTCGAGGCGACAGAACCCCCGGCTATTCGCAGGATCAAAGCCCACCTCGAGGACGGAGCGCGAGGCCGTGCGCTGGAGGGAGTTTGCCAGCAAAGACGACTGGGAGGCAGCCGAGAAGCCGACTCCTCTAGTGTTTGTGTGGGACAGAAACGGTGCAACGGTCAAAGTGACAGTTGTCGCGAAGCCGCCTGAGGTTTGGAATTCCGTTGCGGCGTACCGAAGAACTGAATACTGTGCTATAGCAAAAGCACTAGACTGATTCGCATTCGTGCGGTGTCGTATGTCCCGACCCGTTGTGAGTTTCTCTTCCCATGTCAGCTCATTAACGGACACGAGTTCTTTCTGAGGCAGGAGCTCGGGACCACCGACTGGATATTCACAGCGGATGGAGGTCAAGGGTCAATGAGTGAAATAGGGATTTATCGTCATCTGAGAGCGGATGCCGCGGGCGTGGCTCGCGACGTACATTGCCAGTTCCAGCCGAGTCCAGACTCCAAGTTTGTCAAATGCGCTGCTCAAATGATTCTTGATTACCTGTTCGCTGGTGCCGACGATCTTGCCAATTTCGCGATTGGTCAGGCCTTCCCAAACCAACATCGAAATCTGATTTTCCCTCCGGTTGAGACCCTCGCAAGGGGTCATGAGTGCACTGCCATCTCCGTGAGCATAGCGAGCCAACTTCACACGTTTCCTGCCCTCGCGAATTCCGGTGCGCAAGAACAGCATGCGCAAGTGCTGTTTTACCGTTCGCGGACTGATATGTAACTGGCCTCCAATTTCTTTATTGCTGCAGCCCTGCACAAGCAAGTTCAAGACTTGCTGGTCGCGGGGCGAGATGTCGACTTGATCGAGATTGATCATGATTTCTTTCTCCGGCTCAACGGTCGAACGAAGATATCCGTTAAGTGTCGTTTTCGGTTCGTGATCCATGAATGGCCACAAACAGTCTGGAGGCCAGTGGAACGCAGCCTTTGGTTTGTAAGGCAGGATTGCCAATTTCCTCTCCTCATCACCGGGATGCTGATCAGACACGTGAGGTGGCACTTCGATTATCATGCGCTCTCCTATAAGAGGTGGCGCAGTATCTCCCTAAACTGCGCCATCCGAGGAAAACAGCGGACACTGGGGGAGGGCCGCGTGAGTCCTCATTACCGTCCAACCTATGGGAATCAACTTACAATCGAGGCATATCTTGTAAGTGATCACAATTGACCAGAAGGTGAAATTTAAGTCGGAAGATTCCCGATACGGGAATGAGTTAGAGAAGCTCGCACGGTCTTGACCGCGTGACGGCACTCACCAGCTTAACTGTCGAGAACAGGCGACAGCGCTCATTGACCCGACAATGAGTGTATTCGAGATTTTTCAACAGTTCGGTCCTCGTTTAAGAAGGTTCCAGATGCACCACTCGGCGAGGTCGTCCCGCGAAAGCTAATTTATTGCACCCGCCAAGCAAGGGCAGCAAATCCCGCTGACTGTTGAGAACAGGCGACTACACTCATTGAGAATGACCGATTCCGCATCAATGAGTGATCGGGATGTTACACAGCTGCGCTATCTCGCCGTCGCTTATTGAAGCTTGGAGATGAGGAGGCGAAGTGTATCCTCCGACAGCCCACGTACCGGGTCGACGTGAGCGCTGGGCGCCAACATGCTGACTTCCGTTCCGGTGTAGCATCCGAAAGCGCCGCCCGAGATATGCGCAACCCTGCTGGCCACCTTTTCGCCGGTCTTAAGGTCATACTCTTCGAAATGGAAGGTCATGCGCTCGCCCACCATGTGATACACCTCAACCGCAACGCCAGGTCCGAACACGCACTGATTGTGAATGGCGCTGGTCGTTGTCCGGAGGCACAGGAATGACTCTGATGTCGAGCTGCCCAGTCTCGGAGATAGTCGCAATGGCCGTCTGCGGCCCAGCCGGTGTGGTTTCCGATTGCAAAACTGCGAAGGCAACCCCTCCCCAGCCGCCATCCGGTGGCTGGCGAAGGTCCACCCGCCTCCTCCGGGAGGCAGTGGAAGATCAAAGCGCTCGATGACGTGGCCATTCTCGTCGAGAACCGCGCCGTCGTACTTCATGTCCTCAGAAGAGGTCCCATGACCACGCAGGGCGATCGTTTTCCCCGAAGATAGGACCGTCGTTAGAGATGGGAGAAAATCAGCGTGCAGCCAGCGCTTATTCAACAGATTCGCCCGACTATCGAATTCGTACACTCGTAGAAGTGACCGTCAGCCGCACCGCTGTGAGTAGCCACAATGTTCAGGCCGGAACCCTCGGCCGCCGCATCAACCGGCATCACGATTTCTGGAAGTCCAAAAGTCACAATCGAACCGTCCGGCGACACGCCGGCTCCTTAGCTGCTTGCGCGTGTCGCTTGACCGCCGCCATCATCCGTGCGGTGTTGTCTGTTCGCTTCCCCGACTTGGGGCGTCGGTTGCGTTTCGTGACAGAAATGTTGGTTTGACATTTGACTTCTCCTGTTACCGCTCGGTAATTCAAATGGCTATCTGTGGTAAAGCCCACTCTATTCTCGCAGTTGCCACCAAGAAAGGTCACAATTGCACAGGCTGGTAAATGGGTTGCCGTGTGTGACAGGGAACATTTCGGGTCTGTGGAGAATCAGTATGCCAAAGGAGCTAGCTGACCTCTATTAAGTTATGTCGGACGTTTATGCTTCTCTCGCGACTTCTCGATGCGCTCCTTAAATGGGCTACTGCATGAGAACGCAGACTGTCCGCGTCTTTCTGTAACCCATTCCCGAATCGGGAACATTGCTCACCTATTTTCAACATCTGTGCATTTGTGACCACTTCCTAAATATCCAAGGCTTGTAAATTGATCCCAAGGAGGGGTAAATGGAGAACTCACGCGGCCCTCCCCCCGTCGTCCGCCGTTTTCCTCCTGCCCATGGCGCAGCCAAGGGAGACACTGCGCCATCTCTTTTTCGGAAGGGTGACTCAGATGAGTGAAGTACCATATTACGACTCCCACCAACAGCCCGACGAACTGAAAGAGCTGGAAGTCCCGACCAGCAAGCCCAAAGCCACGTTCCACTGGCCTCCAGATTGTTTGTGGCCATCCACGGATCACAGAGAAAACGACACTTAACAGATATCTTATGAGGATCGAGCTATGAGTACTGTCTCCAAGAAATACGAAGGCCCTGCAATCAATGACTTACGTGTGGACGAACGGCAAAACCGGGCGAGTGAGCTAACGCGCTCATTTGTCCATGATCTGGTTAACAAACATCCCTCGGCCTATCTCTTGAATCGCGATCACTCGCTTAGCGGATTGCGCGGGAATGCAAAAACGTGATGTGGCATAGTCCAGTAGTCGTCGGCGCGCGGTCTAGCATCACTGGGGTTATATTCCTCGCTTGCGATTCGGCTGCTTGTTAGGTCAAATCGGAGGCACAAACATGATTAATCTTGATCAAGTCAAAATCACACCCCGCGAGCAGCAGGTCTTGAACCTGCTCGTTGGGGGCTTTAGCAACAAGCAAATTGGAGGGCAGTTACACATCAATCAGCGAACTGTAAAACATCATCTGCGCACGCTGTTTCTGCGCACTGGAATCCTCGATGGGTGTAAACGCCTGAAGTTGGCCCGCTGCGTTCACGAAGGAGAAAGTGCCGTCATGACACCTTGCGAAGGTCTTAATTCAAAGGAAAGTCGGATTTCGATTCTGGTCTGTGAAGGCCTTACCAACCGCCAAATTGGCAAGGTCGTCGGCTCCAGCGAACAGGTAGTTAAGAATCACTTGCGCAGCACATTTGATAAACTGGGAGTCTGCAGTCGGCTGGAACTAGCACTGTACTTGACCAACCATTACGGAATGGGTTCAGAGTCCCGAGACCGAGCGGCATAATTCCTTTTCGATACCGACTGGAGGAAGTGGAAAAGTGGCTACTCAACTATGCCAGAAATGCAAACAAACGCACCCCGGCCGCGTCTGCGATAACGACGAAAAAGCTGAATGAGCCGAGACGATTGCAGTTAATGAGGTTGCCCGACCGTACAACGAGCCCTACAAAGATGAGGAAGATTGAGGTTCGCTACGCATCGCACAAAGCCGATTTATCCGGATGAGTCTCCTCCAACCGGTAATGCAGTCTAATGAGATGTCAGCGTTACCGATATCCTACAGTCGAGTCGGAGCACTTGAGAGGCACATTCGATCAACTCGCGGGTCTTGCTAGGACTGGCGATTCACCCAGCATGCAAAGCGCCACAGGGAAGTCTGCCAGGAGTTCGGAGACGGCGATTTTTGCATCGGCACTGGAAAGGTGCTTGACCGCTCCTGTAAAAGCGTTTCGATACGTTGCGAACGAACCGGGGAACGGGAACAAGACGTGAGTATCTTCCCAGACGCTCGACCCCATCGGAGGGAAATCGCTGTCGGCGAGCAAACCCGCGACCAGACGCGGAGCCACCACGAGCAGGCTCACGAGATCATTTTTCCGGAGGAATGCGACAACATGATTTGCTCTCGTGCCTTGAACGGTTAGCGGCAGATATTCACCCCGCTGAAAAACGTCTGGCCACTGTTTACGCAAGCACAGCGTTTTCCAGATCAAGTACAACTTGAGTCGACCGTCCTCGGGACTCTCCAGCAGGCGCCTGACCGATATTGCATCGGGATTGCTGCCCCATCTTCGGATGCTTCCGAATAATTGCTGGCGGTGGTTGTAGTCGACCGGATTGCCGGTTGTCGGGATCGACCAGACTGAAGTCCCACAGTCGTTTCCCTGATAGACATCTGGGACGCCAGGGCTGGTCAACTTGAGCAGTGTCTGTGACAGGCTATTCCAAAGACCAATGCGGGCGACTTGGCGCTGGAAGGGGACAAAATCACTCAGAAAACGGTGCTTGGCGCTCGGGGTCAGCAAAGCATTCACGAACGACAACACTGCGGTTTCGTAGGCCGAATTCTGATTGATCCAGCTCGTGTTCTGTTTGCTCTCTCGGATCGCTTTCAGCATATAGTTTCGGATCCGCTCAGAAAATGTTTTTCGATCGTTCGCGTCGCCCAGGGGCGCGGATGGCCAAGCGCCTACGAGGGTCTGATAGAGTGCATATTCGTCGTTCGGCGAAGGTGCGGGTTTTCCGTCGACCCGCGATCGGTGGCTGCGATTGATGCGTCTCCAGTCCCGCACGCGACGCCGCCACAGCGCGGGGATCTCCGAGAGTACGTTGATGCGGGCACGCACGTCCTCCGAGCGTTTTGAATCGTGCGTGCTGGTGGCAAGCATGGTGTGAGGCCAATCGCGGAGGCGGTCCTGGTTGGAGACATGAAACTCTGCCGTTGTGATTCCCTACCGGTGAAGATCGCCGCCAAGATCATTCAATGAAATTAGACGGTGGTATCGATAAAAGGCGGTGTCTTCCAGGCCTTTGGCCATCACAGGGCCGGTGAACTGCTGGAATTTCATGGCAAAGCCGGTGACTGCGTTTCGGTAAGCGGCATCTTGCCCTTCAGCGATATGAGTGAGAAGCACTTCGCGAATGAAATCGAAGACGCTGGTGTCGGCGGCTGGGCTTCTCCATTTTGCCGAATCGGTGGCGGTGCGGATGTAGAGCACATCGGGAGGAACTGACGTAAGTGCGGTAACAGGAAAGTTGGCGACCACCTCTGTGAGCGCTTCGCGCACGGCGTACTCGAATCAAGCCGGGAAGTGAAGACGGTTCCCTTAGTCGTTTTGAGAAGTGAGCAACTTTGAACAGTCACATGATTGGGGGAGCGGTAGTCTAGCATCTGCTTTAACGTGGCGGTCCCCTGAGAAGGCGGACGGCCCTTTTGGGCGGTCATGGGTTAGTGTTGGGTGACTGACGTTCGGACCCTTACGACCGCCCCGTCTTCAACGTGTAACGATTCTCGACGATACGTTTTTGTTATGACAACATGACCCTCCCCTTGGAGGCACCCGAATCACTGATGTGTTTCAAAAGGAGCGATATGAGTAACGAGACTGAAAGCGATCCAAAGCAGCAACAAGGCAAGCAGGACCCGACCGGAAGCGTGAACACTTCGGATAAGAAGACTAACCCCACACCGGAAAATCAGGGCAACCGTCCACAGGACATCTCCAAGAAGAATCCAGCGCAAGGCAGTGACCCTCAGCACCCAGGTCAAGAGAAACCAGAAGATGAGAAGCGGCGTGCTTCCTAAGCAATTCTTTTGGGGACAAGCAGTGTAAAGGAACAAGCGCCCCGGCTTAAGCGCCGGGGCGTTCTTGCGTTTGAAGAGGGAGCCATTAGCCCTGAGGCGCGCCACCGCTGATCGTGATTCACTTCCGATGCGGCGAAAAGGCTCACTTCCGGCGCGCGTCCCATGAGGCCCTATGGCGATTCTTCAGTGTGGCCTCCCCCCGGTCCCTCCTCTTCACCGCCCCGTGTGCTAAAGCCTTGACCTCGGACTTCAGTCGGCTTAGCACGTCCATAAACTGCTTCGCAACTTCCCCATCAAGCGCGATTGTATGCTCGGGCTGGAAGGAGATACTGACCCTGCCGGTCACTGTGTCTTGGCTTACCACGCGAATTTGGTCCAGGTTGATTGCCTGTTGGCCACCACTGCCGCCCGTGAAGAAGAAGTTTGCCATCGTTCTGGCGCTCCTAGAATGGTGAGCGTAGTCTGTTATCGTGGGCTTGGCATGAAAAGCATCGAACAAAGGTGTTCCGGCTTTCCCGCCTGGTTGCAGGTGTTGATTCAAGGAAGATCATCTGGAGGCGCACTTCGCACGCCCGGGGTTTCACAGAGCGCGGATGATCAGCACGATTACAGCGATCACGACTACCGTTCCCAACAATCCGTAACCAAGCATAGTCCCTCCTCTGGGAGAATCTGCCCAAGTATGTCGGAAGATGGCGAGGCTTCGCTGCTCAGTTTTGCTCACCCTCGAAAAACGAGAACTGAGCAAAATTGGACAGCCTATTTCCTTCGGATGAATGTAGCTTGGGGCACCGTCCCCGAGGAGACTTTCCCATGAGCTACACGTCAGACGATCCTGCACCCGCAAGCACCCGATGGGTGCCAACCTGTGCTTTCTGCAACAACACCGTGGAATTGGAAACCTGTAAGATCGATGAAAGCGGAAAAGCAATTCACGAAGAATGCTACCTCCGCAAGTTGATCAGGTTAAAAAGACCCAGTCACGCGATAGTGCTAAACTCTCCGAGTTTCCTAGGGCATTACTGGATTCGAGCGTTGTAGTGGTGCGCAGCGAATAAACCCAAGGATTGAGCAAAAGAGACCATGCTTGCCCAACGCCCATCCGGTAAGCTTGTTTCAAGCCCAAAAACTCCGCGCGCGGAAGTCTACAGTGCCTCACCAATTTTACCAACTTAACTCTTGGCTTCGAATACTCCAAGCTAACGCTTCTGGAAGAGGCCTCAACGGAAAGCTTCACGCTATTCCTGCAGCGTTCCTAATCCATTGCTACAACCAGGGTGTTGGTCCCACCATTTCAGCCCTAGAAGCCTATGCACGCGAATCTCCAGCCGCGTCTGCCATGATGCCGACCCCAAGGGAATCAACAGAAAATCTCCGTAGTGGTGCAGTTTGATTTTTAGGCTCGGACGGACGTTGCGATAATGCGTGCATGAAAGCTTGCCTATATGCAGAAGGCTTGAGCGAACAAACTGCATTTACATGTCGCATTGCATTTACCATTCTGCAAGCCTCGGAACTGACTGAGCACGATGCGCAGGAAAGTGGCGCTGCGCGCGAATTCCCAGAATACAAATGGACGATGGTTAACCTTCCCGGGAGCGCCTTCTTTTTGGTGGAAGGGGAAGAGAAGAAAAGTGAGCAATTTTGCTCAGACCCACTACAGCCTCTTTTGCAAGGCTGTCGGGCTACGGGGGAAGGTTGGTTGATAATCAACATGAGGTCTGAGGGCCATGGCGCACAAATTTGAAATTCACATCAAGGTGAACGTCAATTCTTCGCAGGATGTGACCGCCGAACATCTGCAAGCGCATTTGAGGCAACCTGATATTCAGAGCAGGATTCGTGATGTTGTTGCAAATCTCCTTCCGCCAGTAGAGGTCCAAAGACGTGATGTTAAGCACAGTGCTGATGTTCTCTTAGTCGTGGTAAAAGAGATTGTTTAAGACCGGAGCCGGGGCTGATCCTCAGATCACCCCGGATTCCAGAGTCGGCAGAGGGTGGGGAACCAACCCGGTCGCCTCGGTTGGCACCTTACCGCACACTCAAGCCATAAATTCGTTGGTTTCGTATGTTCCCCAAGTTGTTTTCGTGTTTGCAGGATACGCAGCCGATATCTTTAGAAATGAGCCGTCATCGAAACATATAAAGAAGGTAAAGTCAGTCTCTTGAAGTTCCTCTTGTGCAATGTTTAGGGTTTTGAGGGGCGTAAGCAACGGTCGTGCAGCAGTTTTCAGGGCGGCTGGTCTGCAACAGGCCGGGCAATGACCGTTTTTTGCTTAACGAAGCGTGGGGTCAATGAGTGTAATCGCCTAATTACATCAGCCCAGAGCCACGCTTCGGCTTCACGCCTAATCACAGTCTTGCGTATCGCGAAAGGAAACGGCCTGTGGACTGAGGCTCCTCAGGAGCTCAACTTGAAAAGGGCAACCTGGTCAGAGCCCACAAACATGTGTGGAATTCCCAAAATGGCATTTCATATTTGCGGAATGTGCATTCTTGCACAGGCAGGGTCGCGTGGCATGTTCTACTTTCCAACTAGTGCTGATATGAAGGAGCGCGGGAACGGACTCGGTAGAATCATACGCCCCGGCTCCTCTGGCGGCGTAGCTCTTACAGGGGGCTACGTCGCTTCTCTCCCTGCCCCGTAAGACACTGTTTCGGGGCGCGCAGCATTGGTTCGCGTACAAGTAGAGGAGGAATGTCCATGAAGTCGCCCTACGGTCTGAACATCATCGACAATTGCACCGCTTGCCCCCTCCGGGAGCAGCATCTTTTCTGCAACCTGTCCCCATCCGCGTCGCAGAGACTTAATGACATCACGTCCGCCGCAGTCTATCCACGCGGCGCGGTGTTGTTCGTCGAGGGCCAGCAGGGGCGGGGGGCATTTGTGCTGTGCACCGGGAAAGCAAAGCTGTCCGCCACTTCGCGTGAAGGCAAGACCATCATTACAAAAATCTCCGAGCACGGAGACGTGTTGGGACTTAGTGCAAGCATTGGCAAACATCCCTACGAGGTCACAGCGGAAATGATAGAGCCGGGGCAAGCTAATTTCATCGCCTCTGATGTCTTGCTGCAATTTCTGCACGGCTATGGCGATGTGGCGATACGGGTGGCACAGCAACTCAGCCACAACTACTATTCGGCCTTTGAACAAATTCGCATTTTAGGATTGACCACCTCTCCCGGGAAGCGGTTTGCCAAAATATTGCTGGGATGGTCAGCAGGGCGGGGAGACTCAAATCATTTTCCAAGCCTGAATTTGGTGCTAACGCATGAAGAAATTGGGGAAATGATTGGCAGTACTCGCGAGACCGTCAGCCGCTTGTTTGCCGACTTCAAGAAGAAGCAATTCATCCAATCGAAGGGTTCGAGTCTGGTGATCCTGAACAAATCCGCGCTTGAAGCAATGATAGCCTGAACAATTCAAATGTTTGCCGGGGGGTGCAATACGAAGCGCATTGGTCGCTTTGTCAATTGGCGCAAAATCGCCATCTCTAACAATGTCGGCGGTGTCAAGCACTTTTTTGAGCACACTGCAGCATGCACTCGTTGAAGAGCGCCATTTCGCTCTCGTGGTGGTTTGCGCTTCCCAACCTGGGCTCGCTTCTAATCGTTGGGGTCAGGAACTCAGTCCGACCCATCCATCTCTTCGATCACAACCGTGATCATGATTACTACTTCGAACTCCCCTCTCGAAGGGGAGCGGGATACCCAATCATTACGTCGGTGATTTACTCACCACTATGGCGATTTCCGGGCTCTCCCGCGTGCGAACCGAGCTTTTCGAGCTGACCGTAATCCCGACCCTGACGCCACATCCAGTACAGATGCACCGCCAGCTTTCG
>Ga0070766_10000031_pt1 | contig 59549 bp, 55 predicted proteins | sample HubBroMetageWFT6_FD_69782 | JGI IMG/M metagenome (GOLD analysis project Ga0070766, IMG submission 69782) | Warmed and freeze-thawed soil microbial communities from the Hubbard Brook experimental Forest, New Hampshire - Hubbard Brook CCASE Soil... | ecosystem: Environmental > Terrestrial > Soil...
TCCGACCTTGAGGTGCTTGGCCGAGGCCACATAGTCGTCGATCAACATGTCGTTGGGCGCCTGGAACGGTCCACCCGAGAGGTAGTGCAAGGGTCCGCCTACGGCCTCGAACGAAGGCAGATCGATGCCGTCGAGCACTTCGAGATTGCCAGCGGTCGACAACTGCGTGACCACCGGAGCTACGGCCACAACGTGATCAAGCTGGCGCAGGCGGTCAGCCACCTTGATCGAAACTGGGGCCCCGCTCACGCCCATCAGCATGGACGAGCCCGGAGGCTGCACCATGATGTCGGCGCCGATGCCGACCTGGCGGTTGCGGGCATCGCTCAACATGCCGATGGAAAGGCCGACAATCAACAGGATCAGGGTGACTTCAACCGCAACGGCCACAACGCTGATGATGGTGCGGAAGGGACGGTGCACCAGGTTGGCAAAGATCATTTTGTTCATGATTCGCTTTTGATTGTACTAGGATGCGCGCGGCTGGATCGCGCGACGCCCGATTCCCCGCGGTCATAGAATGGAAAACATGGCAACTGAAACCACTTCATGGAACTCCGAGCTCCGAGCCGCTAGAATTCGGTAGCCCCGGCATGCCAACTCATCCCCTCCACCGTAACCCCGACTCGCTCGACCACACCGCGGCGTCCCTCCGTGACGCTGTCCAGCTGCCCCGCGAATTCTTCTCAACCGATGCCGTCACCGTAGCTCGCGAACTGCTCGGGAAATTGCTCATCCGCCGCGACGGCCGCAAATTGCTGGCCGGCCGCATTGTCGAGGACGAGGCGTATCTTGGGGCCGTCGATCCCGCTGCGCATACGTATAACGGCCGCACCGCCCGCAATGCTGTGATGTTCGGTCCGCCCGGACACGCGTACGTGTACTTCATCTACGGCACTACCTTCTGCACAAACGTCTCGTGCATGACTGAGGGCGAAGCCGAGGGCGTCTTGTTGCGCGCTCTTGAGCCGGTGTTGGGATTGCAGGCCATGGCCGACGCCCGAGGACTCACGCTCGCGGCGGAATCGCGTCTTTCGCAGTTGCGGTTGATCTCCAGCGGTCCAGGCCGAATGTCGGAGGCGCTGGGAATCACGCGGTCCCGCGACAACGGCAAAGACCTGACCAGCCGACGATCCGATTTGTGGCTCGCCGACGATGGCTATCGCCCTGAACGAATCGCGGTGACGTCGCGCATCGGAATCAAGAAGGCAGTCGACGAGCCATTGCGTTTTGTGATCGCGGGCAATCCGTACGTGTCGGGTCGGCGCGTTTCCTGACACCGTTATTCCGGATCGTGCCAGCCGCCAATTTCGGCAGCCAGCTCGCGCGCGTCCGGAGGCCCCCATGTTCCCGGGTCGTACATTTCCACCGGACAACAATCCCCCAGGATTGGATCGACGATTGCCCAGGCGGCCTCCACAGCATCCTGCCTGACGAAGAGCAACTGATCGCCCCTCATCGCGTCGGTGAGCAGCCGGTCGTAGGCGTCCATCTCATCGGTGGTTTTGTACTTGACCGCCGAGAGTTCAACCGGCATGGGCGCCATCAGCGGCCCGGGACGCTTGACGCGGGCGCCGAGGCTCAGTTCGAAATCAGGGCCGAGTCGGAATCGGAAATAATTTCGCCCATCGGTGCCGGTCTTGGTCAGCGGGGGCTTGCGCAACTTGACGAAGACTTCCGTCGCAGTGATTGGCATGCTCTTGCCTGCCCGAATCAGGAAGGGCACGCCCGACCATCTCCACGAGTCCACCTCGAGGCGGATAGCGGCAAAAGTCTCGACCTCGGAGTTCGGATTGACCCCAGGTTCTTGCCTGTAGCCACGGAACTGCCCGCGCACGATGTTTGCGGGGCTGAGTGGTGGAATCGTCCGAAAGACCTTCACCTGCTCATCGCGCACCGAGTCGGTGTACATGGTCGTAGGCGGTTCCATCGCCAGGAACGCGACCACTTGCAACATGTGGTTTTGCACTACGTCGCGAATGGCGCCGGCTTCCTCGTAGAACTTGCCACGCCCCTCCACACCAAACGACTCGGCCATGGTGATCTGCACGCTGTGGATGTAATTGCGGTTCCAGATGGGCTCCAGAAAACTGTTAGCGAAGCGGAAGAAGATGATGTTTTCCACGGCCTCTTTCCCGAGGTAGTGGTCGATGCGGAAGATGCGCTCCTCGGGGAACGCCTGGTGGAGGGTGTCGTTGAGCTTGCGCGCTGAGACGAGATCGCGCCCGAAGGGCTTCTCGACGATCACGCGGGCGTTGGTGGCGCATCCGGATTGCGCGAGGCCCTTCACTACCACCGGAAACATGCTGGGGGGAATAGCCAGGTAATGGGCCGGGGCCTGGGCATTGCCGAGCTTGGCCCTTAGCTGCCTGTAGGTTTTGTCGTCGCTGTAATCGCCATCGATGTAATCCATCAGCTCGCAGAGCTTCTGGAAGGCGGCTTCATCCACGCCTCCGCCGTACTTGATGATGCCGTCGCGAGCGCGTTCGCGCAATTGGTCGACTGTCCATCCGGATTTTGCGACGCCGATGACCGGTACCTCTAGCGCGCCTTGTTTCACCATGTGCTGCAGGGCAGGAAAGATCTTCTTGTGGGCCAGGTCACCGGTTGCGCCGAAGAATACAAAAGCATCAGAGAGATTGGTTGGCATTCGTTCCCCTAGTTTGATGGCGAATCATGACAGATGGCCCGTTCGTTCCGACGGGCTATTTGCGTGCGTAGAGATGCGACCGCCTCGGGCCGTATCACCCGATTAGTGTAATCGCAGAGCCTTGCACTCGGAAGCCTCACGTGCGCGCGAACGTGAACGAGCGGTGAATTCAGCGACGGGCTGACGGGTCTCGCGCACTGCTTCGTGACGACTGTGTTCCTGTACCATAAGTTCGTTCGCAAATGAGTATCCCCTTTCCCATCCTGCATGCCAGCGACCGCGTTCTGGAATTCGACCACCTGCGCGAATTGCTCGCTGTTTATGCCGCTTCCCCGCTGGGTCAGCAACGCATTGCCGGCCTCGCGCCGTCTCTCGATCGCCAGTGGATCGAGCGCCAGCAACGTCTCACCGAGGAGCTGCGCGGATACCTGCGCAACGGTGGACGCTTCGACTTTCACGGGCTGCTCGATCCCACTCCGCTGATCAATAAATCGCGCATTCAAGGCGCGGCCTTGGAACTTACGGAGATCCGTGATGTGCTTCTGCTGGCCGACCGCGCAGCGGAGTGGCGCGAGATCGCGCTGCATCCTCCGGTTGCCATCGAGGCCAAGTGGGAAGCGGTCAGCGAGCTCTCCCAGAACGTCAGTGACTTCACGCAGTTGCTGCGCTACTTCCGCAACAAGATACTGCCGGATGGAACGCTCGACGACCGGGCTTCGCCGGAACTGGCGCGCATCCGCCGCGACATCGAGCGTCAGCGTCGGACCATTCAGCAATCGCTGCAGGCGTACTTGAGCAGGCTGGCCGACGGAGGTGCCCTCCAGGACGAACTGATCACTATCCGCGGCGAGCGCTTCGTCATACCGGTCAAGGTGGAACAGCGGCGAAGGGTACAGGGCGTCGCACACGGCGCCTCTTCCAGCGGGCAGACGGTGTTCATGGAGCCGCTCGAGACCATCGAGCAGAACAACGAGCTGGTGCGCCTGCATGATGAGGAACAGGGTGAGATCCATCGCATCCTGCTGGAGATGACTGCGCAAATCGGCGAGCATGCGGATGCCCTGGCCACGGCTGTCGGGATTCTGGGTGAACTGGAACTGCAGTTCGCCAAGGCCCGCTTCGCGCAGGATTACAACTGCGTCGCGGTGAAGCTGCTGGGTGAGCAGACCGCTGCCATCCATACGTCGTCGGAGCCAATCACTGAAGATACCGGCGATTCGTTTGTTCTGCGCAATGCGCGGCATCCGCTCCTCGAGCGCGCGCTCAAGCCCAAGGGTGTGGCCGTGGTTCCGATTACGGTTGAGATCGACAGGCAACATCGGCAGGTCATCATTAGCGGACCCAACACCGGCGGCAAGACGGTTGCGCTCAAGACGGTTGGCTTGCTCGCTTCGATGGCGCAATCGGGCGTTCCGGTGCCGGCCGAGCGCGCCGAGTTGCCCATCTTCGACGCCGTGTTCGCCGACATCGGGGACTACCAGTCGATCGAGCAGAACCTCTCGACATTTTCGGCGCACGTGACCAACATCGATTTCATCTCGCATCACGCCACCCGTGATTCGCTGGTGCTGCTGGACGAGCTGGGGTCTGCCACCGACCCGGAAGAAGGCGCTGCCCTGGCGGTATCGATTGCTGACTTCTTTCGCCGTGCAGGCTGCCTGAGCATCGTTTCCACCCATCACACCGCGCTCAAGGTTTACGCCGCCAATGCCGAGGGCGTGTTGAATGCGGCGGTGGGCTTCGATGAGCGAACTCTGGCTCCCACCTACGAGCTGAGGATGGGAGTGCCGGGCGCATCGGCGGGAATCAACATCGCCCAGCAACTGGGATTGAACGCGCAGATCGTGAGCGAGGCCCGCGAGAAACTGACCACGCAGACCCACGATGTTTCGCGCTTTCTCGATCGGCTGCATGAGCAATTGCGCGAGCTCGATGCTGAGCGTGTAGCGCTCCGCGCGCGCGAGCAGGAACTGGCGCGGGAGCGTGGCCACCTGGCTCTCGAAGGCAAGAAAGAGCGGCGCGACAAGATCCGCGAGATGGAGAAAAAGCTGGAGAGCGTGCTGCATAACTTCGAGTACCAGGCGCGCGAGACCGTCAACGCAGTGCAGGACCGGGCCCAGGCTTTGAAGCTCTCCAAAGATGCGGAGCGGCGAATCTCGAAAATGCGGCGCGAGTTTCGCGAGCAATTCGACCAGACCGTCGTGGCACACACTACCGGCTCCGACGCCGGCGATGAGCACGCCCGACCGCATGTCGTTCAACACGTGTCCGTCGGAGATACGGTGCGGTTGAGGTCGCTGGGCCGGGATGCCAAGGTGCTCCGCCATCTCGATGACGACTCGTTCGAGGTTGCCGTGGGGCCGATGAAGATGAAGGTCCCGCGTGACGATATTGCCAGCACCGTGGTGAGCGCTGCCGCTAATCCTGTGGCAGCGGCACGTTCCCGGGGAATCGGCGTGTCCCTGGCGCGCGAGGATGACAGTGTGCCCACCGAGATCAATGTGATCGGCCAGACCGTCGATGAAGCCACCCGAGCGGTCGAGAAGTTCGTGGACCACGCCTTTCTGGCCGGAGCGGTGCGGGTGCGGATCGTGCATGGCAGCGGCATGGGGATCCTGCGCAAGGCGCTGCGACAGTTTCTGCAGGAGCATCCGCATGTGGCCAAAGTCTCCGAGCCTCCCCAGAACGAAGGTGGAGGCGGCGCGACGGAAGTCGAATTGCGAACATAGTTCACGGTTTCGGTTTCTTGCACTTGTTGGGGCCGCTCTCTAAACTTGAAACAGCGATGGGCAAAGTCTCCCAAACTATCAAGGGCTATGTCTGGTGGATGTATCCGCGGGGCAGCGTTCACTATGACGTTATGGTGACGCTCATCCTGGCCTTCATCTTTCTGGGGCCTCTTTGGATCAACTTCCGCGATAAGCCCGTCGTGCGGTCGCCCTATCAGACCGAAGTCGTCGTGAAGGCTGAAGGGAACGGGTTTCTGTACAAGGTCGATGCAGCCGCTATCAAGCCGGGCGACGATGAGGCGATTCGCGAAGAGCTGCTGCGCGTGATCGAGCCGGTGGCGGGCGAAATCAGGATCGACCGCTACGAAGCCGTTCGAGACAACAAACACAACGTGATTGCCTACCAGGTTTGGGGACACCGCTAGCGCCGCGACGTCACCGGAACAATGTCATGAAGAAAAACATTGCTGTGGCCTTTGTGGTCCTCGTATTGACGCTCGCCGCGCACGCCCAGAACCTGGAGGCCGTGCTCAACTCGATGGACAAGGCTGCCGCGGACTTCAAGACCGCGCAAACCGACTTTGTCTGGGACCAGTTCGAGAAGGTCGTTGGCGAGCACGATTACCAGAAGGGCGTCATGTACTTCCGCCGCCAGGGCGACGATGTGCAGATGGCGGCCGACATCACCTCGCCGGACAAGAAGTACGTACTGTTCACCGGGGGCATGGTCAGCGTGTACGTGCCCAAGGCCGGACAGGTCACTGAGTACAACGCGGGTAAGAACAAGGCCGACTTCGAGACCTTCCTGGTGCTGGGATTCGGCGGACGCGGCCACGACCTGGCCAAGTCGTTCGACGTGAAGTACTCGGGGATGGAGCAAGTGCAGGGCGTCAACGCTGCCAAGCTCGATCTGACTCCGAAGTCCCAGAAGGTCGCGAACATGTTCCAGACGATCACGCTCTGGATCGACCCCGCCCGGGGCGTGAGCGTGCAGCAGTTATTTACCGAGAAGTCCGGCGACTACCGGCTGGCCAAGTACAGCAACATTCAACTGAACCCCAAGCTGCCCAACGACGTTTTCAAGCTCAAGACCAGCGGCAAAGTGACCTACGTCCGGCCGAATAGCTAAATCTCCGGGTTGTCGCGTTTTGACCAGCCCAGTGTGGCAAATTTGCGAATTTGCCGCATTTTTCTTGTATCACGGGTGTTTAGAATCAATGGATTGGGCGGAAATTGTTCGCATCGCATTGAAACTAAACGTAGTTATAGATATCCATGTCATAGGATTGGACTTAGTGGGGCCATTTCCAGCCGGGTCGGCGGTTTATTGTCCCGATGTGGGAACCTTCATCGGCAGAATTTTGATTTTCAAAGAGCGAGCCATCGCCGCCACGGCGGGCGCCTACGTCGAGAGACACAAATCCCTCAGCACCACAAACATGTTTTATCGAACTGGACTCCGACGGGATAGGACACAGGACACAGAGGCGCGTGATAAGGGGTTCAGTCCAGTGCTATGTTAGCGAGCCCCAAAGCGGCGGGAACCTGCTGCGGCACCGCGCCAGAAGAAGACCCGCTCAAGCTTCGCTCGAACAGCCCACCCGGTGATAGAGACTAACCGCGGGACACGCGCCCTGTTGACGCCAGTCTTCACCAACCGGTAGCCGTCGCTCCACCGATAATCACACCTCAACTTCCCGCTGGCCGACTTGTCGGGAGTAATCTCCCACATGCCGGTTTCTGGCCAACGTCCCAAATACCGACGATCCTGCCCTGATTCCCAAAATGACACAAAACTCAAGCGTCTCTTGGCACCGACCACCGGGCGGTAGAGCCCCGAAATCCGCCCACTGCCGGGACAAAGCAGGTTTATGGAGCCAGCGTTAACGATCGCGCCGCCGCGTCCCGTTGCCAACATCGCGCGGGCTTCATATTTCAGGCAGAGGAATACGCCTTTGAGGTTCACATTCAGAATGTGAGCTCTTGCGGTTGTGATCACCAAATAGACGGCACCAAACGATATCTCACCTTATGTAAATACTCCGAATAGCCTGGCAGATTCTTTGCTTTCCTCATCGCGAATTCGCCATATAAGCGCGGGCAGGATAAGAAGGAACGCGAACAGTCCCCACCATGAGCCAAGCGCAAGAGGCATGCCGATGAACAGTAAAAGGGCTCCCATATACATCGGATGACGCACGAGAGCGTAGAGTCCGCTCGATATGACGTTCTGTTGGGGAGCAACTTCGATTGTTGCCGAGGCGAAAGTATTCTCTTTGTACACAAAGAATATGATCAGAAATCCGATTGCAACGAGAACATCTCCTGCCACTGCCACGAAGAGTGGTATCGCAGACCAGTGGAAGCGGTGATCAAGCGCGGGAACGACAAGCATTGCGATAAACCCAATAGAAGTGATCGATTGTATGATCTTTTGGTTCCGGCCCTTCTCGGCAGTAGGTCCCGCATACACTCGCCGCTCCAAGAGCTTCGGGTCTCTCTTCATGAGATACACAGTGATCGCGAGCGCCGGCACGAAAAATACAGCCAGAAACACCCATGCTTGCCAGTAATCCACAGACCATGCTGGAATAAACAACAGGGCAGCCATGACGAGAAGAAGGCCCAGCAGTCCGGCGAACGCTTTCTTGTTTAATTCCGTCATTCGCTGATTTTAGGGTGATATCAGGCAATGCTGGAAGCGCGGCGGATGAAGGACGACATCAGTGCCCTCTTCCGTGTCTCATCTTCTCACACAGATCGAGGTTTTCAAGAGCTACAATCGACGATTTACTTCCAGGAGCAAGTCGTCGTGAGGCGATGGGTCGTTCAGGTTTCCTTAACGTCGGGGATGCTAAGTCTCGGTAAGGAATCTCAAGCCGTTGATCGCAGGAGGATGCTACTCCTTCCCTCAAAGGAGCAAGTAAATGAATGCTTCGTGGCAATTTCATATTGCGGTGGCTATCGGCGCGTCTCTGGTGTCAGTGGCCGGGGCACAAGAAAAGAAAATCGAGCGTTCAGACCTGCCTGCAGGAGTCAAGAGAACAGTCGTGGAACAGAGCCAAGGCGCGACAATTCTTGGCTTTTCAGAAGAGAAGGAAAACGGCGAGACTCGATACGAAGCACAGCTGATGGTAAACGGTCACAGCAAAGATGTCTTAATGGATGGCAACGGAGCGATTGTCGAGGTCGAAGAGCAGGTCGCCCTCGAGTCTCTGCCCGCAACTGTGCGGAGCGGGCTGCAGGCTGAAGCCGGCCAAGCTACCATAACAAGGGTCGAGTCCATAACCAAGCACGACAAAGTTGTCGCTTATGAAGCTCAGGTCAGCGCTGCAGGAAAGAAAGCGGAAGTGCAGGTCGGGCCAGACGGCAAGCGGCTGGATCATGAAGAATAAATCAGCAACGTTATACCCGTCTTCCGGGCAAGGTCCTCGGCAGCGGAGGGGACGACAACTTCTCGCGGCAGCGCAGTTTCTAGTGACTTACTTCGGAGGGCGACGTGAACGGATGTGCACATTGACAGCAGAACAATACCGATTCCGGGGTTTGCGTGCCACAGCGACTGCAGTTGATAGACGAGAGTGAGCCTCATATGTCGTTAAGAGTAATATGAAACGCTTCGTGGTGGCTGGTTCCATTTTGTTGATCTTTCCCAGCTTGGGGTGCTCGACCGCCCTCGCGCAGGAAAGTTTCAGCTCGACTGCGCACGACGGCGCTCTCCCGGATGCACCCCAACCGGCACAGGTTCCCACTCCATTCGGAGCAACTGACTCACAGCAGACAGGCACCGGGGGACTATCCGGGACGGTACTCGATACGAATCGAGACGTGCTGGAGGGTGCGCACGTGACACTCGCGAACCCCTCGGGTTCTATTACACGGACCGTGGAGTCTGGCACGAACGGGCAGTTCGCGTTCACAGACTTACCGGAGGCTGTTTACAAGCTCACGGTGACTGCGCCCGGGATGGGCACTTTCACCGCGATCCAAATTCCCTTGCATGCAGGCGAGCTCCGTATTGTGCCACCGGTAACTCTCTCGGTGTCCCGCCGGACCACAAGTGTGACTGTAACTGCCGGTAGCAAGGAGGAACTGGCTGAGGAGCAGGTGCAGATTGCGGTGCAGCAACGCATCGGCGGCGTCATTCCGAACTTTTACAGCACGTATGACTGGAACGCGCCCCCAATGGAAGCGAAACAGAAATTTCAACTGAGCATTCGTTCCATCATCGATCCGGTTTCATTCTTAACCGTGGCGGGAATAGCGGGAGCCGAGCAATATAAGAACGTTTACCCGGGGTACGGTGGCGGAATTGAAGGATATGGCAAGCGATACGGCGCTGCTTTGGCGAATCATGTATCCGGCAACCTACTGGGCAGAGCTGTTTACCCTTCGATCTTTCATCAAGACCCGCGCTACTTCTATAAGGGGAAGGGGACTATCCGGTCGCGAGCTCTGTACGCGATCTCTGCAACAGTGATCGCCAGGGGCGATGATGGGCAATCGGAACCGAATTACTCGCGCGTGCTCGGCAGCTTCTCAGCGGCAGCCATTTCGAATCTTTACTATCCGGCTTCCGATCGCGGGGGTTCGCTAGTCGTTGTCAACGGTTTGGCGGGCCTGGGTGCGGATGCTGTGGCGAATGTGATCCGCGAATTCTTTCTGAAACGGATCACCTCGCACGTTCCCAAGGGAGCAAACGGCCAGCCATAGGGATGGCTGGAGAACATGCTTGCCGTCCCATCCAGCTATCTAACTCGCGTTATTGTGGGCAACACGGAGCAGTCAACTCTCCGAAGCGGATCGCAAGCCCGATCTCCAAAGCCGGTTTTCGATTCCTGTTGCGAAATCGCCGTTCCGTAAGTAATCCTGAGCAACAGCCGATCGGCGAGTCCGCCTTCCCGAAGATTGTCCAGAAGTCCTCTTGTGGGAAGTCTCACCGCATAGGTATCGAGAAACCTTAGTGCAAACGCTCTTTTGGGGAAACCAAAACAAACCCCTTACTTCGCAGATGGCGGCGTGGCGGTGTCCTTCATCTGGACTGAGTTCTTGATGAAAAGGACCGCCTTCCACAGGTCGTCGTCGGAAAGGACGCCGTCCCAGCCCGGCATGGCTGACAGTTTGATGCCGTACTTGGTCACGTAGAAAAGGTTCGCGTCCGGATCGTCGGGGGTGCGGTTCATCAACTGCGGCACCGGAGGGAAGAACTTGTTCTGGAGCGGCGAGATCGGTTGCTTCAGGCTGCCATGGCAGAGGGCGCAATTCTTGTCGTACACCATGGACCCGTCCATGACGTTCTCGGTGGTGGGCTTGAAGGGGTTGTCCTGCTTGGGAGCGTGAGCGTCCACCCACTCGTCCACCGACTGATTGGCGGTGCGGCGCTCGAAGGTGCCGGGACCGTTAGGGACCGCACGGGTATCGAAGTGTCCGGTGGTGACGTACCAGTATGTGCCGCCAAAGACCAGCAGCAGAGTGACGATCACACCTAGAAGAAATCCGCGCATGTTTCTCCTTGAACCTCAAAGTGTCGGGAAGCTTGTGGCTTCCAGATTAAATTACTCCCAAATCGTAAAACGTTAAGAAAAGTGACGTTTTGGCGTAGAAGTTCGAGCAGGCCGGAGGGCCAAGCCTTAGTAACGCTTCAGCCGTCGCGCTTCGCGGACTACGTCCTCGACCTTGGGCAGAAAAGCCTCCTCCAGCGGGGGCGAAAATGGCACAGGCGTATCGGCAGACGCGATGCGCGCAATCGGAGCATCAAGCGCGTCGAAGCACTCTTCGTTGATAATCGCCGCCACCTCACCGGCGATTCCTCCGGTGATGGTGTCTTCGTGGAGCACGATGGCGCGGTTCGTCTTTTGAACCGTGTCGCGGATGGCGTCGCGATCGAGCGGCAACACGGTGCGGAGATCGACGACCTCGAGCCCGATGCCTTCCTTGGCCAGGATTTCCGCGGCTTCCAGCGCCACGTAGACCATGGCGGCGTAGGTGATCACGCTCACATCGCGGCCCGGGCGGGCCACACGCGCCTTGCCCATCGGAACGGTGTAGTCGTCGGCGGGAAGCTCTTCCTTGATGCGCCGGTAAAGAAACTTGTGCTCAAAGAAGAGCACGGGATTGTTGTCGCGGATGGCTGACTTGATCAGGCCTTTGGCGTCATAGGCTGTGGCAGGACAGATGACTTTCAGCCCCGGCGTGTGGGCGAAATAGGTCTCGGGATTCTGCGAGTGGAACGGGCCGCCATGCACTCCTCCACCCGAAGGGCCACGCAGCACCACGGGAACCGGCGCGCCCCAGCGGTAATGCGCCTTCGCCAGCAAATTGACGATCTGATTGAAGGCGCAGCTGATGAAGTCCATGAACTGAAACTCGGCGACGGGACGCATGCCGGTAAGCGCCGCGCCGAAGCTGGCGTTCACGATGGCCATTTCTGAGATGGGCGTGTCGACGACGCGCGCGGGGCCGAAGCGGTCGATGAATCCCTCGGTGACTTTGAAGGCGCCGCCATAGATGCCGATGTCTTCGCCGATGCAGAAGACGGAGGGATCGCGCTCCATTTCTTCCCAGATGCCCTGGCGGATCGCCTCGAGATAGGTGACTGGTGCCATGTAGGTCCTATGCCGCTCCGATTGACGATTCTATCTGCATAACGTTTTATTTCGGCTCCGGCTTGGTCGGCGGAGGTGCTGGTTTGGCAGCGGGTGGCTGAGCGGCGCCGGGAGTTTTCGCCGGCGGCTTTTTTGCTGGCGGTGCGGGCTTCACGTCGCCGCCGTCGATGGGCGACGAGCGAAAGCGTTCCAGTTCCGGGTCCCAGGTCCAGACCTGATAGCGGGTGATGGTGGTCTTGTTGTCGGTCACGACTTGCTTTTCGAAGATACGGAACAGGGCGGCTGAGTTGGGCGGAGACTTCAGCAGAGAGAACGTCGAGGTCTGCGTCTGTTGCAGGTTGTCGGTCTCTGCCGCTGACCGGTTGGTGAGCGTGAGTTCGCTGTGCTCCGTGGTGTCGAGCACAGCTTCCACGCGGTCGTGCTGCATTTTCAAGACTACGAAGTTCTCCTGCTGGACACTGCCGCTGTCCCGGTCGGTCTCGTGGTGCAGCACAATCTCGGACACTCCGGGCTGAATCAGGTCGGCAAACGTGACCTCGGGACGTTGCGCGCGCGACGGCAAGCGGACTGTCTGAACATGACGCCATTCGGACTTGGGCGCCTTGTCGAAAACGACGACGTAGAGGGAATCGCACTCGGTGGAGTCGGCGAGGAGCACGACGTTCTCCGCCCCGGCGCGCAGCGTCGCGGGCCGCTGCTCGACATGGTGGAAGTCCACACACGGGGAATTCGACTTCGCGGCCCCAGATGGGTTCGGCGCGAGGATTCCGAGTTCCAGGGCAAGATCGTTGCGCTGGACGGGAGTGCCGCTGCGCAAGGTGTTAGCCACATCAGCAGGCACGTGAGTGGTGAATTCCTGCGGCTTCTTCTTGAACGGGAAATCGGCGAGCGCTGTCGCAACCAGGGCCAGTACGAGTACGGATGTGTAGAGAATCTTCATGCCGAAGGAATGAACCCCTGCGAGCGAGGTTCCACTTGTCCGACGGCGATGTGCGCGGTAGTGTACGTGAGTTTCGGCGAGTCTTTCATTTCAGGTGCACCGCTGCCTCGCTTTGCCTGGGACCGGGCGAGGAGGTTTTGCGCACCGAGGTCTTGACTGGTCCATACAACGGCTTAATTTCGTGGCATGACGCGTCGCAGTACACCCCCTGATGCGTCATGTCGGTTGCGGGATCGGGCATGGACGATGCGACCGCGGCAGCGCGTTCGGCCTCGAGGTCGCGCTCGACGTCTTCGATCAGCTTGTGGTTCTCGTCGGCAGTGAGCCAACCTTTCTTGATCAGGTAGTTCTCGAAGCGCGCGATGGGATCTCGAGCGCGCCAATACTCGAAGAGCTTTGCGGGGACGTAATGCGCGGCGTCGTGAATAGCATGGCCTTTCATGCGCATCATCTTGGCTTCGATCAGGGTCGGGCCTTCACCGCGCCGGGCGCGCTCGCATGCCTCGTGGGTCGCGTCGTAAACCTGGCAGGGATCGGTGCCGTCGACGATCACGCCGGGGATTCCGTAGGCGATCGCGCGCTCGGCAAGATCCTTGACGCGGAACTGCATGTCGCTCGGGGTGGAGTAGCCCCAGAGATTGTTTTCGACGATCAGGACCAGGCCGAGCTTTTGCACGGCGGCGAAGTTGAGGCTCTCGTAGGTGACGCCGGTGGACTGTCCGCCGTCGCCGATGTAGGTGAGGCCGACGATGTTCTTGCCTTGCAAGCGCGCGCCGAGGCAGACGCCGGCCATGATGCCGATCGACTCGCCGAGCATCGAAATGGGCCCACAGACGTGGCGGCGTTCCCTGTCGCCAAAGTGCGAGGAGGCGTCGCGGCCGAAGGTTGGCGAGTCGGACTTGGCCATGTATTGGCGCATGATGTCGCGCGGGGTGAAGCCACGCACCAGTATCGATCCCTGGTTGCGAATCATGGGGGCGACCCAGTCGTCGTCACGCAGGGCGAAAGCCGAGGCGCAGGAACAGCCTTCCTGGCCGAGTCCGAAGTACACGCCGCCGACGACCAGACTCTGTTTGTAAAGATTCTCCAGAGCAGTTTCCATGCGGCGGTTGAGCAGCATCCAGCGATAGATGGCGAGGCCTTGTTCGCGAGAGAGGTATTTCGATTCGCGAATTGGCGGAGCTGCGGCGCTCAGGTCGCCTTCGATTCGGTACTCGACGTTGGAGCCTTCCCCGGATTGGTACACGCGGAATTCGGGACGCTCGAGCCGGTAGTCGGGAATGGAGTAGGTGCGAAGCGAGGTGGAGTGATCCGTTGTCGTGGACTTGACGGGCTTTGGCGGCGATTTCTTGGTGGCACGGGGCAGGGGCGATTTCGGGGTCGACTGCCTGGCTTTGGCAGTCGATTTCACGCGGGAAGTGCGATTCTTTTTCGGCATATGTTGCACGGGAAACGATAAACGTCTGGCGAGCATGAGGCAAGCTGGCGCGATTACTTCAGCGGCTAAAGCCGAGTTGCAAATTGACGACGGATACGCCGCTGAAGCCGTGCTCCCCCAACTTACTGCTTCGTGTCCAGCGGGTGTTGAGTCTTCTCGAAGAACTCGTTCTGCAGATTCAGGGCCTGCTGGTCGGCCTTCACGCCTTTGATGGCTTCGGCGATCTGGCTGGACCACGTCTTCTGGTCGAACTCGCCCAACTGCTTGGTGGCCGCCGATCCTACGCCGGAATAGTGATCGGGAAACTTGGCGTACCACCAAATGCCGGTGTAAACGGATTCGGGCAGCTGCAGGCGGTTCTGGTCGGCGCCGGATTCGCTGTCGGCGCGATCCAGGTGCACCAGGTCGGGCCGGGCAATCAGCATGTGAGAGGTCTCGCTTTCGCCGGCATGCATGTCGTTCTTGGGCGTTTTGAGCGGCGGGCGTCCGGGGACGTTTTCGCGCGGCAGTCCGAAGACGTAGACCACGTAGTCGCGGGGAGTCGCGAGTTGGGCCTGCGCGAACAGCGGCAGAAGACTCTCATTTCCTCCGTGGCCATTGACGATGAGGACCTTTTTGCAGCCGTTGCGCGCCATCTCCTTCACCGTTTCCTGAAGGAGCGTGAGTTGCGTGCTCAGGCTGTAGGCGACGGTGCCGGGTTCCTGCTGTGCCTCGAAGATTTGCCCGAAATAATATTCCGGGAAGACTACGGCATATTCCTGCTGGACAGCGTTCATCACCGCGAAACGGACATCGAGGAGGTCAGTGCCGAGGGGAAGGTGCGGGCCGTGTTTCTCGATGATGCCGATTGGGAGCACGCAGACGCCCTGGGATTGGTGAACAGCCTGCACGAAGTCGGGGGCGGTGAGTTCCTCCCACTTGGGGGAGAGGTTGGTCTGTGAAACGGCGGGAATCACAAAAAAGATGAGAGCGAGGATCAAACGGTTTAGCACTGGCATTGGGCCTCCGAATCGTGAAACAGGCGATTCTATCGGAGAAGCCAGCCAGTTGTGAGAGGTCTACGCCAGTTCCGTCCCGTCGCCCAGCAGATCGCGGAGTTCTTTCGAAGGGCGTGCGGGGGTGTCTTGGTTCGCTGCGTCGTCGGTCGTTTGCTTTGGAGTGGCGACGGCTGCCTGGGCGAGGAGGTCTTCCAGCGACTCCAGCCATAGCATCTGGGTCTGAAATACGCGGCCGAAGTTGCGGGATGCAGAAGTCGCGACTTCTTCCAAAGCAAGCGTTCGCTTGAGTTCTCGTTCGAGCGAGGTGACGGGCTTGCCGGTGATGCCGCAGGGGACGATGAGCGAGAACGAGTCGAGATCGGTGGAGACATTCAATGCGAAACCGTGGGTCGTGACCGAGCGCGAGATGTGGACGCCGATGGCAGCGATCTTGGCTTCCGGCTTGTCGGGAAGCGCGTAGGTCCACACGCCGGTCAGCCCTTTGATGCGCTGGGTGCCCACGCCGAAGTCGCTGCAGGTGCGGATCAGCACCTCTTCGAGGCGGCGGACGTATTCCACCGCGCCGACCTTTGGCTCGAAGCTGCGCAGGTCGATGATGGGGTAGGCGATGAGTTGTCCTGGCCCGTGATAAGTCACGTCGCCGCCGCGATCGATGTCGAACAGCTCAACTCCCTGCTGGGCGAGGAACTCCGGCGGCGCGAGCACGTTGGCCAGGCGGGCGTTGCGCCCCAGGGTAATGACCGGAGGGTGCTCGAGCAGCAGGACGGTGTTTTCGATGCGCGCGGACTTGCGCATCTCCAGCAGCGTGCGCTGCAGTTCGAGCGCCGTGCCGTAGGCGACGCGGCCCAGATAAAGGACGTTGGTGACCATAGCAACTCTAGCTTGAAAGTATCACTAACATTCGATGACTGGGTACGTCGATTGGGAGCAAAGGGCGCGAGTTTGGCAACAGGCGGGCGGGGGCTGCGGTGCTATCCTGAACCTGTCTTTAACCTACCTTTCCCCGTATGAAACGCGATGTCGAAGAGCCCGCCGCGATAAGCAAACCCTCTCCTGAGGCTGGAACCGGGCGGAAACTCGTCGGCAATTTTCTGTTTGTCATTCTGATTCTGGTCGCGGTTGCGGCGGGAGCGCTCTCCGGCATGCTGCTAGTATTTTCGACCGACCTTCCGCAGGTCACAGAGCTGGAGAAATTCCGGCCCAGCACCATCACGGAACTCTACGACGACCAGAACCGCGTGATTGGACAGTTTGCGCTGCAACGCCGGGTCATCGACAAGTACGACGACTTTCCGGCGGTACTGCGTGACGTCCTCATCTCGACCGAGGACAAAGATTTCGAGCGGCACTGGGGCGTGGATGTCTGGCGCGTATTTGGCGCTGCGTACCGTGATGTCGCAGTCGGGGGGCGAGCGCAGGGCGCGTCAACGCTCACCATGCAACTGTCGCGCAACTTGTTTCTCACGCCCGACCGCAACTTCCGGCGCAAGATGCAGGAGGTGATGCTGGCCATCCAGATCGAGCGGCGCTTTACCAAGCCGCAGATCTTTACGCTGTATGCGAACCAGATCTATCTTGGCCACGGCGTTTATGGATTCGAGGCGGGAGCGAACTTTTACTTTGGCAAGAAGGCCAGGGACCTGAAATTAGAAGAAGCCGCCGTACTAGCGGGATTGCCGAAGGCCCCGAATGCCTACTCGCCCATTAACAATCCCGAGCGGGCACTGCACCGCCGCAACCTCGTGATCAACAACATGCTCGAGGACGGCAAGATCACCGCCGAAGAGGCACAGCGCGCCAAGAATTCGCCGATCCGGCTGAACGTGCAGGGCGAGCCTAACAGCATTGCGCCTTATTTCGTGGAAGAGATCAGGCAATACCTCGAGAAGAAATATGGCAGCGAGGAAGTGCATGAAAAGGGGCTGCGCGTTTACACGTCGCTGAATGTCGAGATGCAAAAGGCCGCCAATCTAGCGGTGCTGGATGGGCTGGCGGCGTACGAGCATCGTCACGGATGGAAGGGCAGCCTGCTCAACGTGGTGGCCAATGGCGAGTCGCTGGAGTCCTATCGCCATGTGGACTGGGATAGCGACATGGCACCGGGCGATTACGTGCATGCGCTAGTCACCAGCGTCAGTCCGCAGTACGCCACGCTGAAGTTCGGCCGCTATGGCGCGGAGCTGGGTCCGGCGGAGATCAAGTGGACGCGCTACACGACGCCCCAACAATTTCTGACCCGCGGCGACCTGGTGTATGTGAAGATCCTGCAGCTCAACGGCACGCAGAGCCGGGTTTCACTGGAACACGAGTCGGGGGTACAGGGCGCGTTGCTGGCGCTGGATAACTCCACCGGCGATGTGAAAGCGATGGTAGGCGGACGCAGCTTCGAGCAGTCGAAGTTCAACCGGGCAACCCAGGCGCTGCGCCAGGTAGGATCGTCGTTCAAGCCGTACATCTACACGGCCGCGATCGATCAGGGCATGACGCCGGAGGACACGGTGCTCGATGCGCCGGTGAGTTTTCCGGTCGGGCCGAATGGTCCCTATGTTCCGCACAACTACGACGGCAAGTTCGAGGGCGTAATTACGTTTCGGCGGGCGCTGGCGCACTCGCGCAACATTCCCGCGCTGAGAGTCACCGAGCGCGTGGGTGGCATCAAGACCGTCATCGAGTACGCGCGCAAGTTCGGTATCACGGCGCCGCTGCTGCCGTATCTGCCCGTGGCGCTGGGGGCGGCTGACATTACGCTGTGGGAGCAGACCGCTGCGTTTACCACATTTCCGAACGACGGAGTTCGCGTGGCGCCACGCATGATTCGCAAGGTGGAAGATTACGACGGTCGCGTGCTGGAAGAAGATTATCCGGAAGTGAAGGACGTGGTCAGCGCGCGCACGGCCCGCATCATGGTCGACATGTTGCGCGAGGTGGTGCTGCACGGAACGGGGGCGGCCGCGGCAAAGCTCAACCATCCGCTGGGAGGCAAGACTGGCACGACCAATGATTTCACCGACGCGTGGTTCGTGGGCTTCTCGCCGTCACTGACTTGCGGCGTCTGGGTGGGCTTCGACGAAAAGAAGACGCTGGGCAACAAAGAAACCGGCGCGGTGGCCGCGTTGCCGATCTGGATGGACTTCATGCGGGTGGCGTTGCAAGGCCGCGAGTCGGAGGACTTCCTGGCTCCGCCGCCGGTTCCGCCCAATGCCGTCGCCAAGAAAGTGGATACATCCGACCAGACTCCTGGCGATGGAGAGACCCACTAATGCGCCGCTTCTTTCGCTGGCTGGTGCGCGTGCTGGTGCTGATTGTGGTCTTCATGGCCTCGTTGCTGACAGCCATGCGCTTCGCCATTCATGGGAGACAGACGAAGGTCCCTAAGGTTGTGGGAATGACTCCGCGCGATGCAGAAAACGCGCTGGAGTCTGGCGGTCTGGTGTTCGAACAGGCCGACAGGTTTTACAGCGCGGATATTCCGGCCGGACGCATTCTGTCGCAGGTGCCGGCGCCGGGCGAGCAGGTGCGGCGCGGCTGGCATGTTCGTGTGGCCGAAAGCATGGGGCCGCAGCGGGTGACGATTCCGGACCTGACGGGAGACAGCGAGCGGTCGGCCGAGATTAACATCCGCCGTCGCGGACTTGAGATGGGAACGATGGCCGTCGCGAGCCTGCCCGACACGACGCCGGACCAGATCGTGGCGCAGAGTCCGCCAGCGAATGCTGTGAATGTATCGGCGCCCAAGGTGAGTATGTTGGTCGCGGCTGCCGAGGACCGCAAGTCGTACGTCATGCCTGATCTTCGCGGGCGAACCGAAGACGAGGCCGTGAATGCGATCGTCGGTGCAGGGTTGAAGGCGGGAAGCATTACGAGCCAGCCGTCTCCTGAAGGCGATGCTAACTCTGCGGAGACCTTGCCAGCAAGCACAAGGATGGTGGTGAAGACGGCGCCTGGAGCAGGGCAGCGGGTGTATGAAGGGCAAGCAGTGAATTTGGAAGTAACACGATAGCAGTAAGTGAGCAGCAGTAAGCAGTAAGTAGTAGGCAATAAGCAGTAGGCAATAAGCAGTACGCCATAAGAACTAAGCCATAAGTAGTAAGTAACTAGCTTGGGCGATTGATGAGGGCGGCGAAGAAGCCGTCGTACGGGTGCACGCCGGGAATCGTGCGCAGATACTTTCCATCGAGCAGCGAGTCGAGAGCTGGATTTGCTAGTTCGCCGTTGCTTTGTAGGGCTTCGAGTTCCGCACGGCAATCCAGCAGAGTGAATTTCGAATTGCTTTGCAGCGCCTCTTCCACTACAGCCTGATTTTCTTCCGGCTCGAGCGAACAAGTGGAATAGACGGCGCGGCCTCCGGGTGCGAGTTGTTGCAGCGCGGCGTGGAGGATCGCAACTTGTTTCGCGTGGAGTTCGCCTAAGTCTGCGGGCGTGAGACGCCACTTGATTTCGGGATTGCGGGCTAGCGTGCCGGTTCCGGAGCACGGAACGTCGGCCAGGACGCGATCGAAGCCGTCGGTGAGGGTAAGTTGCAGAGCGTCGGCTGTTATGACCTGAACATTGGCGGCGCGAACTCGACGACGCAACAATTCGGCGCGATGGGGATGAAGCTCGACAGCGACGATTTCTGCCGCAGGGTTGCGCGAGGCGATGGCTGCGGTTTTGCTTCCTGGAGCGGCGCAGCAATCGAGCACGCGTGATCCCTGGCCGATAAGCGCGGCAACGAGTTGGGACGCTTCGTCCTGTATAAAGACGCGGCCTTCGCGGTAGGCTTTGCTCTGCGTGACGTCGCCGCCCGTCACGACGCGGGCCGATGTCAGCAAAGCGCCGGGAGCGAGTTCGACGCCTGCGGTAACGAGTTCGGCTTCCACAGACTCGTCGTCCATTCGGATGGAAGTCGTTGGAATGTCCTGATTGTGCCGGCAAATTGCGTGAGCGTTCTCGATACCGAGATGTCGGACCCAGCGCTCGACCAGCCACTCGGGGTGGGCGAATTCAGCGGCGAGTTGAGCGGGGGTCGTGCCTGACGTTTCTGTCGTGCTTGTTTCGGGAGCTGTGTCTGTGAGCTTGCGCAAGATGGCATTCGCGAACGGCGCAGCCGAAGCCTTGCGTGCTCGCTTGACCAACTCCACGCTCTCGTTGATGGCGGCGCGCGCAGGCACGCGACTCAAGTACAGAAGCTGATACGCCGCGATGCGGAGCGCGGTCAGAACCTGAGGGTCCAGCTTTTCCAGAGGCCGGGAAGATTGAGCCGCTAGAGCGCTATCCAGTCGCGAGCGCCAACGCAGCACGCCCATCACGATTTCGGTGGTGAGTCCGCGGTCAGCAGGGCTGAGCTTGTCGAGCCGGTCGGAATGCAGAAGTTCGCTGGCGTAGGAGTCCTGTTGTTCCACCCGTAAGAGGATGTCGAAGGCGGCGGCGCGTGCGGGAGAGACCGGCATGGCGGTTACGCCGCGACGCCCAACGGCTCGTCGCTGCCCGGACGATAGCCGTTGACGAAGTCGCGGGCGCTCATGCGCTTCTTGCCTTCCATCTGGAGTTCGAGAATCTCGAGCGCAGTGGCGTGGGCGAAGCCTAGCAGCAGGCGGGTGCCTTCGACCTTGAAACGCGCGGCCTCGACGGCGGCGACTTCACGAGCAGGTACGGCCGCGTGCAGGCGCAGCGTCTTGCCGCGAAATGTAGTGAACGCGCCTGGCCACGGCTGAAATCCGCGAAGGCGGTTCCAGGCCTCCGTAGCCGTGCGCGAGAAGTCGATCAGACCGTCTTCCCGCTTGAGAATGGGAGCCAACGTGGCCTTCGTATCGTCCTGCTTTCGGGGATGCAGCGTCCCGTTGGCCAACCCCGCGAGCGTGCTGATCATCAACTCAGCACCGCGGTGTGCGAGTTGGGGCGACAACGTTACCGCAGTGTCTTCGGGCCGGATAGGTTCCTCGGCCTGCAAGAGAATGTCGCCGGTGTCGAGGCCGGCATCGATCCGCATGGTTGTGACTCCCGTTTCAGTCTCACCATTCGCAATCGCCCATTGGATGGGCGCGGCCCCGCGGTACTTGGGCAGCAGCGACGCATGAAGGTTGAGGTTTCCGAGTCGGGGCAGATCGATCATCCATTGAGGAAGAATGCGGCCGTAGCCGACAACGATGATCGCGTCGGGATGGATGATTTCCAGAAGCGCGCGGAATTCCTCGTTGCGCTTGATCTTGCCGGGCTGAAGGACCGGGAGCCTGCGTTCCAGCGCTGAGAGCTTCACGGGCGATGCGGTCAGCGCAAGGCCGCGACCGCTGGCGCGGTCGGGTTGAGTCACCACCAGCTTTACCCTGAACCCGGCGTCCGCCAGCTTTTCCAGCGTGGGCACTGCGAACGCCGGAGTGCCGCAGAAGACAAGGTCCATCACGGCTGCACTACCATTCGCCCATCTTAGCGAGCTTGCGAATCTTGCGCTTGATGAGATCGCGTTTGAGCGCGCTGATGTGGCTGATGTAGAGCTTGCCGTTGAGGTGGTCGGTCTCGTGCAGCAGGGCGCGCGCCAGCAATTCTTCGCCGGTGACCTCAAAGGTCTCACCTTTCACGTTCTGCGCCCGGGCAGTGACTTTGCGCGGACGAGTTACTTTTTCGCGAAATTCAGGCAGGCTCAGGCAGCCTTCGTTGGAGGTGATGCGGCCTTCCACATGAATGATCTCGGGATTGACCAACACGATCTTGGCCTCGGGGTCTTCCTTGAAGGTGACGTCGATGACGGCGATGCGTTTACTGACGCCGATTTGCGGGGCAGCGAGTCCCACGCCGTGCGCGGCGTACATGCTCTCGAACATGTCGTCGGCGAGCTTGGCCAGGGCGTCATCGAATTTGGTAATAGGGGCCGATGGCTTCTCCAGCACCGCGTCCCCGTACTTGACGATGGGATAGATCATTTAGAAATTTCGTAACTGTTGGCAGTAGCCTTCGAAATTGCGGCGCAGCTCGAGCACCGAGTCGCCGCCGAACTTCTCCAGCGCGAACCGCGCCAGCGTCAGGGCCACCATGGCTTCGGCTCCGACGCCCGCTGCCGGTACCACGCATACATCCGAGCGCTCGTATGCGGCCTTGACGGGCTCACGGCTGGCGAAGTCCACCGATCCCAGTGGGCGCCGCAACGTAGAAATCGGTTTCAGATAACCCCGGACGCGAATGTCTTCGCCGTTGGAAACCCCGCCTTCCAGGCCGCCGGCGTGGTTGGAGGCGCGGGTGAAGCCGGTGAATGAACTGCCCGAGGAGTAGCCGATTTCATCGTGGACGGCGGAGCCGAGGGAAGTGGCCGCTTCGACTGCGTCCCCAATCTCCACGCCCTTGACCGCCTGCAGCGACATGACCGCCGCTGCGAGGTGGGTGTCGAGGCGCTCGTCCCAATTGGCGTAGGTGCCGAGACCGGGCGGAACATTGTGCGCGACCACTTCGAAGATGCCGCCAACGGAATCGCCGGTGCGCAGCGCGAGGTCCACCTGTTCTTTCATGCGTACCTCTGAGGCAGCGTCCACGCAGCTCAGCAGGATTTCTTCCTTCGCGGCTACTGCTTGAATAGCCTCCCAAGTCACCGGGACGTCTAGCTTCGCGCTGCCGACGGCGACCACGTGGCTCAACACTTCGATGCCCAGCTCGCGCAACAGCAGCTTGGCAAGCGCGCCAGCGGCGACACGAGCCGCGGATTCACGCGCGGAGGCGCGCTCCAACACGTAGCGCGCCTCGCTGAAGTTGTACTTCACTGCTCCTGCGAGATCGGCGTGGCCGGGGCGGGGCGAAGCAACGCGCTTGTGCTTGGCGGGATCGCCTTCATCCACCGGCAGTGACTCGGTCCAGTTTTTCCAGTCATTGTTCGCGAGGAGCATAGCGATCGGCGAACCGATGGTGTGCCCGTGACGCACACCGCTCAGGACGTGTGCGTTGTCGCGCTCGATGCGCATGCGCCCGCCGCGTCCGTAGCCCTGCTGACGGCGCCAGAGTTCGCGGTTGACGAAGTCGAGATCGACCGCCAACCCCGCAGGCATACCGGAGAGCAGCGCGACCAGCGCTTCTCCATGCGACTCACCGGCTGTAGAGAACCGTAGCATTGCGAATTTTTGATTGTAGCTGATGGGGGTACGGGGAAGAACTGGTGAGACATGACGCGGGCACTCGTTCCCACCCTTTGTCCGCCGCGGCGGAGATGGGGCACCCACATTATCGTGGAGTGCTATTCGACCACGATCGGCTCGTCCACCAACGCTTTGTCTTCCTCGGTGTTGCCGGCGAGAGCGAACGAGTTTGTCACCGCCGCCTTGCCTTGTTCGACGCCGGTAATCACATAAGAGCAGCCGATCCAGTGGGCTTCCTGGAAATCGGTCAGCGACCAGCGCGCCGGATGGTCGGGGTGCGAGTGGTAGAAACCTACGACGTCGAGCTCCCGCTCCCGAGCCTCGCGCTGCACCCGCACCAACTCGCGGGGATCGATGTTGTAGCGGTTCTGTGGCGAGTCAGTGCGGGTATTGCCGCAACGGACGGTGGCTAGCACCTCGCGATTATCGTCATCCATCGCTCCAAGCAATATCCCGCAGCATTCATGCGGATACGTTTCCTCGCCATGGCGGCGAATCTCGTCGAAATCGGATTGGCGGAATTTCAGCATGGATTGGAGCGCGCGCAATTCAGCGTCGCTGACGGCTAGATTTCATAATCGGGCTTTGCGCCGTCCCAGAAGCGCTCGCTGAGGTACTTATCGCCACTATCGCAGAAGATGCAGACTACCACCGGATGGTCGACTTTGCTTTCGCGCGCCACGCGCAGCGCACCCACCAGCGCGGCAGCCGAAGACGGCCCAACGAGCAGCCCTTCTTCGCGGGCCAGGCGTGTGGCCATCGCGTAGCACTCTTCGGTGCTGATCTCGAGGTTGCGGTCCGCCAGCTTGGGATCATAGATCGCGGGCACGATGGCTGTGGGCATATATTTCGCTCCCTCGATGCCGTGGAAGGCCGCGTCCGGCTGGAGCGAGATACATTCAATATGCGGCTTCAGTTCCTTCAAGCGACGAGTAGTACCCATGAAGGTTCCGGACGTTCCCAGCATGGTCACGAAGTGCGTGATCCGGCCCTCGGTCTGCTCCCAGATCTCGTTGGCAGTGCCATGATAATGCGCCAGCCAATTAGCGTCGTTGGAATACTGATCGGCGTAGAAATACTTGTCGGGGTGCTCCGCTGCAATCTCCCGCGCCCTGACGATCGCACCGTCCGATCCCTCGCCCGGAGCGGTGTAGATAATCTCGGCGCCGTAGGCCTGCAATATGCGCTTGCGCTCGAGCGACACGTTCGAGGGCATGCACAAGGTCACTCCGAAACCGCACGCCGCGCCCAGCATTGCATAGGCGATTCCGGTATTTCCACTGGTCGAGTCGAGCAGCCGCTTGCTGCCACTCATCTTGCCGCTGCGGAAAGCGGCCTGCACAATGCCGGCGGCGGCGCGGTCTTTCACCGAGCCTCCGGGGTTCGTCCACTCGGCCTTGGCATAGACTTCGGCATGGGGAACTTCGGCAACCACACGCTGAAAGCGCAGTAGCGGCGTGTTGCCGATGCGCTCGACGATTGACAGTCCGGCGGCCGAAATTGCGGGAGTCGTATTCATCACCGATTCACTGGTGGCGGTTGCTGATTCGCCGTACAGTGTGCGACAGTTGTGCTTTCCAAACCAGAGCGCCGTTACAGCACGAAAGTGCTGGCAATCTATCGATTCCAACTAAAAGAATCGGATCCCGCTCTGAAAATGTCTTAAGAACTCAAACAATTCGATGCGAAGGCGGAAAATTCGATTCCGCAACGAGAGGCAGCCACACAGGCTGAGAGCTGAGGAATGACAAAGAAAGTCAAAATTAAGAGCTACGAAGAGGCGGTGAGTTGGCTCCGCGATCACGGCTTCGACGTGCTGGAGGCCCCCGGTACCAGCGGCCGGGTATTTGTGAAGAAGTACAACGTATCAGCGGCGATCGAACCGGCTCCTGACGGCGGAGTCAAGATTTTCGCCTATCCGGGCTACCTGATCGGAGGAGAGATTTCCAAACTCGTCGATTACGGCCACCAGAAGGTACTGAAAACCACCAAGATAGAAGTTCCCGCGACAGCCGACCATTTGCAGGCACTCCACCAGTTTGCCGAGGAGTTGAAGGAAGGGGCGAGTGGTATCAGTCTCTATAACGAGTCGCTAGGCACGGTGAGTTCGGAGTACAAGTATGATCGGGTCAAGGGCAGGGATGTGCCAGAGACGGAGCGTCCCAAGCGGCCGTGGCAAAAGACGGAATCCGCCAAGCGGCCCGCGTAGTTTTTGCAGAAGTTAGCAGTTGAGCAACATCCGACCGCGCCTTCGATGGCGCGGTCTTTCTTTGTGTGTCCTTCTGGTAGATTCGGGGGCCAGGATTGTTATCGCGCTACATGCTTAGCACGGAGGCGGGGATGAAGAGACTGTTGAAGGTTGTCGCATTGCTCCTAATGGTTGATGGGGCACTCGTTCCAACCGCCGTCGGCCAATCGGCGCCCCAGGAAGCCGCGATCCGCAAGGTGCTGCAATCGCAGGTCGAGGCCTGGAACCGTCATGATCTGGAAGGGTTCATGGCGGGATATTGGAACTCGCCAGACCTCACTTTCTTCTCCGGCGCCACCGAAACTCAGGGCTGGCAGGCGACGCTCGAGCGCTACCGCAAGAAGTACCAGTCGGCCGACACGGAAATGGGCAAACTCGAATTCCGCGATCTTCAGGTCAAGATGCTAGGGCCGAAGGCCGGGTTTGTCCGCGGGAAGTTCCTGCTTACGCTCTCGAATGGCAAGCAACCGCACGGCCTGTTTACGCTGATTTTCCGCGAGTTTCCCGAGGGCTGGCGGATCGTCCACGATCACTCCAGCGGCGAATAGTCCCGATTCCCATTTTGGGAAAAGCAGCCCTGAGCCGCGCTCTACGCATCGAATTAAGTGGTGACGGACCGGCCGGCGGGTGTAAACTTCCTTCCGGTTAGTCACCCGAGGTCACAAGGCCTTGTGATAAGCCGAAACAGGCGGTATCCGCGATTGCGGAACTGTACTGGAGGATATTGTGAGCATTACCACAGGCGACTTTCGCTCGAAAGTCACTTCTTCCACGCTTCTCGATAAAAAGCAAAAACACGAACCGATCACGTGCCTCACGGCATACGACTACGTTAGCGCTCGTCTCATCGACGAAGCCGGCATCGACATGGTGCTGGTCGGCGACTCACTCGGCATGGTCATGCTGGGCTATGAGAACACGCTGCCGGTAACGGTCGAGGAGATGTTGCACCACACGCGTGCGGTCCGCCGCGGAGTGAAACGCGCGTTCCTGGTGGCGGATATGCCGTTTGCTTCGTATCACGTGAGCGGCGAGGAGACGATCCGCAACGCCTCGCGGTTTATTAAGGACGGCGTGGAGGCGGTCAAGATTGAAGGCGGCGAAAAGCGCGCCCAACTGGTCGAGCGCCTCGTGGATGCGGAGATCCCCGTCGTCGGTCACATCGGACTCACGCCGCAATCGCTGCACGCCATGGGCGGCTACAAGGTGCAGGGCAAGTCGCTGAAGGCTGTGGAGCAACTCATGCATGACGCGCTCGCGCTGGAACGTTGCGGGGCGTGCTGCGTGGTGCTGGAAGGCATCCCGCGCGAAGTGGCGGCGTTGATCACCCACGAAATCGAGATTCCGACGATCGGAATCGGCGCTGGCCCGGAGTGTGATGGCCAGGTCTTGGTGTTCCATGATGTGCTGGGGTTGACTTTCGCCGCACCGGCAAAGTTTGTGCGGCGATACGCAGACTTAAGTTCGACAATCACCAGCGCGGTGCAAGCCTTCAAGAATGATGTGAAGGCGGGCGACTATCCCTCGGATGCGGAGTCGTATCATCTCCCGAAGGACACGCTCTCGACCCTACAGGCCATTGCTGACCGCAAGCGTGCCATGCAAGTCTAGAAGGATGCAGGTTCGCTTGCGGATGTGGGTTTTGCTTGTAGTGTCGCTGGGCCTTTCTACGATCGCAGTGTCGCAGACGGCCCCGAAGCCGACGCCCAGACCACTCCCTTCGAACAAGTACTGCCAGCCTGACGGCGGCTTCTGCTTCCGGTATCCCGCGTCGTGGAGCGTGCTGGGCGAGGTCTTCGAGGGCAAAGGAGTGGTTATCGCGCCAACGCAAAAGCAGGAGCGCGAGCATTGGGACGAAGTCACGGTTGCGCTGGTGGTCCCGCCTCCGCAGAGCGCGGGGGATGCGGTCACCATCGATCAACTGATTGAACAAGCTGTGTCCGGTGTGCGCGAGAGTGGGCAAAACTTTGAAACTCTGGAGAGACAGCGGCGTCGGGTCGATGGCAAGCCCGCGCAAATGTTGAAGCTGCATTACGTCGATAAGGCCGACGGGCGTGAGTGGATCGAGGAGTTGGTTTTCGTGGAGGGGCCAGACGCGGAAATCTACTCGCTGGCATTGAAGTGCGCGCCCACCTCGACGAGCAAGATCGAGCCGGCGTTTACGCGCATCGTGGATAGCTGGACGTTGCCGGTACCGGAGCCTCCGGCGGAAGCACCCGCAGCGACGGCTTCTCCGTCTAAAAGTGCGCCGCCTCCGGCTTCCCCGCCTCCAAAGCGCTAATCATCGAGAGAGCACATTGCAGCAGATCGAAACCATCATCGGGATGAAGGCCGCGTGCCGCAGCGTCTCGCGGGAGGGCAAGCGGTTGGGCTTGGTGCCAACTATGGGCGCTTTGCACGAGGGGCATCTATCGCTGGTTCGGCAGTCGAAGTCACAGTGCGACGTCACCGCGGTGTCGATCTTCGTCAACCCGTTACAGTTCGGCCCAACGGAAGATTTCGCCAAGTATCCGCGCACTCTCGAACGCGACATCGCGTTCCTCGAGGAACTCGGTGTGGATTTGCTGTTCATCCCCTCAGTCGCAGAGATGTATCCGCCGGGCGCTAAAACTAGCGTGGAAGTCGGCGACCTCAGCAGCCGGCTCGATGGAGGCTCGCGTCCCGGACATTTTCGGGGCGTCACGACGGTAGTTTGCAAGCTGTTCGAGATTGTTCGCCCGGACCGAGCATTCTTCGGCCAGAAGGATGCGGCGCAGGTTGCGGTGCTGCGCAAGATGGTCCGCGACCTCGACATGGACGTGGAGATCGCGGTGTGTCCCATTGTGCGCGAGTCCGATGGACTGGCGATGAGCTCGCGCAACGCGTACCTCAACGCGGAGCAGCGTCAGCAGGCCCTGGTGCTGAGCCGTTCGCTGCAGCGCGTGAAGTCAGCCTTCGATGCGGGTGAACGGGACGCCACAAAGTTGGCGGAGGCAGGGATGCAGGTGGTCGCCGCGGAGACGGGCGCGAAGTTGGATTATTTCGTGATTGTCGATGCTGACACGCTCGAACCGATAGCATACGTGTCTCGCGGAACGCTGGTGGCGGTGGCGGCGTGGGTCGGGACGACGCGGCTGATCGACAACATCGTGCTGTAGAGGTGCTCGCGACTACAATTCCGCTCGTTTCCAGCGCTTCCAGCCCGAAATCCACCCTCCCGCCAGCAACAGAACGACGGGGTAGCACTCCAAGGTATAGCGCGGCTCGGGGTTTTCCAGGGTACCGAGAAACGCCGAACGCAGCAGCACAAACAGCAGCATCAATGCCAGATACTGGGGCCGCGGACCGCGGACCGCTCCCATCACCGCCGCCCCAAGAAACAGCAAGTTGAGCGCTCCCCAAAGCGTCGCCAGTACGCAATCCTGGGTGTCGTCGGAATATTCCCACCAGCGCGAGTTCAGCGGAAGCATTTCCGTGCGTGGCCGCAGCCACATGTCGGCAATTCGCAACGCGGGAAGCCAGACGTAGTAGCGCAGCGGGTGACGTCGTATGCGTTGTTGCGCCAATTGCGCGAACCGGTCGTTCAGCTCGGGTCCCACAAAGTGGGACTTGGCGTACTCATCGAAGATCGCCTGAGTTTGTTCCCGTTCCTGAGGGTTGTCGATGGCGCGCGAGGGCAGGAGACTCGGATCGACATCGCTGCCGGGGATCTGCCAGTAGATTTCTTCGGTCGAAACGTAGTCAACCATCCAGGTGCGGACCCAGCGATCGAAGCCGGAGGGGACGAACTCATCGGGGTCACTGGCATAGCGTGGGGCGAGCGGCTCGAACTTATGAAAGTCGCGCCAGTTGCGCACCGTCCAGGGAACTGGCGGTGCGAGGGAAATCACTACCAGCAGCGTTCCCGCCAAGAAGAGCGGCATCCGCTGTGCTGGTTCTTGCCACATTCGCCAAACCAGAAATAGGCCAATCGCTGCCAGCAGAATGCCGCCATCAGGACGCATCTGGATCCCCGCCGCCACTGCTAACGCGCAACAGATCCAAGCTTTCCACGCCGCCGATCCGTCCTCGAGGTGCATGAATCCTGCAACGGCGGCGTCGAGCGCAACTGCTGTAAAAAAGATGCTGAGCGTTTCGGCCAGGGGAGCGACGGTGTAGTTTGCTGTGAAGGGACACAGCGCTGCCAGGGCAAATGCAAACTGGGCGGCCCTGGTCGAAACAGTCCGCCTGGCCAGGTCGGCAACCACGAAACAGCCGGCAATGTCGATGACGATTTGGACCAGCAGCACGGCGTGATAGTGCTCGCGTCCGAAGAGCATGAAACAGAGCGCCAGGAACGCCGGGTATCCGGGCAGGCGAATCCAGGTCGGCCGAACGCCTTCCGCGTGGGTGAGGCCGAAAATGCCGTCGTCGAGCCAGTTACGGGCGATATCGCCGTAAATCAGCGAATCGCCGGTAACGTGAGGGAATAGAAAATAGAACAGCAACCGCAGCGCCAATGCCGCCAAGGTGAAGGCCAGAAACCACTTGCGATGTTCCAGCAGAACTCGCCAGAAGGGTAGCGGCTCCATAACGGCAACGGCAGTCGAATTGCGCTCGGCTTCAAGCACGTCGCGAATATAGCATCCGCAGGTTGAACTGGCGGTAGCGGACCTTCCGTAAGTGGCGAACACTGCGAGTGGTTTTGCCAGGAATAGTGTTCCTATCGATTAAGAAACGAGGACATCCAGCCGACCCCCGACATGTTGCTCTGACCTCCGCCTGCAGCTACGATAGATTCGCCTCTCATAATGCCCGGCCCTAAACCAATTTTCTTCGATCCCGAACGCAAACGCTGGCGTCGCCTGCGGCTGGTCATCGACACCAGTGTGATTGTGGTCACGCTGCTGGTGGCATTTTTCGTCATCACCGTCTTTCGCGGGTCATCGGTGCCGGGCGTGCCCCTGCAAGCCTTCAAGAAGCCCTTCCATCCCCTGAAGGAAGTTCAGAAGCGAAAAACCCAGCGCGGCTCGAACCAGCATCCGGGAGCCAAACAGCCCCTGACGCAGGTGGTGCTGAATTCGCTGGAGGGTATCCGGGGGGCCTTCTACGTGCAGTGGGACGCGGCCAGCTTCGCCTCGTTGAAGGAATATTACCCGCAGATCGACCTGCTGTTCCCCGAGTGGCTGCACGTTTTGACGGCGGACGGACGCCTGCAATCCGTCACTGAGACCAACGTATTGTTCGACGTGATCGACGGCAAGGGGAAGCCCCGTCCCGTGGACGACAAGGTCATGCCGTTTCTGAAGTCGGAAAAGGCGCAGATGGATGTGTTCCCGCTGGTGAACAATTTCGATCCTGTGAGCAACCAGTGGCAGCCCGAGGTGACCGCCAAGTTCCTGGCCGATCCAGCGGCGCGACAGCGCTTCCGCGACGAGCTGATGAACTTCCTCTCGACCGATCAATACCGGGGCATCACGCTCGACATCGAGGCTTTTCCGGAAACCTCGCGCGGGGACTACAAGACGCTGGTGCAGGAGCTGTACGGCGATCTGCAGGCCAAGGGGCTCAAGCTGTTTATCGCCGTCCCGGTCAACGACAGGCAGTTTGACTACAGTGCGATTGCCCACCTTTCCGACGGGCTCATCTTGATGAACTACGACCAGCACTACCCGGGCGGAATGCCCGGAGGCGTTGCGGGTCAAGATTGGTTTGTGAAGAACCTGGAGGATGCACTAACCGTCATTCCGCGCGAGAAGATCATTGCCGCAATCGGCAACTACGGATACGACTGGGCGCTCAAGCCGGGCCAGAAAAAAGGCACGCCACCAGAGGCTGTCCACAACGTCTCGGTGCAGGATGCGTGGCTCGAAGCTGAAGAAGCTGACTCGGACGTGGAGTTCGACGACGACGCGATGAATCCTCACATCGCCTACCTCGACGAGAACAACATCCGTCACGACGTGTGGTTTCTCGACGGTGTGACCGCATTGAACCAGATGCGTGCGGCACAGTCCCTGGGAATCGATACGTTTGCACTGTGGCGGCTGGGTTCCGAAGACCGCTCACTCTGGGCGATATGGGACAAGCCGGGCGAAGCTGCGGCCACCACCAAGCTCAACACCGTGCCCCCTGGGCAGGACGTCGACATTGAAGGCAAAGGTGAGATTCTCTATATCCAGGCGCGGCCTGCCTCGGGCGATCGTCAGATCGTGGTCGATCCCAACACAAACCTGATAACGGATGAGATATTTAAGACGCTGCCGTCACCCTACACCGTGGATATGTACGGCAGTTCGAACAATAAGATAGCGATTACCTTCGACGACGGTCCTGATCCGGAGTGGACGCCCAAGGTCCTCGACATATTGAAAAAGAAGAACGCGAAAGCCACGTTCTTCGTGATCGGGGTCGAGGCGGAAAAATATCCCGGCATCGCCAAACGGATTTATGCCGAAGGCCACGAGATCGGGAACCACACCTTCACGCATCCCGATATCAGCAACGTTTCCAAGCGGTACTTTGAGGTGGAGCTGAACCTGACGGAGCGCTTGTTTGAGGGTGAACTTGGGGTGAAGCCAGTGCTGTTCCGCCCGCCGTACTCGGTTGATCAGGAGCCCGATACCGCTGACCAGGTGCGGCCGCTCGAGCTGGCGCAACAACTGGGGTACATTACCGTCGGCGACAAGGTCGATCCCAACGACTGGCGCGACAATCCGCGCCGCCCGGCGGATGAGATTGTGGCGGACGTGCTCAAGAACGTCCCGCCCTGCGGCCCAGGCAACCTGAGCTGCGGCAACATTGTGCTCTTGCACGACGGCGGGGGCGACCGCATCGAAACTGTGAAGGCGTTGCCTCGGATCATCGATGGCCTCCGGCAGCGGGGCTACGAGATCGTTCCGGTATCCAGCCTGCTCAATAAGACGCGGGCCGATGTCATGCCGCCGATTTCCCCCAACGAGCGTTGGGCGTCGTGGATCGACAGCCTGAATTTCTCGCTGTTTTCGTTGCTCTCGTCCTTCATCATCCTAGTGTTTTTCGTGGGCGACGTTCTCATGAGCGCTCGCTTGGTCCTCATCGGGGCGCTGGCCAGCTACGACCGCTTCCACCGCCGTAACGCGGTAGTCGATCCCGCCTATAGGCCGAGCGTTGCGGTACTGATTCCGGCCTACAACGAGGAAAAGGTCATCGAGCGAACGGTGCGGTCGGTGCTGGAATCGGACTATCCCAATCTGCGGGCGATCGTGATCGACGATGGTTCGAAAGACAAAACGGCCGAGGTGACCCGTGCGGCGTTCCGGCAGGAGATCGCCGACGGACAGGTGACAGTGCTGACGAAGCCCAACTCAGGCAAAGCAGACGCGCTGAATTACGCGCTCGAGCATGTGACTGAAGAGCTATTCGTCGGCATTGACGCCGACACCATCATCGCGCCCGATGCGATCTCACGACTGGTGCCGCACTTCCGCGATTCGCGAGTGGCAGCAATGGCCGGCAATGCCAAAGTCGGCAACCGGGTCAACCTCTGGACGCGCTGGCAGGCGCTGGAGTACATCACCAGCCAGAACTTCGAACGTCGCGCCTTGAACACGCTGAACGCCGTCAGCGTAGTGCCGGGAGCGATCGGCGCCTGGCGCACCGCGGATGTGCGCGCGGCGGGCGGCTATCAGCATGACACGGTTGCCGAAGACGCCGATCTCACCATGGCCCTGCTGCAAGCTGGATACCGTGTGAATTACGAAGATCGCGCCCTGGCCTACACGGAAGCACCCACCACGGCGAACGGCCTGATGCGGCAGCGTTTCCGTTGGTCGTTCGGCATCATGCAAGCCGTGTGGAAGCACATCGGCGCACTGAAACAAAGAGGTGCGCTGGGCTGGGTAGCGTTGCCCAACGTGATCATCTTCCAGATCCTGCTGCCGTTGGTATCGCCCTTCATCGACATCATGTTCGTGGTCGGTACGGCCTCGTACTTCGTCACCAAGTACTTCCATCCCGATTCCACGAACCCGGCCGATTTCCAGCGCCTGGTAGTTTACTTTGCGCTCTTCATGATTATTGACTTCATCGCGTCGACGATTGCGTTTGCCCTTGAGCGCCAGCAACCCGGGCGCAAGCGCGACTTCCTGCTGCTGGGCCATGTCTGGTTGCAACGGTTTGCGTATCGCCAGTTGTTCTCGCTGGTCTTATTCAAGACTCTGAAGCGCGCAGTCGAAGGCGGGTCTTTCGCCTGGGACAAACTCGAGCGCACTGCGACCGTACGGCAACCGGTCGCAGTAGGACGCGAGCCTCGATAGCGTTCTCCTGAAGCACAGCGCATTGGTACACTGTTGCCAGCATGTTCCGCACAAAATTGGCCACCCTGTTAGTCGTCCTTCTGGTCGCGATGGCGGCTTTTGGCTCCGCGTATCAGGCCTCGCCGAAGCTGTTGGTGATCCTCGTGATTGACCAGTTTCGAGGCGATTATCTTGAGCGTTACCACGACGAGTTCGGCCCCAGCGGATTTCGTACCTTCACCGATCGCGGCGCTTACTTTCCTGCCTGCTACTACGACTATGCCAACACGCGCACTGCCCCGGGACATGCCTCCATCGGGACCGGTACTTACACCTCTGGACACGGCATCCTTGCCAACGAGTGGTGGGTGCCTGCGAGCAAGCGTGTGCTCAGCAGCGTGGACGACGAGTCCACCAAGATAGTCGGCGCGGAAACAGAGAGCATGGGCGCGTCGCCCCACAATCTTCTGGCCGATACGCTGGGCGACGAATTGCGGCTCGCAACCCAGGGAAACTCACGGGTCTTCGGCATCGCGCTGAAAGATCGCGCGGCGATTCTTACCACTGGATTCAGCGCCAACGGCGCCTATTGGATCGACAAAACAAGTGGCGCCTGGATTACGTCGAGCTATTACGTGACGGAGGCTCCGCACTGGCTGACGGCTTTCAACAGCCAGAAGCATGCCCAGCGATATCTGAACCAGGACTGGAAAGACGCCAGCGGGCAGGTGCTGGGTTCGACTGCGCCCCACGATGGACCCGACGGCAAGCCGATCGACTATTACGAACTGGTCGGCCGCACTCCGTTCGCGAACGACTACCAATTCGAATTCGCGCGCGAGTTGATCCAACAGGAGAAGCTGGGACAAGGGACGGTGACCGACCTGCTGGTGATCAGCCTGTCAGCGAATGATCTGGTGGGACATGCCTATGGTCCGGACTCCCCGCAGATACAGGCCATGGCCCTCGCGCTCGATCGCCAGATCGGCGAATTTCTCGGTTTTCTGCAGCAACAGTATGGCAACCGTTTCTGGATCGCGCTCACTGCCGACCACGGGGTGGCGCCCACTAACTCCACGAGCGTGAGCCTGCGCATTCCTGCCAGCGTGATCACAAACAAGGAGCTCCAGACCGAGTTGAACAAGAGAGTAAGTGCCATGCTGCACAAGGCCGGCGAGTACGTTCGCTCGGCTTCGTTCCCGATCGTCTTCCTGAACAGCGAAGCATTCGACGAAAAGGTCAGTGAGGCCGACGCCGAGAGTTATGTTGCCCAAGCCATGCGCGGCATGGGGTTTATTACGGCTTACACGAAAGACCAGCTTGCGTCCGGCGAAGTTGCGCCCACAGCCATCGGACGCATGTACGCTAACAGCTTTTCTCCCTACGGAGGATGGTGGGTCATGGGTCAGCCACATCCGTTCTGGCTTTCGTCGAAGGAGGGCACTGACCACGGCGAAGCCTACAGCTACGATCAGCACGTTCCGCTGGCCTTTTACGGCACGCCCTTCAAGCCGGGGGTGTACCGCGACCAGGTGGAGCCTATCGACATAGCTCCGACCCTCGCTGTGCTGCTCGGAATCAACAAGCCCACCGGCTCGACGGGCCATGTGCTGACGCAGGCTCTCAGCTCGCGCGGCGAAGTTGCCAGTCCTCCGCCGGCGGTCGGAAAACCGCGCACTGCGCCCGACACTCGTCCATGATGCCTGCCTCCAAGTCCGCGCTGGACATGAGTGTGAACGTAGCCGGCATCGTGTTGAAGAACCCGGTCATCGCCGCGAGCGGCACATTTGGCTACGGCGTCGAATTTGAAGATGTCGTGACCCTGGAGCGGCTCGGCGGATTTGTTGTGAAAGGCCTGTCGCGCGAGCCGATGCCCGGCAATCCTCCGCCCAGACTCTTTGAAACTGCCGCCGGAATGTTGAACGCGATTGGCTTGCAGAACATCGGGGTCGGCGCATTCATCAGCGAAAAGCTGCCGCTGCTGCGAAAGATCAACAACATTGTGTTCTTCTGCAACGTCTTTGGACACTCGCAGGAAGACTATGAATACGTCGTTCACATGTTGAACGGGGAAGAAGGCATCCAGGGCTACGAACTGAATGTCTCCTGCCCCAATACGAAGTGTGGCGGTATTACGTTTGGCAGCGATCCCCGTATGTTGTACGACGTGGTCAGCGCGGTGAAGAAGATCGCCACGCGCCCCTTGATCGTGAAGCTGTCTCCCAACGTCACCAGCATTGCCGAGGTGGCTCGCGCCGCGGAAGATGCCGGTGCAGACGCGATCTCGCTGGTGAATACCTTCGTCGCCATGGCCATTGACGCCGAGACCAGGCGGCCGCGAATTTCGAACGTCACTGCCGGACTCTCTGGTCCGGCAATCAAGCCGATTGCGCTGCGCATGGTTTGGGAAGCCGCCAGGGCAGTAAAGGTCCCGGTAATCGGCATCGGTGGCATCAGCACGGCTGAGGATGTGATCGAGTTTCTGCTGGCAGGGGCCACGGCCATCGAAGTCGGCACAGTGAACTTCTGGGACCCCTGTGCCTGCGAGACGCTCGTGGATTCGCTTACCAAGTGGTGTCTCGAGCACCGCGTCGACAAGATCAGTAGCCTGACCGGCGGGTTGCAGCTCGATTGATCCACGTCCGGCAACTACGCCTGCGGGTTAAACGATTCCTGCAGTTTCTTTACGCTGGTCTTGAGGTCGGGGTCGAGCGCGAGGATTCCATTCGTGTGGGTAATCTGGAAAAGGTTGGCGACCCGTTCATTGGCGCCCGCCACCCGCAGGGTACCGCCAAGCTGCTCCATCTCGCCGAAGACATGCATCAGGACTCCCAGACCGGCGCTATCAACAACTTCAGCGTGGGTAAGATCGATCACCAGCCGGTGAGCGCCTTTCTGAATCAGTGTGTTGATCATCGATTCTGTGAGGCGGAGCTGCGTGCCCAGGGTGAAACGGCCCGCGCAGGAGACGACCGTAATATCCGGCTCGATATCGAATATTTCCGTTTCCAGCATCATGGCGACAGCCCTGCCCGCAATTGGGAGTGACCTAAGCTAGCACGATTTTGCCAAATTCCTACCAAAGAATCGTGCCAAAATGCGCTGCCACCCCCCATCTTGGTAGCATCGAGCTTTCCGGCACGACGGTCTTCAAATATGCCAGATCCAATCACACGCCCTCCGGGCCCTCGAGGCAGATATTTCCTCCACTCGCCGCTGCTCGGAGGCGCGGGGCCTCTGGTCAACCTGCCGCGCATGGCCCGCGAGTATGGGGACGTTACATTCTGGCGGTTTCTCTATCTCTCAAGCTATTTTTTCGCTCATCCCAACGATGTTGAGTCGGTGCTGGTCACCCACCACCGCAGTTTTACCAAGGGCCTCGGCACGCGCGCCAATCCGGAGCTTTTCGGCAACGGACTCCTTACCAGCGAGGGCGAGTTCTGGCTGCGCCAGCGCCGTCTGAGCCAGCCTGCGTTTCACCGCACACGCATTGCGGCGTATGCGGACATCATGGCTTGCGAGGCCGAACACATGCTGGACGGCTGGCGCGACGGCGAGGAACTCGACATCCATCGCGAGATGATGGAGACGACGCTCGCGATCGCCACCCGAACGCTGTTCGGAGTCGAGCTGGGACCAAAAATGCCGGTGGTCGCCGACGCGCTCGATGCCTTCATCCGGCAGAATGTTGGGATCAGCGTTTGGCAGTTGCTGCTCAAGCCCCCCACACCCAAACGACGGCGATTTCTAAAGGGCGTGCGGGCACTGGACGAGATCGTATACGGGATTATCCAGGAGCGCCGCTCCAGCGATATAGGGGATGACCTGCTTTCGGACATGCTGCGCGCCCAGGACATCGACGGCAGCCGAATGTCTGACAAGCAACTCCGCGACGAAGTGATGACCCTTCTGCTCGCCGGACATGAGACCACTGCGCTGACGCTCTCTTGGGCGTGGTACCTGCTGGCCACACATCCCGAGGCGCAGGCGAGATTACACGAAGAGGTGGACAGGGTGCTCTGTGGGCGCCAGCCGTCCGCATCCGACGTGGCCCAACTCGCGTACACGAACAACGTGGTTCGCGAAACCATGCGACTCTACCCGCCGGCCTACGTGATGACGCGCCGCGCGGCCGAGATGGTTGAGATCGGTGGTTACGTGTTGCCCGCCGAATCCAATGTGATCGTGAGTCCGTGGGTAACGCACCGGGACCCACGGTTCTTCCCCAACCCAGAGGCGTTTGAGCCGGAGCGATGGTCGGCGGAAGAGCAGACAACTCCTAAGTTCGCCTATTTTCCGTTCGGCGGCGGCCCACGGACGTGCATTGGAAACAGCTTTGCGCTGATGGAGGCTGCGGTTTTGCTGGCCGCGGTAGCGCAGCGCTTTCAGATCAGCCTGGTTCCGGGATCAACGGTCGAGCCGCTGGCGAGCATCACGTTGCGTCCCAAGAATGGCGTGAAGGTACGGCTGCGGCAGCGATCGCGCGTCGCTCCCACAATGTGGGACGCTATTACGGAATAGAGAAGAGCTTCCACCCACCTTCGTGATAGTTGAAGATGAAATCGATCAGCGCGGGCCCGGCGCATTTCTGATTGTGCACTTCCGCGACCAGGATGGCCTGCCGCACGCCATTACGAGTGGTTTCGGTTGACGCCGTACGGACTTTCTCCGACTGCGTGAGCAGCTCGCGATAGGAACAAGGCGGTGTACTCGCGTCCAACTTGATGGTCGACTGGATACACGACGAGTCGAAGAGAGTGCAATACAGCCCCTTTCGACTGGTAAGCTGGCTTTCGATTTCCGCCCGGGTATTGTGTTCCGCATCGCGACCGATGTTCACTCCGTCGTCGGGAACATACGCCAGAAATTGCTGCGCATTCCCGCTTCGCACGACCGCGAAGAATTCGCGCTCCAGAACTGCATGCGACGGACCAGGCGGTTTGCCGGAGCTGGCGCTGTCGCTCTTCGGCGGAGCCGGCTTCTCCGCACTCGACTGGGCACTGACGAGCGCCAATGCTCCGAATAGCAACCAGCACAGAACCCCTGCTCCTATTCTCATTTGCGCCGCCCGGTCGCTGGTCTCGTTTTCCTGGCGGACGACTTAGCCGCCTTCCTCTTCGCCGCCGTCTTAGGCTTGGAGGCCGCACTACGCGCACCTTCGAGTTGTTCGCGGCGTTTCTTCGGCAGCCGCTCCCAAACCAGCCGGTACGACTCCGCCAGCAGTTCTCGCAGCTCGTCGGCGGGAACGGCATTCAGCGACTTCAACGCTACCCATTGTGCCCGAGCCATGTAAGGCGCGGGAATGATATCCGGGAGTTCGCACAACTCGGCGAAGTTCTCCGGCGTGCACTTGAACGACAGACGCACTGGTGCGACTTCCAGCGGAACTACCGCGAACATCTTCTCATCCACCTTGAAGACCAGGTCCGCGCCCCACTGCACCTTTTCCGTTGTGTGTGGGAATCCGAGGCAGTATCGGCGCAAATCGTCAATGTCCATCATGCGCTCCTGGTGCAGCCTGTGACGGCCATGTTCACACGGCGATGAGCACAGGCGACTCGTCGAAAGTGTAAACGAATGCCGTGCCACCCTGTCGATGCGGATATGCTAACTTTTAGCCTTCATCATGTCATCCGACGTAACGCTATCGCTCGAAGGGAAAGTCGCCCTGATTACCGGTGGCTCGCGCGGCATCGGAGCCGCGACCGTGCGCCTGTTCACGACCGCCGGGGCTAAGGTCGTCTTCAACTATGTACGCGCCGCATCGGAGGCCGAGAAGCTGGTCGCCGAGTGCGGCCCGTCAGCCTGTCATGCGGTGCAAGCTGACCTCACCGGCACCGCGAGCGCCGAACCGCTGGTCAAAGCGACGGTCGAGCGCTTCGGTTCGCTCGACGTGCTGGTGGTCAACCATGGTGTCTGGCCTTCCGACGATATCCCGATCGACGAGATGTCCGACGACCAATGGCACAACACCGTGGCCGTCAACCTCCACAGCGCCTTTGCCCTGGTGAAACACGCGGTAGCGCAGATGAAGCGCCGGCAGCGCGGCGGACACATCGTCATGGTCAGCTCTACGGCCGCTCAGCGCGGCGAAGCCGGACATGCCGATTATGCGGCCACCAAAGGCGCGCTGATCAGCATGATCAAGGGGCTCTCGACCGAGCTGGCTCCTTTTGGGATCTACGTTAACTGTGTTGCTCCGGGCTGGGTCGGTACCGACATGTCAGCCGAGGCGCTCGAGGATCCGCAGCGACGGCAGACGATCCACAACACTATCCCTCTGGGCCGGGTTGGAACGCCCGAAGAGATTGCCGCACCGATCCTGTTCCTGTGCACTCCTCACGCTGGATTCATTACGGGGGAAATCTTCAACGTGAACGGTGGCGCTGTGCTAGTTGGATAGCCAGCTCGGCCAATGACCTATGGTCGCCTCCGCCGGACCGAACGGGCACGACGCAGCGCTTTTGGTGTATGCTCCCCAAGTCTGCCGGCCTCTCACCGACCGTATTCCTTCCCTGGATTTGGGGGCATTTCATGAGCGGTAACACACTCAAGCGCATTGGCGACTATGAGGTCATACGCGAACTAGGCCACGGAGGCATGGGCGAAGTCTACCTGGTGCGGAACGTGCTCTCCGACCGGACCGAAGCCATGAAGGTCTTGCTTCCCAGCCTCGCGGGCCGCAGCGAATTCGTGGCGCGATTCATGCGCGAAATCAAGGTGCTGGCCAGCCTTGAGCACCCCAACATCGCCGCGCTGCGCACCGCGTTTACCGCCGATGACCAGTTCGTGATGATCATGGAATACGTTGAGGGCACGACTCTGGCTGAACGGCTGGAACGCGGGCCGTTTTCTACCGGCGATGCCCTGAACTACACCGGACAGGTGCTCGCCGCACTCAGCTACGCACATGGGAAGCACGTGATCCACCGCGACATCAAGCCCGGCAACATGATGCTTACACCGCAAGGGGTCGTAAAGTTGATGGATTTTGGACTGGCGCGCTCGGCCGATGAAGTCGGGCTCACCATGACCGGCATGACCCTTGGGTCGCTCGATTATGCATCGCCCGAACAGGTGCAATCGCAGCCAACCGATGAGCGCTCGGACTTGTACTCAGTCGGCGTGTCTCTGTACCAGATGGTGACTGGCCAGCGGATGTTCAGCGTCACCAGCAGTTTTTCCATCATGGAGGCGCAGATCAAACAGATACCGCGGCCGCCGATCGACGTTTTGCCCACAGTACCTCGCCCCCTAAACGATGTCATCATGCGCGCGGTATCGAAAGATCCAGCTCAACGATTTCAGACAGCCGACGCTTTTCGTGAGGCTCTGTCACAACTATCGGCGGCTCCAGAGCAGCCAGCGAACCAGCAAGCGCCCGTCACCGAGTTCGTCACGCCTCAACGCACCTTCGATCCCGGCTTCACCGTTCCCGACACGAATGCATCAGGTTCCTCGAGCAACCCCAATCTGCTGCTGATGCTGGTCGCCGTGCTGGTCGCCGCATTGCTGGCCGGAGCAGCGATTTACAAGTCGCGACAGCACGGTCCACAAGAAGTAGTCGCTTCCAGCAACCCACAAGTCTCGACGCCAACCAGCGCCGGCGATTCCTCGAACGCCCAGAGTCACGACGCTACGCCGCCGCAGGCTTCCCCGACACCGGCTGTAACCGAAACGCAGCCCACGGAAGCAAATCCCGCGAGTCCAAGCCCGAAGCAGCCGGCGGTCATGGCGCGCAAAGCGCAGCCTGCCAGCCAAAACCTGAGCCCAGCGCCCGCTGTTCCCGCAGAAGATCTTCAGGCCCAACAACAGGCGGCATTGGAACACAAACAGCAACTCGACGCCATGGAGACGGAAATCGACCAACTCGACAGCCGGGCCGCATCGGCCGACAGCAGCATCGACACGCTCGAACAGCAGTTACATCAAAGTGGACTCGGCCTGCGTGGCGATGTAGTCGCCAGCCGGAGCAACATGCACACCGATATCACCAAGGCGAAACAGGCGATGGAGGCGTCCGACACGGAACGCGCGCGCCGCTACATCGATATGGCGCACCATGAACTCGAGCATCTCGAGGCGTTCCTGGGCCGCCGTTAGAAGGCGTTTGGAGCAAAAACAAACGGCGCGGATGCACCCGCGCCGGATCGTCAAAAACTGAATGTGCGGCTAGACCGCGATAGCCGACGCTTCCGGGAATCGCAGCTTGCTCTTCGTCAATGCCTTGTCGAGTATCTCCTCGATGGCAGACTCTTCCACGTTTCTGGACATCGCCAATTCGCTCACCAGCAGATAGCGGGTCCGTTCCAGCATTTTCTTTTCGCGGAAGCTGAGGGATTTGGTTTGTGCCAGAAGCAGAAGGCCTTTCAGAACGATGGCAACGTCGAGCAGCGATCCGGTTCGCATCTTGTCTGAGTTTTCCTTGAACCGGTACTTCCAGTCGGCGTTGTTTTCGCATTTGCCATCGCTCAGGAACTCGATGATCTTCGTGACCTCGCCGTTACGAACGACCTTTCGCAGGCCGACCGTTTCGACGTTCTGGCACGGCACCATCACTTTCAGGCTACTGGCTTTGATCTTGAGGAGGTAGAAGCGTTCCACTTGTGAGCCGATCGTGCGACTGCTGACCTGCTCGATTATGCCTACCCCGTGGTTGGGATAGACCACCTTGTCTCCGACACTAAAGCTGAGGCTATTCATGAGGGCCGCGCCGCTCCCCAGCGGCAGGCACAACTTCAGTCCGAGAAGGGACTCGGGTATGTATGAGTGAAGCTTACTCCTAGCGCCCCGAAACCGTCAACGGACGTGCATCTTCGAGCATGAGTCGATTGGCGTCGTCGCACTCGCAAATCCCGGTCTCGGCAATCGCGTATAATCATTGGATGTCCTTCGGGTAGCGCTTAAGTGCCCCCGAATCAGCAATCGAAGTATGCCTGAACACATCAAGAAAAAGCTCGAACAGGAAATTCAAGTCCTCGAGCATGAGCTCAACCACGAACTACCGAAAGAACTAAAAAAAGCGGTGGCGATGGGCGATCTCAGCGAGAATGCTGAGTACCACATGGCCAAGCAGCGGCAGGAGTTCGTTCGCGCCCGCCTGGGCCAGCTCAAGAGCCGCATGGCCGACCTCTCCCTGGTCAATATGGCCAACATTCCGAAAGACAAGGCCGCAATCGGCTCGACTATCCTGGTCTTCGACTCCTCCAAGGGCGAGGAGATCGAGTACAAGCTGGTGACCAGCGAGGAGTCCGACGTAACCAAGGGACTCATCTCCACCACCTCACCGATCGGCCGCGCACTTCTCGGCAAAAAAGTTGGCGACGTCAGCGAAGTGGTCACCCCCAACGGCAAGCGCGAACTTGAGGTCCTCAAGCTGATCACCATTCATGACGAGGCGTAATGACCTGGACAAGCGCAGTCGGGCGATCAAGCAAGTGGTTGCTCTACAAGATTGTCCACGGCCTGGCTCTCACCCGCATCTCGCCTAACGCCCTCACCTTCATCGGACTGCTGATCAACGTCGTAGCCGGTTTTCTTTTTGGTTATGCCAATGCGGAGAACCAGCGGCGCATGTTTCTCTACGCCGGGCTGGTCATCATCGGCGCCGGCATTTTCGATATGGTAGACGGCCGCGTCGCCCGCGCCACCAATCAGGTCACGCAGTTTGGCGGGTTCTTCGACTCGGTCATCGACCGCTACAGCGATGTTGCGTTGTTTTTTGGATTGCTTGTGTACTACGCGCGTGCGAATCGCTTCTTCTACGTGGTGATGGTGGCGTTCGTCATGGTCAGCTCGGTGATGGTCAGCTACACCCGCGCCCGGGCCGAGTCCCTCGTGCAATCCTGCAAAGCGGGATTCATGGAGCGCCCGGAGCGCATCGTCCTGGTGATAATCGGCGCGCTGTTCAACCGCATGGGGCCGGTGCTTTGGGTCATCGCAGTCTTGAGCACGATCACCGTCATTCACCGCATCCGCTACACCTATCAGCAGCTAAGCCTCATCGAACCGCGGCCCACTCCGGTTGCTCCCGATCCCCTGAAGTTCGAAGAAATCGTCGGCTAGATCAAAGCGCCGCAGGATTCGCCGCGCCCGCTCCCAACGCTTTCCCGCAATAGGGGCACACCGAATATTCGTGGCCGACCGCGCGTCCGCAGGAACCACATGCAGGCGAAAGTTCACACCCGCACTTGGCGCAGAAGTGGAAGTCCTTCTCCACCCTATCCCCGCACTTCGGACAGTACTGTATCAGCGGCTTGCGCAGCAGAAAGTACACTAGAAAGCCGATGGCGTTGGGAATGAAGATGACCAGCAGGGTCCACAGTACCTGGCCCATGTCGCGGCGCTTTGCGTCCTGGTTGACGTACCCGACCAGCAAAAAATAAATTGATAATACGGTTCCCGTCAGTACGCTGAGCAACACCCGCACCGGAAAAGGTGGCGAATGCGGGTCGTGGTGAGGCACGATATACAGAAACACGCAAAACATCACCACAAAGCCGGCCGCGCAAAACCAGTACATAAACTTGGGAATGATTGCGAACTCTTCGCTGAAAGTAGACTTACGCTGGGTCATTGGATCCCTCTCTGACGATCTTTCATCAGTAACTGCATTACACTTCCTTCAAACTTCGACTCAGGGAACTCCACCAGCAGTACCCCGAGCAGGATGGCCGGCACCAGCCAGAAAAACACCACCCCTGGTCCGACCATCGACGACGGCAGGCTGAAGCGCTCAACCATCCAGCCGCCAACCTTCCACCACGCCCACGCGGACAGCGTGGAGAACACAACGCCCATGGCGAAGGAAATCGCGATCAGAAATCTGCGCGAATCGCGCTCCCGCAACTGGACAACGCGCGCGTGAACGCGTGCCCGGGTCGATTCCACCAGCGAACCTGTCGCCATTACTGTGAACGACCGCATCGCCCGTTCGGCGCCGCTTAGCGCGAGCTCATACTGCGAGCAGTCTTCGCATGCTGCAAGGTGCGACTCAAGCCAGCGGGCATCGGCCTCGGAAACTCCCTCGACCTCGCGCCGGTTTATCAGATCAACCGCGCGGTCATGTTCGTGGCCGTTCATTCTTGGCCTCCCATCAATGCCGGACGCAGCGCGATCACGCCCCGATAGAGCCGTGTCTTCACCGTTGCCAGTGGAATGTTGATCAATTTAGCGATCTCCTCTAACTTCATTTGTTCCTGAAAGCGCAGCGCCAGCACCTCGCGAAAGATCGGAGGAATCTGCTCCAGCGCCGCCTGAATCCGCGCCCTGTCTTCCAGCGCCGCTACCTGCTCGAAGGGCGACGGCCCATCCGACACCGGCTCAAACGGCGCCGCATCTTCCGGATCGCGCATCTCGTCGAGGCTTTCCGGGCGGCGTTTCCGCAGATGGTCAATCGCGGCGTTGTGCGCAATCGTCATCAGCCAGGTCGCGAACTTGCTCTTGCCGTCGTACTGATAGCCCTTCTCCAGCACCCGAATCCATGTCTCCTGGAACAGGTCTTCGGCGGTGGCGCGGTCGCCCGTCAGGTGTATCAGATACCGCAGCAAGCGGTGCTGATACTGCTCGATAAGCGCATCGAGCACCTCGGGATCGCGCCGGCGCAAGCCGGTGGCAATTTGGGCCTCTTCGGTTTCCATCATTGCTAACGCACTGAATGCGGAGACGACCATACTATCGGGATATACGGACTGGGACGGCAAAAAGACTCAGGGGGCGTCAGGGGACAATGCCGTTAACGATTTGCAGAAGTAGTGCGCTGTTTCCGAGCGTGTGACCGACGATGCCGGGCCATGTGTTCTTCCGGTCCTGGGCCACAAACGCCAGGGCGCAGCAGGTCGGTATCATCCGCACCATATCCCAAAGAGTGAATTGGAAGAACAGGTGAAAAGCGGCCCACAACACTCCGTGAACCAGCCAGGCCCATCTGCCGTGAGAGAGCTCCTGCCTTGGAAGCAGGTACCCGCGCCACCAGAGCTCTTCGCCTGCGATGTTTCCCACCAGCAATACCACGACGTAATACCCCGCAACCCACCAGCGGCCTCGCAGGGGAATCCCCATGAACGTTGCTGGCCCGAACTGGCCGAGGAAGTCGCGCAGATCGGCCGGCTCCGAATGCAGCGGTATGCGACTTAGCCACGGCTGGGTTTGCCAGATGGCCCAAGTGGCGGCGAGAAACATGAGTAGGCCAACGAACCTCCAGCGCATCTTGCGTGAATCGTTGTGCTCCATCGCGATCGCCACACCGGCGAGCAGCGGCGTCAAGATCTGCGAATAACGCCCACCGACCATGAAAACGGCCAAGGCGGCGGTCCAGAGCCACGCAGTTCGGTCGAGGGCACCCAGGCGAAATCGCTGGCTAAACTGCGGCCACGTGAACTCTCGACCCTCGGCGCGGAAGGCAACCAAAGCCGCCACAACCAGCAGCAACATGGGCAAAGCGAGAACGACGTTGTAAATCAGGAACCACGAAGCTCCGGCTCGCCGAAGCATCGGCATCACAACATACAAGCTGGTAAAAAAGAGCAGCGAGGTTGCCGCGAAGATTGGGATCGATACCCGTAGCGGAGCCGGAGTCAGGCCTGAAGCTTGCTGCGCGCTCATATGGGCAGTGGCGCTCATCGGAAACCAGGATTCGCATCATAACTCGCTTTCGCCGCCGCCGGGTGCCCTACGTTCACATCCTTCGGTTGGACGTTAACGTGGGTGGCATGGGACCCGCGCAAATCCGAACCATTGGCGAAGTCGAATGCGATCATTCCTAAGTAAGCCCAACAAAAGGTGAACCTCCGCCGCGGCAGGCACAGGGCAGGCTCTGGGCACGACAAGCCCCGTAGCCTTCTGGTAAAAAGTGCTAAGTAGCCGCAGATCTCGAAGCTGAAAGTGGAGCAATGAAGAGAACGGACTTGTTGCGATTCAACGGCACTGTGGAGCGGGATCCCGCGATCGATGCTTGGATGAAACAGCATGCAGGTGAATTGGGAGCCATCGCGCATCGGTGGTTCGAGAAGATGCGAAAATGCGGCGACGAAGTCCGGGAGCTTCTGCATGACGGCTGTCCGGTTGCCTGTCTGGGAGATGCGCCCTTCGGCTACGTCAATGTATTCACTTCGCACGTAAACGTGGGGTTCTTTCAAGGCGCAGCGCTGCCGGATCCGGCCCGCTTGTTGCAAGGCACAGGAAAGTTCATGCGCCATGTGAAGCTGGGACCGGGATCGGCCACAAACGCCGCAGCCCTAAGCAGGCTCATCGAAACGGCGTACTCGGACATAAAGGCGCGCGTCGAACACGGCTAGCTCACAGAAACGCGGGCGGTTGCCTTTTCTATCCACTATCCACTAACCACTATCCACTTCTTCCTCCCCCGCTTCCTTCCTGATTTACAATCATCTATTCGTCTAGGACACTCATAACTCACAATAGAACGGAGCAACACCGTGGCTGACACTATCTACGATGTAGCCATCATCGGTAGCGGGCCCGCTGGGTACACTGCGGCCATCCGCGCCGGACAACTAGGCCTGAAGGCCGCCATCATCGAGAAAGACCCCTACCTCGGCGGCACCTGCCTGCACGTCGGCTGCATCCCCACCAAGGCCCTGCTGTTTAACGCCGAAGTCTTTGACCACGTTAAGGATGGCCCGGCCCTCGGCTTCGAAAATACCGCCGGAGTCACCCTCAACTGGCCAAACATCCAGAAGCGCAAGCAGGGAATCGTCGAGAAGCACACCAAGGGCCTGCAGTTCCTGATGAAGAAGAACAAAGTCACCGTCATCGAAGGCTACGGCAAGCTAACCGGCCCGGCCAAGGACGGCATCCATACCGTCGAAGTCGAGGGCAAGAGCGGCAAGTCCACCGTCAGCGCCAAGAACGTAATCCTCTCGACCGGATCGGTGGCACGCATGCTCCCCGGACTCACGGCCGACGACCGCATTCTCAGCAACATCGAAGTCCTCAGCCTCGACAACATCCCGAAATCGCTGATCGTGATCGGATCCGGCGCCGTGGGCGTCGAATTCGCCAGCATCTATAAGTCGTTCGGCACCGACGTCACCATCCTCGAGATGCTTCCGCGCTACGTGCCCGTCGAGGACGAGGACATCTCCAAGGAACTGGCGCGCGTTTACCGCAAGCGCGGTATCAACGGCTTCGTGAACGCCAAGGTGGAAAAGGTCGAGCGCACCAAAGACGGCGTGGCCGTGACCTTCACGGTGGACGGCAAGCAGCAGAAACTCGAAGCCGACAAAGTGCTGATCGCGGTCGGCCGCGCCCCGGTCACTGAAAATATCGGGATCGAGAAGACCAAAATCGAAGTCGACCGCGGCTTCGTGAAAACCGATGAATATATGCGGACCACCGAACCCGGCATCTACGCCATCGGCGACATCGCCATGGGCTATCCGCAACTCGCCCACGCGGGAGCGATGGAAGGCATCGTTGCCGTCACCCACATCGCGGGCAAGCCGGCGAAACCGATCAATAAGTCGCGCATTCCCAACGCGACGTACTGCCATCCGGAGATCGGCAGCGTCGGCCTGACCGAAGCCAAGGCGAAGGAATTAGGCCATGACGTCAAGGTCGGCAAGTTCCCCTTCACCGCCAACTCGCGCGCCAGCATTGTTGGTCAGCACGACGGATTCGTGAAGATCGTCACCGATGCCAAGCACGGCGAAATCCTCGGCGTGCATATCATCGGGCCGACCGCGACCGAACTCATCGCCGAGTCTGTGGTCGCCCTTGAAATGGAGTGCACCGCGGAAGACCTCGCCAACATCATCCACGCGCATCCCACATTGTCAGAGGCGATGCTGGACGCTGCGAACGCCGTCTTCGGGATGCCGATCAACACGTAACACCATTCGTTTTTCACCACGGAGGCACCGAGAGCACGGAGTAGAACAAACTCGATTCTGTGGTCTCCGTGCTCTCTGTGGTGAAATTGCCTTTTCTGAGTCCTTCGTCGGCCCTGATTCGCTATCCACTATCCACTAACCACTATCCACTCCTTGTCACACGCACCCGTGACCCACGTCCTATGCGACGTTCTCAACCCGCCCTACACTTCCACACGAAGGATGAGGGAGAGCTGTTGTCCCACGAGCCGGCAGCCTGACACCGTCCCATCCTCAGCAAGGTGGCTCGACCTGTGATGGGTCATGACGCTTCTTCTCGATTTCTTGCCCGTAGATCTGCCAAAATCCCCGCCCATCCGAAAGAAATCTCCCCTAACTCTTTTATTAACAGGACTTTGCCTATAACTCAAATGTTTGGAGGAACTTACAGCCAACCGTGCTGTAAATCCTTTGTTTTCAGGAATAGGGAGAGGGGCACCCTGTTACACTCCTCCACTTGGCAGGAGAATCTATGAACAACCGAAGGTTCATCGCGCAGGTCACGTTCTTGTGCTGCGTCTTACTGTGTGGGTCCTCATCGGTCGTGTTGGCGGAAGATGCTGCCCCCAAATGCGCACCACCCCAGAGCGACACCAGCTTCGTCGACGAACACGGCACGACACACGTGACGCGCGTGGTTCCGGTGCCCGATGACGTGAGCCCCGAGGCGCAAAAGGCACTTTCGGAGCCTCGGTCGGACATCCAGGAACCCTACGATCTCGCTAAGGACCGCGCCCAGGCTGATGGCTGGCAGACGAATGGCGGCGAGCAAATGCGCAAGGTGTACCCGGTCAACATCGCAAAACAAACCATTGCAGGTGTGCCCACGCTGATCGTGACGCCGCTGACCATCCTCGCAGCGAAGCAGAACCGGGTGCTGGTCAACATTCACGGCGGAGGCTTTACGGCCGACTGGGGATCACAGATCGAATCCATCCCCATCGCCAACCTCACCCAGACTAAAGTCGTCGCCGTCCTCTATCGTCTCGCTCCAGAAAATCCCTTTCCCGCCGGGGTGGATGACACAGTTGCGGTGTATAAGGAGCTGCTGAAGACGTACAAGCCGCAGAACATCGGCATTTACGGCACCTCTGCCGGAGCCATCCTGACGGCTGAGGTCGCCGCGCGAATTCGCCAGCTTGGCCTTCCGATGCCCGCCGCATTAGGCATCTTCTCCGGCGGTGGGGACTTCAGCAAATTCGGGGACTCCAGCTTCATGTACGGACTGTGGGGGCTGTCGGGGCCGTTCTTCCGCTGGACTGGCAAACATGACACGGAATACAGCGGCGCTACCGACCTGAAAGACCCGATACTGTCACCCATCTATTCCGACCTGAAAGGCCTTCCGCCGACACTGTTCCTCACCAGCGGACGCGACCTGCTGCTCAGCAACACCGTCAACCTGCATCGTGCGTATGTGCATGCCGGAGTGAACGCCCAGTTGGTCGTCTTTGACGGTTTGACGCACGCCTTCTGGAATGAGTGGGAGCTGCCGGAATCAAAAGAAGCGCACCACATGATCGCCGACTTCTTCAATCAGCAGTTGGGAAAGTAGAACGGGGAACCATGCGATGTCAGATCATTTAGCGGTGGCGCGCTTCTTGCCGGCTTCGCGGGTTGTTCAACGAAAAAAGCCGCGAGGGCGACCTCGCGGCTTCGTGATTCTTACCGACTTGGCTGAGTGTTACGCGGCCTTCTGTGCCGGGTTCTTCAACACATCGATGGCCTTCTTCAACTGGTCGTCGGGCGCAACCTTCTTTTCCTTCTCTTGCTGTTTGTCGTCGGGCTGCGCGTTCTCATCTTCGTCCGGAACCAGGAAGTCGTCATTGCTGTCAGCGACCAGCACGTTCGGAGTGATCGCAGTATCCTGCAGCGCTTTGCCCGTAGGCGAATAGTACTTCGCCACCGACAGCATCAGCGCCGCCCCATCGGGGAGTTCAATGACTTTCTGGATCGAACCCGACCCAAAGGTCTTGTCGCCTACAACGTCGCCGCGAGCGTTCTCCATGATCGCCGCCGCGACCAATTCCGCCGGTCCAGCCGTCCCGCGATTCACCAGCACGACCAGCGGAATCGTCGCCGCAACCGCCTTCTGCGGCTCGGCATTAAATGTCTGCTTCGGATAGGTCTGGCCCTGCAGGTACGAAATCGTCCCGTGATTCAGGAAGAGGTTCGCCGTGGCAATACCTTCATCCTCGTCGCCGCTGCCGGAATTGCGCAGATCGAGCACCAGCTTGGTCGCCCCGGTCTTCTCCAGCGCCTTGAGTTTGGCGGCAACTTCCTGCGAACGTCCCTTGGGGAAATCGTCAATCTTGATGTAGCCGATGCCGTCTTCGAGCATCTTGTCGCCGACCGGAGGATCGCTGACGATCTCGCGCGTGATCGCGGTCTTCACCGGCGCGGCCTTGCGCGGCCGAACCACCGACACGTTGACCACAGAGCCGGGCTGACCGCTCAAGATGCCGTCGATCTCGGCCAGCGACATGTCGCGGGTGCTCTTGCCCTCGATCGCCTCGATGATGTCACTGCTGTCCACGCCGGCCTTATCGGCGGGCCCGCCGGGGATCACCGACACCACCGCCGCATACCCGAAACGCTTCGACAGCGTCGCTCCAATCGTCGCCTTGCCCTCGTTTTTGCGCTGCTTGTAGTCCTTGTACTCCGCAGGGTCGAGATAGCTGGAGTTGGCGTCGAGCGATTCCAACAGCCCGTGCAACGCACCGTTGGTGACCGAAGGAACGTTGGGTTCCTCGACATACTCGGTGCGGATGCGCGACAGGACCTCGCTGTACACTCCGAGCTGGCGATACGATTCGTCGTTGCTGGTGCTGGCCTTTACGCCCAATCCACCCGCCACAACCAGCGTGGCCAATAGGAACGAAAGACCTAAAACGATGAGCTTGGTAGTTTTCGACATGTGTAAAATACGCTAATTCGCTGGAAGGTCAGACAGTTTTGCGGTCGCTGTCCGGAGCTGCGTTTTTCAATTATACATCTGCTTGGATGCCCGGTTCCTTGCCCAGATGCGCGAATTCCCTGCCACTTAAGTGCACTGATTTCCCGCATCCAGTCATCAACTTGGACGGCTTGGCGCGGCGAAAGTCATCTATCCATTAGCCACCATCCACTTCTTCTTCTGTCACTCAACTCACACCACACGTTTCATCGCCCCTGCTATATTCCATTGTTTGGACAGGAATCGCCATGCCCCGTAACTTCGACCAATCCCGCGCGCTTCAGAAGCGAGCCGAGCAGTTCTTTCCCGGAGGCGTGAACTCTCCGGTCCGAGCTTTCGGCTCGGTCGGCGGAGATCCGCCCTTCCTGGTTCGCGGCGAAGGCCCGCACGTTTGGGACGCCGACGGCAACCAGTACATCGACTATGTCGGCTCTTGGGGGCCGCTCATCCTTGGCCATGCCGTGCCCGATGTGATCGACGCCATCATTCACGCCGCCCGCAACGGCACGAGTTTTGGCGCTTCCACCCCCACTGAGGCCGACCTGGCGGCGCTCGTCACCGAAGCCTTCCCGGTGGTCGAGAAGCTGCGTTTTGTCAGCTCGGGTACCGAAGCGACCATGTCGGCCATCCGGCTGGCCCGCGCCTATACCAAGCGCAAGTTCATCGTGAAGTTCGAAGGCTGCTATCACGGACACAGCGACGCCCTGTTGGTGAAGGCTGGCTCCGGGGTTGCAACGCTGGGCATCCCCGGTTCAGCGGGAGTGCCGGAAGAGTTCGTCGAGTTCACCCTGGCCCTGCCCTACAACAACCTCAACGCGGTTGAGCAGGTCTTCGCCAGGTTCAAGGACACGATTGCCGGCATCATCGTCGAGCCGGTGGTGGGCAACATGGGATGCGTGCCCCCGAATCCCGGCTACCTCGAAGGCCTGCGCGCGATCACTGATCGCGAGGGCGCGCTGCTCATCCTCGACGAGGTAATGACCGGCTTCCGCCTTGCATTTGGCGGAGCGTCCGAGTTGTATAACATCAAGGCCGATCTGCTGACCCTGGGCAAGATCATCGGAGGCGGTTTGCCTGTGGGAGCCTACGGCGGCGCGGCGAAGATCATGGACCTGATCGCGCCTTTGGGCCCCGTCTATCAGGCCGGAACGCTTAGCGGAAATCCGCTGGCCATGGCCGCCGGCATCACCACTCTGGGCATGTTGAAAGACAATCGCAAACAGTACTATCGCCAGCTCGACGAGTACACGTTGGATCTGGTCGCAGGCGTTCTTGCTGCTGCCAAGTCCATTGGTGTCGCGATGACAGCCAACCGCGTCGGCTCCATGTTTACCTTCTTCTTCACCGACAAGCAGGTCACCGATTGGGACAGCGCTGCCACCTGCGACACCTCTAAGTTCGGCCGCTTCCACAACGCCATGTTGAACGCCGGAATCTGGCTGCCCCCCTCGCAGTTCGAAGCCGCGTTCCTGAGCGCGGCCCACACGCCCCAACACATCGAACGAACCATCGCTGCATCCAAAGAAGCGCTGAAGCAGGTTTAAAGCAATTTCAGGGGTCCGAGTTCGAGGTGTTGTAGTGCTGTACTCGGGTATAACACCCAATTTTCTTTTTTATGCGGTTGTTTAGAATCAGTCGGTTAGGCGGAAATTGTTAGCAACTCATTGAAAAATAAGTATGTTATGGCTATCCATGTCATAACAAATATAGTTACGACCAACTATTTTCGCCATTTCTTCGCTAATCAGTGATTTGGGTGGACCATCTGGAGGCCTTTCGTTGCCCTGACAATCGACGACGCCAAGGGTCTTCGTCGACCGTCGACTTCGACGTCGGGACGCTGTTCAGAGTTTTCAAAGAGCTAAGACGCTCCGCGTACTGGGCGCGGTCGCGGGCAAAGACACGCTCTTCCTTTGCCTCACGATACGATTCTTACATGGTGGGAGGGATGTCGCGAAAGTACGGCGGACACATCGCCTTGTGATAGGCGGAGGTGGAGTCCGGCCTTTGAGTTTCGAAGCCCGGTTTACCACCGCGAGCACGGAGGAGGTTATACGATCCTACAATCCACCTACCCGCTCCCGGTTTGAGATTGGGTGTGACATGGCCTGATATCAGCAGCTATCTGGAAGACGCCCCCAGCGGTTGCTCGACCGACAATCACAGTCAACTAGCGACGTTTTAGCCGCGTTGCGAATCTGCCGGTGAGAAGACCTCGCCCACCGATGAGTGTTCGAGAATGGACGCATTCCGCTTAGCCGGACAATAGCGCTCCTGAGGAACGTAGGCTCAGGCAGTCCGATGTAATTGTATTGCAGGAACTTAGCTGCGGAGCGAAGTGGCTATGCAGTTGCGACTACTATGTGCAGTCCGTCAAGCATCCGGAGGCCGATATGACGAGTCTGCTGCAGGACCTGCGATTAGCTCTTCGCCAAATGCGCCGTTCTCCCGGATTTGCCGTCACAGCCGTCCTTATCCTGGCCATCGGAATCGCCGCCAATGTAATTGTCGTCGGCATCCTTCAGTTAATGATCTTGCGGCCCTTGGACGTTCCCAATCCAGACCGTGTAATGACATTTGCGCCCCACGTTGCTGACTATCCAATCTTCGCCTATCCGGAAGTGCGGGATGTGCGTGACGGCAATACGGTGTTTTCCTCGGTTGCCGCGCTCTCGATAGAGACTCTTGGCCTCGAAGCCGACGGTGTCACGCGGCCCGTCTGGGCATACGTAGTGAGCGGCCAGTACTTCGAAGTAGTCGCCGTCAAGCCGTACCTCGGACGCCTGCTGGAACGCGCCGACGATGACCATCCCGGAGCTTCCGAGGCCGCAGTAATTTCATTTTCGGCGTGGAAGAACATTTTTGGCTCCGATCCCAACATCGTGGGCAAGAGGGTCCGCATTAACAAACATCCGTACACGATCGTTGGCGTGACTCCGGAAGGTTTCTACGGCACGGAAAAATTCCTGCTTCCCGACATTTTTCTTCCGATGGCGAATCAGGCGTCTCTGGATGGCGCGACGTGGCTTGAGTCGCGGCGCCAGAAGATGGTCTTTCCCATCGTGCGCATTAAGGACGGAATCACGCTGGCGCAGGCGCAGGCTGAACTCGACACACTTGCTGCCCGCATTCAGAAGCAGAACCCGGCGGACGAGGATGGCCTGGAATTTAAACTCGCGCGTCCGGGCATGGTTGGCGACTTTCTCGGCGGAGCGGTGCGCCGTTTCATGTTCGGTGTCATGGTATTGGCGGGTATTGTGCTGTTGGCGGCCTGCGCCAACCTTGGCGGCCTGTTTGCCGCGCGCACGGCAGACCGCACACGGGAGATTGCGATCCGCCTGGCCGTTGGGTCGAGCCGGTGGCGCGTTCTCCGCCAAGTGCTGGCTGAGGCCCTGGTGGTATCAATCTTCGGCGGCGCTGTTGCCTGCGGTCTAGCCTGGATAGCGCTCACCGGCCTGGCCAGGTGGCACCCGCCCACCGAGTACCCAATGCGGTTTACGGTAGAACCGCAACCATTGCTGATCCTGGTTGCGCTGTTGGTCTCGGTACTGGCCGGTGCCCTGTTCGGAATCATGCCGTTGCGGCAGATATTCAAGGCCGACCCCAACGATGCGATCAAGGGTGGCGGATTCCAGTCGGGCGCAGGGCGGCGCTGGGTGCTACGCGATGTCCTGCTGGCAGCGCAGATTGCGCTCTGCTGTATCACCATCACAGCTGCATTTGTCTCGCTGCGTGGCTTGCGCAGAACGTTGACGCTGGACATGGGCTTCAATCCGAGGAATGCCGTTCTCACAACATTCGATCTCAGTCAGGCTGGCTACTCCGACGTCGCTGCCGACCACCTTCAACGCCAACTGGTGGAAAGAGTGTCGCAGCTGCCCGGAGTGGAAGCAGCAGGCTATTCGAACACCTCGAACCTGAACGGTGACAATACGGTTCCGGAGGTGTTTTCTCAACAAACCACCGACTTCAGGCCCTCCAACGCAGCGTTTAATACCTTTGAATATGATGTCTCGCCCGGATACCTGGCGGCGTGCGCAACACCCTTGCTCGCCGGACGCGATGTGAGTTTCAGCGACACGGCTACGACACCCCCGGTTGCGATTGTGAATCAGGAGTTCGCCCGGCGCCTTTTTCATACGGAGAATGCCATAGGCCGCTACTTCAAGAACAGCTCCGGCGTGTCGATCCAGATCGTGGGCATCGCAGGCGACGGCAAACAATTCCTGCCCAGTGAAACGCCGAGGGCCGCAGCGTACTTTCCCGTGTCGCAACGGCCAACCACCCGGACCTCGCTGATCGTTCGCATCAAGCCCGACCCTACGGGAGCGGTTATCGGCGATACGGTAGCCAGCATCCGCAAAATTCTGCACGATCTTGATCCCGCTATTCCCATCATGACGTCGGGTGAGTGGAGAAGCCTGCTGGCGATGAGTTTCTTCCCGGCGCAAGTGGCGACGGTCGCACTCGGCCTGTTTGGCGCTTTCGGATTGCTGCTCTCCATCACCGGAACCTTTGGCCTTGCGTCTTATACAGTCAGCAAGCGGACCCGCGAGCTGAGCATTCGCGTCGCGCTGGGTGCTCAGGCAAGACAGGTTCTTTCCGCGGCGCTTGGCCGCATGTTGGCCCTGCTCGCGGGCGGGTCGGTCGTGGGGCTGTTGCTGGGTGTAGCAGCCAGTCGCGTGCTCTCTCACATCGTGTTTCAGGCAACAGCGCAAGATCCTGTGGTTCTCGCTGCGGTAGCACTCACTACACTTCTCAGTGGCTTGTTGGCGGTAGCGGGCCCGGTGCGACGTGCGCTGCGGGTCGATCCGGCGAACGTGCTGCGGGAACAGTAGAGTTGTACCGCCCTTTCATTTCCAGCGTGAAGTGAAGTCGGCGCAGATAGGTATTGTGAAATCGCCAACTCGAAAGTAATCCGGCTGCGCGTCGTGTTTGGGATTAGGTATCAAATGGACCGTTATGAACATCTATCTGGAAATCGCTCAGACCTAAGTGCAGATTGCCCGACCGAGATGATCGCCCGAAGGAGAGTTCCATGCAGCAGAAGACCGTTAAGATAATCGCTTTGGCATTCCTTGTGCAGGTTGTTTTGCTCGGCACGACCTGTCAGGCACAAGCGCAAGCCGAGAAGGCTTCGTATCCCGCAATGGCTCCGCTCGATCAGTATTTGATGCCCGACGCGAATTCTGAAATCGCGCTGGCTCGCAGTGCTGCCCCAGCCTCGGTCTCGGACGGAGCCGAAGTGATGGTGCTGGGACCGAAGGGCTACACGACCGCTGTGAAGGGCACGAATGGTTTTCTGTGCATCGTGGAACGATCGTGGGGCGCGGGCACCGATAGTCCCGAGTTCTGGAATCCCAAAATGCGCGCCCCCCATTGTTTCAATGAGGCAGCCGCAAGGACCTTTACGCCCATTTTCCTGATGAAAACCAAACTGGCTCTGGCGGGAAAATCCAAAGCAGAGATCGCCGCGACGACCGCATCCGCACTGGATACGAAGGAACTGCCCGCGCTGGAGCCGGGAGCGATGTGCTACATGATGTCGAAGCAGCAGTATTTGAACGACGAAGGCAAAAGCTGGCATCCCCATCTCATGTTTTTTGTCGCGGGCGACGCAGCGAAAAGCTGGGGAGCCGATCTGCCGGGCTCTCCGATTATCGCGGCAAATGACCCCGAAGAACGGGTCACCATTTTCATGGTCGTGGTGGGCAAATGGTCCGACGGGACGCCGTTTTCGCACGCGACGCACTGACCGGACAACATAACGAATTCTCACTCATTCGAGGGGCGAATGAGTGAACACCCGGCCGCAGGACATCGAGCAGACCATCGCCGCCGCAAAGGAAGCTTGGGCTTAGGCGACAGCTTCCTTTCGCAACCCTGTTGGTCGGAGTTTACCTGTCGCGCGTGGGAGTGACCTCCAGCTCGAAGCGGCGCTTGCTAGAAGGATCGTCGCCGGAGAAGACGATCGTTGCCTTGCCCAAAGACAACAATGACTCGGTTCGAACCTGAATTTGTCGAATCGCAGGCGAAGAAGCTACATTCTCGGATCCCACGGATGAGATCTCGGCCTTGACGTAAATGGGGACCGCTGTGTCGGTACCTTCCATCGCACGAACGTCGAGATTGACGCCGACGTCTATGTAATTGATGTTATTGTTGCCGGTCGATACGGGGAGCCTGGTACCGGCTCGCAGGCTGTTCCAAGAGCCGTCGGTGCAAATGCGCATGAGGAAGGCGCGCTGGTTCACGAGTTTGCCTTCGTCCAGCTCACGCAGAGTGAAGCTGAGCTTATAGTATTGCGTGGATTCGGGTTGCCGCGTGCTTGAGGGCGAGGGCGCAGGGGTGGCCTGGCAAAGTGCCGGGCGAGGACACACGCTCACGAGTAGGGCGATACACAAGACAATTCGATTCAGCATTAGTTGTCTCCTTCGCTGCCAACATTCGGATCAGGCAGCAACTTGATTTCGATCAACGGGATCTCGATTTCACGCTCTTTGTAGGACCGGGTCAGAAGCATCTCCGGCTGTGTGCGTGCCAGCGCCAACAGGGCGCGCTCTTCGGCATTCAACGGCATGGGAGTGGGAAACTGGTCGGGAGCCGGTACGGCGTGCGGCTTGCGCTCGGTGGCGGAGGCGACTGCTGAAGGCGCAGCGATCGCAGTTGCAGATCTCGGCTTAGACCGTTTCGGAGAGCTTGGTTCGGCTGCGCGCGCGAACTGAGTGGCGACTGAAGGTTGATCGTCGGATTTCGCAACCGTAACCGGGATCTGCGGACGCTGGGTCGCGTGCTGCACCGGCACTTCACCACTATGGCGTAACGCGATGGATACTACGAGAATGATGATGGCAGCGCAAGCTACGGCTGCGATCGAGCGCCACAACAACCTGCGCTTCGTTTCGCTCTGGGCTGTGATTCGCTGCAGCACGCGATCTTCGATTCCGACGAGTGGTTCGGCTTCGCGATACGCGCTGAGCGCCTCGTCGAGAATGTTGTCGAGTTGTTCGTCGTTGTTCATCGCTTCTTTCCTGATACTGCCGTCAGCTTTTCTTTCAGGATTTGCCGCGCGCGCAGGATGCGTCCGCGCACCGACGATTCGGAAATGCCCAGTACCTCGCCGATCTGTCGGGAGTTCAACTCTTCGATGGCCGACAGCACCAGTGGATACCGCAACTCCTCGGGAAGAGCCGCGATGAGCCTGTGTACGCGGTCGATCTGTTGACGGTGCATCGCGATGTGTTCGGCATCGGGCTCAGATGCAGCGAGTTCGAACTCGGCTATATCGAGCGCTTCCGGCTTGCGCTTGCGGTCGATAGCCAGGCGAAAGGCAATCGTAGCAAGCCACGCTTGCAGGTCGCGCACGCCGCGCGTTCCGGTGCGATGCACGCGCAGAAAAACCTCCTGCACCACGTCTTCGGCGTCGTGCGAATTACGCAGAACTCCATAGGCGACCTTGAAGACGAAACGCGCGTGCTGCCGAACGCTGAGTTCGAGCGCCGCGAACTCGTCTGTGCCTTCGAGCACCGAGGTCTCCTGCGGGAGGATTGCGAAGCTAGCTGGATTCGCCGCCATTGTAGTCGCGAGCGGCGCAGATCGCCGTTCTCATCAGCTAGGACGGATGAGTAGGCGAAAGTGTTTGGATTTCTTTTGGAACCCGTCGCAGTTGAAAGGGCAATCGGCTAGTGGCTAGTGGCTAGTGGCTAGTGGCTAGTGGCTAGTGGCTAGTGGCTAGTGGCTTCTTCATCATCTCGGGAATGGTCAGGA